>Ga0126378_10003934_pt1 | contig 11281 bp, 12 predicted proteins | sample PanSoiMetPlot_23_FD_92587 | JGI IMG/M metagenome (GOLD analysis project Ga0126378, IMG submission 92587) | Tropical forest soil microbial communities from Panama - MetaG Plot_23 | ecosystem: Environmental > Terrestrial > Soil > Tropical forest > Bulk soil | place: Panama | collected 2016-02-17
AGGTGCGGCCGGAAACCCAGGCGAGAGATTTGGGGGTCAGATAGTCCAGATCCAAGGAGCCGCCGACTCGGGGTCCCCGCGAAACCCGTGGGTTTCGTGGGGTAAAGACTCGGGGTCCCCGCGAAACCCGTGGGTTTCGTGGGGTGGGGAACACCGGAGTGAGCGCATTCAACATACGCGCAGCGGGGAGCGCAGAAGCTTGCCTGGGAGTCCCCGCTTGCGGGGAATGGCGCGCCGGAGATGGGCCGCATGAGCGCCAAAGATCCGAGCGGGCTTCCGGCCGCACCTCCAGGTCAGGTTTCGGCGGTCGGCCGGTACTCGTCGGTGGTGACCCCGAACGTCCAGGCGACCGCTTCGCGTGGGCTGCGCACGTCCGGCGGCACCCGCAACATGTGCTTTCGGGACGTTTGGCCGGGAGCCGTTGTGGAATCGGTCACCTCCACACAGACCAGCGGCTCGTCGTCCGGCAGGTCCAGGCGCCAGAGCACACCAGTTTCGTCCTCTGCGACGCGCTGCCCTCCCGCGTGGCGAAGGAAGGTCCCATTGCCCATGCGTTCGATCATTACCCTGCGCACCTCGACCTCCTCCACGGCCAGGACTTCACGAGCCGTGAGGCTGCCCGGCTCTTCGATCACATGGCGCGCCACGAGTACGCCGTGCCAGGCCCAGATCGCCCAGCCATCCGGGTACTCGACGGCAGAGCCCACCTCGTTGTGCAGGCGGCCCTGTTCGTCCAGCACCAGCCGCGCCGGCCGGTCGCAGAGCACGACGCCACTACGATGGGGCCACCAGCATCCGGCACTCTGGGCGACCTCCATAAGGCCGTGGAGGCGATCGGCGGCGTCGAGCCCGCAGACGCGCCCGAAGAAGTCCGCTATCGCCAGCCGGTCTGCGGTGGTCCGGCGATGCGTCGGCGCAAGCAGGGCGTCTTCCACTCGCAGCAGCCGGTAGAGGTCGGCCACAACCGTCCACGTGCGGAGCCACGCCCAGCCCTGGGGGTTCCGGGCCTCGAGGTGCGCCTTGAGGCGGGACCAGACCTCTGCCTGGATCTGGGCGCAGACCGGTGCCCAGAGCCGATCCACCACCTGACGCCGCACCGGGGCGCCGATCTCGACCCGCACCTGCGCCGCCAGGCCAGACGTGATGAGCGGCCGCAGCCCGCGCCAGGCGAGGTCCCAGGCGCGATCGACTGGGGCCGCGATCGCATGCTGGTCGAAGCCGATGCTTCTCGCCAGGAACTGGCGCAAGGGGTCGGTGGAGGGGGCGAGGAATGGTGCCCATAAGCGCCCCCAGAGGCCCGAAGCAGGCCGGCCGGTCAGCTCCAGGTACGTCTCCTCGAGTGCTTCCGCCAGGCGCCCGCCGCCTTCAACACCAAGGTGTGCGAGTCCCAGGACAGCTTCCAGGGGGGAGCGAGCCCAGATGCAGACTGACGGGACCGGCAGGCCGGCGGCCACGTATGCACTGCGGACGCCCCTTTCGGCGCGCATGCGGTCGGCCGGCCCTGTGGCGAGCCCGACCATGCGCCACTCATCGCAGATCTCCGGGAGCCTGGCTTCCTGGTCGGGCGTCAGCCGGTCCAGGGGCGGGCGCATCACGCCTCGGTACTCAGTGGACCGCAACAGCTATCTCGGGACTGGACCAATTCCCGGCAATGGGCCCTCTTCCAACCCCTCTGATGGGGCCACTGCCCCGCAGTAGGTTCACTTGCGGGACAACTGCGGGCCACTTGGGCAGCCTCACCCGTCCACTAGTCTCGGACTCGGACGATCTCCTGCGGCGAGTACTCGCGCTGCGTGACCACCCGGTACGCGCCAGGCTCGAGCCAGATCGGTGCGTGCTCCGGGTGTTCGAGAGTCGTCGGGGCCATGATGCGGAGGAAGACGCCCTCGGCGGCCTCGACCACGGCGGCGTCGCGCGATGCGACACTGTGGTGGTGGCCGGTCGCCTCGCCATAGGCCAGGATCAGGCGGCCGTCCACCGGAGCCGCCGAACGCCCCTCGGGTATCGCGGTGACCGGCACCAGCAGGACGTCACCCTGTCGAACCATCAGCTACACCTCCTTGGACGTTCTCATGGTACCGGTCGTCTCGATCGTCTCAGCCGCACCGGCAGATGGTGCTCTTCGAAGCCGCGAACGACGGCGTCCTGGATCTCCTTGGTGTACTCGGCCTCTGCCTCGAAGACTGCCTTCAAGGACGCATAGAGCAGGTGCCCAGCGTTGACACTGAAAAAGTTCGCGGCGGGGGTTGCTCGGACTCGTACCAGTCGGGTCGAAGCCAGATCGTCAAGGGCGCGCTGACCCACACGGTGGTCAATGCCCGCCATCCTGGAAATGCTGCGGGCACTTCCCGAGTAGCTCTGTGGCAGGCCCACGAGACCCCGCAAGACATCGACACGGCCCCTCACTCCCAGAATCTCCGTCAACAGCCTGCGTCGCACGTTGGGTCATTATAGACCCATGTGGGGCAATTTCAACCCACTCGAAGGCATCATAGAAGGGTGTGGCGCCCTAGCGGAACAGGTCCAGCTCAGGAGCTCGGATCAGGTCGCGGCCCGTGCCGGGCGGCGCTTCGGGGCGCCAGCCGCGCACGACCACGACCGGTACTCGCTCCGTTTTGCCCATGACAAGCTCAGCCGCTGACGCAAGCTCGTCAGCGACCGCGATCACAGTGGCGCGCATGATCTCGCCGAAGTCGTCTTGCCTGCCCCGATAGTCGAGCAAAGCAGGCATTCCCGCGACGCCCAATGCCACGTTCGCGATCCCCATTCGGAATGCCCGGCCGAACGTGTCAGCCACGATGACAGCGACGTCCCTTCCGGTCACCTGACGAAGCCGCTCGCGAAGCTCGGCAGCGCTGCGGTCGCAGTCCTCCGGCAGGAGAGTCACCACCTCCTCTCCCTCCACGTTCGAATGGTCGATGCCGGCGTTTGCGCAGACGAATCCCTGGCGTGTCTCGACGATGAGCACCCGCTCGTCGCGCAGGATCCGCACGCTCTCGTCCAGGATTGCCTGGATCAGGCGCGGGTCGCGGTCCAGGCGAGAGCCATAGTCGAGTGCAGCTGGTCCGGGCTCGACGTCCCGCAGGTCGAGAACTCTCCCTTCGGCCTTGGAAACCACCTTCTGCGCGACCACCACCACGTCGCCGTCTCGCAGCTGAGCCCCATCCGCAATCATCCGGCCCAGGTCCGCCCCCGGACGCACCTCGGGCAGCCCTGACACGCCGAACAGCTCGATGCGGGTCACCGGCCTGTCATGTGAGGAGACCTCCGCCTGCATCGGCCAGGCAGAGCCCCTGTCCTGACGAACCCTGTCTCCGCAACTCGACCAGGTCGGCTGGTTCATCCAGGTCAAGCGCGAGCCGAGGCGACCGGTAGAGCTGGAAGCGCGCGCCGCGTGACGCCGCGTCGCGCTCGAACTCGACGAGGGAGTTGTTGCCGAAGTGGAGGTCGACAGCGTCAGGGGGGGCAAGGTACAGAGCGTTGGTGCCACCGCGCCCGGTGGCAGGAGCCGCGACGACGGCCGGCGGCGCGAGCCGGCGGCCCGAGGCCAGCATCCCGGCAACCGCCTGACGATTGACCAGCGGCAGGTCGCTGGACAGCAACAGGACGGCGCCCGCACCGCGTGAGGCCGCGTGCGCGAGGCCCAGCCGAGCGGCCGGATTCTGGCCCGCTGGGCTGACTTCAAGCAGCACCTCTGTGCCGGCCTGCCGAGCGAGCTCTGCAACACGCTCGCTTCCGCACACCGCCAGGACGCGGTCGCCCGCCTCGGCCGCGGCCAGCGCGAGCCGGGCGTTTGCACGGGCGAGCTCCTGACGCTGGCCGGAGTGAAGCGCCGGCCGAAGCCGCTGCTTTGCGTCGCCAAAGTCTTTGATCAGCACTACCACCCACACCGGTGCCGGTGCGGCGCTCATCCCCACCGCTCCCGGAGGCGAGGCAGGATCAACTCGGAGTAGAGCCTCAGGAAGCGGGCCTGGTCGTCGCCTGGATGGTGGAAGACAAGGTGTGTGAAGCCCAGCTCGAGGTAGGGAGCGATCTGCTCGACGTGCTCGGCCGGATCGGACGAGACCAGCCAGCGGCGCTCGGGGTTGGTGACCGTCTTCGCCCTCTCCTCCATGTCGAGCGGGTTGTGGACACCGACCTTCTCGTCGGCAGACAGCGCCAGGGCAGCCCAGATGCGGGTATCGGCGAGCGCCCGCTCCCGGTCGGTGTCGAATGAGACCTTCATCTCGATCATCTTCTCGATGACCTCATAGTCCCGGCCCGCCGCTTCCGCTCCCGACCGCACCGCCGGCAGGAGCACCTCCCTGTAGAGCTCCATGCCCTTGCCCGACGTGCAGATGAAACCGTCGCCCTGCCGCCCCGCGAACGAAGCCGCCACCTTGCCGGTAGCGGCGACGTAGATCGGCACCGGCCGCTCCGGCCGGTCGTACACCGTTGCACCGCGCGCGCAGTAGTACTCGCCCTCGAACTCGACGAAATCCTCGGTCCAGAGGCGGCGGATGAGCCTGGTGGCTTCGCTGAGCCGCCTGAAGCGCTCACGCGAGTCCGGCCATTCGATGCAGATCACAGGCACCTCGTTCAGCGACTCGCCTGTGCCCACGCCAAGCACGACGCGGTCCGGATACATCACACCGAGCGTGGCGAACGCCTGGGCAACGATCGCGGGATGGTAGCGGAAGGTCGGGGTCAGGACGCTGGTCCCAAGGGTCATCCGGCTGGTCCGCTCCCCAGCGGCCGCCAGCCAGGCCAACGAGAAGGGTGAGTGGCCGCCGTGGTGGCGCCACGGCTGATAGTGGTCGCTGATCCACGCGCTTTCGAAACCGAGCTCCTCCGCCAGCCCGGCGAAGTCGAGCAGCTGGCGCGGACCAAACTGCTAGGCCGACGCTTTCCATCCCAGTTTGAGCTTGTGCGTCATCGCTTGCCTCTGTCTGCAGGGTTGCCTCGCCCATATCGGCGGTAGCTGAACGCGACTCCGGCGACGGCGGCAACCGCGACGACCACGCCCAGGGCGACCAGGCTGAGGGTGTTCAAGGTGGCGATCCCGTAGGCGGTCATCGCGCCCAGCAGCAACAGCGCGAACAGGATCATCAGGATGAGGATGACGGCGCGGTAGGTCTTCACAACGCGATACAGCCTCAGCGCTTGGGCAGTCGGGTCCGGTGGAAGTCCTCGCGGCTCTGGTACCTCTGCCAGTCGGGATACGGGCCTGAGGTCTGGTTCAGGTCGGCGGCGCTCCAGCTGTCGATTCGGCGCAGCGCCTCCCGAACCATCGCCTCAAGCTCGTCCAGCGAGCGATCCCTGGTGAAGACCCCGAGTTCTTCTTGTCGCGACCGCCTGATCGTGGTGTCGTAGTCGTCCAGCCACCACGCGGCGGTCACGCGGTACTCCTCCGGCTGGTCCTCTTCCCAGGCCACGTCTATAACCGCCTCCCCACCCGCGTGGCGGGCGAAGTCCAGGCGCCAGATCGGGTCGTCCCGAAAGAACTCGTGGAGCTTCAAGCCCTCCGCGCTGGCCACACGGCGGAGGGCCGGTGCCACCAGCTCGAAAGCGGCGTCCATCTGGCCCAGCTTGTCCCAGGAAGTGCCCGCCACCGCACCTACGATACTCGCGCGATGAACGTCATCCGCGTCGGGACGGTGCTCTCGACCCAGGACGTGGCGCGCCCCCTTCCGGTAGGTACTGTCGTCCTGGCCGAGCACCAGACCGCGGGCCGCGGCCGTCTGGGTCGCCGCTGGGAGGCCCCGCCCGGCAGCGCCTTCCTGGCCTCCTGGGTGATGCCGGCGCACGCCCTTGCACCCATTGCCGCCGGCGTCGCGGCCGCGACGGCCTGCGGCGAGCGCACCAGGCTGAAGTGGCCCAACGACCTTCTGCTGGACGGTCGCAAGCTGGGCGGCATCCTGGTTGAGCGAGTCGCCAGGAAATGCGTTGTGGGCACAGGGATCAACCTGCACTGGGCCCCATCGGGCGCTGCCCAGCTGAACATGGACAGAGAGAGGCTCCTCGTAAGAATGGAGCCCGAGATGACGCGCTGGTTCGCCGCCGCCGAGACCGAGGTGATGGCTGCCTGGCGGCAGCTGTCGGACACACTGGGAAAGCGTGTCCGCGTCGAGCTGCCCGGCGAGACGTTCGAGGGAGTCGCCGAGGACCTTGCGTCAGACGGGTCGCTGATCGTCGCCGGCCGGCCCGTGGTCGCGGGCGACGTGATCCACCTGCGCCCCGGTCACCAGGCCAGGCAGACCAGGCCGCGTCCCCCGAAACGGCCTTGAGCTGCGCCTCACGATCTCCGGTAGGACCTCGCCAGAGCGGCCGCGAATAACCACCGCGGCTGCCGCGTCGAGCGGCGTCGGCTCGTCGTTGACGATCACCAGCGGTACCGCCCGCTCCACCGCGGCTCGTGGCACGTCGGCGGCGGGATAAACCTGAAGCGAGCTGCCGACGACCAGCATCAGGTCGCACTGGCGCGCCAGCCGGAACGCTTCCGCCAGCGCAGCCGCCGGCAAGGCCTCCCCGAAGAAGACCACTTCCGGCTTGATGTGGATGCCTCCGCACGTCGGGCAGCGGGGCGGCAGCTCGCTGCCCAACCGGGCCTGGACGGCGGCTCGCTGCTCGCCGGCTCCGCAGTCCAGGCAGCGGACGGTGCGGCCGTTGCCGTGCAGCTCGATAAGGGTTTCAGTGCCGGCGTCGCGGTGGAGGCCGTCGGTGTTCTGGGTTACGACACCCGCGAGGTGGCCGTCGGTTTCGAGCGCCGCCAGCGCGACGTGCCCCGGATTGGGCCGTGCCTGCGCGCGCATCCTCCAGCCTCGGCTAGCGACCTCCCAGTAGAGGGACGGGTCGCGGCGGAAGTAGTCGATTGAGGCGACCTTGTAGGGATCGAACTCCTTCCAGAGGCCGTCCTGACCGCGATACGTCCTGATGCCACTCTCGGCCGAGACGCCGGCGCCGGTGAAGGCCACCCCGCGACGAGCAACGGCAACCAGCGCCGCGGCTCTCTCCAGGTCCGCGGCTGAGGACGGAATCGTGCCCGGCACTCCACCGATATCTTATTGAGTGCCTGCCGCGAAGAGGTCCGCCCTGCCCATCTACGTGGCGGCGGGGCTGCTGTTCGCGGCGCTTGCCGCGCGAGGGTTTGCGCTGCCCCTGCGGGTGTCCGAACTGGGCGGGGACAAGATTCAGGTCGGACTGCTTTTCAGCGTTGTCACGATCACGGCCGCTGGACTCTCGCTGCCCGCCGGCTTCGTGAGCGACCGCTTCGGCAAGCGCAAGCTGCTTGTATTTGCGATCATCTTCGGGGGAGCGTCTCAGTTCGGCCTCGGTTTGGCGACCACGGTCGCACCGATGTACTTCTGGCAGGCTCTGGCCGGCGTCGGCGGCGCCGCGTCGCAAGCTGCCTTGATGGCTGCTCTGATAGACGTCGTTCCCGAGTCGAGGCTCGGGCGAGCCATGGGCTGGCTTACGCTGGCCTTTCAGGTCGGGTTTCTAGTGGGGCCGGCTGCCGCCGGGGTGGCGCTGGAGGTGGTGAATCTGCAGGCCGTGATCACGGCCTCGACGGGGCTGTTCGCGGTCGCGCTCCTCCTGACCCTGATCGGGGTTCCATCCAGCCCCGGCGTCGAGATCGGCTGGAACATCGCGGCGCCTCTGCGGCAGATCACCCGCCAGCGGGCGTTCGCCGCCGCCAGCATCGGGATGCTCGGCGCGACGCTGCTCTGGGGCACCCTCCAGGCCTACCTTCCTCTCTTCGCCAAGGAGCAGCTCCGGCTACCTCCCTCCCAGATCGGCTACCTGATCGCCATCCAGGCTGTTGCCAACGGGCTGGCACGGATTCCCGGTGGCCGTCTGGTGGACCGCCTCACACGGCGTGGCCCGCTGGTCGTGCTCGGGCTGGCGGTCTACTCGGCAAGCGTGGCCGTGCTGCCACACTTGACTGGATTCTGGACCACCACCATGCTGCTGGTGGCCTCAGTCCCGCTGCTGGCCACCACGTACCTGGCGCTCAGCGTGATCTTCTCGAACCTTTCGACGGCCGAGACGCGGGGCGCTGCGATGGGCCTGTACGGAACGATGCTGTTCCTGGGTCTCGGCGTTGGATCGGCGACCTTCGGCACGCTGATGGAGCACTCGGGCTACGTGGCCGGGTTCACGGCATGCGCGGCGACTGGCCTGGCCTCGGCGGCAGGCGTCGCCCTCGTCCGGTGGGCACCGTTCGTCGGGTCGCCGCCGGCTCGGCCTGAGGCGGCCGCGCTCACGCGGACGTAGGGCAGAGGTGCGCGGTCGAGGGCGTCAGCGCTAGCCTCCGGCTTATGAAGGTCGCCATCGTGTCCGACTTCCACGGCAATCTGGTCGCCCTCGATGCGGTGCTCGCCGATCTCGAACGGGTGAATCCGGATCTCATAGCTCAAGGCGGCGATCTGGCATTCAACGGCCCGCGGCCCGTGGAGTGCGTGGACCGTATTCGAGAGCTGCGGTGGCCAGGTGTACTGGGCAACATGGACCGCGCCCTTGAAAACCCGACCGGCCGGCGCGTGACCTGGGCGAGCGAACAGCTGGGCCGAGAGCGGAACGCGTGGCTGCAGAGCCTGCCTATGGAGTGGCGGCAGGAGGACCGCGTCGCACTGGTCCATGCGGTTCCCGGAGACCTCTGGCAAGCGGTGTTCCCCGAGGCAGACGACGATGAGCTGCTTGCCATCTATGGGCCACTCGGCGCGCGCGTCGCGGTCTACTGCCACATCCACCGCCCGTTCACCCGAAAGATCGGCGAGCTGACCGTCGCCAACAGCGGCAGCGTCGGTCTGCCATTCGACGGCGATCCGAGGGCCTCCTACCTCGTCATCGAGGATGGCCAAGTTGTGAACCGGCGGGTCGATTACGACGTCGACCGGGCAGTCGCCGACGTACTGGCTTCGGGTTTGCCCGAGGCCGACGCGGTGGCCACCATGTACCGAACGGCTCGACCGCAGCTCTGAGGGCATCGGCGGCCGGGTCCGCGCGGGCGCATCTCCCAGGGGTCGGGAGCCACGCAGTTGTACGAATGCGGGTCTCCCAGGGGTTCGGGAGCTACGCAGTTGTACGAATACGCATCTCACAGGGGTCGGGAGCCACGCAGTTGTACGAATGCGGGTCTCCCAGGGGTCGGGAGCTACGCAGTTGTACGAATGTGGGTTCCTCCATCGTTGAGGGAAGTCGGGTCGGCTCGACGGTTAGCCGACCGGGCGCCTGGTCAGCCCCGCTTGCTGATTTCCCACTTCTGCCCTTCGCGGGTGTCGGTCACGCGGACGCCCATTGCGGTCAGCTCGTCGCGCAGACGGTCTGAGGTAGCGAAGTCACGCGCTTCTCGAGCGCGAGCTCGCCGCTCCAGCAGCTCGGCAGCCCCCGACGGCAGCTCGCCGGCCGGCACGCCGGCTCCCGCAGCCCGACCCAGGTCGAGCCCTAACACCCGATCCCAGTCGAGAAGAAGCGAGGCCTTGGCGCACGGCGCCAGGTCGGAGCGTGTCAGCTCGGATACCAACGCCATGGCCGCCGGAAGGTCAAGATCGTCAGCGATCGACGCGCGGAAGCGCTCTCCGAAGTCACCGCCGGTCCCGTCCGGCCCCGAACGCCACTCGGCAACCCGTGCTCTGAGCTGGCGCAGGGCACGGTCCGCGCCGGCCAGCCCTTCCGGTGAGAAGCTCAGCTTCGTCCGGTACCTGGCCTGAAGTGTGAGATAGCGGAAGGCCAGGGGGTCGTAACCCTGTTCTTCCACCTCAGTGACCCGGAAGAAGTTGCCGGCGGACTTGGCCATTCGTGTGCCGGACAGCATCAGGAGGTCGCCGTGCATCCAGTAGGAGACCACCTGGTGACCGAACACTCCCTCCGACTGCGCGATCTCGGCCTCATGGTGAGGAAAGACGTTGTCCGTGCCGCCGGTGTGGATGTCGAACCGCTCGCCCAGCAGCGCCGTCGACATGGCCGAGCACTCGATGTGCCAGCCGGGAAACCCGGGCCCCCAGGGACTGTCCCACACCTGCAGCCGCTTGTCAGCGGCCGCCCTCCAGAGGGCGAAGTCCCCGGGGCTTCGCTTGCGCGGATCGGGCTCTCCCCTGACCCCGGCCAGGAGCTGTCCCCGCGAGTTGCGCGAGAGCTTCCCGTACCCGCTGAAGCTGGCGATGTCGTAGTAAACCGTGCCGTCGATCTCGTACGCGTGCCCGCGTTCGATCAACCGGGCGATCAACTCCTGCATGCGCGTGACGTAATGGGTTGCGCGCGGGTAGTGCGCCGCCGGCCGGATGTTGACCTTTCGTGCGTCACCCAGGAACGCTTGCGTATAGAACTCGGCGATGTCCGCGGCAGATTTGTTCTCGAGGCGGGCGCTCACCAGCATCTTGTCCTCGCCCCGATCGAACGTGTCGTCGGTCAGATGGCCGACGTCGGTGATGTTCATCACCTGCGTGACGTCGTAGCCGAGGTACTCCAGCGCCCTGCACAGCACGTCAGCGAACAGGTACGTGCGAAGGTTTCCGACATGCGCGTAGCGGTAGACGGTGGGGCCGCAGGTATACATGCGGACGCGGCCCGGCTCGAGCGGCTGAAACTCCTCCTTCCGCCGCGTCAAGGTGCTGTACAGGCGCACGCTGAGAATTCATCGTAAGGAGCTGACATGAGGCTGGTCAGGCTTCGCTCCAGCGAAATCACCGCCCCGCGGATCGCGGGCCGCGTCCTCACGCACGACGTTGCCCACGGGCTGCGCAAGGGGACCGTGCTGGACGCCCGCCACATTGAGGCGCTCCAGGCTCTGGCTGAGATCCACCTGGTCGAGCTGGACGAGGACGACCTCCATGAGGACGAGGCCGCGCTGCGGCTTGGCGGCGCCCTGGTCGGGCCTGGTACACGCCTGGAAGGACCTGTCCAGAGCCAGGTCCGGCTGGTGGCCGAGCACCGGGGCCTGCTGCGGGTCCAGCGAGAGGCCGTTGACAGCCTCAACCGGCTGTCAACAGTCGGCGTCTTCACGCTGGTGGATGGACAGGCCGTCGAATCCGGCGAAGAGGTCGCCGGGGCCAAGGTCACGCCGGTGGCAGTGCCCGGATCGCTCATCAGAGACGCGGAGCGCATCGCAGCCGCCGCGGCGCCCGTCCTGCGAGTGGAGCCGTTCCGGCCACTGCGCACACTGGTGGTGGTCACGGAGCGGCTGAAGCCGAAGGCTCGGGCCCTGTTCGCCGCGGCGGTCACCCGAAAGCTGGGGTGGTACGGCGCCGACCTCATCGGCGTGCGGGAGGTCCCGAGAAGCGGCGAGGCCGTGCGGGCCGCGTAC
>Ga0126378_10003935_pt1 | contig 11276 bp, 10 predicted proteins | sample PanSoiMetPlot_23_FD_92587 | JGI IMG/M metagenome (GOLD analysis project Ga0126378, IMG submission 92587) | Tropical forest soil microbial communities from Panama - MetaG Plot_23 | ecosystem: Environmental > Terrestrial > Soil > Tropical forest > Bulk soil | place: Panama | collected 2016-02-17
CCCCGTGCCGACGAGCGCGATCGCCCGCGCCCCGCCCAGCGCCCAAAGGGCTCGACATTGCGAAGGCATTTCGCAGTCTCCTTCAGTTACCAGCGCGCCGTGTCCCTGTTGTCCGCCGGGCCCGCTGAGCCCCTGGCCTTTGTGCGCGCACCGTTTGGGCGGACAACCCTAAGCTTGGTTCGCGCAGATGAGGCGACGATGAAACGCTGACGAGACCAGCGATGCTTTTGTGAATAATTTGCGAAGACGGAACCTCGCGGTGGTCGCCGCCCATGGCTGTTCAGGCCGCAGAAGGGGCTGCGGGCTGCCATCCCGGCGCCCGCCCCAAGTCATGCCTTGGCCGCCGCACCCTGTGGCGGCCGGACGCCATCGCCCGGCGGGCATCCCACCTCCTCAGTCGCGCCTGTAGGTCTCCTACCGCCAGCCGCGTTCCGCTGCGCTCTGGGTTGCCGCCGCGCTCCCCGGCTCGTGCCCTTGTGCGGGTGGCCTGCCTTCTCATCTTCTTCTCATAAATCGGGCCCTAGCATCGGGACAGGGCGGTCGTTTGCGTGTCTTGGTGGTTGAGGATTCGGTGAAGATGGCTACTTGCCATCCATGAGGCACTATTCCCCGGCGGGAGGCTACCTGCGGAACCGGTCGCCGCAACGGATAACGCCTGAGGCAAGCCAGCAATTGGATGCTATAGATGGGTATCGGAATGGCAGATTCCGCTACGACCAAACTCAGGCATCCAGAACCGCAAGATATGGTCGCTTGCGCCCGAGTGGCCAGTGTCGCGTCAGGCAACGTTGGTCTGGTAACCGGTCTAGGTGCGAATGACTGAGTTCGGGGCGAAGTTGGTCTTTGGGCTGGGCGCGGGCGTTGCGCCAGCGGATGTAGGCGCCGATCATCTCGGCCTGCCAGCGCACCCCGCCCGCGTGCAGGATCTGGCGGACGGTCTCTCGGCTGGCCCAGACGAGGCCCGCATCAGCCAGGTAGTCGGCGACTTGGTTTAGCTCCATGTGCTGAATGCCAGACCCAGGTCGCGGGGACAGCACCGGGCGAGCAGGCAGACCTGTCGGCGCGCCCGTTGGTCGGCCGACTCTGCGCCGCGCTGCGTCGTGTCATATCCTCTCGCGCCATCCGCTGGCGGCGGTGCTTAGCAGCGCTCTCACATACGGTTCACATGAACGTGTGCCTACGGTAGAAGCGTGAAAGCGCTGGTCGTAGAGGACGAGGTACGTACCGCGGCCTTGCTGCGGCGGGGCCTGGAAGAGGAGGGATACGCCGTCGACATGGCGGCGGACGGGCCCGAGGGGGTGTGGCGCGCCACCGAGTTCGGCTATGACGTGGTGATCCTCGATGTGATGCTGCCCGGCTTTGACGGGTACGAGGTGTGCCGCAGGCTCCGCAGCAGTGGCTGCTGGATTCCGGTGCTGATACTTACTGCCCGCAACGAGCCTGCGGAGCGAGTGCGCGGCTTGGACTGCGGTGCGGATGACTACCTCGCGAAACCGTTCAGCTTCGACGAGCTGTTCGCGCGGCTGCGCGCGCTCATCAGGCGCGGTGCGCCGGTGCGGCCGGCCGTACTTCAGGTCGGCGGCTTGCGGCTGGATCCCGCGACGCGGCGGGCATGGCGCGGGGAGAGCGAACTGCACCTCACGGCCAAGGAGTTCGCGCTGCTGGAGCTGTTCCTGCGTTACCCAGATCAGGTGCTCACCCGCACCCGGATCCTGGAGCACGCCTGGGACTATGCCTACGACGGCGGGTCCAACGTCGTCGACCAGTACGTGGCCTACCTGCGGCGCAAGGTTGACCAGCCGTTCCACCTGGTCCAGCTCGAGACCGTCCGCGGCGCCGGCTACCGGCTTCGCGCCGCGCCGGAGCCACGGCCGGGATAGCCGTGTCGCTGCGGGCGCGGCTCTCCCTGCTGTTCGCGCTGGGAACCGCCGCATTGGTTGCCATCTCCGGGCTGGCGTTCTTGGCCCAGCTTCAGTCCTCGCTCAACTCCGCCCTCGACGATGCGTTGCGGACGCGGAGCGACGCGCTGGCCGCCCAGTTGCGCGCCGGGTCCCTGCCCGCCGCGGCCTCTCTGGACACCGGCCAGGCCGGCCAGCAGAACGGGCAGTTCGGCGGGGCGGATGAGTTCGCCCAGGTGCTCACCCGCAGCGGCACCGTCCTCTATCCGTCCGGGGCGGAGCAGCCAGCGCCGCTGCTGTCCCGGACCCAGCTCGCCCAGGTCACGCACGGACGGTTCACCGCCAGCGAGGCGGTCGAGGGTGAGCCGGCCCGGATCATGGCGAGCGAGGCCCGCTGGCGCGCCCGCACGGTCATCGTGGTGACCGGGGCAACCACCGACGTCGCCGACGCGGCGCAGGCGCGCACCCGGATGATCATCCTGATCGGCGGCCCGCTGGCGGTGGCCGCCGCCGGGCTCGGCGCATGGCTGCTGACCGGAGCGGCGCTCCGCCCGGTGTACCGGATGCGCAGGCGGCTGGATGAGATCACCGAGCATGATGGCGATGCCAGGCTGCCGATGCCCCGGACCAGGGATGAGATCGCCTCGCTCGCAGTCACCACGAACCGGTTGCTCGACCGGCTACAGCGGGCGCTGACCCGGCAGCGTGGGTTTGTCGCCGATGCAGGTCACGAACTGCGGACGCCGCTGACCGCGCTCAAGGCCGAACTCCAGTTGGCCGCGCGCCCCGGGAGGTCGCAGGAAGCGCTCACGGCGGCAGTCGTGGCCGCGACCGGTGATACCGACAGGTTGATCCGGCTGGCCGAAGACCTGCTCGTGCTGGCCTGCGCGGACGACGGCATCGAGTTCCTGACTCCGGCCCGGATCGATGTGTCCGGGCAGGTGCTGTCGGCCGCGCGAAGTTTCGCCGCGCAGGCACGCGCCCGCGGCATTACCATCGACGCGCGGGCGGACGGCGACCTGACCGCGGTCACCGATCCAGGCAGGCTGCAGCAGGCGCTGGGCAACCTGATCGACAACGCGATCCGGCATTCCCCCGACGGCGGCGTCGTGGACGTGACCGGCGAAGTGCGGGAGGCAGCCGGTCACGGCCCGGGCCATCGCCACGCGAGCGAGGTGCTCATGATCGAGGTCCGTGACCACGGGCCCGGCTTTCCCGACGAGTTCCTCCCGCATGTCTTCGAACGGTTTCGCCGCGTCGGCCAGGCGCGGGACCGGGCAGACGGCGGCACCGGGCTCGGCCTGGCGATCGTGGCCTCGATAGCGCGCGCCCACGGCGGCCAGGCGGTCGCTGACAACCACCCAGACGGAGGCGCCCGGGTCCGGATGGAGCTGCCGTTTACCCCGGACTGACGGAGGCAATGATGAAGGCCCTCACATAGTGGTCAAACGGTCATCTCACCGGCCCTTACGCATGCTGGCTTGCGAGACACCCAGAGGAAGGTGACACGCCATGAACACACGCAAGGTCGCCACAGCCGTGGTGGCAGCCCTGGCTCTGGCCGGGGCCGGCGTCGGCACCGCGGTGGCCGCCAGCCACGGCCCCGTCCGGGCTCATCAGGCCAGCTCGGAATCGACAGGTCCGGACACCGACAACCTCCAGGTCGGCGACCAGACGAGCCCCGACCCGTCGGCCGCGGGAGCCGCGAAGGCGGCCGGCAGCGCGAGAATTGGCGCCTCCCACGCCAGGGCCGGCGCCTCAGAGGATGAAAGCACCGGAGAGAACGAGAATGCTCCTGAGGACGGGCCCGGGGGCCACGCCGACCCTGCCGGCAACGTGGACCACCAGTTCGACGGCGTGGAGTAACGACCAGCCGACCCGGTTCTGGGCAACTGGGTACGGTCGGGTGACGGGCTGCGAGCTTGCTCGCAGCCCGTCACCACGTGTGCGCAGGACCGTCAGAGGTCCCTGATGATGCCGGCGGCGGGCCGGCGCAGCGCGCGGATCACGCCGGCTCCGGCGGCCACGATGGCTCCGCAGGTAACACCACCCAGGGCGGCCAGGTAGGCCGACGGGACGAACAGATGAGGTGGCGGCGGGTCAAACACCCCGGTCAGGATCTTGACAATGATGAACGACAGTGCCCAGCCCGACAGCACACCCAGCAGGATGCCACCGATCGTCACGTAGATGGCCTCGCTCCACACGAAAGACGCGAGCTGGCGGGACCGCGCGCCCAGCGCCGCGGCGATCGCGAAGGTGCGGCGCCGTTCGACCAGCCCCAGCGCTAGCACCAGGCCGGATGCCGCGGCGGCCAGGATGAACGCGAACGCCAGCTCCAGCCTGGTCAGGCCGGACAGGTCGAGCGCCGTCAGGCCGGACAGGGTGATCTTCAGCTGGCTGCTGAGGTCCTGAACGACCGCCCCGGACGCTGGCCCGAGCACGTGCCGGACCTCCCGGGCCACCGCGGGGGGCGAGCCGTTCGTCCGGACGAGCATGTCCTGGTACGCCGGTGATCCGGTGACCCGCGCGACGTAGGAGGCCTTCGCGATGAAGAACGAGTCCTTCGGCGCCGTGGGGAACTCCCGGACCACCCCGACGAAGTGGAACGGGATGAGGTGGTAGGCGTGGTCGCGCGCGGACTGCACGCGCAGCCTGAGCAGATCGCCCATCCGGAGCTGGTAGGTGAGCACGGTCTCCTCCGAGACCAGAACCGCATCCGGGCGGGCCGCCAGGGCGGCGAGCACCGCGGAGGCGTTCCCGCCCTGGAAGAAGGCATCCGACATCGGCGTGGCGGTGCCGATGGTCCGTGGGTTGATGCCGAACAGGTCCTGGAGGTCGTTGCCGACGTAGGCAAACCTGTGCATCATCGGCTGCACCGCTGCGACGCCGTTCAGCCGCCTGGTGGCCGCGAACACGCCGGGCGGCAGGCCCGTCGCGGCGGTGGTGGCGGCCGTCACGTCCGCCCCGTTCGTAAGCTGCGCGTCGACCACCGACTGCTTGGAGTAGGTCGTGTTGAAGATCGCCGTTGAGATGGCGAACGAGGCCGTCAGCCCGATGATCATGAGACCGCGCGACAGCAGGCGCCGCTGCCGGGACATCGAGGCGGCCACAACCCCGGACAGCCCGCCCGCCAGCGGCCGGGTCGCCCGCGCCAGGGCCGGCCGGCCGCGGCTGAGCACCGCGGTGGAGATCCGCCAGGACAGCAGTGCCGCCCCGACCCACAGCGCCAGGGGCGCCAGGAACGTCTCGTAGCTCACCGAGATCGAAGTGACGCCCTCGGGGGCGAGAAGGATCTGATAGCCGCTCCGCGCGGCGCGCCAGAAGACCACCACCGCCACGACGAGCAGGACCACATCCAGGTAGAGCCGGGCCCACAGCGGCCGCCGGGCCCGCCCAACCACGTCGCGCGCGCCGCGCACCGACAGGGTTCGGGCGTCCCGCCACGCGGGCCCGCCGATTGTGAGGGCGGCGAGGGCCAGCCCGACAAGCGCGGCGATCGCCGCCCAGCCAATCGCCTGCCCCACCGTGGAGCCGAATCCGGAGGCACCGAACGCGAGCCGGCTGGCGATCACCGCACCGGCCAGGCCGATCGCCGAGCCGAGCACACCGACCAGCAGTGCCTCGGCGCCGGCCAGCCAGAGGATGGTCCGCGGCGAGGCGCCCCGGATCCGCAGCAGTGCCTGCTCCCGCCGCCGGCGCTCGCCGCCCGCCGCGCCGATGACGCCGGTGATCAGCGCGGCGAGGACGGCGCCCGGCAGCCCGAGGAACAGGAACAGCAGTTCCGCGTACACCGCGTCGCCGCGAGCTGCGTCCAGTTGCGCGCCGAGGTTGTCCCCGACGAGGCCGCCGCCGGACAGCCGCGTCTCGAGGTTCTTGGCGCGCGCAGTGACGTCGGCGAAGGCCGCTGCCGGATCGGGAGGCAGGGCGGGCGACAGCTTGAGGTGGTACTCGGTGTAGACCGCCGCGGGCCGGGTGCGCTGCAGCGATCCGAACGCGGCCTGCCATTGTGCGGCCGGGAGCAGCACGACGTTGTCCGGCGGCGCCTGCGGTGCCGCACCCGGCAGCACCCCAATCGTCTGGAACATCGAGTCGGCCGCGGGCAGGTCCACGACTCCCTGGACGCGGACCGGCAGCGGCGGCAGTCCCTGACGGCCGATCTTGATGATCGTGCCGACGGTCGCGTGCAGGTTGGCGGCGGTCTGCTGGGCGAGCAGCACCCCGCTGTGCGCGCCGAGCAGGAACCGGATCTCACCCGGGAAGGCAGCCGTGTATCCGGGCGGCAGGCCGAGCACCTTGCCCGGCCCGGTGGCCTGAACCGTCCCGCCGGCCGACGCGGTGAGCCCCGTCGCCGGGGCGTAGCCGACGGGCAGGCTCTTGACCACGCCGGGGGCGGCCGCGATGGCACGGCCTGCCGTGACGGGGTTGGTGCCGGGCGTGATCTGGACCTGCCAGTCCACGATCACGCCGGAGACCGCCCGCTTGGTCATGTGCGCCTTGCTCGCGGCGAAGAACGCGCCGAGCGAGCCGAGCAGCGCCACGGCGATGGCGATTCCGGCCACCGTCCCCGCCACCCGCATCGGCCTGCGCCTGAGCAGGCCCCACAGCCAGGTCAGAACGTACATGGCGCTTCCGTCTGGAGTTTCCGATCGGTCATGGTCCAGCGCAGCGGCATCCGCTCGGCCACCGAGGCGTCGTGCGACGCTATGACCAGCGCCGCTCCGGCCGCCTCGACGTGCCGGAACATCATGGTGATCAGCTCAGCCGCGGAGGCGCGGTCCAGTTGCCCGGTTGGCTCGTCGGCCAGGATCAGCCGTGGCCGGCCCACCAGCGCCCGGGCCACCCCGGCGCGCTGGGCCTGTCCCCCGGAGATCTCCTCGGGCAGCTTCGACGCCATCTCCGACAAGCCGACTTCGTCGATCAGAACCTGGGCGGCAGCCGTCGCATCGGCCTCCGCGCCGCCCGCGAGCAGTATCGGCAGGGCGACGTTTTCCGACACGGTGAGCGGCGGCAGCAGGCTCGGTCCCTGGAAGGCGATGGAAACCGGGCCCGGCCGCAGATCCTCGGCACGGCCCAGGGCGGGCCACTCGATGACCCCGGCGGATGGCTCATCCAGCCCGGCGATCATATGCATCAGGGACGTCTTGCCGCTGCCGGAGGGCCCGACCAGGGCGATGCGGTCGCCCTCGCGAATCTCGAAGGTCGCCTCGGCGACCGCGACCACCGGGCTCTGGCCGTTGCCGAACTCCCGGCGGAGCCCTTTCGCGCGCACCAGGATGTCACTCATTGACAATCCTCCCGTCGACCATCCGCACCACGCGGTCGGCTGACGCCGCCACGGTCTCGCTGTGGGTCACCACCAGCACCGCCTTCCCGCGGTCCGCCCGGCGGCGCAGCAGGTCAAGCACACCGATCTCGGCCTGCCGGTCCACCTCGCCGGTGGGCTCATCGGCGAGCAGGACGGGCGGGTCGTTCGCCATCGCCACGGCGAGGCCAGCCCGGGCGACCTCTCCGCCCGACAGCGTGCTCGGCCGGGCCGAGGCGCGCTCGGCGAGGCCGACGCCGGCGAGCAGCTCATGCGGATCGGGGCGGCGTGCGCCGTTGGCACCGCGCCCGGTCTCCGAACCCGCGCTGCGCCGCCGCGCGCGCGCTGCGAGCGCCTGTGCCGCTTGGATGTTCTGCGCCACGGTGAGGTGCTCAAGGAAGTTGCCCGACTGCATCAGCATCCCGATCCACCGGGCCCGCAGCCCGGCCCGCGTCGGCTCGTCCCGCCGGGTGAGCCGCTTGCCCGCGATCACCACGTGGCCGCCGTCCGGCTCGTCCAGCCCGGCCAGGCACGCCAGCAGGGTCGACTTCCCGCTCCCCGACGGTCCGACGACCGCGACCAGTTCACCCGCGCGCACCGCGACCGACACCCCGCGCAGTGCGAAGGTCTCGTCATCGCCGATGTGGTAAAAGCGATACAGCTCGTGGCCGTCGATCAGCGGCTCGGTCATGGCTGCTACCTCCATCGGAAGCTTTGCGAGACGATGCGCCACGGATCGACGTTGTCCGCGCCGACGGCCGACGACAGGCTGAGCACGGCGCCCCGCCCGTGGTGATACAGCTCGAATCGCTCGACCACCAGGCGGTACCTGCGGCCGGTGACTGGATTAGCCGCGCTGTTGACCAGGTAGACGAGTTCCACCGCGGGACCGCCCGTCAGCGATACCGGACGGACCGATTGCAGCTGGAACGCACGGGTGCTCGCCTTGAGCGCGGGGACCGTGGTGGCGCGGACGGAGCTGACCGTCGGTGTGGCGGTCATGGAAATCCACGCCACGTTGATGGAGTTCAGGCTGCTGGTGAACGTCGCGCCTGTCGCGGTCATGGTGCGCGACCAGCCCTCGGGCACCTTGATCTGCAGATGTCCTGCAGTGGACCGGTAAGGCACATAGATCGTGCTGTCGGGGATGTCTCCGGGAGCAGCGGTTCCGGCGGGCGCCGCGGCCTGGGAGCCACCAGCGCCGGGCGATGCCGCGCCTCCGCCGCTCCGCGACGTCGTGGAGCTTCCGCATCCGGCCAGCGTCCAGGCGAGCAGAGCGGCGGCCAGCGCGGTGCCGGCCAGCCCAATGAGCGGGTTCTTGCTTTGTGACATGGCACGGTTGTACTTGCACCCGGATGAAGTGACGATGAACCCCCCAGGGCTGGATCGGTGCGGCCCCCCGGCCGGTGACGTGCCCTGACCCGGGGCGGGACCTGCGGGAACCCTAGTCAGGAGGTCACGGGGGCATGGGGAACCGGGGTGGTCTCCAGCGCCAGGGTCATCGTGACCCGGGCCCCGCCCGGCACGTTAGCCGCGGTCGCCGTGCCACCGTGCGCCCGCGCGACAGCCCGGACAATGGCCAGCCCGAGACCGGATCCGGAATCCGGCGTGACGTCGCTGCTGCCCCGGACGAACGCCTCAAACGCCCTGGGCAGCAGGTCCTCACCGAAGCCGGGTCCCGAGTTCTCGATTGTGATCGTCGCCACCTCGCTGGAGATCGCGGCTTCGACCTGGATCAGCCCCCCAGTCTCCGGGCCATACCGGATCGCGTTGTCCAGCAGATTGTCGAGGGCCTGGCGGAGCCGCATGGGATCGGCCAGGATCTCCGCCACCGGGGCCGCCCACTCGATCCGCGCCCCGCGATCACGCGCCCGTGCCTGATGGCCCGCGCAAGCTCGGCCGAGCAGTTCCCGCAAGGATGTGCCCGTCTGGTGGACGCGGAACCCGCCGGCCCGTGCCCTGGAGAACACCAGCAGATCCTCGGCCAGCCGCGCCAGCCGGTCTGTCTCCTCGGAGGCGCTGCGCAGAGCGGCCTCCAACTCGTCCGGCTCCCTGGCCCGCGACAAGGTGAGGTCCAGCTCCGCCTTCAGGATGCTAAGCGGAGTCCGCAGCTCGTGGCTCGCGTCATCAAGCAGCCGCTGCTCCCGGTACCTCGCGTCCTGCAGCCGGTCCAGCAGCGAGTTCAGGGTCTGCCCGAGCCGGGCCACCTCGTCGTTGGCGCCCGGCACCGGAAGCCGCCGACCCGGCTCGGAGACCGAGATCGCGGCCGCCTCGCGGCGCATACGCTCCACCGGCCGTAGCGCGGCCCCGGCGAGCAACCACGCCGCCAGGCAGGCCAGGGCGAGTGCGGCCGGACCCGCCGTCTCCAGCAGCAGTTGCAGGCTGTCGAGCGTCTGGCTGACCTCGGCCAGGGAGGAGCCGACCACAACGAAAACCCCGTGTCCCTCGGCGTTGGGCAGCACGAACGCCCGCAGGTCCGGTTTGCCGCGCACTGCGGGGAGGTTCACGAACTGCGGTTCGCGGATCGCCCGCAGCTCCGCGGCGGACAGGGCGGGCCCCTGGAACCCCCGCGACATCTCTAGCTGGCCGTCCGACTTCAGGACCTGGGCGAAGCCGCTGAATCCCATGTCGGGCGTGTCCAAGCCGCCTGGCTCGGCCCTGCCGATGCTGGAGGCGATCGCGTCCGCCCTGGTACGCATCCCGGTATCCGCGGCCCGGACGAGGTCCGCCTCCAAGCGCGCGTACAGGAAGAGGCTGAGTGCCCCCAGTATGACGGCGATGCTCGCGGCCGAGGCAAGCGTGACCCGGACGCGGAGCGGCAGGCGCGTCATAGCGTCAGCCGGTAGCCCGCGCCCCGGACGGTCTCGATCGAGTGCCTGCCGAACGGCCGGTCGATCTTCTCCCGCAGGATCCGCACATACACATCGACGATGTTCGAGTCGCCGGCGCTAGCGAAGTCCCACACGTGTTCCAGGAACCTCGCGCGCGAGATCACCTGCGCGGGATGGCGCATGAAGTACTCGAGGACGGCGAACTCCTTGGCGGCCAGGCTGACCAGAGTGCTGCCCCGGTGCACCGTGCGCGCTGCCGGATCAAGGGTCAGATCGCCGACCGTCACGACCGCGGGCCGCTCGCCCAGCTTGCGCCGGACCAGGGCCCGGACCCGGGCCCTCAGCTCCTCAATGTGGAATGGCTTGGTGACGTAGTCGTCGGCGCCCGCGTCCAGACCGCGCACTCGGTCGGGAACCGATTCCCGGGCGGTGAGCATGAGGATCGGCACCCAGCGCGCCCGCTCCCGGAGCCGACGGCAGACATCGAACCCGTCGACATCCGGCAGCCCGACGTCGAGGATGACCGCGTCGAAATCGCATTCGCTGGCCATCCAGATAGCACCCTCGCCGCTGGCTTGGACGTCGACCGCGTACCCGTCCTCGCGGAACGCCCGCTCCAGCAGCGCCGACATCTTCGGCGTGTCCTCGACCACTAGCAGCCGCACCGCTGCGCCACCCATCCGTCGCGTTCGCGCACACTGGCTCCCGCACCTCCGGCCCAGCCATCGGGAGCGGACAAGCCGGGCCCCGCCGGCAGGTTCCGCCAGGTGCGAGGCCCGGCGCTGTGACGCTACTTCACGAACATGAAATAACCATGAAAGCACCAGCAAACCCTGGGACCGCCTCCGGCCGGCCCGGTCCACAGCCACGCGCCGGGCCGGTGATGGCGGTCCTACAGTCAAGTGCTCGCTTGACTATTGCCCGGCGGGACACCATACTCAAGCATGTGCTTAACAATGTGGTGGACCCCGGGCTGGACCTGGATCGGGTCTTCCGCGCACTCGCCGACCCCGGTCGTCGGCGCATGCTTGAGCGGCTTAGCCAGGGTCCGGCGTCGGTCAGCGAACTCGGGAAGCCGCTGTCCATGTCGCTCGCCGCCGTGCTGCAGCACGTGCAGATCCTTGAGACGAGCGGCCTTGTACGGTCACGGAAGCTCGGCCGCACCCGAACCTGCAGCCTTAACGCGGAGCCCCTGCGGTCGGCCGAGCGGTGGATCTCCGAGCGCCGGACATTCGTCGAGCG
>Ga0126378_10003936_pt1 | contig 11276 bp, 6 predicted proteins | sample PanSoiMetPlot_23_FD_92587 | JGI IMG/M metagenome (GOLD analysis project Ga0126378, IMG submission 92587) | Tropical forest soil microbial communities from Panama - MetaG Plot_23 | ecosystem: Environmental > Terrestrial > Soil > Tropical forest > Bulk soil | place: Panama | collected 2016-02-17
CCCACGTGCAAGTAACCTGTCGGAGAGGGTGCAAAACGAACGCGAGGTTTTTCCGAAGCAGCCATTCAATGATTCTCCATTTTGCAGCGAATCATCTTAACGAAAGGGCTAGTCAAAATCGAGGAGCAGCCGGCCCAAGCACATGAGCCAACACGAGTTGGTACCCGGGTACCGTTGACTTGGAGGGATATGAGTCACATGATGGTTCGGGTTGCACGCGGGAGTTTTTCTCAAAATTCCGCCAGAGGTTGACCTCCACGAAACTTAGGGCTGACAGTCAAGGGTTGAGAGCTAGTTTTCTGCTATTCTCTGGCAACATGCCGGGCATCGTGGGGTACGGAGCATTCGGTTGGTAAATCACTCTGTTGCCGTCATAACAATACAAATCAGCACTTTTCTGCTGGCCACCTTCTTCTTCTCGCTCTACGGGCGGAAGCGCCAATCCTACCTGCTGGCGTGGTCGATAGCGTGGTTGCTGATGTGTCTGTTTTTCGTTGTTCGCAATGGGTTGCCACTGATACCCGAAGGCCAGGGGCGTCTCGCCTATCGCACGTTCGATGAGTGGCTGGTCGCGCTTTCCGCTCTAGGTTTCTATTGTGCCGCACGCCTCTACGTCCAATTGCGAATCCCGTGGGCATTCGTGACCGGCGCGGCAATCCTGTTTGCCGCATGGTCCGGCCTTCACATACACGACGTCACCAAAGTCACGGTAGGTCTTGGCGTCGGCCTGATCTATTTCGTGGTCGGCTGGACGTTTTGGAACGAGGGGCACCGGCAAGAGGCCCGGGCCGACGTGCTGCTAGGCTTCACATTCATCGGCTGGGGCGCGATGCAGTTCCTTTTCGTTTTTCAGTCCAAGCTCAAGTTTCTTTCGAGTGCTGATCTAGTGCCGCTGCTGCTTCTGCCCGAAATGTTCACCTGCGTGTTGATGGTGATGTCTGTCTACGAGGAAGAGCGCCGGCGCGTTGAGCGAAACATGCTCGCGCTCTCCAGCTTGAACTTGGTTACCTCCGGATTCGTCGGAGACGAAATCGAGCAGACACTCTCGCAAGCTCTCGAGCGGGTCCTCAATGTGGTTCGGATTCCTGCTGGCGCCTTATGTCTCCAACAAGTGGATGGCAACGGTGCAGCATCGCTGATCGCGACGGGGATGAATGACGCGTTTTGCGCCGCCATGCGCGAGTCGAAGCGCGACGAATACTTCGTAAATCTGGTGGCGCGGCTGGGCGGATTGGTCGTTTTCCGCGATTTAACACGCGAAGCGAGCTGGGAAACACTGGAAAAGGAAGGAGCGTTTCGCCAGGTGCGTCAGCTCTTTCTCGGACAGGGTCTGCGCACAGTGGTGGCCATCACCCTGCAAGCGAAAGAGCGCGTTTCGGGGGTGTTGCTGCTCGGAACACCCGACAATCGCAGTTTCACTCCCGCAGAGCGTCGGCTCTTGCTCTCGCTCGGCCAGCAGATCGGAATGGCTGTGGAGAACGGTTATTTGGTCCAGCAGACGGCGCGCCGTAGCGAAGAGTTGCACGTTCTCAACGAAATCGGCCGCGCCTTAAGCTCGACCCTCGACCTCGACACGTTGCTTGAACGCATCTACGCGGAAATGCGCCGCGGAGTGGATGTCGACAGCTTTTTTATCGCTTTTCACCAACCGAGATCCGGCGAGGTTCGGTTCGAGATTGAAGTCACAGACGGAGAACGTCTCCCGAAACGCACGCGTCCAGCTGGCAATCACCTCGTCGAGTACGTTGTCAACTTGGGGCAGCCGCTTTTGATTCGCGAGCGCTATGACGAGGAAACAGCACGGCTGGGATTCCAGCCCTTGCGCTCCGTTGGCTCGATTTGCGCAGTCCCATTGATTCTGTATAACCATCCAGTTGGAGCGATGGTTGTGCACAATGCCAAGGAGCGCGTGTTCGATCAGGGCCACGTTGAATTCTTGCGTGTGCTGGCCGGTGAGGCCAGCATCGCCATTGAAAACGCGCGATTGTTTGCTGAAGAGCAGAAGAAATCGCGGCAGCTGACGTTGATCAACAGTGTTTCGAGCCACGCCATCACAACGCTCGATCCCAGCGAGATGCTCGGGAAGATCACTGCTGAAATGGAGAGGCATCTTGGATACGACCATATTGGCGTCGCTATTCTCGATTACTCGACGAAGGAGCTGGTGATCGAGGCGGAAGCGGGAATGCGGCGCGAGGCCGTGGGGCGGCGGATTGCCCTCGGCGAGGGCCTGATCGGCCAGGTTGCACGCACCGGGCAGATGGGAATCGTGCGCGAGACAAGCGCATCCACGCCACGCTTGGTCCTTGGGGGATCGGCGGCGGGCGTGGCGCTGCCCGTTAGCTACGGCGAGCAATTTCTCGGCGTTCTCTACATTGAAGCCGCCGAGCCGTTCGATTTTCCGCAACAGGACGTTGTGCTCCTCCGGACTCTCGCCGACCTGTTTGCGGGCGCCCTGCATAATGCGCTGACCTTCCAGAAGGCCCAGGAGCAGGCAATCACAGACGGCCTCACCGGCGTTAAGACTCACCGGTTCCTGATGGAGGCGCTTTCTTCGGAGTGGAAGCGGTCGACCCGCGCGAACCGCCCGTTGGCGCTTGTGCTGATGGACCTCGACCACTTCAAGTTTGTAAACGACTTCTACGGGCACCTCGAAGGCGACGTCGTGCTGCAGCGCGTGGGCCACATCCTCGAACAGAACTGCCGCCGTTCGGACGTCGTGGCACGCTACGGCGGCGACGAATTTGTCATCCTCATGCCGGAAACCAGCGTCGAGCAGGCGCGTCAGCTTGCCAATAAGCTCCGGGGATGGATCGCCACAGATCCGCTCCTGCGCGACAAGAACATCACCGCCAGCTTCGGAATCGCTGCGTTTCCGGTGCATGGTTCTACCCCGCAGGAACTGATTCAGGTCGCTGACTCATCGATGTATCTCTCGAAACACCAGGGTGGCAACTCGGTCTCCACTGCAGAGCAGGGGGACCCCAGTGAGCGCAAGCGTTGGAAGAAAGATGTCCTCGAAGCCTATCTTGGTGTCACGCTGAAGCGTCTCTTTGCGACTGGACCCGAAGCATTCGAGGAAATTTACCGCCGCCTCGAGCAGTTCACCCGCTCACTCTATGAGCAAGGCGCTGACATTTCCAACGACAGCTTGCCACCCATCGTGGTCGAAACAGTCACGTCGCTCGCCGTTGCCATCGATGCGAAGGATCATTACACGCAGGGACATTCGCAAAAAGTTTCTGCTTACGCCGTAATGATTGCTCAAGCACTGGGCTTGAGACAGGCCGACGTCGAAGAGATTCGTTTGGCCGGGCTGCTTCATGACATCGGAAAAGTGGGCATTCCCGAAGCGATCCTGAATAAATCAGGTCCGCTCGACGCGGCTGAATGGGAAACAATGAAGACCCACACCGACCTCGGCGCGCGAATTCTCGAGCCGCTCCGGCCGATGGTGCGCATTCGCGAAATGGTTCGCCACCACCATGAGTTCTACGATGGCTCGGGTTATCCGAGCCGCCTCGAAGGCGAACAGATTCCCCACGGCGCGCGCGTGATTGCTGTCGCGGACGCCTACGACACAATCACATCGGAACGAACCTATAAGAAAGCGCGAACCCCGGAAGACGCCTTCGCGGAGTTGGAGCGCTGCGCAGCCAATCAATTTGACCCCGAAATCGTTCGCGTTTTCGTCGAAACTATGCGCCGCGCGCCTCGGCAGACGGTCGAAGCGGGTGCCGGAGTTTCGATTCACTCGGGGGACGCGCACTGATACCCAGCGACTCCCAGGCTTAACGCTGTAGGTTTACCCTTGTCCGCCGATCCAGATTCCCACGATGAAGACGAGCGTGCCGCCAACGATCACCTGAAGCGCCGATGAAAGCAGCGGCGTGTCCATGTACCGGTGCCGCACATAACTAATTACTGCCAGTTCGACAGCAACTACGAGAACGGCCACGAAGAAAGCCACATGGAAACTCGAAATTAGAAACGGCAGCGTGTGCCCGAGCCCGCCAGCTGCCGTCATCAAGCCAGTTACGGAACCTCGAATAATCGGGCGCCCACGCCCGGTGAGCGAGCCATCGTCGGAAAGCGCCTCGGCGAAGGCCATGGAGATTCCTGCGCCAACCGACGCCGCCAAGCCCACCAGAAATGCGTCCCAGCTTTTGTGCGTCGCAAAAGCTGCCGCAAAAATCGGCGCCAAAGTTGAAACGGAGCCATCCATTAGCCCCGCAAGCCCCGGTTGGATCACCTGCAGCATGAACATGCGCCGGCTGGCTCGCTCCTCTTCGGCACGCGCACCGGAAGTTTTCTGCTGTTCGTCTAAGGCTTCGGCGAAATTCGAGTGTTGCCGCTCAACCTCGGCAAGATCGCCCAGGAGTTTCCGCGTCGAAGCGTCGGAGGTCCGTTCAAGCGCACGCTGATAGAACCGCAGCGTTTCTGTCTCCATGATTTCGACCTGTTTGCGCACCGCTTGAATTCCGAGAGGCCGGACAAGCCAAACGGGCCGGCGTTCGAGAAATCCTTTCACGTCCTGGCGGCGGATGAGTGGGATGTGCTCACCAAAGCGCTGGCGAAAAATATCGATTAGCCGTTGCCGGTGACGCGATTCCTCGGCTTGCATTTCATCGAACGTCTCGGCGGTCGCCGGATAAGTTTCCCGCAAACCCTCGGCGAAATCGCCATATACGCGGCTGTCTTCTTCTTCGAGTTGAATTGCGAGCGCGAGGATTTCGCGCTCGGTAAGTTCATTGAAACTCTTCTTGGCCATAAGCGACGCTCCTTGAGCGCCGTTTCTGCTTCGAATTATAACTGCGCTTCGCTCTATGGCCCGTGCCACTGGCCATCCGCACGGCGAAGGATTATAGTGTGCCCACAGCGGAGGGGTGAAAGATGAAGGTCTTTAATGGGACGCGGCGATTCTCCCGGCGCGGCTTTCTGGCCGGCGGCGCCGCGACGGCCGCTGCAGTCGCCGCGACGAGCGGCAGCGTGCTTGCCGACGCACAAGAAGTTCACATCGCCGGGCCTGGAAAACTCAAGCCGGAGGAAGTACGCACGCTCGTGGTGTTCGCGCGCGATCTTTTCCCGCATGATCGTCTCGACGACTTCTACTACGAACGAGCTGTTCAACCTCTCGACGACGAAGCGGCCAAGGATGGCTCGGCGCGGCAGATCCTCGCGCTCGGAATCGAGTGGCTCAATCGAATTGCGAATTCAACGGCCGGCAAGCCGTACTCGGGCGTAGACGAGGAACCGAAGCGTGTAGGCATTATCACGAGAATGCGCCAGGATTCATCGGCTCCCGCAGGATTTTTCGACAAGGTTTACAACACGGCCATCGTCTCGCTCTATAACCAGCCTGAGGTGTGGCAGAAATTCGGCTACGAAGGCCGTTCATCCGCGAAGGGCGGCTACTTGCACCGCGGATTCAATGATCTGAGATGGCTCTGAGGAGATCATGCCTGCGAAGTTTGATCTAAACGATTCATCGGTGGTCGTCATCATCGGCTCCGGCGCGGGCGGCGGTACGCTGGCGAACGAGCTTGCGCAAAAGGGGATTTCTTCCGTTGTCCTCGAAGCCGGAAAGCGAATCGAGATCACCGATTTTCAGAATGACGAAGACGCCATGTTCGCGCTCTTCACCTGGCTCGACCCGCGCACCGCCTCCGGGTCTTGGTATGTCGCGCAAACTTCTCCCGATCTGCCCGCGTGGATCTGCAAGCTTGTGGGCGGCACGACGGTCCACTGGGGGGCTTGCGCTTTGCGTTTTCAAGAGCGCGAATTCAAAACGCGCACGCGCTACGGTGGGATCACCGGCGCAAATCTTCTCGACTGGCCGATAGATTTGAAGGAGATCGAGCCTTATTACGATCGCGCGGAATTGAAAATGGGCGTGACCGGCGCGCATGGAATTCCTCGCCTGCCAGTTAGTAATCACGGAAGGGTGTTGTTCGCGGGCGCGAAAAAGATGGGCTACGCGCAGTTCATGACTACCAACATGGCCATCAACTCCGTGCCGCGCGATGGTCGCGCATCCTGTCAGCAGACCGGATTCTGCATCCAGGGCTGCACGTTCGGCGCGAAGTGGTCGACCCTTTACGTGGATATCCCGAAGGCCGAGGCGACTGGCAAGTGTGAAATTCGCGCTGAATCGCAAGCTCTGCATATCGAGCACGACAAGTCCGGAAAAGTGACAGGCGTTGTCTACGCCGATTCCACGGGCACAATCCAACGACAGAAAGCGCGCATCATTTGCGTCGCGGGAAACGCCATCGAGACTCCTCGCCTTCTGCTCAATTCTTCATCGAATATGTTTCCCGATGGCCTCGCAAATTCCTCGGGTCAGGTTGGGCGTAATTACATGAAGCACATGACCTCAACTGTCTTCGCCATTTTCGATAAGCCTGTCCACATGTACCGGGGCACGGCGCAGTCGGGAATCGTCATGGACGAAGCACGACTGGACACCAAGCGCGGTTTCGTGGGCGGCTATCAAATGGAATTGCTACCGCAGGGCTTGCCAAGCTTTGCGCAGAACATCGTGCCAGGGGCCTGGGGCCGCGACCGCGCTTCGATCGTCGACAATTACGTGAACATCGCGGGAGTTTGGCTCATAGGCGAAGACATGCCGCGCGAAACGAATCGCGTCACGCTCCATCCCAATCGCAAGGACAAATACGGTCTGCCGATTCCAAACATCCACGTGGACGATCACCCGAACGACCTCGCGATGCAGAAACATGCGATCGGCCAAGCCGACGCACTCTATAAGTTGATCGGCGCGAGAAGAACCGTGCACCGTTTGCCGTTTCCATCCACGCACAATATGGGCACTTGCCGCATGTCTGAAAATCCACGCGATGGCGTGGTGAATCGCTGGGGCCAATCGCACCACATCAGGAATCTCTTCGTTTCAGATGGCAGCCAGTTCACTTCGAGCGGCGGCGAAAATCCCACGCTGACCATCGTCGCCTTGGGGATCCGCCAGGCCGAATACGTCGCCGACCAAATGCAGAAAGGCGCCGTGTAAGAGCGCGATCTCCGAGGAAAGTTAGCTTTCGTATCCCGGCGGCGGCAAAAATCCGCCAGTTTCGCGCGCCAGCAACTCAGCGAACGTGATTGGCGTCGCGTCCTCCCAATACGGCCCCATGATCTGAACGCCCACCGGCAGGCCTCCGCGTGTGAGACCCACTGGAGCAACTGTCGCAGGACATCCCGTGAGCGATGGCGCCGCAATCCAGTTCATCATTTCCATGTACCTGCGTGGTCCCTCCGCTGTTGCAACTGTTCGCGCGCTCTGCGGTTCGCTGTGGTCGTGCGGAAACGCTGCAGTGAATGTCACCGGCGAAAGGAAAACGTCCACTTCGCCAAAATACGCCTGCCATTGTGAGCGATACGCAACTCGCCGGATATTCACCTGCTGCCACTCGCGGAAGGTCGAGCGCGCTCCTGCTGCGAACGGATCGTTAGAATCGCCCGGCGTTTGCTCTCTGCCTTCGGCGTCTTCAGGAGTCATGCTCGCAACGAACGCTCCCAGCATGTAGAGGTATGTACCGGTCATTTCCCGCGGCTGCAATCGCGTCGGCCAGCCCGGCTTCAATTGCGCGCCCGCGCGCCCGATCGCCTCGATCGCGTTCTCGAGTGCTGCGGCAACTTCCTGTGTCGGCGGCGAAATGGGATCATCGATGACGTAGCCCACACGAAAGTCTCTCAGGGTTGTCGCGCGCGGCGGCGGCAATTCCCACTTCCAAGCCTTCGCATCCCATCCAACCGGCCCTGCCACAATCTCCAGCGCCGCGCGCAAGTCTTGCGGGCTCCTCGCCATCGGGCCGACCACCGCTAGCAGCGTCGAAAATCCTTGCCCGGATGGACTACCTCCAGCTTGGTGCCCCTGCTGGCTCACCAAATCGAGCGTCGGTTTGTGTCCGTAGGTGCCGCAAAAATTTGATGGGACACGGATCGATCCGCCAATGTCGCTGCCCATGCTGAGATAGCCAAGGCCCGCCGCCAGTGCCGCTGCTGATCCCCCCGAACTCCCGCCGGGTGACCGGCTCGCGTCATAGGGATTGTTTGTCGTTCCGTAAATGGAGTTGTAGCTTTGCCAGTCATGTAGATTCAGCGGCACATTCGTTCCGCCAATCAGGACGGCTCCCGCTCCAGTCAGACGGTCGACCGCTTGCGCGTTGCGCGAGGCCTTCGAATCCTTGAATGCCGGAATCCCCCAAGTGCAAGGCTGGCCGGCGACCGCGAAACTTTCCTTCACATGGATTGGAACGCCATGGAACGCGCCGAGGCATTCGCCTCTCCCCCACGCCTCGTCCGCTTTTTTCGCCTGTGCGAATGCTTCCTCGCGCAATTGGAAACAGAACGCGTTAAGCGCCGGGTTGTAACGGTCGATGCGCTCGAACACGTGGCGCGTCAACTCGACTGAGGAAATTCTCTTCAAGCGGATCGCCTCCGCCGCTTCGAGGGCCGAAACAAAATCCAGCTCGTGCGCCGTTCTGCCGTGGAATTGAGCCGCCGCTGCCGTCGAATCCATAATCCACCTCGTTATTTGACCACTCTCTATATCATGATCCCTGGTCTTCGCTGATTGGTCGAATGAAATGGCTGGGTCACACTGGCGAAGAAGTCTGAGGAAACCTCCGGCCACCCGGGTACGTCAGCAATTTCGTGCCTCGCGATGGGCGCTAATTCGGATGATTGACAGCGCGCTGACGGCGGTGCTAGCGTTTCCGCCGTTGCCAGCTCTCATGCTGCCGGAGGTGAACTCCATGTCTTACAGTTTAATTGTGAACGGCCGCTCGGTAACAGTAGATGTACCTGCCGAGACGCCGCTGCTCTGGGTAATCCGCGACATTCTCGATCTGAAAGGCACGAAGTATGGCTGCGGCATGGCCCTGTGCGGTTGTTGCACAGTACACATAAACGGTGAAGCCACGCGCTCGTGTACCACAGCAATCTCCGCCGCGGCCGACAGGCACATCACCACGCTCGAAGGCCTCTCGGAGGACGGTACTCACCCCGTGCAGCTTGCGTGGGAAGAAATTGATGTGCCGCAGTGCGGCTACTGCCAGGCGGGCCAGATCATGTCCGCTGCCGCGCTGCTGGCCAAGCATCCTCATCCCACCGATACCGAGATCGATGCTGCAATGGACGGCAACATCTGCCGCTGCGGGACATACCTCCGCATTCGAAAAGCGGTAAAGCGCGCTGGCCAGATTCAAGCGAAACAACAAGCGGCTCAGGCCGTTCCCGCGGACCGGACTGCGTCCGCGAAGGCGTAAGGAGGCTCTCATGGCTGCGACATTCGCGAAATTGGATTCGCACGATGCACCGAAATCAAGTGGCAACGGCCCAATGAGCCGTCGTTCATTCCTGCGCGCGAGCGCATTGGCGGGCGGTGGAATGATCCTCGCCTATTACGTCGAGCCGGTCCAGAAAGTGCTCGCAGCCCAGTTTGGCCCGCCAGTGACGCTGCTCCCGACTTCCTTCATCGCCATCGCTTCGGACGGCACCGTAAGCATCATTGCGAAGAATCCTGAGATCGGTCAGGGCGTGAAGGCCATGCTGCCCATGCTCGTCGCTGAAGAACTCGATTGCGATTGGAACGACGTGAGAGTCGAGCAGGGCGATCTCGATCCTACAAAGTACGGCTTGCAGATCGCTGGCGGCAGCACTGCGACTCCCATGAACTGGGAGCCAATGCGTCAAGTCGGTGCCGGTGGCCGGACGATGCTCATCGCCGCCGCCGCGCAGACGTGGGGCGTGTCCGAGTCCGAATGCACGACGACGCCGAGCCGCGTTCATCACACTCCAACCGGCCGCAGCCTCACGTACGGCGAACTGGCATCCAAAGCCGCAACGATGCCGGTCCCGGATCCCAAGACGCTCAAGGTGAAGGATCCGAAGGATTACCGGATCATTGGGAAGAACACCGCGAACCCCGACATCAAGAAGATCGTCACGGGCAAGCCACTCTACGGCATCGATGTCAACGTGCCAGGAATGCTTTACGCGAATTACGAGAAGTGCTCTGTCTTCGGCGGCAAAGTCGCCAGCGCCAACCTCGACGAAGTCAAATCGCTCCCCGGCATCCGCCACGCTTTCGTGGTTGAGCCGGGTCCCGACCCGAGCGCGCTCGCGGGGGGAGTGGCCATCGTTGCCGATAGCTGGTATCAAGCCCGCTATGCGCGTGACAACAAGCTGAAGGTTAACTGGGATGAAGGCCCGACCGCGTCGCAAAGCAGCCAGGGCTTCGCCACCAATGCGGTGGAACTCTCCAAGAAGGAGCCAGGGCAAGTTCTGCGCAAGGATGGCGATGCGGACGCGGCTTTCGGCAAAGCGGCACACGTTGTCGAAGCCGCCTATTCCTATCCGTTCCTCTCGCACGTACCACTTGAGCCGCAGAACTGCACAGCTTGGTTCAAGGACGGCAAGCTCGAGGTTTGGGCGCCCAGCCAGACGCCCGCAACCGGCCTTGCGCAGACCGCCAGGGCCCTCGGCATCGACCAGAAGGACATCAAGGTCCACCTGACGCGCATCGGCGGAGGCTTCGGTCGCCGTCTCACGGACGACTACATGGTTGAGGCTGCGATCATTGCGAAGAAAGTCGGCGTGCCGGTGAAGCTGCTTTGGACTCGCGAGCAAGACATGGCCCACGACTTCTACCGCCCCGCGGGCTACCACTTCTTGAAGGGCGGCGTTGACGCCAACGGTAAGATCGTTGCCTGGCGCAACCACTTTGTCACCTTCGGTGAAAATGGCCGTTTTGCGCAAAGCGCTGGTCTTTCGGGCGAAGAATTTCCGTCGCGCTTCATCCCCAATTTCTCGCAACTCGCATCGATGATGCCTACCGGAGTGCCGACCGGGGCCCTCCGTGCTCCGGGCAGCAACGCCATCGCCTTCGTGATGCAGTCCTTTATCGACGAGCTCGCGCACGCTGCCGGCAAAGATCCGGTTCAGTTCCGTCTCGATCTGCTCGCGACGCCGCCTCTGCCGGTCGCAGCTCCGCCTCCGGGAACGCCGGTTGCCTTCGCGCCGGTTCCTTTCGATGCCTTGCGGATGAAGGCTGTCTTGGAGATGGTCGCCGAGCGGTCAAAATGGGGACGTAAGATGCCCCCTGGATCAGCCCTAGGAGTCGGCTTTCACTTCAGCCATCGCGGCTATTTCGCCGAAGTCGCTGAGCTTCACGCCACTTCGCCCAAAACCCTGAAGATTACCAAGGTATGGGTGGTCGGCGACATCGGCAGCCAGGTCATCAATCCCGGGGCCGC
>Ga0126378_10003937_pt1 | contig 11266 bp, 9 predicted proteins | sample PanSoiMetPlot_23_FD_92587 | JGI IMG/M metagenome (GOLD analysis project Ga0126378, IMG submission 92587) | Tropical forest soil microbial communities from Panama - MetaG Plot_23 | ecosystem: Environmental > Terrestrial > Soil > Tropical forest > Bulk soil | place: Panama | collected 2016-02-17
AGCACCTCGACGGCGGCGATGAACTGGTCGAGGTCGACGTGCAGCACCCAGCGGGTCACATCTGTAAGTTTCGCCCTCAACCCGATCGTGCGGGGAACCTGGTCAGCTACCGGGAGGTATCCTGCTCCCGTCGGGGGCATGTACGGCAGGGGGTCAGAGCGCCCGGTATTGAAAGACTGGCACCGACAAAACCGCCGCTACATCGAGGAGCCGAGCCGAGTGAGCGCATCAGGTCCGGCCGCGGTGATTGTGCTCGCGGCCGGCGAGGGCACCCGGATGAAGTCGCCGGTACCGAAGACTTTGCATCTGGTATGCGGGCAGACCATGCTCGGGCACTGCCTCGCCGCCGCCGCCGAACTCAACCCAGACCGGCTCATCGTCGTCGTCGGGCACAACGCTGACCGGGTGGCCGCGCACGCTCTCGAGCAGGTGCCGTCCGCGACCATCGTCGTGCAGGACTACATCGGTGGCACCGGGCACGCGGTCAGGGTCGTGCTCGAGACCGTCGGCACGATCGGCGGCACCGTGGTCGTGACCTACGCCGACACGCCGCTGCTGCGGGGCGCCACGCTCGCGAGGCTGGTCAGCGAGCGCGAGGCAGCTCACGCTGCCGCGGTCGTCCTGACCGCCCGGGTGCCCGACCCATCCGGGTACGGCCGGATCATCAGGGACGATGCAGGCGCCTTCGCGGCGATCGTCGAGCACGCGGACGCTACGCCTGACCAGCGCGCGATCAATGAGATCAACACCGGAATGTACGCGTTCGACGGCGGCCTGCTCACCGACGCGGTGAAACGGGTCAAGACCGACAACGTGCAGGGCGAGGAGTATCTCACCGATGCCGTCTCAGTCCTGCGCGGCGACGGCTACCCCGTGGTTACCGTTGGATGCCAGGATTTTGATGAGGTTCAGGGGGTCAACGACCTCGCGCAGCTCGCCCAGGCCAGCCGGGTGATGAACTCCAGGTTGCTCGACGCGAGCATGCGCGCCGGGGTCAGGATCGCTGACCCGGCGACAACCTGGCTTGACGTTGGCGTCCAGGTCGCGCCCGGCGCCAGCATCGGGCCAACCACGCAGCTCCAGGGCAGCACGAGCGTCGCCGCGGGGGCCGAGGTCGGGCCCGGTTGCCTGCTGCGGGACACCGAGGTCGGGCCTGGTGCCACCGTGGTCCAGTCGGTCTGCGAGTCCGTCGTGATCGCAGGCGGAGCGCGGGTCGGGCCATTCGCGCACCTAGTGAATGGGCACTCCGAGTGAAAGAGCAGGTCACGTGACGCGCGGTAGCGAGAAGGTCGGCAAGAAGATGATGCTGTTCTCCGGCCGGGCATTTCCGGAGCTCGGCCGCGAGATCGCAGACTTCCTGGGCATCGAGCCGACTCCTACCACGTTGTTCGACTTCGCCAATGGCGAGATCTTCGTCCGCTTCCTCGAGTCGGTCAGGGGCTGCGACGCGTTCGTGCTGCAGAGCCACACCTCGCCGATCAACGAGTGGATCATGGAGCAGCTGATCATGGTCGACGCGCTCAAGCGGGCGTCGGCGAACCGGATCACCGTGGTGGCGCCGTTCTTCGGCTACGCGCGGCAGGACAAGAAGAGCCGGGGCCGCGAGCCGATCTCGGCCCGCTTGATGGCTGACCTGTTCCGTACGGCGGGCGCGCACCGGCTGATGGCCGTCGACCTGCACACGGCCCAGATCCAGGGATTCTTCGACGGACCTGTCGACCACTTGTTCGCGCTCCCGATCCTGGCCTCCTACTTGCAGCGCAAGCTCGACGTCTCGCAGGTCACCGTCGTTGCTCCGGACGCCGGGCGGGTCAGGGTCTGCGAGCGGTGGACCGACAGGCTCGGCTGCCCCCTGGCGATCATCCACAAACGGCGCGATCCGGACGTCGCCAACAGCGTGCGGGTGCTTGAGGTGGTCGGCGAGGTCGCGGGGCGCGCCTGCATCCTGGTTGACGACATGATCGATACGGGTGCCACTATCGCGAACGCGGCGGAGACTTTGTTCGAGCAGGGCGCGGCGCTGGTCGTTGTCGCCGCGACCCACGGCGTGCTGTCTGGCCCGGCCGTCGACCTGCTGAAGAACTCCGCGATCAGCGAGGTCATCGTGACCAATACGCTGCCGATCCCGCCAGACAAGCAATTCGATAAGCTGACTGTGCTGTCGATCGCTCCGCTGATCGCCAGGGCCATTACTGAGGTCTACTCGGAAGGCTCGGTGACGAGCCTGTTCGACGGCCAGAGCTGAGCCTGCCGACGCCTCGGCGACACCGTCCGCCCCGGTCGTCGGCTAAACTGCGAATTCTTCTGCCCTCCGCCAGGGCCGTCCCGCATAGGAGAAAGACCGTGCCCGAGGTTCACATCGCCGCGACGTCGCGGACCGAGTTCGGCAAGGGTGCCGCTCGGCGCGAGCGCCGGGCCGGCCGGGTCCCCGCGGTCCTTTACGGTCACGGCACGCAGCCGAGGCACGTCAGCCTGCCAGGCCACGACGTGCTGCTTGCCCTGCGCACCCCCAACGTCCTGATCAGGCTCGATGGCCTGGCAAATGGCAGCGAGCTCGCGCTGCCGAAGGCAGTACAGCGGAACCCGATCAAAGGCACGATCGAGCACGTCGACCTGATCCTGGTCCGCCTGGGGGAGAAGGTGACCGTCGACATCCCCGTCATTGTGGTCGGTGAGGTCGCCGCTGACGGCCTGCTTGACCAGCAACTAGTCCAGATCTCAGTCGAGGCCGAGGCGACTGGGATCCCGCCCGGCATCGAGGTGAGCATCGAAGGCATGCCGGTAGGCGCTTCCGTGCACGCCGGCGACCTTGAATTGCCGCGCGGCGTCACGCTGGCCGAGGAGCCTGACGTTCTCGTACTGCACGTAATCCCGGCTCCGACCGCCGCACAGCTCGAGGCTGAGCTCGGCGTGGTGGCTGAGGCGCCGGAGGCTCCCGAGGCGCCCGAGGCTCCGGCTGCCGTCGCCGGCGAGGCCGAGGGTGGCGCACAGCCGCCAGAAGAGCCACGGCCGCCTGCCGAATAGCCCGCGAGTTGACGACCGGCAACCGGATAGGACACGCCCTCAGCCGGCTTGCTGGCCGGCGGGGGGCTGCGCCGACGTCCGATCAGCCGCCGCGCACCGACCTGTCCGACCGGGCGGGCGCCCCGTCAAGCACCGAACGATGGCTGGTGGCCGGGCTCGGCAACCCGGGCCCTAGCTACGCGGGGAACCGGCACAACGCCGGCTTCATGGTCGCCGATGCGCTGGCGGGCCGAATCGGCTCGGCGTTCAAGCGCGACAGGTCGCGCGCCCAGACCGCAACCGGACGGCTGGCCGGTCTGCCGGTCATCATCGCCAAGCCAGCGTCGTTCATGAACCTGTCAGGGGCGCCGGTCGCCTCGCTCGCGGGGTTCTACAAGATCCCGCTCGAGCGCATCGTGGTCGTGCACGACGATCTCGACCTGCCGTTCGGCACGATCAGGCTCAAGCAGGGCGGCGGAAATGGCGGGCACAACGGCCTGCGCTCAGTGACGCACGCACTCGGCAGCCGCGAGTACTACCGGGTCCGGATAGGAATTGGCCGGCCACCCGGGCGAGCGGACCCCGCGGACTACGTCCTCAAGGACTTCGGTTCCGCCGAGCGCAAGGAACTGCCCCTCGTCATCGAGCTTGCCGCCGACGCGGTGGAAGTGCTGCTGCGGCTTGGCCTGGCCGCGGCCCAGAACCAGATCCACGCGCTCGGGCGCTCGCCCGCCTGAGACGTGCCGCCGGGTCGGCCCTCGGCTCGGCGCCCAGCGACACCGCCCCGCGCGGCCGCGTGACCTTTGATTTCGCCGCCGCGAACGTTATGGCAACGCTAAGGGCCCGGCGACACGCGCGCCGCGTCCGCGCGGCTGAGCCGACACTAGATCAATGTATAGATTTATCATGACCTGATGATTTCCGTGCCTACATAACCGGTGCTGTTGCCGAGATCTTTGCCGGCCTCTGAACTTAAATGTGCGCCGCCGAGGTCAACTACTCCCGATGAATGGACGTCTAACTTCTGTACTTCTTGGTTAACGCCTGGCAAACTCCGGCAGATACGCCGAGTCCGAGCCAGCGGAGAATCGGCGTTGAGGGGAGGGGCCGGGTGTTGGGCCAGACGGCTGTCAGCGCGGCTCGCCGCAAGCGAGGTTTCGACGGCGCGATGGACATCGCGCTCGGGTCGCCTTCCTGGACGGTCGGTTATCTACGTCAGGCTGCTGCCGCCGACGGGACCTGCGCGCTAGCCGCAGGGCTTCTCGCGTACATGGTCAGGTTCGAAACGGTCGGTCACCGGCCGGCGGCATACCTGGCAGGGAGCCTAATCCTGCCGTTCGTGTGGCTCGGCACGTTGCTGACGGTCGGCGGCTATGACTGTCGATTCATCGGCGTCGGCACCGACGAATTCCGCCGGGTATTCAACGCGGGGATCTTCCTGACTGCGGCGGTTGCCGTCGTGTCCTACGCCAGCAAGGCCGACCTGGCCAGGGGATACGTCGTGATCGCCCTGCCCAGCATGACGCTGTTCGACCTGATGGCCAGGTACGCGCTGCGCAAGCGACTGCACAGGATTCGCGCGCAGGGCGGCTGCATGCGCAAGGTGGTCGTGGTGGGCTACGCGCCCGTCGTGGACGACATAGCGACGATGCTGCGCAAGGAGACCTACCACGGCCTGTCGGTGGTCGCCGCGTGCGTGGTGGGGACCACGGAGGCCAGCGTGATCGCGGACGTACCGGTCGTCGGCGGCCTGGACTCGGTGTCCGAGGTTGTCCAGCGCTTCGATGCCGACACGGTCGCGGTGCTCGCATGCCCAGAGATGGCCGGTGAACGGCTGCGTAGGCTGGCGTGGGACCTCGAGAAGACCGGGACCGACCTTTGCGTCGCCCCGGCGTTGCTTGACGTGGCGGGGCCGCGTACGACGATCAGGCCGGTGGCCGGCCTGCCGCTGCTGCACATGGATCATCCCGAGTTCAGCGGCGGACTGCAGATCGTCAAGGCGGCGTTCGACAAGCTGGCCGCCACTGCCGCGCTGATCGCCGCGGCGCCGCTTCTCGTCTTGCTCGCCCTGGTCATCAGGCTGGATGACGGCGGTCCCGCGCTGTTCAGGCAGACCAGGGTTGGCAAGGACGGCCGCAACTTCTCCGTTTTCAAGTTCCGCACGATGGTGGCCGACGCCGAGTCGCGCAAGTCGGAGCTTGTCGACCGCAACCAGCAGCAGGGGCCCCTTTTCAAGATCAGGAACGACCCGCGCATCACCAGGGTGGGTAGCTGGCTGCGGCGCTGGTCCCTCGACGAGCTACCGCAGCTGCTCAACGTGCTCACTGGCGAAATGTCACTGGTAGGGCCACGGCCAGCACTTCCAGAAGAAGCGGCAATGTATGGTGACCATGTGCGGCGCAGGCTGGCGGTCAAGCCAGGCATGACCGGCCTGTGGCAGATTAACGGCCGGGCAGACCTATCCTGGGATGAGTCTGTCCGTCTCGACATGCGGTACGTGGAAAACTGGTCGTTCATGCTCGACCTGCAGATCCTGTGGAAGACGTGTGCGGCCGTCGTCCGTGGTTCTGGCGCGTACTGAACCGCACGCCCGAAACAGGTTCGCCCAGTTGGCACCGCGCGACCGGGCGGCTTAGGACCAACCCGAGCACACCCCTGGCGCCTCCCCGCGCGTGGCGCCGCCCGGCCTGCGACTGGAGCGTACGTGGCTCTTCCGGATGACGACTGCCTTGCCCGTGATCTTGCCTGGGCGGCGGGAGAGCGCCTGCTCAAGCTCCGTGCGTCCGGAATGACGGTCGACGACCTGCGGCGTGCGGGTGACCTCGGCTCGCAGGAATACCTGGCCAACGAGCTCGCTAGGGTGCGGCCAACTGACGCCATGCTGTCCGAGGAAGCGGTGGATGACCCGGCCCGGCTGACCGCTGATCGGGTCTGGATTATCGACCCGCTTGACGGTACGCGGGAGTTCGGCGAGGAGGGCCGGGTCGACTGGGCCGTGCATGTGGCCCTCTGGGAGCGCGGCGACCTGACCGCTGGTGCGGTGGCCCTGCCTGCCCAAAACGTTGTCCTGTCGACCGCGGAACCGCCCCCGGCCCCGCCGCCGCCCGCGCCGGGCGCGGCGCTCCGGCTGGTGGTTAGCAGGACCCGGCCGCCCGAGTTTGTGCAACGGCTGGCCGGCCAGCTGGGAGCCGAACTGGTGCCGCTCGGCTCGGCGGGCGCCAAATCGGCGTCAGTCATCACCGGCGAGGTGGACGCGTACGTGCACAGCGGGGGGCAGTACGAATGGGACTCTGCCGCGCCCGTCGCCGTCGCAAGGGCCGTCGGCCTGCACACATCCCGGATTGACGGCTCAAATCTTCGCTACAACGGCGAACGGCCGTGGATGCCGGATATCCTGATCTGTCCCGTCCCGCTGGCCGGCCTGCTGCTCGATACGATCAGCGCGGTACAGCAGCAGTAAGGCCGAACCCGGCTGGACTCAGGCCGGGACCAGAGTGCACCGACCGGAGTTCGCCTGATGACAGTGTCCCGCTCTGATTACCAGCTATCGCAGCTTGACGTGCTTGAGGCTGAGTCGATCCACGTGATGAGGGAGGTCGCCGCCGAATTCGAGCGTCCAGTGTTGCTTTTCTCTGGCGGCAAGGACTCGATCGTGATGCTGGCGCTTGCCGAGCGCGCATTCTGGCCTGCAAGGATCCCGTTCCCCGTCATGCACGTGGACACCGGCCACAACTTCGACGAGGTGCTCGAGTTCAGGGACCGGCGGGCGGCCGAACTCGGTGTCCGCGTGATCGTCGCGTCCGTTCAGGACTCGATCGACGCCGGCCGCGTCGTCGAGGAGACCGGCAAGTGGGCGAGCAGGAACAGGCTGCAGACGACGACGCTGCTCGACGCGATCTCGGACCATCGCTTCGACGCGGTGTTCGGCGGCGCCCGCAGGGACGAGGAGAAGGCCAGGGCGAAGGAGCGCGTGTTCTCGTTCCGCGACGAATTCGGGCAGTGGGACCCGAAGAACCAGCGGCCCGAGCTGTGGAACCTGTACAACGCCAGGATCCGCCGTGGCGAGCACATCAGGGTGTTCCCGCTATCGAACTGGACCGAGCTCGACATCTGGCATTACATCGCCAGGGAGCAGCTTGAGATCCCCTCCATCTACTTCGCCCACCGCAGGTCGGTATTTGAGCGCGACGGGATCCTGCTCGCCGACCATCGGTACGCGAACCGGGCCGACGACGAGACCGCGTTCGAGACCATGGTCAGGTACCGCACGGTCGGCGACATCAGTTGCACGGGCGCGGTCGAGTCTTCTGCGGTTACTCTCGCGGAGGTGATCGCCGAGATCGCCGCCACGCGGATCACCGAGCGTGGCCAGACGCGGGCCGATGACCGCGCGACCGAGGCGGCGATGGAGGACCGTAAGCGGGAGGGCTACTTCTGATGGCATCCGAAGTGAACCGGGCGATGGACATCCTTCGGCTGGCGACGGCCGGCTCGGTGGACGACGGCAAGTCGACTCTTATCGGGCGGCTGCTCTTCGATTCGAAGGCGATCTTCGAAGATCAGCTGGCCTCCGTTGAGCGGACAAGCAGGGAACGCGGCGAGGACTACACGAACCTCGCGCTGCTGACCGACGGGCTGCGCGCGGAGCGCGAGCAGGGGATCACGATCGACGTTGCCTACCGGTACTTCGCAACTCCGCGCCGCAAGTTCATCATCGCCGACACGCCAGGCCATATCCAATACACGCGGAACATGGTCACCGGGGCTTCTACCGCCGACCTGGCGGTCGTACTCGTCGACGCGCGCAACGGGCTGACCGAGCAGAGCCGCAGGCATGCGTTCCTCACCACGCTGTTGCGGGTGCCGCACCTGGTGCTCGCGGTGAACAAGATGGACCTGGTCGGATACGACCCCGCGGGCTTTGAGCAGATCGTCGAGGAGTTCACCGCGTTCGCCAGCAAGCTGGAGATCGGCGACCTGACGTTCATCCCGATATCGGCGCTGCACGGCGACAATGTCGTCGAGCGGTCCATGAATATGCCCTGGTACAACGGGCCATCGCTGCTGCACCACCTCGAGCACGTGCACATCGCGTCCGACCGCAACCTGATCGACGTCCGGTTCCCCGTGCAGTACGTGATCAGGCCACACCAGGCCACCGACCATTCGTTGCACGACTACCGCGGCTATGCGGGCCAGGTCGCCGGCGGCGTGCTCAAGCCAGGCGACGAGGTGATGCACCTGCCGTCCGGGCTGACCACCACGATCAGGCGGATCGACACGGCGGCGGGCTCAGTCGACCAGGCGTTCCCGCCGATGTCGGTGACCTTGCTGCTCGACGACGACCTCGACATCTCGCGTGGCGACATGATCTGCCGACCAGGAAACCAGCCGCACGTTACGCAGGACGTGCAGGCCATGGTGTCCTGGATGACGGACGCCCCGGCGCTCAACGAGCGGAGCAGGCTGATCGTCAAGCACACGACCAGGACGGTCAAGGCGATGGTGCGCGAGATCAACTACCGGCTCGACATCAACTCGCTGCACAGGGACGAGGCGGCCAACCGGCTCGGGCTGAACGAGATCGGACGGGTATCGATGCGGCTCACCCAGCCGATCTTCTGCGACACCTACGCGAGGAACCGGCTGACCGGGGGCATGATCCTGATCGACGAGGCAACCAGCGCCACCGTCGGCGCCGCTATGATCACCGATCCATCCTGACCGGCGCCCAATTCCGTGGCGCGGCACGCTGGCGATTGATCGGTATTCTGACCTGAGCGCAGCGCACCGGCCGCTACGATCTCCGAATGACTCGTCGGCGTTACTCATGGTGCACAGCTGGCGCGCTGGCCGTCGTGGCTTCGCTCGCCGTGGGCCTGCCGGGTCCGGTCGGCCTGGCTACCACCGGCCGGAGCGGCATCGCGCAGTCCGCCGAAGCGTCGGCGATCCTGCCGCGAGTGCAACCCGCCGCCGGCACCCCGAACTTCCCGCTAGGAACCAGGCAGACCGAGCAGATCAGGCAGCTTGTCCAGTGCGGGCGCATCATGTTCGCGGTCGGCAGCTTCTCGACGGTCGAGCAAGGCGGCCACACCTACATAAGACACAACGCGTTCAGCTTCCGCGCGACCGCGCCGTTCACGGTGACATCGTGGAACCCGAACGTCAGCGGCAGGGTCGACTCGATCGCATTCCATTCCGGCAATTGCGCGGACGCCTACATCGGTGGCAACTTCACCAGGGTCCGGGGCAGAAGAGCCGCGCGCATCGCCGAGGTCCGCACGACCACCCCAGGATCGCTGGTCCAGAATTTTAGGCACTCGGCCAATAAGGAGGTCGAGACTCTCGCCAGCTACCAGAATCACATCCTGACGGGTGGCTACTTCACCAGGATCAACGGCAGTACGGCCGACCCGTACATGACGAGCCTGAATCCGGTCACCGGCCGGGACGACGGCTTCTTGCGGCTGCGAATCCACGGCCATTTCACGTACCACGGCGTGGCCAAGAACAACACGAGGGTCTACAACCAGCAGATCAGTCACGGCGGCGGGAGGGAGCTTGTCGAAGGCGACTTCACCTCGGTCGCAGGCAAGCGGCGGCAACAGGTATTCATGCTGAACCTGGCCAGCAGGCCGCGGGCGACGCTGACCAGCTGGACATCGCCGCGATTCGACGGCAGCCGCGGCTACCCGCCGAAGGGTTACTTCTACAACTGCTCGGACCGCGAGCCGTTCTACATCAAGGGAGCGGCCTGGTCACCGAACGACAGAACCGTGTACCTGGCCTCCACTGGATTCCGGCCGTGGAACCGCACCACGGGTTTCCCGCTCCGTGGCCTGTGCGACGCGGCGTCCGCGTTCAGCTCGGGCCGCACGGCCACGTTCAAATGGGTCGATTACACCGGGTGTTACTCCCTGTACTCGGCGGCTGGTACCTCGGGCGGTGCCTTCTTCGGCGGGCATCAGCGGTTTGCGCAGAACCCGAACGGCTGCAAGTTCGGCGGGCCAGGGGCTCTCTCAGCGCCGGGCCTTGACGCCCTGAGCCCATCGACCGGCCGGCTGCTCGTCAACTCCCAAGGGACATCGATCTACACCAGAGACCGCGGGCTAGGCGCCGACGACATGCTGGTGACGAAGGCCGGGCTGTGGATCGCCAGCGACAACTTTGCGAACAGCCAGATGTGCGACGGAATGCTAGGGCTCTCCGGAATCTGCTTCCTGCCGTTTGGCCCCTGACGAGCACTATCCTGTTCCCACGGATACCGAGTGGCCCGTTCCACCAAGGCCGTGGCGGCCGCATTCTCAGCGACTCGGATCACCGTTATCCGATGCGGGCATGGGTAGGGGGTTCGGGTGCGCGACGCTCTTCGGGTGATCTATCTCGGTGGCCTCGGGCGAAGCGGCAGCACGCTGCTTGAGCGGCTGATCGCCGAGCTGCCTGGGGTCAACGCGCTCGGCGAGGTTGTGCACCTCTGGCAGCGCGGGCTGGCCGACAACGAGCGCTGCGGCTGCGGGCACCGGTTCGGTGACTGCGCCTTCTGGTCGCTGGTTGGCAAGGCCGCCTTCGGCGGCTGGGACCACGTCAGCGTGGGGCGGGTGGCCGAGCTCAAGAACGCGGTCGACCGTACCCGCTTCATCCCGCTGCTAGCCGGTCCCGGGCTGCCTGCCAGAATGCGCCAGAGCCTGACCGAGTACACGAGCTATTACCTGCGCGCCTACCAGGCGGTGGCAGAGGTGACCGGCGACGTGGCGATGGTCGATTCGAGCAAGCACGCCTCGCTGGCGTTCTGCCTTAGCCGGCGCCCGGAGATCGATCTGCGCGTCGTCCACCTGGTGCGCGATAGCCGTGCCGTCGCGTACTCATGGACGAAGACGGTGGCCAGGCCGGAGGCAAGCTCGGAGAGCTACATGACCACCTATGCTCCGGTCCGGGCGGCCGGGCAGTGGAATGCGGAAAACAGTGCGCTGCAGCTTCTGGCCCGGCGAGGTACGCCGGTGCTGCGGATCCGCTACGAGGACCTGATCAAGTCCCCGGAGGCGACCGTGCGAGCGCTGGCGCGGTTCGCGGGGCTGCGTGCGGACGATACCGCGCTTGGCTTCCTCGGCAATGACGGCGAGTCACGCCGTGCCGTCCTGCATGAGGCGCACACGGCGTCGGGGAACCCGATCCGCTTCGCAACCGGCGCGGTCTGCATTCATGGCGACGACCGTTGGCGCGCGGCGATGCCCGGCTGGCACCGCCGCACGGTCACCGCGATGAC
>Ga0126378_10003939_pt1 | contig 11263 bp, 9 predicted proteins | sample PanSoiMetPlot_23_FD_92587 | JGI IMG/M metagenome (GOLD analysis project Ga0126378, IMG submission 92587) | Tropical forest soil microbial communities from Panama - MetaG Plot_23 | ecosystem: Environmental > Terrestrial > Soil > Tropical forest > Bulk soil | place: Panama | collected 2016-02-17
ACACGAGGCCGAAGATGAGCCCGATATTCGCACCCGACGGCTGTACCGCCAGGGCGATATCGTCAAAGCCGGTCGAGCCGGTGAAGCCATAGACCAGAGACGCGCCGTAGAGCAGCATGCCCGAGGACAGTGCACCGAGGACGAAATATTTGAGCCCCGCCTCACTCGATCGGGCCGAGTCGCGTTGGAAGGCGGCCACCACATAAAGCGCGAGGCTCTGCAATTCGAGCCCGACGTAAAGCGCGATGAGATCGTTGGCCGAGATCATCATCAGCATGCCGGTGGTTGCGAGCAGCACGAGAACCGGAAACTCGAACTTCACCCCACCTGCCGCTCGCCAATAATCGAGCGACATGAGGAGGGCAACTGCCGCGCCGGCAAGCGTGAGGAGCTTCAGGGCCCTCGCAAAGGGATCAACGACAAAGCTGCCGTGGAACAAGCTGGCGGTGCCCTCGCCGCTCGCAACGAAGAGTCCGGCGAGCGCGACAATGACGATTGCGAGCCACAATATGAGCTCGCCGCGCTCTCGCTTGGTCGCGACGCCAAGCATCAGCAGAACCAAGGCGCCGCCCGCAAGAATAAGCTCTGGAAGCGCGACGTCGAGATGAAGCGAGCGGAGCATCTGCGGGCTCCTACGGTAACAGCGCAAGCCGTGCGTGATCGGCTGCGGCAAGGCTTGCATGGTAGCTCTTGATCAGTGCATCGACCGACACAGCCGATGTATCGAGAATCGGCGCTGGGTAGAAGCCGAAGAGGATGGTGAGCAGGATGAGAGGCGTCATCACCGCGACCTCACGCCAGGTGAGATCAGTGATGTATCGGAGACTTGCCTTCTCAAGCTTGCCGAAAATGACGCGGCGGTAGAGCCAGAGCGCATAAGATGCCGACAGGATAACACCAGTGGTGGCGAGGAACGCGACCCAGGTGTTGATGCGGAAGGCGCCGGTCAGGCTCAGGAACTCGCCGATGAAGCCGCTCGTCCCCGGTAGCCCGACATTAGCAAGCGTGAAAACCATAAAGAAGAAAGCATAGAGCGGCATGGGGTCGGCGAGCCCGCCATAGGCATCGATCTCGCGCGTATGCATGCGGTCATAGACCACGCCGTCACAGAGGAAGAGCGCGGCCGAGACGATGCCGTGCGACAGCATCTGGAAGATGCCGCCTTGGAGGCCCTGCATGGTGATGGTGAAGAGGCCGATAGTGACGAAGCCCATGTGCGCCACCGACGAATAGGCGATGAGCTTCTTTAGGTCCTCCTGCGCCAAGCACACGAGGGAGGTGTAAATGACGGCGATCACCGAGAGCGCGAAGATGAGCGGAGCGAACTCTGCCGAGGCGAGCGGGAACATCGGGATCGAGAAGCGCAGGAAGCCGTAGCCGCCCATCTTCAGGAGAATGCCGGCGAGGATCACGGAGCCCGCGGTCGGCGCCTCGACATGAGCATCTGGCAACCAGGTATGCACCGGCCACATGGGAAGCTTCACGGCGAAAGAGGCTAGGAAGGCGAACCACAGCCAAGTCTGCATGCTCGGCGGGAAGCTGTGTGCGAGCAGCACGGGGATGTCGGTCGTGCCGGCCTCCCAATAGATCGCCATGATGGCGAGCAGCATCAGGAGTGAGCCGGTCAGCGTGTATAGGAAGAACTTGAAGCTCGCATAGACGCGGCGCGGACCGCCCCACACTCCGATGATGAGAAACATCGGTATCAGGCCGCCTTCGAAGAACAGGTAGAACAGCACGAGGTCGAGCGAGGTGAACACGCCGAGCATCAAGGTCTCGAGCGCTAGGAAGGCGATCATGTATTCCTTCACGCGCGCGGTGATGGCGACCCAGCTTGCAAGGATGCACAGCGGCATCAGAAAGGTGGTCAGCAGCACGAACGGTATCGAGATGCCGTCAATGCCCATATGGAAGCTGATCGGACCGAGCCAGGGCCTAAGCTCAACGAACTGGAATTGTGCGGTCCCGGGATCGAAGTCGCGCCATAGCAGGAGCGACAGCGCGAAGGTGATGAGCGTGGTCCATAGCGCGATGTAGCGCGCGTTGCGGAAGGCGCTCTCGTCCTGGCCACGCAGGAGCCCGATGAGAAGCGCGCCGAGCAGAGGCAAGAAGGTGACGGCCGAGAGGATCGGCCAGCTATAGCTCACGGTTTGAGTCCTCCGCTGGCGAAGATGAAATAAGTGATGATGATGGCTACGCCGACCAGCATGACGAAGGCGTAGTGATAGATATAGCCGGACTGGAGCTTCACCACGCGGTTGGTAATGTCGATCACGCGTGCCGCGACACCGTCAGGTCCGAGCCCATCGATAATCGCGCCGTCTCCAGTCTTCCACAGGAAGCGTCCGAGCCGCTTGGCAGGACGCACGAACAGCGCGTCATACAGCGCATCGAAGTACCAGGCGTTGAACAAGAAGAGATAGACGCCGCGGAACCGCTTGGCGAGGCCGAACGGCACGAGCGGGTTGGTGATGTAGAAATACCAGGCGACGGCGAAACCCACCGCCATGGCGACGGTCGGTGCGAGCGCTACCCATAACGGCGCTTGATGGCCCTCCGCCGTATGAGTGACGAGTGACCCGCGCCAGAACTCGGCCTGTCCGCCGCCAATGAAGAGATGCGCGAATAGTCCGCCCGCCAAGAGCGAGCCAAGCGCTAAGAGAATGAGCGGCAGACCCATCGTCCAAGGCGGCTCGTGGGCATGCTCGAGCACGTCTCGGGGCTCACGTGGCTTGCCCTCAAAGGCAAGGAACATCAGGCGCCAGGAATAGAACGAAGTTAGGATCGCAGAGACGAGCGTGAGCATAAATGCGTAAGTCCCTACTTGGGAGTGCGCCGCATAGGTCGCCTCGATGATTGCGTCCTTGGAGACGAAGCCAGCGGTGAGCGGGAAACCCGTGAGCGAGAGGGTGCCGACCAGCATCATCGCCCAGGTGAAGGGTAGAACCTTGCGAAGGGCGCCCATGCGGCGAAGGTCCTGCTCGTGATGGAGCGCATGGCTCACGGCGCCGGCGCCGAGAAACAGAAGCGCCTTGAACGAGGCGTGAGTAAAGAGATGGAAAATGCCGGCGTTGTAAGCGCCGACGCCCTCGGCTGCGAACATGTAGCCAAGTTGCGAGCAGGTCGAATAAGCCACCACGCGCTTGATATCGGTCTGCACCAGACCGACGGTCGCAGCGAAGAAGGCGGTGGTGGCGCCGATGATGGCGACGAAGCCGAGTGCGATTGGCGCGAGCTCGAATAGAGGCGAGAGGCGTGCCACCATGAACACGCCGGCGGTCACCATGGTGGCGGCATGGATCAGCGCCGATACCGGCGTAGGGCCCTCCATGGCATCTGGCAGCCAGGTATGGAGCAGGAACTGCGCCGACTTGCCCATGGCGCCCATGAACAGAAGAAGGCAGATCAGCGTCAGGGCGTCGACATGAAAGCCCAGGAACTCCATGGTCTTGCCGACCTGGTCGGGCGCCGAGGCGAATACCGTGTCGTATTGGATGGAGTTGAACAGGGTGAAAACCGCGAAGATGCCAAGCGCGAAGCCGAAATCGCCGACGCGGTTGACGATGAAGGCCTTTATCGCGGCCGCGTTAGCAGAAGGCTTGTGATACCAGAAGCCGATCAGGAGATAGGACGCGAGGCCGACGCCCTCCCAGCCGAAGAAGAGCTGGAGAAAATCGTCGGCCGTCACCAGCGCCAGCATGGCGAAAGTGAAGAGCGAGAGATAAGCGAAGAATCGGGGCCTGCTCGGGTCGTCCTCCATATAGCCGACGGAATAGAGGTGCACGAGGCCAGAGACATTGGTCACTACCACCAGCATCACGGCAGTGAGTGTGTCGATGCGGAGCGACCAGACGGACTTGAGCGCGCCCGAATCGACGAAGCGCATCAGCTCGATCCGGACTTCCTGGCCATGCAGCGCGACCTGATAGAAGGCGAGCCAGGAAAGCACCGCGGTAATCAGCACGAGGGTTGTGGTGACAACCTCGGCGGAACGTGCGCCGAGCAGCCGGCCGAGGAAGCCGGCAAAGATCGCGCCTGCGAGCGGTAGGAGGAGGATCGCCTGGTACATGCGCTACTTCGCCAGTTCCATCGTGAAAAAGAACAAGGTGAGTGTGAATGTGACCACCCAGAAGCACTGAACCAGAATGGGAATTTGGTCGACGAACTCGTTCCTGGTTGCGGACTTCAGGTCGGACTTCCCTCCCGCGGTGATGTATTGCTTGTAGCCAGGATCCTTGATCAGCTCGAATTCCATCAAAAAACATAGCCTCGCCAATATCGACCACATCTTCTTCTGCATCTCGTGAGAGATCACGAATCCCAAGATCGTCACCAAGATAGCGACGACGCGCGCCAGGAATGCGATCTCCCTGCTGTAGGTTTCACTGTGAGCAGGGTGGCATACGCAGTTACTAGGAACCACTGGGCAATCAGGTACGACTGTATCCGGCTATGCAGAACGTTGTCGGCGTTCTCTGCGATAGCCCAAATCGGGATCTTGCAATCCTCCTGAGCGGACGTGTCTGTTTGACTGGACATCTGCGCTGTCGAGACTCAACCCTTCAGAAGATCGATTTCGGCGACGTCGATGGTGCCGCGATTACGGAAATAGACGACAACGATGGCAAGTCCGATGGCTGCCTCGGCCGCGGCGACCGTGAGCACGATGAGGGCGAAGACCTGTCCCACGAGATCGTTGTGAAAGGCGGAGAAGGCGACGAGATTGATGTTGACCGCGAGCAGCATCAATTCGACGCTCATCAAGATGACGATAACGTTCTTGCGATTGAGGAAAATGCCGAAAATGCCGAGCGTCAACAGGATCGCTGCGACGGTGAGGTAGTGCGACAGGCCTATCGTCATGAGAGGCCCCTCCCCGTTTCAACATGCACGAGCTCAACAGACTTCTCGCGGGAGCGCCCCACTTGTACGGCGACCGACTGGCGCCGCACGTCACGCTTATGGTGCAGCGTGAGCACGATGGCGCCGACCATGGCGACGAGCAGGATTAGGCCGGCTGCCTCGAACAGGTAGACGTAGCGCGTGTAAAGGATCTGGCCGAGGGCTTCGGTGTTGCTCGCTTGTGAAATCGGAGGCGTCGGCGATTGCACGGTTATGGCCGGCGCGGTGACCCAGGCGCCCACGATCAGGACCAGCTCGACGAGAAGCAGCAGGCCGATGGTGGCTCCGATCGGCAGATATTTGGGGAAGCCCGCGCGAAGCTCGGCGAAATCGACGTCGAGCATCATCACCACGAACAGAAACAGCACCAAAACCGCGCCGACATAGACAACGACCAGGATCATAGCGAGGAACTCGGCGCCGAGTTGCACGAACAGTCCGGCGGCATTGAAGAAAGCGAGAATCAGGAATAACACGGCGTGGACCGGGTTCTTCACGGCGATCACCATGAAGGCCGCGCCTACGCACACGATGGCGAATAGATAGAAGAACAGCGCGCTCAGCATTCAGCTATCTTCATTACGTCATGATTGTTGTCATGGCCGGTCTCGTCCCCAGCCATCCACGATCTTCAGCCGCGATAAGCCTGCAAAACGTGGATGCCCGGCACAAGGCCGGGCATGGCAATAGACAGATCGACAGAATAGCTCACGGGACCCTCACCTGTAAGGTGCATCGAGTGCCAGGTTCTTGGCGATCTCGCGCTCCCAGCGATCGCCGTTCGCAAGCAGCCGCTCCTTGTCGTAGTAGAGCTCCTCGCGACTCTCGGTGGAAAATTCGAAATTGGGTCCCTCCACGATGGCGTCGACCGGACAGGCCTCCTGGCAGAAGCCGCAATAGATGCACTTCACCATGTCAATGTCATAACGCGTGGTGCGGCGAGTGCCGTCACTGCGGCGAGGTCCAGCCTCGATGGTGATGGCCTGGGCCGGGCAGATAGCCTCGCACAGCTTACAGGCGATGCACCGCTCTTCGCCGTTGGGATATCGCCTAAGCGCATGCTCGCCGCGGAAGCGCGGAGAAAGCGGTCCCCCCTCGAACGGATAGTTAAGGGTCGCCTTTGGCCGCACGAAATATTTCAGCGCGAGCCAGAAGGCTGACAGAAACTCCATCAGCAACAGGGATTTCGCGGATTCGGCCAGGCGTTTCACGCCGGCTCTCCTCTCAGGTTGCGCGTTGCCACAGTTGCAAGACCACCGCCACGATGACCACCATGGCAAGCGACAGCGGCAAGAACACCTTCCAGCCGAGCCGCATGAGCTGGTCGTAGCGGTAACGCGGCACCATGGCCTTGACCATGGCGACTAGAAAAAACAAGAAGCAAACCTTCAACGTGAACCATAGCACGCCGGGAATCCAGGTGAGGGGCGGCACCGGAAATGGCGGCAGCCAGCCCCCCAGGAATAGGACCGTGCCAAGGCCGCACAACAGCACCACGGCGACATACTCGCCAAGCATGAACAACATATAAGGCGTCGACGAGTATTCGACCATGAAGCCCGCGACGAGTTCAGACTCGGCCTCGAGCAGGTCGAAAGGCGGCCGGTTCGTCTCTGCCAAAGCCGAAACGAAAAACACCGCGAACATCGGAAGGAGCGGCAGCCAATACCAGCCGAACAAGCCAAGCGGTCCGTCCTGGGCCCGTACGATGTCGGTGAGATTGAGCGAGCCAGCGCAGAGCAGCACGGTGATGATGACGAAGCCGATCGAGACTTCGTAGGAGACCATCTGCGCGGCAGAACGGAGCGCGGCGAGGAAGGCGTATTTCGAGTTCGACGCCCAGCCCGCCATGATCACGCCGTAGACCTGTAAGCTCGAGATGGCGAAGATGTAGAGGACGCCAACGTTGATGTCGGCCACCTCCCAGCCTTTGGCTACCGGAATGACCGCCCAGGCCGAAAGCGCGAGCCCCGCCGTGACGAGAGGCGCCAAGAGAAAGATGCCCTTATTGGCGCCTGCGGGGATTACCGGCTCCTTGAACACGAATTTCAGAAGATCGGCGAAAGACTGAAGCAAGCCCCAGGGCCCGACCACGTTGGGCCCGCGCCGCATCTGCACTGCGGCCCAGACCTTGCGGTCGGCGTAAAGTAGGAACGCTACAATGATGAGAAGCGTGACGAGAATCGCGAGGCTCTGTGCCACTATGAGCGCGAAGGGCAACCCGTAACTCGCCCAGAGCTCAGCCATCGGTGCCGGTCGCCTTGCTGTCTGCGCCTGCATGAAGGGCGCTCAAATTGGCCATGATGGTAGAAGATCGCGCGATCGGATTGGTAAGATGGTAGTCCTCGATGGCGTGGCCGAACCGATCCTTGCTTGCCTTCGCCGGCTTCTCGGCAAGGCGCTCTATGGCTGCACTGTCGGCGGGCTCGACCAGATCGAGCAGCGCGAGATGCGGGTGTGCTTCGAACAGCTTGGCGCGGAGCTCCGTGGCGCTGTCGAATGGCAAGGGCTTGCCGAGGACGCCCGACAAAGCGCGGATGATCTTCCAATCTTCGCGTGCTTGGTCTGGGGGGAACACGGCGCCAGCCGTCATTTGCGCCCGTCCCTCTGTATTGACGTAAGTCGCGTCTTTTTCGGTATAAGCCGCGCCGGGAAGGATCACATCTGCGCGATGAGCTCCCGCGTCGCCATGGCTGCCCTGATAGATGACAAACGCGTTTCCGAGCCGCTCCATATCGATCTCATCGGCGCCGAGGAGATAGACGACGTCGAGCTTTCCAGCCAAAGAGGCATCGAGCATGCCCTCTACGTCGAGGCCTCCCTCGCCTGGCACAAAGCGAATATCGAGAGCGCCGACGCGCGCGGCTGCGTGGTGCAGGACGTTGAACCCATTCCAGTCGGGCTTGATCGCGCCCATCGCGATTGCGGCTTTTGCGGCTAGTGCGAGGACCGCTGCACCATCTGGCCGCGCAAGCGCCGCTTGCCCGATGATGAGCATCGGCCGCCCCGCGCCTTCGAGCGTCTTCAAGAAGGAAGAGGACCCACCGGCGACTTTAGCGAGCGTCTCGGGTCCCGCACCGAGATAGTCATAGGCATAGGTGAGATCGGCTTCCTCACCGATCAGCCCAATCGGAATCTTTCCTTGTGTCTGATGTGTGCGCTTGAGGATGCGCGCATTGAGCACCGGCGCCTCATGGCGCGGGTTGGTGCCGATGAGGAGGAACGCATCGGCCCGCTCGATCCCTTCGATCATTGAGTTGAAAATATAGGTCGCACGGCCAAGCGCAGGATCAAGCTTGGCGCCGTCCTGGCGGCAGTCGATGTTCGGCGAGCCGAGCTGTTCGGCTAGCAACTTTAGCGCGAATATCTCTTCGCAAGCAGCAAGGTCGCCGGCGATGGCCGCGAAGCCTTTGCCGTCGAGGCCTTTCAGCCTCTCTGCGATGACGCGGAACGCCTCATCCCAGCTTGCGGGCTCTAGCCTGCCGTTCCGTCTGACATAGGGCCGGTCGAGCCTTTGTGTGCGAAGGCCGTCCCACACGTGACGCGCCTTGTCAGAGATCCATTCCTCGTTGATGGCGTCGTTCTCGCGCGGCAAGATGCGCAACACCTCTCGCCCGCGCGCATCGACCCTTATGGCACTGCCCTGCGCATCCATTACGTCAATCGAAGGCGTCTTGGTCAGCTCCCAAGGCCGCGCCATGAAGGCGTAAGGCTTCGAGGTGAGCGCGCCAACCGGGCAAAGGTCGACCACGTTACCCGACAGGTTCGAGAACATCCCCCGCTCAAGATAGGTAGTGATTTCCATATCCTCACCGCGGCCAGTGGCGCCGAGCTCCTCGACACCAGCCACCTCGGTCATAAAGCGGATGCAGCGCGTGCAGTGAATGCAGCGGTTCATATAAGTGTCGATCAGGGGCCCGATATATTTCTCCTCGACCGCGCGCTTGTTGTCCTGGAACCGGCTCGCGTCGAAGCCGTACGCCATGGTCTGGTCCTGCAAATCGCATTCACCTCCCTGATCGCAGATCGGGCAATCGAGCGGGTGGTTGATGAGCAGGAACTCGAGCACGCCCTCGCGCGCCTTCTTCACCGTCTCAGAGTCGGTGATGATGGTTGGCGGCGTTCCATCGCGGGAGGGCCTGAGGTCGTTCACGCTCATCGCGCAGGAGGCCACGGGCTTCGGCATTCCGGCCACCTCGATGAGGCACATGCGGCAATTGCCGGCGATCGACAGACGCTCGTGATAGCAGAAGCGGGGGATCTCGACGCCGGCGATCTCGCAGGCCTGGATCAGCGTGATGCCGTTCGGCATCTCGTGCTCTCTGCTGTTGATGATCAGCTTCGGCATGCGCGCCTCACTCCGCGGCTACCGGCACAGACGACGCTATAGGGTTCGTCGCCTGCGCATCGATGCGCTCCTCCATGACATGGCGGAAATGGCGGATCAGGCCCTGAACCGGCCAGGCCGCTGCATCGCCGAGCGCGCAGATGGTGTGGCCCTCGACCTGATAGCTGACATTAAGCAGCATATCGATCTCGCCGATCTCTGCTTCCCCGCGCGCCATGCGCTCCAGCACGCGCCACATCCAGCCGGTGCCCTCGCGGCAGGGCGTGCACTGGCCGCAGGACTCGTGCTTATAGAAATAGGAGATGCGCGAGATAGCGCGGATGACGTCAGTGGACTTGTCCATCACGATCACCGCTGCGGTGCCAAGCCCCGTCTTCAGCGCTTTCAAGCTATCGAAATCCATCGGCAGATCCTCGCACTGGCTTGCTGGGATTAAGGGCACAGACGATCCGCCGGGAATCACGGCGAGCAGATTGTCCCAGCCGCCGCGAACCCCTCCGCCGTAGTGGTCGATTAGTTCGCGCAGCTCGATACCCATCTCCTCTTCAACGTTGCACGGCGTGTTCACATGGCCTGAGAGACAGAACAGCTTGGTGCCGGTATTGTTCGGCCGACCGAGCAAGGCAAACCAGGTCGCCCCGCGCCGCAAGATGTCAGGGACGACTGCGATGGTCTCAACATTGTTGACGGTGGTCGGCGCGCCGTAGAGCCCGACATTGGCGGGAAACGGCGGCTTCAGCCGCGGCATGCCCTTCTTGCCCTCGAGGCTTTCGAGCAGCGCCGTCTCCTCGCCGCAGATATAGGCCCCTGCCCCGTGGTGCAGATAAAGGTCGAAGTCCCAGCCATTGACGTTGTTCTGGCCGATGAGTTTCGCGTCATAGGCCTCATCGATGGCGGCCTGGAGGATTTCGCGCTCGCGGATAAACTCGCCGCGAATATAGATGTAGGCGACATGCGCCCGCATAGCGAAGGAAGCAAGCAACGCGCCCTCGATCAGGAGCTGCGGATCATGCCGCATGATGTCCCGATCCTTGCAGGTGCCTGGCTCCGACTCGTCGGCATTGATCACGAGATAGCTCGGGCGGCCGTCAGATTTGGTCGGCATGAACGACCATTTGAGGCCGGTGGGGAAGCCGGCGCCCCCGCGACCGCGCAGGCCTGAGGCCTTCACCTCTTCGATGATGGCTTCGTGGCCCTTCTCAATAATGGCCTTCGTGCCGTCCCAGGCGCCGCGGGCGCGCGCCGCATTGAGCCGCCAAGAGTGCAGCCCATAGAGATTCTTGAAGATGCGGTCCTTGTCTTGCAGCATCACGATTCTTTTGGCGTCGCTTTCGTCCGGAGCCCCTTGGTCGGTCGCGACGGCATTTCCAGCTGGTAGTTCGGCGGGGTGTCGTCGGGCAGCTCGTCACGGTAGAGGTCCTGATCGGTGAGTGTTATCGGTCCGCCGAGGGGCGCCGAAGCTTGCCGCCCATTCTGCGGGCCCGGAACGACCTCGCGCCCAGCCTTGAGATTGGCGAGGATCCACTCAAGGCTCTCTGGCGTCAGGTCCTCGTAATAGTCCTTGTTGATCTGAGCCATCGGCGCGTTCACGCAAGCGCCAAGGCACTCGACCTCTGTCCAGGAGAACAGCCCGTCGGGAGTAACGCGGTTCGGCTCGCCGATTAGTCTGCGGCAGGTCGCCTTGATCTCGTCCGCGCCTCGGAGCCAGCACGGGGTCGTGCCGCAAACCTGCACGTAGTAGCGGCCGACCGGCGCCAGATTGAACATGGTGTAAAACGTCGCGATCTCATAGACCCGGATATAGGCCATGCCGAGCATGTCAGCGACGCAGCGCAGCGCGGGCTCAGGCAGCCAGCCGCCCATCTGCTCTTGGGCACGCCACAGGATCGGAAGCACAGCAGAAGCTTGGCGGCCTTCGGGATATTTCTCGATCTGGGCCTCGGCCCATTCAAGGTTCTCCGGCGTGAAGGCAAATCCCTCAGGCTGCTCGGCGGCGAGGCGGCGGACGCTCAT
>Ga0126378_10003940_pt1 | contig 11261 bp, 12 predicted proteins | sample PanSoiMetPlot_23_FD_92587 | JGI IMG/M metagenome (GOLD analysis project Ga0126378, IMG submission 92587) | Tropical forest soil microbial communities from Panama - MetaG Plot_23 | ecosystem: Environmental > Terrestrial > Soil > Tropical forest > Bulk soil | place: Panama | collected 2016-02-17
CAGCAGACTCTGCGGCGGCCAGCGGACGCGCGAAATTGAGCCTGGCGAGTGCACGCTCCCGCACACCCACCGGGCCTTCTAGCAGTCTACATCCCGCGGCGGCGACCCGGGCCTGGCTGCCCGGCTGCCCAGCAGCCGACGCACCCGCCTGCGAGCTGGGTCACGGGCGTCTCAGCCGAGCCGCCGCCGCGAAGATCCAGTCCTCAGTCGCCCCACCCGCCTCACCCGCCCCTATCACGAGTTCCCTACCGACAGAGCCGACAATCCGGACGTTCAAAGAGCGTAGCTGGTAGTGTCGCCGCGGTCGCTCGCATGAGTGCGGCATAGCCCACCTGCACCGGTGGGCTACTTCACACCCATCACCTCTCGACCACTCATCCCGCCTGCATCGCTGACACTGGCGTGACGCCAGGGACGCCAGGGACGCCAGGGACTCTGGCCGCAACGAGAACAGCGCTCCAGCCGGGCGAGCTGACGCCGATCGATTACGCAGCTGCCACCATTCGCCCTAGGCCTCGAAGATCGCGTGCATGACCATCTGGTGTCAGGCACGCGGTTGAGCTTGGCGATACGCCGACACCAGCCGCTCGATGGACACGTGAGTGTAGATCTGAGTCGTCGCCAGGGACGCGTGCCCCAGCATCTCCTGCACGCTCCGCAGGTCGGCGCCCCCTTCGAGCAGGTGGGTCGCCGCGGTATGGCGCAGGCCGTGCGGCCCGGTGTCAGGCGCCGATCCTGCGGCGGCGATCCTGGCATGAACCACCCGGCGGGCGGTCCGCGGGTCCAGGCGCCCACCGCGCAGGCCCAGGAACAGCGCGCCCCCCGATCGGTTCGTGGCAACCAGATGCCGCCCGTGGCGCCTCCAGTGGTCCAGCGCCCTGCCGGCCGGCACGCCATATGGAACGACGCGCTCCTTGGCCCCCTTGCCGAAGACGCGGATGGTCCTGCGGCTCTCGTCGACGTCATCGACGTCCAGGCCGCACAGCTCGCCGACCCTGATGCCCGTGGCATACAGCAGCTCCATGATGGCGGCGTCGCGCAGAGCCACCGCGGCCGCTGTGTCGCCGTCCGCGCTCTCCTGCGGACCGGCCAGCAGGACGGCTCGGACCTCTTCCACGGCCAGGACGTCGGGCAGATTGCGCCGCACCTTGGCGGTGCCGAGCAGCACGCCGGGGTCGGGCGCAAGCATCCCTCTCTCGTGCGCGAACGCAGTGAACGCCCTCGCGGCTGCAGCGCGCCTGGCGATCGTTGCCCGTGACATCCCTGCGGCGTGCTGCGTCGCTAGCCACGCCCGGAGCACGCCGATGTCGAGTTCAGCGATGGTCTCGATCCCGCACCGGCTCGCATGGCCGAGCAGGGACCTGAGGTCCGTGGCGTAGGCGCGGACGGTGTGCGCGGACAGCCCGCGTCCCGCGGCCAAGTGCCTCATGAAGGCGGCGAGCGGCACCGCGAGCGCCCCCGGCAGAGGTTCTGCGGGCTCCGCTTTGACAGGCATGCACTCAGTTTGCGCCGGTGGCGAGCACTGCGAGTTCGCGCCACGCCGGGCTCCTGTTTCAGCGCGGACGGCGCCGTTCGCGCTCCTCCCGCGCCCGGCGGTCGCTGGCCTCACTGCTCCCGCCCGGCGTCGCTCTCCCGCCTGCGGCGCCATCCCTGGTCGCAGCGCTCGACATAGCCAGACGCGGCGAGCAGGCCCAGGCACCTGAACGCGGTGTCCAGGTCCACTCCGGCCAGCGTGGCGATCGTCGCCGGACCGCGCCCGGACCGCGCCGGCACCGCGTTCAGCACACAGGCGGTCACCGGGTCGATGACCCCCGGAGGCACTGCGGGGTCACGTCCGGCCAGGCCGCGCCGGTTAGCGGCGACAGCCCCGTCGCCGACCTCGCCGAGCGGGGTGAGCAATTCAGCCACGTCACAGGCTCCGGTCACGAGAGTCGCCCGGTTATCCCTGATCAGGTCGTGGCATCCCGCTGACTGATCCGAGGTCACCGGGCCGGGCACGGCCATTACGGGGCGATGCAGCTCCCCCGCCTGCCGCGCGGTGTTGAGCGCGCCGCTGCGCAGCGCAGCTTCGACCACCGCCGTGCCCCTGCTCAGCGCGGCGATCATGCGGTTGCGGACGAGGAACCCGGGCCGGGTTGGCGCCTGGTCTGGCGGACGCTCACTGACCAGCAGGCCATCTCGGCAGATCAGGTCGAACAGGTCGTGGTGACCTCGGGGGTAGCCGAAGCTCAGGCCGCTGGCCAGGACCGCCACTGTGCAGCCGCCGACCGCAAGGGCGCCCCGGTGCGCTGCGGCATCGATGCCATAAGCGCCGCCCGAGACGATCGCCCAGCCCTTGCCAGCCAGGTCGGCCGCGAGCTCGCCGGCCACGTGTGTGCCATACCCGGTCGCCGCGCGGGCTCCCACGATCGATACCGAGCGCAGGCACGCGAACCGCAGATCCGCACCGCCGCGCAGCCACAGCAGGAGCGGGCGCGCGTCACCGAGATCATCTAGCTGCGTCGGCCACTCCGGCTCGCCCGGGCACACGAACCGCAAGAGGCCGCTTCCCCACATGGCGACCCGGCTTGGCGACGGCACGTCCGCGAGCTTGGCTCGCCAGCGCGCCAGGGCGCGGCTGACCGTGCCCGGTTCGAGCCCAGCCAGGCCAGGAAGCAGATCGCAGCCCGACCGCACGAGTGCGAGCACCTCGGCGGGGCTGACCTGCCTGAGCATCGCTCCCAGGACGAGGTCGCCAGGCTCTGCCAGGAAGGTCAGGGCGGCGCGGGCGTACCTGTCCGCGGAGTCGCCGCGGCTGCAGTGGAGCTCGCGCGCGGATTCACCCTCACGTCCGGATTCCCGCTCGCGCCCGAATTCTCGCTCCCGCGCGTCGTCACCCGGCCGGGTACTGCCGCCGCCCGTCACCGCGCCGTCCCGAGCCACAGTCCGAGCGCCTGCCCGATCTGGTCGGAGCCGGGCCGTGCGAGGCCGACCAGATCGGCGAGCGTCCACGACAGCCTGATTACCCGGTCCGCTCCCCTGGCGCTGATCTGCCCCAGGTCCATGGCGCGCTCGAGCGGACCGAGCGCCCCCGCAGCGGGAGCGTACCTGCGTCGCAGTTCGCAGCCGGGAATCTGGCCATTAAGCCGCCATGGAGTCCCGGCCAGCCGCGCGGCCGCCCGCCTTCTGGCCAGCATGACCCGCTCGGCGACCACGGCGCTCGGCTCGGTGAACGTCCTGTCACTCAGCAGCTCGGCTCGCCGGACCGGAAAGAACTCGATCTTCGCGTCGACTCGGTCGAGCAGCGGTCCCGAGAGCCTGGCCAGGTACCGCCGCCGGGCCAGTCTCGTGCAATCACAGGCCGTGCCCGCGGTCCTGGCGCTAGCACACGGGCACGGGTTGGCGGCAAGGATGAGCGTGAAGCTCGCGGGAAATCGGGCGGTGATGCCCGCTCGCGCCACGACGATCTCGCCGGACTCCAGCGGCTGCCTCAGGCCGTCTAGGACATCCCGATTGAATTCGGGAGCTTCGTCCAGGAACAGGCAGCCGCGATGCGCCAGCGAGGCGGCGCCAGGCCGCACCAGGCCGCTCCCGCCGCCGACGATCGCCGCGCGCGACGCCGTGTGGTGCGGAGCGCAGAACGGGGGCTCGGTGATCAGCGGCCGTCCTGCGGGCAGCGCCCCAGCGATGGAATGGATCGCGCTCACCTCAAGCGCCTCGGCCGGCGCGAGCCTGGGCAGCACGGTAGGGATCCGCTCGGCGAGCATCGTCTTGCCGACACCGGGCGGTCCGACAAGCAACAGATGATGCCCGCCCGCCGCGCTGATCTCGGCCGCCCGCCGGGCCAGCGGCTGCCCGACAAGATCCGCCAGGTCCTTGCCGCCAACATCAGCCATCCCCGCGGCTACGTCGGCCGCGGCCATCGCCGCCGCGACATCGCGGCCCGGTTCGAGCACCGTCACCGCGGCACCGGCGGGGTGGCCTGCGTTACGAAACCAGGCGGTCAGCGCCCGCAAGCTGGGAGTCGCGACGACCCTCAGTTCGGGGACAAGCGCCGCCTCGGCCGCGTTGTCCGCAGCGACGGCGACGGTGGCGAACCCGGCGGCCGCGGCGGCCGCCGCGGCGGGCAGAACCCCGGGCACCGGGCGCACCCGCCCGTCCAGGCCAAGCTCGCCGATGAGCACGAGGCCGCCAAGCCTGGCGGCCGGAAATGCCTCAGACGCCGCCAGTATGGCAACGGCGATGCCCAGGTCGAAGCCACTGCCGCGCTTGGGCAGGCTGGCCGGAGAGAGCCCGACGGTGATCCTGCGGTGCGGCCACTGCTCGCCGCTATTGAGCACTGCCGACCTGATCCGGTCCCGCGCCTCGCGGAGCGCCGTGTCGGGCAGACCGACAAGCAGCAGCGCGACCATGCCGTTGGAGATGTCCGCCTCGATCTCCACCGGGTGGCCCTGGACGCCGACCAGGGCCATCGCGTGCGCGCGAGCAAGTCCCACCGGCCGACCGCCTTATCCCGCGCCGCTGACGTGCTCGATCTGGAACTCACCCGAAGGCAATACGAGCACGCCGATGATGTCGACCCGCAGCTCCTCGAAGATCAGCCCATGGCAACGCACCCAATTCGCGGCCAGCCGCCTGAGCCGACGCAGCTTGCGGGTTGTGACGGCTTCGACCGGCGTTCCGTAACCGAGGCCGGAACGCGTCTTCACCTCGCAGGCGACGAGCACTCGCTGATCCGCGGCGACGATGTCGAGCTCGCCTTCGGAGCATCGGTAATTCCGGTCCAGTATCAGCAGACCCGCCCGCTCCAGGTACTCGACGGCGAGCTGCTCGCCGCGCCTGCCGAGCACGTCCTTGGGATGCACGTGCACCACCTCCGGACCCGACAGTGCCTCGGCACGGACGCAGAAGCGACGAGCGTGGACGGACCTGTGGATGACGAACGCCCAGAAGGCTGTGCCTGTGCACGGCCCGGCGAAATTGTCGGCGGGTCCTGGTTAGATGCACCGCCCGCGTTGACGGCGGCCCGCAGGCTCCGCTCGCGCGCTAGGAGTCGTCGGGAAGTTGCAAGTCGCTCTTGGCCAGCTCTTCGATGTTGACGTCCTTGAACGTCACGACCCGCACGTTCTTCACGAACCTGGCCGGCCTGTACATGTCCCACACCCAGGCGTCACGCATCGTGACCTCGAAGAACACTTCTCCGTTGTCGGCCGTGCGGACCTTGAGGTCAACGTCGTTGGTGAGATAGAACCTGCGCTCGGTCTCCACCACGTGGGTGAAGAGCCCTACCACGTCGCGGTACTCGCGGTAGAGCTGAAGCTCCATCTCGGTCTCGTACTTCTCAAGGTCCTCCGCGCTCATCTTCTCCCCTCCAATGCGGCGGGCGCGATGCTGCGGGACCGAGCCCGCAGCCGCGGCCCGGCAAGCGCCGCGGCAGTTGCCGAAGCCGCTGACCCCACCGGGCCTGCGGCGGCCGCCGGGCCCACCGTCAACTCCACGATAGGACCATCACCGCCAGCGTCCACATCGACGCACACGTCGTCGTCCGCCGGCATGGCACACCTCGCCGCATCGGGCCCGCCGTCGCCCATGCGGCAGAGCACGTTCACGAATGACCGGCGATGCACGAGGCTCGGACCGTGAGCGTCGAGGGCGGCCATGTGACCGGGCGTTGAGTACCCCTTGTTCCGCGCGAACCCGTACTCCGGGTGCTGCGCGTGCAGCGTTCTCATGATCTTGTCCCTGGTCACCTTAGCGACGATCGAGGCAGCCGCCACGCACGCGGCTACCTGGTCGCCCTTCCACATGGCCAGCGCAGGCACCGCCAAACCGGGCACCTCGAAGCCGTCGGTGAGGGCAAAGCCGGGTCGCACCGGCAGGCCGGCGAGCGCGCGCCGCATCCCAGCCACGTTGCATAGGTGCAATCCGAACCTGTCGATGTCACCAGGCTCGATCACCACCACGCTCCACGCCAGGGCTGACCGGACGATCCGCCGGTACGCTGCTTCTCTGGCCCGCGCGGTGAGCGCCTTCGAGTCGGCAATCTCAACGTCGGCTGCACCTGCCAGGCGGCCCCTGCCGAGGCGGTCCAGGGCCACGGCGGCGACGACGAGGGGACCAGCGCACGCTCCCCGGCCGGCCTCATCAAGGCCGGCGACGGGGCCAAGGCCGGCCCGGACGAGCACGCGTTCATAGCCGGTCAGCCGAGATCCGCGGCGCGGGGTGTAGCCGACCGGCCGCTGCACCAGGTCTGGCTCCGCCGTTAGCCGCCTTGCTGCGCGCGGCGCATAGCTGCGCATCGGACTACCGCCGCCGCGCCCCGGGCCGGCCCCTGAAGCGCAGCCGCAACCGGCGCTCGAGCGCGGTGAGCGGCACCGCTGCCGCCAGTCCGGCCAGCAACGGCACATACGGTGCCGACGGCCGCACTGGCACGCCGCGATCAAGGGCCAGGGAAAGCCTGGCCGACGCGGGGGACGCCGTGTCCTGGGTCGCCCGTGCGCGGCCAGCCGCGGACGCCCTGCTCAGCGCCGCCTGACCGAAGGTCGCGGGCACGTTCAGGAGCCGCCACCGGCTCGGCGGCCAGATGATCATGAACGCCCGGCCTACCACAGCGCCCTCCGGTATCGTTCCGTCCCGGTCAAAGGGTTGGCACTTGGCGAGCGGGTCGGTGTAGGCGCAGTCATGCAAGCGCGAGTCTTCCGAGTCGATCCGGTTGTCGCCCAGCACCCAGAGCCGGCCGGCCGGCACCGTGATGCTGAACGGCCGCACCGAGGGCTTGGACCCAGGGTAGAGGTACGAACTCTCGCTCAGCGGTACGCCGTTGACGGTGATCCTGCCGTGGGCATCGCAGCAGCGGACATGGTCGCCTGGGACGCCGATCACCCGCTTGATGTAGTCCACCTGCCCCGGCGCGGTGCTGAACAGCCCGCCGATCGCGTGGAACAGCCGGCCGAGCGTCGCGTCGTACACCCGCGCGACCGGATTGTGGTTTGGCGGCGCGGGAGCGGCGGGCGCGTCCCACGATCCGGCACCGCCGAACACCACGATGTCGCCGCGGCCGATCGGCCGCATGTGGTAAACGAGCTTGTTCACCATGACCTTGTCGCCGATGAGCAGCGTGTTCTCCATCGACGCCGATGGGATCCAGAACGGCTGCACCAGGAAGGTCTTGATCAGCAGCGCGATCGTGAGCGCCACGGCGAAGAGAGTGACCATCTCGGTAAGGAATGACCACCTGCCCGAGCGCTCCTGCTCAGGGTCGTCGGCCAGGTCGTGCTCGCGCCGGTCCGCGTCAGCGTGCTGGGGGAAGTCCGGCGTCAGGCCATCATCGTCAATCCGCGCCGCATCGCCGAGGTCGGCGGTCAGCTCGTCGCGCGCACGCGGGTCGTCGCTCATCATCACCATCCAGCGTATCGGCCAGCGGGCCGCACGATTCCGGCCGCTGTCGCGGCCCGGCAGCGGATCATAATCGGAAGAAAAGCGCCAAGAAACACCAAGAGACAGAACGCAGCCGCGCCCCGACTCCGCTGCGCAGCCTACCCGCCGCGAGCCAGCCCATGGACGGCCCCGAATCCGGGCTCAGCGGTGGCGGCACTGAATGCGCCGTAGTCGCGGCCGGACCAGCAGAATTAGTCCGCCAGCCGCCGCGCCGCCAGCGAGCGGAAGCCACGCTGGCGCGGGCCTGGCAGTCAGGCCTCCTTCCAGCGCTGCGGCCGCCTGTCGCGGCCGCCCTCGTCGCGTTGACGAGTCCGCTCCGTTCAGGCCGCGCTGATCGAACGTCTGCGGCACCGACAGGATCTGGGCCCTGCCGAGGGGCCAGGCGATCAGGAACGCCCGCCCGATCACCGCGCTCTCGGGGATCGTTCCGTTCCGGTCATACGAAGCGCAGGTGACGCCCGGACCGGAGTAGTCGCAATCATGCGCCCGCGAATCGGCCGACCAGGTCCTGTTGTCGCCCATCACCCACAACCGTCCTGGCGGCACCACGACACTGAAGTGATATTGCGACGGCGGGTCGCCAGGCATCAGATACGAGCGCTCCCGCAGCGCGACTCCGTTGACGGTGATGAAGCCTTGCTTCGTGCAGCACGCCACGCGGTCACCGGGAATACCGATCACTCGCTTGATGAAGTAGGTCTGCCCTGGTCCCACGCCGAACAATTCGCCGAGCGCGCCGAATATCTTGCCCAGCGTGTCGTTGTAGACCCGCTCTAGCGGGTTGGTGCTGGCGCGTGCCTGCTGGCCGGGGGGCAACCAAGAGCCGGCACCATTGAAGACCACGATGTCGCCCCGGCCGATTGGGCGGACGTGGTACACGAGCTTGTTGACTAGCACCCGGTCGCCCACGAGCAGCGTGTCCTCCATCGACCCGCTCGGGATGTAGAACAGCTGCACCAGGAAGCTCTTGATCAGCAAGGCCACGGTGAGCACGATGGCGACAAGCACCGCGACTTCTCCGACCGATCGCCAGCCGCTTCGGCTCGTGGTCCGGGCCGCCACGGCTGCGGCTCTGTGCGAGTGGTGAGGACCGGGCGAAAAGGCGAACGCTGACGCTGAAGCGGAAGCTGACGCTGAAGCCAAGGCCGGCGCAGAAACGGAGGCCGGCGCCGGAGCGGAAGCCGGCGCCGGAGCGGAGGCCGGCGCCGGAGCGGCAGCCTGCGCTGGAGCGGCAACTGAGGCTAGGACCGAAGCCGGCGCCACCGCGGCGTGGGCACCGCGATGGGCCGGGCGTCCTCTCCCCGTCACGCGCGGCAACCGTGCCAAGCGAGGCACGCGCACGTTGATGACGCGCTTCCTCGCGGCCGAGTGCTTCCCCGTCACGCGCTGCCCTTCGCCTTCGAACGGCTAGCGCACAGGCTCCCTGCGCTCCTTGATCCTGGCCGCCTTGCCACGCAGCGAACGCAGGTAGTAGAGCTTGGCGCGGCGCACGCGGCCCCGCGTGACCACCTCGATGTGCTCGATCGCAGGGGTGTGCAGCGGGAAGGTACGCTCGACGCCCACGCCGTAGCTAATCTTGCGGACGGTGAACGTCTCGCGGGCACCGCCACCCTGCCGCCGGATGACGATGCCCTGGAACACCTGGATCCTGGACCGGTTACCTTCGGTGACTCTGACGTGCACCTTCAAGGTGTCCCCGGGCCGAAAGGCCGGGATGTCCGATCGGATCTGGGCCTGCTCAAGCTCGGCTATCGCGGTGTGCATCGCTTCGTCCTCGTTATCCTCCACGCGCACGCCTGCGAACGCGCTGAAGTTACTGGTCGTTTGCTGTCCCGGCCGTCACCTGAGGTGACGGCCATGGCAGACGGCCACACCCCCGAAGCGGCGCCCGGATCAGCGCGCCTAGACGGCCGCCTGGAGGGTAGTGGCTTTTAGTGTGCCACATCATCTCCGGTGGGCGCGAAACCGGACTGGGAAAGCACAGCCAGGTCCCGCTTGTCAAGATCCCGCTCTGGCAAGCGAGCGGCCAGGTCAGGGCGGTTCCGCGCGGTGCGCCCGAGTGCCTGATCGCGGCGCCAGCGCGCGATGGCGCGGTGGTCACCTGACAGCAGCACGGCCGGGACCTCGAGGCCCCGCCAGATCCTCGGCCTCGTGAAGACGGGTCCCTCCACCAGGCCGGACATCGGCCCGCTCCCGGCGCCGAACGAGTCGTCGACCGCGGACGCGGCGTTGCCGAGCACTCCGGGGAGCAGGCGGCAGATCGCTTCGAGCATCACCAGAACGGCAGGCTCGCCGCCGCTCAGCACATAATCGCCAATGGACACTTCGCGCACCGCCATGCGGCCTTGCGCGTGCTCGACCACGCGCGCGTCGATTCCCTCATATCGCCCGCAGGCGAAGACCAGGTGATTGGCACTGGCCAGGTCCGCGGCCATGGCTTGGTCGAATAGTGCTCCTGCTGGCGTCGGCACGATCAGGATGCGTCCGTCGGAGACCTCCGTGCCGGCGACCGCATCCAGTGCTGCACCCCACGGCTCGGGCTTCATCACCATGCCAGGCCCGCCGCCGAATGGAGCGTCATCGACCGTCCGGTGCACGTCGTGCGCCCACGACCGCAGATCGTGCACCCGCAGCACGATGTCGCCGCGCTGTACGGCCTTGCCAATCAGTGAGAGGCTCAGCGGAGCAAAGTATTCAGGAAATATCGTGATTATGTCGATGACAGTCACGGCTGACATCGCGTCGCGTCCTCCCCACGGCCATGATCACGGACCGTTGGGCGCACATATCGCGCACAGGCGTCCGGGATCATGAGCTCCTAGATAGCCAGCTCGGGATCGAGCAGGCCAGGTGGCGGGTCGATCACGATCATGCCCGCGTCGACGTCGACATGCGGCACGATCGGTGTCACGAACGGGATCAAGAGTTCGCGCCCCGGCCGCTGCTTATCGCTGCCGGGAGGAACGTCAACAGCCTCCACGACCAGGACGTCCTGGCCGTGATGCAGGACGTCAGTGACCCGGCCGATGACATCGCCGGACACCGTCTCCACGCGCAGCCCGATCAGCTGATGATCGTAGAACTCGTCGGGGTCGGCCGGCCGCCTCAGCTGCTCCACATCGACCGCGAGCATGGTGCCGCGCAGCGTTTCGGCGGCCGCCCGGTCGGTGCAGCCGGTGAAGCTGACTAGGAGCAGGCCGCGATGCCACCGCGCCGATGAGATGGTCAGCGGGCCCCTGCTCGCCGGCTCGGTCGCCAGTACCGAACCTGCCGCAAAACGCTGATCCGGGTCGTCGGTCCGCACCTCCACGGTGACCTCACCGCGCAGCCCGTGCGGCCGTCCGACCCGGCCAACGACAAGCTCCATGCCGCCTAGTGATACTCGTCGGTGTCCAGCAGGTCCACGCGCACGTAGGCGTCTCCGGCCAGCGAGCTGAGCACCGTCCGTAGCGCCTTGGCCGTCCGGCCGCTCCGTCCTATGACCTTGCCCAGGTCGTCGGGGTGAACGCGAACCTGGAGCACCCGGCCGCGGCGGAGATTGCGGCTGGTCACCACGACATCGTCGGGATAGTCGACAATGCCCCTTACCAGGTGCTCGAGCGCCTCGACCAGCACGTCAGTCCCCGTCTTCCGGCCCTGCCGCCGTGTCGCCGGCTGGGGCCGGCCGAGCACCGTTCTCGGAGACGCCCGCCGCCTCGGCCGTCACGGGTTCCAGGCCGGCTTCCGCTGCGTCGTCCCCGGCCGGCTTGTCCGACTCGGCAGACTGCTCTTCGGCCTCCGCCTCCGCCTTGCCTGCCTTGGCTCTGCCCGAACTAGACCTCGCTGCCCTGGCCGGCTTGTCGGCC
>Ga0126378_10003941_pt1 | contig 11261 bp, 11 predicted proteins | sample PanSoiMetPlot_23_FD_92587 | JGI IMG/M metagenome (GOLD analysis project Ga0126378, IMG submission 92587) | Tropical forest soil microbial communities from Panama - MetaG Plot_23 | ecosystem: Environmental > Terrestrial > Soil > Tropical forest > Bulk soil | place: Panama | collected 2016-02-17
ACGCCGACGTCGGCCTGGGCGAGCGCGGGGGCATCGTTGGTGCCGTCGCCGCACATGGCGACGAGCTTGCCCTTGGCCTGCTCGTCGCGGATGAGCTTGAGCTTGTCCTCGGGCTTGGCCTGGGCGAGAAAATCGTCGACGCCGGCTTCGGCCGCGATCGCCGCCGCCGTCATCGCATTGTCGCCGGTGATCATGATGGTGCGGATGCCCATGCGCCGCAGCTCGGCGAAGCGCTCGCGGATCCCGCCTTTGACGATGTCCTTGAGATGGATGATGCCGAGAAGGCGGCCGTCCTTGGCCACGGCGAGCGGCGTGCCGCCCGATTTGGCGATCGCCTCCGCAATCGCCTGCACTTCGCGCACCGCGTCGGCGCTCACCACCGGCTGCAGCGACCGGACCGCGCCCGTCGGCGTGACCGCAGCCGTCGGCGCGTTGACATAGGCCAAGATTGCTTCGACCGCGCCCTTGCGCACCCAGGAGCCGTCGACTTCCACCCCGCTCATGCGGCTCTGCGCCGTGAACGGGATGAAGTTGGCGCGTAGCTCGCTGAGATCGCGGCCGCGGATGCCGTATCTCTCCTTGGCGAGAACGACGATGGATCGCCCCTCCGGCGTCTCGTCCGCCAGCGAAGCGAGCTGCGCGGCATCGGCCAGTTCCTCCTCGCTGACGCCGCGCAGCGGTCTGAACTCGGTAGCTTGGCGGTTGCCGAGCGTGATGGTGCCGGTCTTGTCGAGGAGAAGCGTATCGACGTCGCCCGCCGCCTCGACCGCCCGGCCCGACATCGCCAGCACGTTAAAGCGCACCAGTCGATCCATGCCCGCGATGCCGATGGCCGATAACAGCGCGCCGATGGTCGTGGGGATCAGGGTCACGAACAGCGCCACCAGGATCACCACCGAGATAGTGCCCCCGGCATAGGCCGCATAGCTCGGGATCGTGACCGTCGCGAACACGAAGATGATCGTCAGGCCGACCAGCAGGATATCGAGCGCGATCTCGTTCGGCGTTTTCTGCCGCTCGGCGCCTTCCACCAGCTTGATCATTCGGTCGAGGAAGGTCGAGCCCAGCGCCGCGGTAATGCGCACCTTGATCCAGTCGGACAGCACTTGCGTGCCGCCGGTCACGGCCGAGCGGTCGCCACCGGACTCGCGGATGACCGGCGCCGACTCCCCGGTAATGGCCGCCTCGTTCACGGAAGCGATGCCTTCGATCACCTCGCCGTCCGACGGAATGGTGTCGCCGGCCTCGACCAGCACCACATCGCCGACCTTGAGGCTGGTGCTGGGGATCAATTTGTGGCCACTGCGACCCTCGGGTCCTGTCAGCAGCTTGGCTTGCGTCTCGGTGCGTTGGCGCCGCAACGCCGCCGCTTGCGCCTTACCGCGGCCTTCGGCGATCGCCGTCGCGAAGTTGGCGAACAGCACCGTAAACCAGAGCCACAGGATAATCTGAAATTCGAGGCCGATACGCTCGCCGCCGGTGACGAGATCGCGGATCAGGATCACGGTGGTGAGAGCCGTCACGATCTCGAGCACGAACATCACCGGGTTCGTGATCAGTGTCCGCGGATTGAGCTTGACGAAAGCCGAGCCGATCGCCGGTACCACGATCTTGGCATCGAACAGCGCCGAGACGGGCACACGCTTGCGGATGTTCAAGGTTTCCATGGAGCGCTCCGGATCAATTCGACGCGAACAACGTGCCCGCGGTCATGGCGAAATGCTCGGCGATCGGACCAAGCGCGAGCGCCGGGAAGAACGTCAGCCCGCCGATGATCAGGATCACGCCGACGACCAAGCCGACGAACAGGCCGCCGGTGGTCGGAAACGTGCCGGCCGACGGCGGGATCGACTTTTTTTCCGCGAGCGAGCCGGCGATCGCCATGGCCGGGATGATCATCCAGAAGCGGCCGACCAGCATCGCGACGGCGCCGGTGACGTTATAAAAGAGAGTATTTCCGCTCAGTCCGGCGAAGGCGGACCCGTTGTTGCCGGTCTGCGACGTGTAGGCATAGAGCACTTCGCTGAAGCCGTGCGGCCCAGGATTGGCTATCGACGCAACCGCCGAAGGGATCACGACCGCAACCGCGCTCCATCCCAAGATCATCAACGGCAGGATCAGGATGGCGAGCATCGCCATCTTCACCTCTTTGGCCTCGATCTTCTTGCCGACATATTCGGGCGTGCGGCCGACCATTAGGCCGGCGACGAAGATCGCGACGATGACGAAGAGCAGCATCCCGTACATGCCGGCTCCGACACCCCCGACAATGACCTCGCCGAGCTGAATGTTGATCAGCGGGATCATGCCGCCGAGCGCAGTGAAGGAATCATGCATGGAATTGACGGCGCCACAGGAGGCGGCGGTGGTGATGACCGCGAACAGCGCGGACGCGGGAATGCCGAAGCGGACCTCCTTGCCCTCCATATTGCCGCCGGCAAGACCCATTGCGGTGAACGCGTCGTTACCGTGCGCTTCCGCCCAGTACGCGACGATGACGCCAGTAACGAACAGCACGGCCATCACTGCCAGGATGGCCCAGCCCTGGCGATGGTTGCCGACCATGCGGCCGAATACGTTGGTGAGTGCGGCGCCGATCGCGAAAATCGAGATCATCTGCACGAAGTTCGACAGTGCCGTCGGATTCTCGAAGGGATGCGTGGCATTGGCGTTGAAAAAGCCGCCGCCGTTGGTGCCGAGCATCTTGATCGCGACCTGCGACGCCACCGGCCCCACGGCGATCGTCTGCTTGGCGCCTTCCAAGGTGGTCGCCTCGACATACGGTCCGAGCGTCTGCGGCATGCCCTGCCACACCAGAAAGAGCGCGTAGACAATGCAGATCGGGAGGAGGATGTAGAGCGTGCAGCGCGTGATATCGACCCAGAAATTGCCGATGGTGCGCATGGACGCGCGGGCAAAGCCGCGGATCAGGGCTATCGCCAGCACGATGCCGGTCGCAGCCGAAAGGAAGTTCTGGTGCGTGAGGCCGAGCATCTGCACGAGGTAGGAGAGCGTGCTTTCGCCGCCGTAGTTCTGCCAGTTGGTGTTTGTGATGAAGCTCACGGCGGTGTTGAAGGAGAGATCCGGAGTCACGGCCGACTGCTCAGCCGGATTGAGCGGCAGCCCCGCCTGCAGGCGCATCAGTGCATAAAGAATCAAAAATCCGCCAACGTGGAAGAGCAGCATGGATACCGTGTAGGTGACCCAGTGCTGCTCGCGCCTCTCATCGACGCCGCCGAGCCAATAGAGTCCCGCTTCGACCGGCCGCAGAACCGGCGAGAGAAGTGTGCGCTCGCCATTGAACACGCGCGTCATGTAGCCGCCGAGCGGCACCACGAGCGCAGCAACGATGGCGCAGTAGAGCAGGATTTGAAGCCAACCGATGACGGTCATGGTCGCCGCCCTTTCAGAGCTGCTCGGGCTTGAGCAACGCGTAGACGAGGTAGATCATCAGCCCCATGATCACGAGGCCGGCCAGCGAATAGTCGAAGATCATGAAAGCCTCCTCAGAGACGATCGCAAGCGATCGTGTAACCGACCGACAATGCGAAGAAGCCGAGCGCGACGGCGATCAAAACGACGTCCAGCATGGGATGCTCCGGGTGATGAAAAATTCGGCGCGCGCAGTGTAGTTGGCCGTGGCCAGGCACGGTTTTGACTTACGTCAACAAGCGGCAGGCCTGGGCTCTGGTCTCCCGCGATTACCTGTCACCCATCGCATAGGAATTCGAGAGGATTGCGGGGGCGCAGTTATAAGAATCTCATAAAGGTGGGATAGCATCGGGGACGCAGACGCGGCTCCAGCCCAGCACCTGAGCCTTATCCAGATGACTGGTTTTGTTACGAAATCTCGAGAGCGCAGGCTTTTTCCTCGCAGGCGCAATCAACGGCACCAATCGTCCAAAATATATTGTGAATCGAAGACGATAAGCGAGACGGCGACCTTGTTTAAGGAAGGGTGGCTTGCGTGTATTTCGTGGGGGCGCGGGCTTCGTGGAGGGCGAGAGCATCACTGGCGTGAGGATGAAGAGTGAACTCTGACCAGATCTGCCAGATCATCGACACGATTGTCGACCTTGCTCAGCCGAGCAAGAGAGCGTTGCTGCACGATCTCGCCCGCCGAGCAGCCCCCGTGTTGAACATCGATGCGAATGTTGTGTTCAATGCTCTGCTACAACGCGAGGAACTCGGATCGACTGGGGTTGGCAATGGAGTGGCGATCCCGCACGTGCGGCTGGAGCAGGTGAAAAATCCGTTCGCAATAATGGTGCGATTGAAACATCCGATAGATTTCAATGCCGTCGACGGCCAACCAGTGGATCTGGTTTGCCTGCTGCTGCTGTCAAAAGCAAATGAGAGTGTCCAGCTGAACGCGCTGGCCGGCGTCGCTCGAAGACTTCGCACGCCGGAACTGCTCGAAGGGCTGCGCCACGCGCCCAATCGCGTCGTACTCTACAATCTCATGACTGGAAGAACGGGGCAGTATCGCTCGCAGTGAAGCGATTTCACCGCGTCGAAGATGAGCGTGGCCAGGCGCAGCGCGCGGTCGAAACGGTGCAAGCGCAAAGCGGCTGCTCACGCTCGTCACATTGACTAGCAATTCGACCAACCAGCCGGCTCTTATATCGTACTTATGAGAATGGACGGCCATCTCTCTCGAATGCATATGCGCCGATGAGCACATTGGGCATGGGGATCAAGGACGATTTGCCATGCCTCAAGCGCTCTCGCAACTAAGACGGATGCTCGGCTTCGCGGTTCTCAAGGCGAGCGCCGGTGTAGCGAGTGCTTGGCGCGCCACAGTCGCCGACCGGGCGAGGAGGTACCGGCCCGAAGCGCACTATATGCGCGGCCCCGGTCCGCAGTGGCGGGCAAAACACGCGCAGATCAGCGGACATCGCCTGGACTGAATGCATGAGTACCTTCTGGATAGCTCTGTTCGCGGCTCAGACTGCCGCCGACGCAAAGCCTGCCGATCGCCGTCACCGCGTTCTCTCGGTTCTCGGCGGTATGGCCCTCACCTTGCTGATCGGCGGCGGACTGATCATTGCGGGCGCGCTCACGCGCTGACATTGCCGACGCCGGCTCCAGCGTCGCACCCGGCCTTTATGCAGGCGACCAGTTTTCCTATGAAATCCCTATAGCGCGGGCTTGCGCCTCGTCTCGCTTTTTTATGGCGGTCTGGCCACTTATTGGCCGTGGCCGTCTTCAAAAGCGATTCACGTGCCATGCCGTTTCAATCACACGATGAGCAGCGCCTGCGCGAGCTGCAAGAGCAGATTCACCGCGCTGGCACGATCACGCCCGGACTGATGGCTGACGCGATCGCCCGGGCGTGCCCGCGCTTGCAGGTTCAGCATCCGACTGCGAGGGCGAGAGTTGCGCGCCTGATCGAATCAGACGCGTTCGCCGATGCAACGCTTGCGGTGCTCGAATTTGAGCTTCCGCAATGGAAGCTTCGCCGCCTGATCTACGAGGACGGCGAGTGGCATTGCTCGCTGTCAAAACACATCGGGCTTCCCGCGCATCTCGACGAGCTGGCCGAAGCGAGCCACGAAAGTCTGCCGCTGGCGATCCTGAGCGCATTCGTCGAAGCGCGGTGTCACAGTCTGTGCGCGGGCGAAGGCAGGCCGTGGTCCGTGCCCCAGGTTTGGTCCACACGAGGATACGCGATTTGTTGCGACAATTTCGCCTGATCGGCCAATCACGGGAAGAACGCGCGATGGCCAGAATCACCGGTCTAGCACCGCGCCGAAACAACGCGCGAAGGCGCGAGCCGTTTGTTATCTCCGCAGGGATTGTGGTCCTGGCTGCTGTGGTATTGGTCTGCGCAGGCCTGGTTTCCATTCCCCTGTGGACCGCCCTCGTCCAAAACTAGCGACTCTAGGCGATCTCGAAATCAGTGCGTTGCCCTGAACGGGCCGGTCGAGCAGGGATACTGCGACAAATCTCAGGTTTAGAGCATCCCCGCATTCCGGCCAACGGGCAACGCGCTCAATCACTTTTCGCGTGACGTCGGCAATGCCGCTTGCCGCCCAATACAAGCTCGGCACCTTTGGCTAGGATTGCGTCACATCACGGCTGCCTACAGGCATCGGTAGAAGCCGCGGGACAACGCCGTCCGTGGCCGACATGATTGCCGATCGACAACGAAATGCTGGTCATCGAAATCATCGCCGTCTTGGCGCTGTTCGTGCTCAACGGCTTCTTCGCCATGGCGGAACTCGCCATCGTCTCCTCACGCCGCGCGCACTTGGAACGTTCGGCTAAGGAAGGGCGACCAGGAGCGCAGGTTGCCCTCGCGCTCGCCGACGATCCGGCACGCATGCTGGCCGCAGTTCAGATTGGTTTTACCACTACCGCGACTCTGGCAGGAATTTTTAGCGGCGTCACGCTCGCTGAAAGGGTCGAGGAATTGCTCGTGCGCAAGCAGGATCTGATTGATCAGGTCTTGGATGGACGACCGCCGGACGTGGAACAGGTCACGCGTCCTCCGCTGACCGTGCACGAATCGACAACTATTCTGCGAACGCTCGATCTGTTCCGAAAAACACCGGTCCATACCGCCGTCGTGGTGGACGAGTTCGGGGCCGTGCAAGGCATCGTCACCCGGACCGATCTGCTGGAGACGGTTGCGGGCGATCTGCCGAAAATCGATGCTCCACCACGACCCAAAGTAACGCGGCGCGAGGACGGCTCTTATCTCATCGATGCGTCGGTCCCCTTCTCCGATGTGATGCAGCTCCTCGGGATCGTTGAGGCTCCGTCCGGCGAGTACGTGACCCTAGCCGGGCTCATCCTCTCCCGGTTGCGCGAACTGCCGAAGCCGGGGGATCACGTCGTGTGGGCAGGCTGGCGATTCGAGGTGGTCGATATGGACGGACGCCGCATCGACATGATTCTGGCACAGCGCCGGCCCGAGCATTGATCAGACTGATTGCGTTTGAAAGCCACTCATCACGCGACGAGATGCTTCTCGTCGTGCACGGGATACCTGGTAAGGTCCTTGCCGACTTCTGCCGCGATCGCACCAGGACAAAGACTCAGCTTGATCTGCCGTTGCCGCTCGCCCCTGGACCTCCCGGCATCTTTATACCGTACTTATGAAATCGGGTCCGCTTCTCTCTCGAATTCCTACGCGCCAATGAACACATTGACTCCTCTTGTGCGCGCTCAGTGCTCTCATGTTTCGTCGGCGCAGGCGACCTTTATGTCGCACCTATGAGGATCCACAGGGTTACCTCTCGAATTCATATGCGTCACTCAGCACATTCGTGGCCCGACAATTTCGATGGTCGAAAGGATAGGTGCCATGGATAAGGCTGAACCTCCCTCTGCGGGGCGTGCAAACTCGTTGTTCAGGATCGGCAAGAACAGGCGCGGCCAATGGGTCGTCCAAGATCAAACCGGCCTTTGCGGCGGCCTGTTCGTGAGCCGCGCCGAAGCGGTAAAATTCGCGATGTTCGAAAACGGGAATCGACCGCAGGCAGTGATCATGGTGCCCGGCTTTCTTGAGCTCGACATGAGCGGGCAGTCCCGCGATCGGACCCGCTCGAGCGCCAACCCGCATGCTCCGCTCGCACGCGCCGCCTAGTCAGTTGCAAGGGTGTCAGTCATGAACCCGATCCGAATCACAGCGGCAGGCGAACGGATCGTCAAGCCGATTATCGCCCTGGCGCATTGCTCCAAACTTGCACGAATCATCGTGACCGGCGCCAACAGCGCCGAGACCGTGACCGATCTGCATCGTCTCGGTTACGCTCGCGCGACGACTACGTTGAAGTGCGGCCTCCCAGCCGGGCAATACGACGTGGTTCTCCTCGATGGACGGCAACGTTCAATCAAAGCGGTCGAGACGACGCTCGATTGGGTGGCGGACTTCCTGAGTTTCACAGGCGTGCTGATCGTCTGGCTCGACCCGCACCAGTCTGCCACCGCCCGACCGCTTCGATCCGTGCTGGAAAGCCACGGATTTGGGATCGAGGCAGGCACCGTGCATGAGCGAGGCTCCGCTGTCGCGGCGCGACGCTGCGACAAGGGCCTCATGTCGGAGGTGGCGTGAGGTCAGATGCAGCAATTTGGTTCGCAGGAGTCGCGGGCCAAACGAAATCGCAGCGCGGTCAAAGCCAGCCGTTTTGGCGATGCGAAGGCAACCTGCGGGCGGCAAATTTTGTCACTGCCTCGCCACCACGCGAACTGCGGCCGCCGCGCTGCGAAACAGGATGGTAGCTATGGGTTCCGAGGCACGGATGCTCGAGCGGTCTGGCCGGGTGCCCACACGGGATGACAACGAAACCGCGAGGCAGCGCGATCGGCTCCCATATCTCGCCGCAGCGTGCGCACTAAGCGACGCAAGCGATGCGCAGGATTGGGGAGCCAGGCAGGTTAGCGAGTGGCTGCTGCTCCTTCTGCGCTTTGCGGTCACCTCCGAAGCAAGAGATCAATCGGCGGCGCTTGCTTTGGCCGATGAAATCGACGCGCGCGGGCTGCAGTGGCGACCATCGGCGCCAACCTTCTTTCGCAGATCCACCCACGAAGTATGTAAAGCAATCACCACGCTCGACGATCCGAAAAGAGCGGCGATTCTCAAGCGGCACCTCGCCCGTATCGACGATCCTGTGCTGAAGCGAACCTTTCGTGCCGCGGTGAACATCGACGAGCGAACCGCATCCTCCCAGAGCGACGCGCGAGATCTTTGGTTGGGCCTGCCGCGCTAGCAAATATTTTCACGCTGGGCGGATCTTTGCGATTGCTCGAGTCGGCCCAGGAAGCTGTGTCGGAATCATCACACTCAGTTTCTTTCGATCAAGAAAACCGGAGTCGCCCAAAAATCCGGCAGTAATCGCCGGTCCTCCTTGTTCCGTGTTGTTGGCTGCGTCCGCTAAATTCTGCTGAACTACTGCGAAAGAAAGCCGCCATCGGCTGTGAGGACATAGGAGGCAGTCATGCGGGCCGTCGGAAGTATCGTCGGCGTCGCGTTGCTTGCGAGCACTGCGGCGCAGGCTGGCGATGCTGTATTGCCGGCGAGGGCGGTCCCGGTCGGTGCCACAAGCAACGATGCTGCCATGGCGTGGCAACCCGCGCCTTATCCGGCGGATTGGGACAAACGCATCGGCGACGACTTTTGGACCCGGCTCATCAATTACTACGCGCTGGAATGGGGACATGATGGTGCGCCGCCCGACCCGACAGCGCCGCCGGGCCGCCGGGCCGGTTGGCCGGCAGCGCCGCAGAGCACGCCGCCCTATCCGTTCACGGAATGGCCGTATGGCGGCGCGACCAGCATCGGCGTGACTAGGCCGAATTCGGTGGACAGCCCGCTCATGGTGGCGCTCGCAAATACGGAGTTGGGCAAATCTCTCAACGCCGCCCACGTGCAGATCTACGGGTGGCTAAATGGCGGCGGCAACATCAGCACCAACACGGTGAAACCGGGCGGCAACTGGCCGGCGGCCTACATGTATACGCCGAACACGGTGCAGCTCGATCAGGCCGTCGTCTATTTCGAGCGGCTGCCCGATACGGTGCAGCAGGACCACATCGATTGGGGATTTCGCGTTGCCGGATTGTACGGTGAGAACTACCGCTACACGACTGCCTATGGCCTGGCGAGCTGGCAGCTGCTCAATCATAACCTCGTTTACGGGTACGATTTCCCGATGGTGTACGGCGAACTCTACATTCCGTTCGTCGCTGAGGGGCTTCTACTTCGTTTCGGTCGCTTCATCTCGCTGCCAGACATCGAGGCGCAGCTCGCTCCCAACAATTACATGTACTCGCACTCTATGGCGTACAGCTTCGACAACTATACCAACACCGGCCTGCAAGCCACGCTCGCCCTGAACAAGAACTGGTTCGTGCAATTGGGCGTCACAGTCGGCACCGAAGCGATGCCGTGGCACCTGGGGCAGACAATTCCCAATCCGTTCCCGAATCCCGTGTTCCCGGGCACCACGATGCTCAAGGATCCCGGTGCCAAGCCTTCCATCACGGCGGGAGTTCGGTGGCAAAGCGACAGCGGCCACGACAACGTCTACGTCGTCGCGGACGCCATCAACGACGGCACCTGGGGCTACAACAATCTGCAATGGTACGGAATCACTTGGTACCACAAGTTCAACGAGCGATGGCACTTCGCATGGGAAAGTTACGTTCTCGGGCAGAGAAACGTGCTGAACAAAACCGATCCCGCAGGAATTATTGCCAACGGCGGCTTCCCATTCGCGCCCGGCATCATACAGTTCAACGCGCCGAACTTTGCGCAGTGCAGCGACCCGACCGTACTTACGTGTACCGCACGCGTGCTCACCTCGGTGATGTATTTGAACTACAAGGCGACGCCGTTGGACAACGTGTCGCTGCGGCTCGAATATTATCACGACGAGCAGGGCCAGCGGACCGGTACAGCCACTCGCTATGCCGATGTCGGGCTCGGTCTGCAGCATTGGTTCTCGCCGCAGGTCGAGCTGCGTCCGGAAGTGACTTACTACCGCTCCTTCAACGCACCGGCCTTCAACGGCAATTTCAACGCAACGCCGGTCCCGATCGCGCCCAACAAATCTTACATGTGGCTGTTTGCGGCAGACCTCATCTGGCATTTCTGATCGAGGGAGCCTGCGAACGCGCATCGCACGGGACGGCAAAACGGGGAGTGGCGTCATGAAGAAATTACTGACCGTGAGCTTCGCACTTGCTGCGCTGATGGGAGCGTCAGCGAGAGCGGCCGACACTTCGGTGCTCAAGACGCCGGTCCCCACCGAACCGCCGTTCGCCGTATACAATTGGACCGGCTTCTATATCGGCATACAAGGCGGCGGCGGTTGGGCCCGTGTGGAGCAAATGGATGCCCGGCCGTTCAGTAGCGACCCTTATTTCGCCACCGGCGGCATGATCGGCGGCACGCTCGGCGTCAACATGCAGTCCGGTCAAATCGTGCTCGGCCTCGAAGCCGACGGAGCTTCTTCCTGGATCAAAGAGTCGACCATTGGCACTAGTCCGTTCTTCGGCAATTGCGGAGGCGCGCCGCCGCGCTGCTTTGCGAATCTTCAGGCACTGGCCACCGTCCGTGCGCGCGCTGGCCTCGCGATGGACAACGTCCTGCCTTACCTAACCGGCGGGCTTGCCGTCGGCTCGCTGCATGGCGAGGAAGGCGATGCGGCTGCCAATGGCGCATTCGGCACGGGTACGACCACGGTCGTCGGCTGGACTGCCGGTGTCGGAATAGAGGCGATGTTTAATCGGAATTGGTCGGCCAAGGCGGA
>Ga0126378_10003942_pt1 | contig 11260 bp, 8 predicted proteins | sample PanSoiMetPlot_23_FD_92587 | JGI IMG/M metagenome (GOLD analysis project Ga0126378, IMG submission 92587) | Tropical forest soil microbial communities from Panama - MetaG Plot_23 | ecosystem: Environmental > Terrestrial > Soil > Tropical forest > Bulk soil | place: Panama | collected 2016-02-17
CCCCGCGGTATCCGGCTACGAACAGGCGCTCATCGAGGAAATTCGCGGCCAGCTTCGCGGACTCTCTCCCAAGACTGACAATCTCGGCAATCTTTGGGTCAGTTTCGGAAGCGGTTCGCCGCATCGTCTGCTGGTGACCTCGGTGGACGAACCGGGGTACGTCGTCAGCGACATTACGCCCGATGGCTTTCTGCGCGTGCAGCGCTTGCCGCAAGCCGCGCCCAATCCCGTATTTGACACACTGCATTTTGCGCAGCCCATTTGGGTCATGACGCGGTCCGGAAAAAAAGCCCCCGGAGTTTTCGCCGGGCTTAGCGTTCATCTTCAGCCCGCCCGCGTGAACCCGCCGAAGATGAATCATCCCGACGAAATGTACGTGGACATCGGCGCGAGCAGCTCCGAAGAAGTTCGTGCTGCGGGAGTGGAGCTTCTTGATCCTATCGCATTGCAACGAAAACGGTTCCCCGTCGGACAGAGTGGAGAAGCAGGGCCGGGCACAGGCGAACGTTTTGGAAGCGCAGCGCTCTTGCATTTGCTCGAGCGGGTCAAGGACAGCAAAGCAAAAGGCACGACGAGTGTCGCATTCGTGACTCAACAATGGGTCGGCGGGCGCGGCCTGAATCGTCTGCTAGAAGAGCTAAGACCCGACGAGATGATTTTTGTGGGCCGCATCGCATCAGGCGGCAAAGGCGCGGCCCGACCTGCGCCCGGCGAGGGCGTGCTGCTTGGAGTGGAAGATGCGTCTTCGGCATTGAAAGGATTCTCCGCTGAGATCGAAGCCCTTGCCGACGCTGATCGTGAGCGCCTGACGCCGATGAATGCGAGCCCGCCTCGCATGGCCGGCTACGCAAAACCAAATGCGCTTCCGGAACGCTTCGCGCAGCTTGGGATTCCGACCCTATGGCCAGTGACTTCTGCAGAATTCATTTCCTGGGACGACCGCGGAAACTTAGAGCGCCTTCTGGAGGCCTATCTGCAGATTCCTAAGTCCCGGGCTGGTGCCGGCGAAGGAGGCTCTGTATTTGGCGTGGTTCCCAACATATTTCAGGCATTGGTGGAAGCTTATGGCGCAAGTGGGCACGAGGAAAATGTTCGTAAGGTAGTTCTGAATCGTTTGGATCCGAGATTATCAAAAAAGGTGCAGACGGATGCGGCAGGTAACCTCATCCTCCATCTTGGCGACGAGAAGCCCACGGGCAAATCGCCGCGGATTGCTTTTGTTGCGCATATGGATGAGATCGGCTACGAAGTGAAAAAAATCGACGATGACGGACGCTTGCTGGTGTCGGTGTTGGGTGGTGGATATCCGGAATATTTTCTGGGGCACGTGGTGCTGATTCACAAAAGCGATGGAACCTCATCGGGCGGCGTACTTGAACTTCCTGCAGGCTGGGAACAACCAGGATTTGAGTGGCCCCACGGGCCGCGCTCGCTAGATGAGTCTGTCCATGTTTATGTGGGCACGCGTTCTGCAGAGGAGACTCAGAAACTCGGGATCAAAGCCGGAGATTGGATCACCATTCCCAAAGAATATCGCCCGCTGACCGGCACACGCGCGAACGCCCGCAGCTTCGATGATCGCGTCGGCTGCGCAGCACTCGTGCAAGCTGTAAATGCGCTCGGGCCGGACCTGCAGGGCCGCGACGTCACGTTGATTTGGTCTACCGAGGAGGAGGTCGGCCTCAAAGGTGCTGCCGCGGCGGCGGAGCGCATGGCCAAAGAAAACCGGACGCCCGATTTCGTTTTTGCCATCGACACGTTCGTCAGCTCCGACTCGCCGCTGGAATTGAAGCGCTTTGCCGACGCTGAAATCGGCAAGGGCTTCGTCATTCGAGCCGTGGACAATTCAAACATCACGCAGCGCGAATACGTGGACCGCGTCGTCAAGCTCGCGCGCGAAAACGGCATTCCGGTGCAATTCGGCGTGACCGGAGGTGGCAACGATGGCGCCGTCTTCACGCGCTATGGTTCGCTGAATATTCCTTTGGGCTGGCCGCTTCGCTATTCGCATTCTCCCGGCGAAGTCATTGACACGCGCGACCTCGACGCACTCGCCAAAATCATTGCTGTTCTTGCCAAGAACTGGTGAGGATGCACACGGATTCGAACCGAGGTGCGAACCTGCCCGGGGCCAGTGACCCGGCACGATGGCACTAAGTTGATTCTCTAGACAAACTACTTTGCGCTTACCAAGCACAAAGCCGTCTGCTCGTGTCGTTCCCCCGCGAGACGGGACTGCGGAGTCAGACCGTCTTTCCCAGGAATTCGGCGTAACGCGCGGCGATCACATTCCAGGAAAAATGGCGCTGCTGCGCGATCCAGCTTCGCTGCGCCAGTGAAGCGCGATAGTGCTCGTCTTCCAGCACATGAAGCAATACTTCGCCTAAGTTGCCGTTTTTTTGCGGCGAGTAGAACGCCACCCCTGCATCCTTGATGTGCGAAGACGTTTCGGGCCCTTCCGCCGCAATGACCGGCAAGCCGCACGCAATGCCCGCAATCGCGCTGCTTCGCCGTGTGGAAATCGGCCCGCGCACAAAGAGCAGCACGTCGCAATCCGACATGGTTCGCACGACTTCTTCATTCGAAAGCAAGCCCAGAACCTGAATCTCCACTGGAACGCCGTCCAGCCGTTTGCGCAATTCTTCTTCCGCGTCTTTCGCGTGCCGGCCAAAAACGGTGAGCTTCAAATTCTTTACGCGCGCAGCTGCACATCTGACTGCATCGCTAATTTCTCCAACTTCCCTTTGCATGAACCTTGCGCCCGTCACACTGAAGACCGCAATGCTCAGTTTGCCGTCGCCCGCGCCGCTCGTTCGGAAAGCAGCCTCTCCCGCCACCACAAGATTTGCTCCCACGGGAATGAAGATCGCCTGTGTGTAATAGGCTTGCATCCAGGTGAGCTTCTCCATCGGAACGGTGAAGACCGCTACTTCGCAGGCGTCCATAGCGCGACGCATGGCGTGAAGTTGGGCGCTGTACCGAAACCGGTCCATCAAACGCGGTCCGGTAAACGGCTCCACGTCGTGAAAGACAACGCCGATGCGCGCTCCCGCCCTTTTCAGAATGTGTAGCACGCGGGAGAATCGCAGCGGGAAGCCGCGCGCGGACCACGCCAGCGCCGTGTATTGCACTAGGACCCAGGAATCCTTCCACGCTTTTGCGCGTCGCCGGAGGGAGCGCAAGGCGCGAGGCCATCCCCGCTCTTTCCAAGCGAAGCGTTCAATGGCCAGGCTGATTCCGCGCGCGCGAAGAGCGCCGCCGAGATAGTTGCAATATTCTTCCACGCCATCCGTGGGCGTGTCGGCTCGTCCCAGAAGAGCAATGGCGCCTTGCCGGATCATTCGCGGGCGCTCCTTTTTCGACGAGGGAGCTTCCGATGACCAGCGCGTCCATCCCCGAGCTGAACAACGTCCGAATCGCCGGTCGGGGTGTGCACGATGGCTTCGCCGCGCAAATTAAAGGAAGTGTTCATGATCACAGGAACGCCCGTGCGATTTTCGAACCCATCAATCAGTCGCCAATTGGCTCTGGGCCAGAACGAAAGCGTCGACTGCCTGGCGGTCCCCGAGGTGCACGCGAGCATCTCTTGCCTACGGTGTCCTAGGCCGCGTTTCGCCCAACCCGCTTGCTTCTTCCGCCTAGTTCTGTCCCGTTTTGTGCTACCTTAATTGTAATTGTTGCCTCTGCGAGGCGATGATTTCCTCGAGAATCTCGTCCAGCCCCCGCGTGATTTTCCAATTCGGAAAATCCCCATTGAATTTCGCGAGGTTCGAGATGTAGCAGATGTGGTCGCCTTTTCGCGCTTCCTCGACATAACGCCACGCCAATTGCTTGCCGCTCATCTGCTCGATGCGCTCGATGGCTTCGAGGATCGAAATACTATTTTCGCGGCCTCCGCCAAGGTTGTAGACTTCGCCGGGCCGCGGATTGGCAGCAAACTCCTCGATCGCCCGCACGACATCATGACTGTGGATGTTGTCGCGTACCTGCTTGCCTTTGTAGCCAAAGACGGAGTAAGTCCCGCCGCTGAGCGTGACTTTCACGAGGTACGACAGGAATCCGTGCAGCTCCACGCCGGAATGCGCGGGCCCGGTCAAACAGCCGCCGCGAAAAACTCCGACATTCATCTTGAAATACCGCCCGTACTCCTGTGCGACGAGGTCAGCGGCGGCTTTGGATGCGCCGAACAGCGAGTGCAGCGTGCGATCAATCCGGCAATTTTCATCGATGCCGTCATAATCTTCCGACCGCGCGTAGTCATAGCGCTTCTCGAGTTCCTTCATAGGAATTTCATTGGGCGCATCGCCATAAACTTTGTTCGTGCTCATAAATATAAACACCGCTTCCGGTGAATGCTGCCGCGTGGCTTCGAGCAAATTCAGTGTTCCCATAGCGTTCACTTCAAAATCCAGCAGGGGAATGTCCCTGGCCTTGTCGTGCGAAGGCTGCGCCGCGCAATGCACGATCAAGTTGAACTGCTGCGTTCGAAAGAGTTCTTCGACCGCGGCGCGGTCCCGAATATCCAGCGGGGCGTGCCGGAAGCGCCTCGTTGCGCGCTTCAGCCTTTCCAGGTTCCACAACGTGTCTCCCGCCGGGCCGAAGAATTCGCGGCGCATGTTGTTGTCCACGCCGGTTACTTCATGGCCTTGGCGGTCAAAATGTTCCACGGCTTCCGAGCCGATCAAACCGCTGCTTCCGGTGACGAGTACCTTCACGTTGGAAGTCTCCCGCAAAGGAGGATATCAGCAATTCGAAGTTCTCTTAGTCCCGCCAAAGTAGTCTCGAGATCGTCATAGGGAAGTTGCCATTGAGGGAAAGACCCTAGTTGTCTATGAGTTTTCGTAGAGCTCTCAATACGTGTTTCTGTATTCTTTATAAGACCATTCCAACGCTATGAACAGAATAGGAAGGTTGTGATTACCAGCCAAGGGGAGCAGCCCTATGGAAAGTTTTGAGTAGGCAATAGTACCTCTTTCGATAATTGTTTTCCCGGGGAGATTGGAGGATGCTCTTGGACTGAGGACGAGGCGCAATCAGCGCTTCCCGTGGATGGATCAGCATGCATTGGTGGATGTTGATTCCGATTGCGGCGGTCATTGGGGTTTTTCTCTACGGATTGTTCCGCTGGGCTTCCGGTGCTCCGGAGATCGACCCGGAGGGCGCCCGGGAGCATTTTCGCGAAGAGCAAGATTGGCGCGGGCTACACCGCTCGGGCATTGACGCGGCCCCGCACCGACAGCGGTGACCGTCACACGCACCTTAACCCCTAAATTTTCGACGTGACTCCATCGCTTGGGGTTCGCATAAGTCTTTTAGATTCAATTTGTTAAATGGCGTAACGGCCGAGTGCGCTTGGTTATCCTGTGCGTTAACTGTCCCTTGGGAGTGCATCGGATGTACTATTGGTGGCTCCCAACCCTTCTTTCAAACTTGCCGCAGGCCAAATCCCCGCTTTGGGAACATTGCAGGAGGGTGCGATGGGTAGGTTTTCTCGTACTTGGCAACTGGTCAAGCAGAGCTTTGTCATACTGCGCTCCGACAAGCAGTTGATGCTGTTTCCAATCCTTTCGGCGGTCAGTTGCCTGATTGTGACGGCGATTATCGCCACGGGTGGAACGCTGCTGATAATGCCTTCGATTACTACAGCGGCGGCCGCAGGCGAAAGGTTTCAACCGAACCACTCGCCGATGTTCCTGATTGGCATGTTCACGATGTACGTGGCCAACTATTTCATCATCGTGTTTTTCAACGTGGCGCTCGTCGGTGTTGCCAACAGCCGGTTGATGGGCGGGAACTGGACTTTCCGCGACGGCATGGAACTGGCATGGGCGCGCAAGGGAACGATTCTCCAGTGGGCGTTTGTGGCCGCCACGGTGGGCATGATCTTGCGCACGGTGGAAGAGCGCATGGGGCTGATCGGCCGCATCGTGATGCGCATAATCGGCGTCGCCTGGGCGCTGGCCTGCTACTTTGTCGTGCCGGTGTTGGCGTTTGAGGACCTCTCGCCGGTTGCAGCGGTCAAGCGCTCCTCAAAGCTCTTCCGCGACACCTGGGGCGAGAAGGTCATCGGCGGGTTGAGCTTCAGCCTTGTCTCCCTCGTCCTGATGCTGCCGGCTTTTGGCCTGTGGTTCGCGGCTATCGTCCTTGGCGGCGTCAAAGGCATGATTGCTGGTTTTGCCCTCTTGATCCTCTACATCCTCGTGCTTTCGGCGATGATGTCGGCGGTCCAGGGCGTCTTCAACGCGGCGCTGTATCGTTACGCCTGCTTCAAGCAGGTTCCGGCGGGGTTTGATGCGGACCTGGTTAGGTCGGCCTGGACTCCAAAGAGCTAGGGACGAATCGCGGTTATCTCGTGCACAAGGGGAGCTTAGGCTCCCCTTTTTGTTACCGAAGTCCTTTGCGGGCCATGCCGTCTGGAAGGGATTCCAAGCACGGTTTGAAACCTGCGCCGCGTGGGATGCGTCTCATGGCCAAGCGCGTGTGTTGGCTGCTTATCGAGGTGGCCAGGCAAGACACGGAGTGACTCTAACCCCTAGAGCATCCGAACGTCAGCCTGGCCACTATTTTTTGTGAAATTCATAATTCCCCTGCGCAGCCTGGAAAGCGTAAAATGAACTTCCCAAAAGGCCGGATTCCGGTTCTGGAACCTCGTGATGATGCGTCTTCTGAAAGAACGAATTCTTGGCGGCGGCAAGAGCGGCTCAACTGCTTTAACGCTCGGGCCGCTGGAATTGGAATTGATGCAGATTCTGTGGTCGCGAGGCGAAAGCAATGTCCGCGACGTCGTCGGCAATCTGGATCGCTCGCTTGCGTACACCACCGTCATGACCACGCTTGACCGTCTCTACAAGAAAGGCTTTCTCGAGCGCCACATGCCGGATCGCGCGTTTGTCTACTCACCGCGGTTTTCGCGGGAGGAATGGGATCGCCAACGGGCGGAAAGCGTCGTTGCCGGATGGCTTGCGGGTTCGCGGCCGTCGCGCGAATTATTGTTCTCTTCGTTTCTCGACGCGGTCGGGGAACATGACGCCAAACTCCTTGACGAACTGGAGAAAAAGATTCGCACGAAGCGCCGCGAAATGCGGCGCCGGGAGCGCTCATGAACGCGGCTTACTTGTTTCGGCTGGCGTGTCTGAGCTTGGCCTCCTTCTTCCTGGTCAATGGCGTTGTGGGTGCCGCTGCAACCCTTTTTTCCGGGGCGGCGATTCGAATTGCGGGAAAGGTGCGGCCCCGGGCCGCGGCGCGCTTTCTGTTCCTGCTACGAATCCTTCCCTCAGTACTTGGCGTAACGGTGGTGCTTGTCCTTTGCGTGCCCAGTTACCTTTGGCTCGAACCGCAGATCGCTTCCGAGCGCGTGGGCTTTGTTTGCCTGCTGCTAGCGGCCCTCGCGGGGATCGGGTGCTTCCGTTCCCTGCTGCGGACATCTCGGGCCATCAGGACGTCTTCGCGTCTCGGGGGCGAGTGGCGGCATTCCGGGAACAAGGTGCTGCTGACAGGGAAAGAATCACCGGGCATTTCGGATGAAATAGCCGTGGTCGTCCAGAGAAATGAACCGCTCTTGGCGCTGAGCGGTGTCTTCCGCCCGCGCATGGTGATTTCTCGCGGCGTGCTCACGGAGCTGTCGAAAGAACAGCTTGACGTCGCAGTGCGGCACGAAATCGCCCACCGCGATTCGCGCGACAACCTGAAGCGGTTGTTCCTTGTTCTCAGCCCAGAGTTTTTCCCCTTTGCCAACCGTTTTGTTGCGCTTGAAAAAACGTGGGCAAGATTCTCCGAATGGGCCGCGGACGACGAAGCCATGCAAGGGGACTCTCAGCGCGCTCTTTCTCTTGCCGCAGCGCTGTTGCGAGTGGCGCGAATGGGCGCGGGTCCTCGGCTCTCGATACTGCATACATGTCTGCTCCCGGCAGATGACGATCTTTCAGCACGTGTAGATCGGCTGTTGTCTGTTGAGCCGCTTTCGCGTGAGACGACTTCGCATCCTCGTTTTCGCGGCGTCGTTCCTGGGGTGTGCTTTGCTGTTTGCGCCCTGATCTTCGTCAGCCTCCCTGCGGCACTCGCGTCCGTCCATCGTTTGTTGGAGCTATTTCTCCGCTAGGCTAGCGTACTACGACCTGTGGTAGTAGACGGCTGCATTCCGTAGCCTGTCTGTAATCATGACGATTCAATGGCACCCAATCCCATGGCTTCGCCTGGCTGAGCTTGTGTTCAGCACCGTTCTGGCGCTCTCGCCAGCCACGCTGCATGCGCAAAACCCGCGAGGGTCGCTTCGTGGGGTCGTCCAGGATGCGAGCGGCGCACGTGTTCCCGGAGCGCGCATCGTGGTGCAGGCGGCCGATTCGTCTTTGCAACGAGAGGTTTTGTCTGACGACACTGGCGAGTTCCGCATCGACGAATTGCAGCCGGATTTGTATCGAGTAAGGGTGCAAGCGAAAGGCTTTGCGGAGGCCAGCGCGGACGTGAAAGTCGCGGTGAGTTCGGTTCGCGAAATCACCGTGACACTGAAGCTGGCCTCGGTGCGGCAGGAGACAGTCACGCTGGGCGGCGAGGAGTCGATCACCACGCAACGCATCGACACGGAAGGTGCGGTCCATCAGACGGTGATTACTTCGCAGGATCTCGAGACGATTCCACTGGCGGCGCGTAGCTTCGCGAATATTGCGTACCTGGCGCCGGGGACCGAGCCGGTCGAGCCTTCCGACCCCACCAAGGCGCGCATCACCGCGGTCTCCACCGGTGGAAGCTCCGGACTGAACAATGATCTTTCCGTGGACGGCGGCGACAATTCGGATGATTGGATCGGCGGGTTTCTGCAAAACTATTCGCCCGAGACGATTCAGGAATTTGCCGTGGCGACGGCGCAAGAGGGCGCGGAGGTGGGCCGGACGACGGCCGCCGCCGTGGTGATCTCCACAAAGAGCGGTACGAATGAGTGGCACGGCGACGAAGCGTTTTACGAACGCGACGCTGCGCTGAACGCCCGCTTCCCGATTGACAATCCCGTACCGAATCCGAAACAGCCCTTTTCGCGGCAGAACTATGTGGGGACGCTCGGGGGGCCGGTCGCGAAGGACAAGTTGTGGGTCTTCGCTTCACTGGAGTATGTGCACGAAAACGCGAGCATCGCGTACAGCGCGAACAGCCTGGCGGAGTTCGATGCGCTTTCACAGCTAGCGCAGCAGGGGCTTATTTCGGGCGTGAGCTCGATTACCGTACCGAGCAGCGTGCCGATTCCTTTTCGCGATTATCTTGGGTTACTACGATTCGACTGGGCGCAGTCGGACCGTTCGCATTGGTTTCTGCGCACGTCGTTCGACAGCTACACGACACACAACGCGCTGGTGCAACAGGCCACGCTGCCGTCAACCGGAGCAACGACCCACAACAATTACTTCAATCTGGTGGCCAGCAATCAGTTTTCGTTCAGCCCTTCGTGGGTGGCCTCATTCCTGGTCGGCGCGAGCGGGTTGCACCTGACGCAATCGCGTAACTCGAACCTCGGTTTGGCGCTGGCGTTTCCGTTCAGCACGACAACGAGCACGATTTCGGGCTTTGAAACGTTTGGCGATCAGCAGTTTGTTACGCCGATCACCGCGTTTCCAATCGAACGGAATCAGGAAAAGTATCAACTGCGCTATGACGTGAGCCACTTAGCGGGCAGACATGACGTGCGCTTCGGCGTGAACTTCATTCACGAGCCGGTACTGAGCGGAGCGCTGGCCGCCAATCAGGAGACGGTGGTCACTTACCCGCAAGATCCCAGTTTCTATGTCGCGAGTCCGGTAGCGCTCACAACGTGCTCTTCTCCGAATCCCGACCCGAACTGTCCCGCGGCCAATACCCAAGGACCGAGCGATGGAAGCTTCTCGCAAAATGTGCAGCGCCTTGGATTGTATGCGGAAGATTCGTGGCGCGTGACAAAGCCGCTGACGATTAGCCTGGGGCTGCGCTACGACACGACGTATGGCTTGTTCATCGCGTCGGGTCACGATCAGGGTTTCAATCCCACATTGGCGGGCAACGGAATCATTTCGGGTGTTCCGCACGACTACCGGAAGGCGTTTGCACCGCGGCTGGGAATGGCGTATGCGCCTCATGGGTCTTCATCCACCGTGTTGCGCGGCGGAGTGGGGCTTTACTACAACGACCTGACGCAGAACGGCTGGGTGGAAGCGTTCACCGCGGTGAATCGGGGCAATTTGGCGAATGGCACCAGTCCGACATCGCTAATCGACCCAAAGTACAGGACACCGTACGCGCTGCATGCCACGGCGGGAGTCCAGCACGCTTTCAATGCCAACTGGACCCTGAGTGCGGACTATACCCTGGAAACCGGCATGCATGGCTACCGGCGCTACGATTACCCGAACGTTTCGATCTTCCGGACCGACAATCGCTCCAGCTACAAAGCGCTGATGTTTCATTTACAGGGAAATGCTGCGAAGCGGCTGAGTCTGGTGGCCAATTACACGCTTTCGAGCGCGAAAACCTGGGGCTGCCAGATTGGCGAGCTGTTTGATTACGTCAACGGGGTGTGCGATCCATTTAATCCGTTTGCGCCGGGCGACTATGGGCCCTCAGGTGAAGATGTGCGGCATCGTGGGGTGATTATCGGCACAGTCCACGTGCCCGCCGGATTCGAGGTTTCCTGGCTGTTTCAAGCAGAAAGTGCGCGGCCCTTGACCTTGATCACGCCGGCTACGGGCAATCGCGCGACAATCAACGGTGTGGAGACTTCGCTCGATGAATTTCGCGGCACGCCTTATGTCCAGATGGACATGCGCGTCACTCGCCCTATCAAGTTTCGAGAGCGCTGGACGGTTTCGCCCTTCGTGGAATTCTTCAATCTTTTCAACCGCAACAATCCTGGAAACAACTACATCAGCGACATCAGCGCCCTGCCGACACCGGTCAACAATCTTGCCAATGTCACCTCCGTTTGTCTGGATCCTCCGGCCTGCACCCAGAATCGCGCGGTCACGAGCGGCAATCAGTTGCTCTTCCCGGCGGGCGCGCTGGGCGATTTCTTCGGCCCCGGCACCACCGCGGGCATTCCCTTCGCCGCACAGACAGGGCTCAAACTCACCTTTTGACGTGAAGAACTTTTTGGATTCAGGGTGTTCGTCCTTTCTCTCAGGCTACGCTGCTTGGTGGTATAGTCTCCCCAAGTAAGCGAGTGCCCAGGAGAAGTGACCGTGTTTCGTGCAACTCTTCCAGCTTTGCTCGCCTGTCTGTTTTGTTTGCAATCAGTAGCGCAAGA
>Ga0126378_10003944_pt1 | contig 11257 bp, 6 predicted proteins | sample PanSoiMetPlot_23_FD_92587 | JGI IMG/M metagenome (GOLD analysis project Ga0126378, IMG submission 92587) | Tropical forest soil microbial communities from Panama - MetaG Plot_23 | ecosystem: Environmental > Terrestrial > Soil > Tropical forest > Bulk soil | place: Panama | collected 2016-02-17
CAAGTACTAGCTTGCGGCCTGCTCTTCGCCGACCGAGTCGATCTGTCGCAACATCTTCTCCACGCGCGAGCGCACTTCTTCGCGATCTTTCCGCAGTTGGACAGATTCGCGCCGAAGAGAATCGACCTCTTCCTCGACTTCTTTCAACTGCGTGCGCAAACGCTGGACCTCGCGCTCGGCCGCTGCTCGCGCCTCACGCGATTCCTTGTACAACTCAATAGTGCGATAGACCTTGTCTTCCAGTGCCTGGAAATCGTCAGCCGGAACCTCGGAGGGTACCTCTTCCACAGCTTTGAAAACCATGATGAATAATCCTGATCGGGAATTGGGAGCTACTGAGCTTTAGCGCAGTATACTCCAGAATCGTGTGGAACTACCGTCAACCTGAGCAGGTTTTCGTGGGTTAGTGCGGAGTGTTCGCCGTTCGCCGCACGGCCGGACGGGCTCAGTGCGATGGCGTGGCTGAAGATCAGCAGGAACTGATTCTGCTAGCGTGCGGAGCGGATTTTCCTCAGTCGCTTCGCGGCCTCATCGAGCGTTTCATCCCGCTTACAAAAGGCGAACCTGACCTGCTGTGCGCCATCTTTCGGATCACGATAGAAACTGGATCCCGGGACGGCTGCCACTCCAATTTTGCTCACCAGATGTTTTGTAAAGGTGACATCGTCAGAGAAACCGAATTTGCCGATGTCGGTCATCACGTAGTATGCCCCGCGCGGCCGGAAGCAGCGGAAGCCAGCGTCTTCCAGGGCTGGAATCAAGCGATCACGTCGCTTGCGATATCCCTCGGCAAGATTCTTGTAGTACATCTCGGGGAGACTGAGGGCCGCAGCGCCTGCTTCCTGCAGCGGAGCGGGAGCGCCCACCGTCAGGAAATCGTGAACCTTGCGGATCGCATCCGCGATCGTGGGCGGAGCGATGGTCCATCCCACGCGCCAACCGGTCACGCTGTAAGTCTTCGACATTCCGTTGATCGTGATGGTGCGATCTTCCATGCCGGGCAGGGAAGCGATGGAGATGTGCTGGGTTCCGTCGTAGAGGATGTGCTCATAGATCTCGTCGGTGATGGCAAGGACATCGAACTCGACACACAAATCGTGAATGAGTTCGAGTTCCGGGCGCGTGAAGACTTTGCCGGTGGGATTGTTGGGCGTGTTTACAATGATGGCCTTCGTATTCCGGTGAAATGCGGCGCGGAGTTCGCGCTCGTCGAAGGTCCACTCGCTGTTTGCGTCGGTCGGAGGGCGCAGTTTTACAAAGCGCGGCTTCGCTCCGCTGAGAATCGAATCCGGACCGTAGTTCTCATAGTAAGGCTCGAAGATCACCACTTCGTCGCCGGCATTGCAGACGGCCATCAGCGTCGAGATCATCGCCTCGGTGGATCCGCAGCAAACCGTGACTTGTTTTTCCGGATCGACCTTGACGCCCTGCCACACGCCCATCTGGCGCGCAATCGCGTCGCGCAATTTTTTGGCGCCCCAAGTGATTGCGTATTGGTTGATGTCGGCAGCGACAGCATCTTGCGCGGCTTTCTTGATCTCGGCTGGTGCCGGAAAATCGGGAAAGCCTTGCGCAAGATTGACGGCATTGTGGACCATCGCCTGCCGCGTCATCTCGCGAATTACAGACTCCGTGAAATGCTCTACCTTGTCGCTTAGGAAATGTTTCTTGTGGATCGCGGTCTCAGACATATGCGGGTCAGACTAGCACAGTGGCGGAAGAGCGAGACAAGCGGAAGAGCATGACTGTAGGCGTTGTTGGCACGACGCGAGCTACTTCTTAAATACTCTCTTCCTGATATCGGGCCAGAACTCGGCGAAGGCATCGCTGGTCATTCGTCCGAGCACGCCCCCCATACGCAACGGACGACGGCATTGCTCGTGTTGGCTTCGCTATCCGCGCGCCAGGTGTTCGACAAAAAGTTATTGCCAACGTTCCCGATGTAGCGTGCGTAGGCAGTACGCCATCTGCCAGAGCGGTCGGGGGCGAGAAATGTCGTCTTCACGACATGTTTTGCGCGATTCCCAAGCCCGCCTCGGCCAGAACGAAAATAACGAGGATCTTCTCCCCAGACAGAGCCGAGGCTCGCTTCGATGAGATTGCCGGTCGCGACTCCCGTTAAACGCATGCCATTGCGCTTTCCGAAGCCAACCCAATGCGTTCCGTATTCCGAGGGGACATTGCGTAATGTGCCCCAGCCTGCGCTGAATGGGCCAACGATGAACAGCCGCGACCGACTTAGCGTGCAACTCACGAACCAACGCAATTTGTCTTGGCTTGTTGCAGGCTTGTAGCGCGGCACGGGTTCGGTATGCATGACCGTGAGCGCCCGCTCGAAGGGGTTTGCATTCGCGTTGACACTTTGCCCAAATGCGGACGAGACCAGGAGAGAAAATACTAGGAGAGAAAACGCTACCGCCGACTTCATGCATACTCGGAACATTGTGATGCAGAGCGGAGGAATACGGATGGTGGCCTTGGCTTATTCGACTACATACGCGCGCGATCGGATTCGAAAGTTGTTTGATTTGTGAATTCGCCGGTGACTATTGTCGGCCGGAGTACTGATACGAATACGCGCGCTCCTCTTTTCCTGACACATGGCGGGTGTTGTACTCGAGCAGGTAGTTCATGTGCTCGCGATCAAGAGGATATTCTCCGCGATAGGGATATCCGGGCATCGCCTTGAAGGGCAGGGGCTCGACGGTGAATCCGTCAGCCGCGTAAAAGTCCATGTCTTTTTCGTAGCCGTTCACGAGGAAGAAGTAATCGCGAGTCCATCCTGCTAGAAGAGCAGGAAGTTTGTCCGGGTCGAACTCGAGCGCAATCTCGTCACCTGTTCCGAAGACGACGAACTTGTCGTCAAATGATGTGAGCAGCGGCAAGACATCGCCGTAGCGCGTGTAGTCACCCGCCTGGCGTGCGAACGGGCCGGTTGGGCTGACCTCTTCGTAGACGTATTTCACGTTGCCGCGCGGCTCGCCTTCGATCTGCCGTGGATGACCGTAGAAGCTGAGCTTTGCGCTAACAGGATACGTAGAGATTAAGCGCACCTGCCCGTTCTGTGGACTGCGGTCGATGAGAATGCTGTCCCAATAGACCTGCAGGTTAGTGGTGATGCGAATCTTTCGCGTGCCAATCGGCAACTTGCCCGTGAGGTCTGGGGTCATCGTGCGCGGACCGCCCGCGGGGAATCCCATGTCGTCGAGCACGCGTGTCCATTTGCCGTCTGAACTGAGCGCCTCGACGTAAGGAGCGATCGATTCCACGCTCGCCTGATGCGCAGCATAGACGCTGGTTGCGGTGTAGTACTCAGTTTCGCCGTGCATCAGCAGCACGAGTGGACCGCCCTGATAGGGTGCACCGAGATCGAGTTCGAGCGAATGCATTTTTGTGAAGCCGTGGAAGGGAAGCAGGTCGAAATCGCCGAAGTATTCGTGCGCGCGAAGCTTCGGCAGCAGGTCGTGGCCGTGTTCGTCGTGCACGGCGGCGGGTAGTTGCGCGTTCGTGCTTTGAATCACGCGAAACGCCGGGAACGGCGGATTGCTGGCGAAGTATTCGTTGGGGAAGACGTCGAAGGTGCTGGGGTGATCGACGGCCACCAGCTTCACTTCATCGAGGTAAACGGCTTCTTCCATTGGCTCCATCAGACGGAAGCTGAGCTTGCCATCTTTCAAATGGATCGTGTTCCGATCGATCTTGATGTACTCCGCCGGTCGCGGAACGTTGCGCTCGTTGGGGCCGACCCAGTGGCCGACCACGCCCGCGCCGATCATGTCACCGACGAGTTCGTAGTGACGTCCATCCCACACGAAGAGCGTCGGACACGAACTGCCACGCCGATCGAGTTCGAGGTAAGGGACTTCTCGATTCCCGGCGACTTCGATTTCATCCTGAAGAACGCCGGTCGGCCAGAGCATGCGCACGACGTCGGCTTGCTTGGATTGTCCGAGGCCGACCGTCAAGTACGGCGAGTTCTGGCCGAGGTAGCCGGACGAGCCATAGATCTCGAATTTCTGGCGATTGGCGCCCGCGAAGATTTCGACTTTCGTGCCGATTGCAGATTTGTTGTCGTTGAGTCCTCGCAGGTTCAGGCGCAACCAGTTGTTCTTGTTGGCACCCTCGTTGCGCAGCAATACAGCCGAGCCGTGGTTCTGAGTGATCAGCAGGTCGGTGGCGCCGTCGTTGTCGTAATCGCCGGTGATGATGGCGCGCGGATCTTTCAGTTGGATTTTGTCGAGGCCAACTTCGCGGGTGACATCTTTGAATCCGTCGGGACCGAGATTGCGGAAGAGGCGGACTTCGCCCTTGCCGTCTTTAGTTTCGCCGACAGCGACGAGATCGACCCAGCCGTCGTTATCGTAGTCGAATGCGGCGATGCCGAAAGCGCGGACCCAGTTCGTCTCGGGGAGTTTGACCTGCTCGAAGGATTTGGCTTGGTTGTTGCGCCACAAAGTTATGACTGAGCCATAAAATGGAGCCGAACTTGTAAAGGCTGTGTCCATCCAGCCATCATGATCAAAGTCTAGGACCGCGAGACTCGTGGGACTGGGTTGGTCCTTTCCGTCCCAAAAGTCCCGCTGTACAAACTTGCCTTCTCGCGGATTCTCAAAGATCGTTGGAGATGTCTGGGAAGCGACAAGCAAATCGATAGCACGATCGTTGTTATAGTCCGTTCCAATACTATTAAGACTAAAGGAGGTGCTGGCCAAGCCGGTTTCTTCTGTTACGTTCGTAAAGGTGCCGTCGCCGTTGTTGCGCCACATCACGTTGCTGACGGCGGGATCGATAGTGGTGTCAAAGGCCCAGTAACGACGGACGGAGGGGTCAGTTGATGGAGGCGTTTTTATGATCTTCACCTGACTGACGTAGAGATCAAGATCGCCGTCATGGTCGTAGTCGATGAGCATCGCACTGACCGCAGTGCCAGCCATCTTGATTCCAGATTTCTCCGTCACATCTTTAAAGGCCCCATCCTTCTCGTTGTGGAGTAGCAAAACTCGGTCTGCGGTTGTTACCGCCAAATCCGTCGCGCCATCATTGTCGAAATCGCCAGCGGCACAGCCGATCGCATGCAATGAAGGATCAAGTCCTGCCTTCTTCGTGACGTCTTCGAACTCTCCGCCGCCGCGGTTGTGATACAGAACGACGCCTCCGCCGGGACCACCGTCTGGGAGGAAGAGATCGATCTTTCCATCGCCATCAAAGTCGAGAAAGCAAGCGCCAGGTCCGAGGCGGCCGCCAGGTGCTTTGTCACTCTCCGCTAGTTGCGACGCCTTGATCCCTGCCTCAGCCGTCACATCCACAAACTTCACCGGAATCGCGGGTAGCACGGTCGCCATCGCGCCCGCCGACTCTTCGGCGCGCGAGTACTTGCCCTGCTCGCCGTACGCGAGGCTCATCGGTGAGCCGAGCTTGTTGTCCTTGATGTACTGGAATTTCTTGAGATGTTCGTGGGCGTAGTCGCCCTCTCCGGACTGCTGGTAAGCGCGTGAGATGCCGAACTCGGCGGAGGCGTGCAGAGGATTGAGCTTCAGCGCGTGCTCGAACGATTCGATTGCCGGTGGGTAATGCTTCGCCTGTGCGTATGCCGTGCCGAGGAAGTACCAGGAGTCGGCATCGGTGGGATCGATGTCGACGACGTGCTTGAAAGCGGCGACGGCCGAGTCGGTGTCGTTGGTGTTCTTGTAAAAGAGTCCCAGGTTGTACCAGGCGTGAGCGTCTTTCGGATCCTGCTGCACAACGTCTTCGAGAATCGTTTTCGCTTCGTCGACTCGTTGCAGGTTCAGAAGCGCGACCCCGCGATTGATCTTCGCGACTTCCATCTTCGGGTCCTGCGCACTGGCGGCCTCAAACGACTTCAGCGCCTTTTCGAACAGTTGCTGATTCATGTAGGCCACGCCGATGTTGTTCAGGCGCCAGGCTTCCGCGATCTTTGCTTTTGCATCTGTGTCGGCGGCACGGTACGGGGCGGCCGTGAACCATCCTGCGATCGCCAGCAACCCAAGCAACATCATTAAGACGCGAATCGATCTCATGATCCGAAACGGATTCATCGGGCCTCATTTAGCTTGATTAATGGGAGATAAGTAATTTTCAAGCATATCAAGGAGTGGTGGCGACGTACCAATTCCGAGCGCGTTCCCGTCGTTGGATTGTTGGTCCCATGGCCGTGGTGGAAAAGACTCCGCAGGTCCTTGCCACTGCTCGCAGACGAGGGGTCCTTCGACTACGTTCGGCGGGCGCCTCACTTCGCTCAGGATGACAGTTCTTTGGGACTGCGCCGTCTTTGGAACTCCACCGTCTTTCAACTGGTGCCGGCATCTTGTCGTCCCCTTCATAGCGCGCCCGCCCGTGTTTTTGGGGCGAGCGAGACGATCACCGGAGATCCGCCGACCCTTCGACCTTCCTCAGGCAGGCACGCGGCGCTACTGGCTTTTCGCGACTTTCACGGTCGCGGATCGGGGCGTTCGTTTTCCGTAGGGCTTCGAGGTCGTTACGCCCTTGCCTTCTTCAACTGTAACCGTCTGATCGGCGGCGAGGCTGGCGATTTTGTCGACCTGTCCGCTGGGCCACTGGACTTCGACGGAATCCGCCTTGGTCGCACCACCCATGCCAAACGTGAGCACCAGTTCGCTTTGCGACAGATAACTGGAGCCACTACGGAGCATCTGCCACTGCTTGGCTCCGCCGGAAGTCAGGCGCACGACCGCGCCGATGCCATCACGATTGGATTTAGTGCCGACCAGCTTTAGACGCAAACTGTGACTTGTTCCGCCCTCATTGTGAAACAGCCACGCCCGCCCGCCGTTGGTGGTGAGGAGTACGTCGAGTGCACCATCGTTGTCGATGTCGGCGTAAGCGGCGCCGCGTGCCACCTTCGAACTGGCGAACGCATCGCCCATCTGGGCGGTTACCTCCTGGAACTTGCCGCCGCCAAGATTGCGAAACAAGTGCGGCGGCTCGGCATAAGACACGCGCTTCTGTACACGCTCGATTTCGTTTTCGATATGTCCGTCGGCGACGAAGATGTCGGGCCAGCCATCATTGTCGTAGTCGAAGAAGAAACAACCAAACCCGAGCGTGACGAGAGTGTTGCGCCCGACCTCTGAGCGCGGGGCTTCGTCCACGAATAATCCGTTGCCTTCGTTGTGATAGAGCGAGAGCATCTGGTTGGCAAAATTCGTGATCAACAGGCTGGGATGGCCGGAACGGTCATAGTCGGCGGCGTCGACACCCATCCCGGCGCGCGCGACTCCGTCCTCGCTGAAGGCAATTCCGGCGGCGACCGCTTTCTCCTCGAACGTGCCGTTTTGCTTGTTGAGGTAAAGCTTGTTGGGCTGCGTGTCGTTGGCAACCGCGATATCGGGCCAGCCGTCGTTGTTGTAGTCGAGGATCGCGAGACCGAGGCTCTTCGAAGTCGGATCGCCCATCCCGGACTTCTGCGTCGCGTCCTCGAACTTGCCGCCGCCCAGGTTGTGCCACAAGCGGATCGATGTTCCCTTGTACGACTCCGGCGTGCAGTACGACTTGTGCGCGCCGTCTAATGTGCAATAGATGTCGCTTGGGAGCGACCATTGCACATAGTTGGCGATGACGAGATCGAGTTTGCCATCGCGGTCGTAGTCGACCCACGCGGCGCTGGTGGAGAATTCGTTCGCTCCCCACATTCCGGCGGTTTTGGTAACGTCGCTAAAGGTGCCATTGCCATTGTTGTGAAACAGGTGACTCTGGCCGAGAGCGGTGACGAAGATGTCGTCATGGCCGTCGTTGTCGTAGTCGCCGACGGCGACGCCCATGCCGAACATGGTTACCGCGAGCCCGGCTTTACTTGTAACGTCGGTGAAGGTCCCATTCTTGTTGTTGTGGTACAGCTTCAGCGTCGACGCGGTTTTCGTGTGGCCAGGCCAATCCTGGCCGTTCACGATCAGGATGTCGGGATAGCCGTCGCCGTCGTAATCGATGAAGGCGCAACCCGGGCCCATGGTCTCGGGCAGATATTTCTTTCCGAAGGCGGCGTTGTTGTGGGTGAAGCGGATTCCGGCCTGCGCGGTGATGTCGCGGAAGGTGATGTCCTGGGCTCGGATTGAATCAGCCGCAAAGGAAGTAATCAGAAGAATCAGTAAGAGTTGAATCTTGGCCATGGGAGACTGAAAAGGACCTCTTATCGCGAGCCTCCCGCAAGCGTCCTGGTATCGGGCGCGGGGTGATGAGTGGCTGTCTTCGTCATTGGTTTGGTCAGCGGCACCGAAACGTGCTCGTGGACGCTCTGCCGTTCGTTGTTGTCTTCGGGATGCAGTTGCCGATAGGGTCCGGTGATCACCTGAGACGATTCGTCGGCTTTAAATCGCAGATAGCGTTCCTGATGTTCCTTCGCCAGCTTCTCATTGCCCATTCCGTTGTAGCAGAGCATCAAGTTGTAATGCGCCTGCAGATCTTCCGGATCGATCTCGAGCACGGATTCCAAGACCTTTACCGCGTCGGGATACTTGCGTTCAAGGAAGAGAATTCGGCCGAGGTCGTTCAGGGCGACGCGATCCTTCGGGTACTGCGCCAGCACCGTGTGCAGATGTTGGGCCGCGCCTTCGTAGTTTCCATCAGAGCGCAACACCTTAGCGTAGAAGAAATTCGTTCTGGCGAGGTTTGGATTCAGCGCCAGCGATTTTTCAAGCTCCGTGCGCGCCCGATCCATGTCGCCTTCCTGAACGGCAGCGCGCCCGATATTGGTCCAGCCGTCGGGATTCTTCGGATCGATTTCTGTCACTTTTTCAAACGCCGCAGCAGCGCCCTTCAAATCGCCCTGCAGGAAGAGTCCGATGCCATAGTCATTCCAGCGCTGCCAGTCTTCGGCTTTTAGCTCGACTTTCTGCGATGCGGTGGCTGAATCACGCGCCACCACCGGCAACGTTACCTCGTCCTCGGCAAGGGCAACGATGGGGACCTCCGGGACCTTTTCTTCTTTGGCGGAAACGCCATTCATAGGCGCATCGAGCGTGAACTTACGATCGTCGTAGCCGGAAGTGACGAGGTCGGGATGATTGGCGTCGGGTTGTCCTACGAAGGAGAACTGCGTGCCCCACCAGGCAAATTTCCGGTAGCACAAGCGTGCGTGGAGCGTGATTTTGTTGCCGGCGTTGTCGGGAATGTGTACGCGGTAGTGGACGGTATCCGCGGCTCCTGGGGGAATGAGACGCACGTAAACGACGGCGCGCGTGGCCCAGGCATTGCGCTTGTTGATTGCATTGCCGTGCGCGTCGATCTGCAACGACCGGTAGAAGTGCGCACCTTTTTCAACTGGACCCTTGCCGCCATCCTCGACCCTGCCGCTCCAGAAGACGGTTTGGCCTTTGTCGTCTGTGCCCCTCAGTTCGAGCCACGTGTCGTATGCGTCGACGGTGCCGCCTGGGAAGAAGTGGCCGATCTTCTTCGTGCGAACAACGACGTCGACCCGTACCGTTTCGCCTCGTCGCAATGCTGGCTGGACGCGATTCAAAGGCGCCGTCACTGGCGCCACCAAGCCGCTGCTTGCGCCAGGGGTCATTTTCGTTTCGGCTTCCTCACCCACTGCGAAAGTCGTCGAGAGATCCGACTCGCCTTGTGCTGATGTCTTGCTGGCGGCTTGCGCGGGCGAGAGCGCGAAAATGTCTACGCTAAGAATTCCTGCTTTGAGGAAGCTTTCCGTCGCACTCAACTGAGCAGCGTCTTCGTTGGCAGTCGGAAGCGCAGTATTGGCGCCCGGGAAACGATGCGAGTGAACGTTGCCGGCGATGTTGCCCATGTCGTTCGAGCGCTCAAGCGGCATGTGACAATCGGCGCACTGCTGCGACTTCTTCGGATAGTAGAAAGACCGCGCACCTTGACCTGAAACGCCGCTCGCCTGCCAATTGTCGTATTCGTTGAAGCCGCGGAACCAGCGATAGCTGTTTACTGGGACGTCGAGATGCACCTTGTGGCACGAGGAGCAGAACTCGGCCGTCTGTGTCTTCATGAATGGCTTCAGAAAGGCGCGACGGTGCGGCTCTGGATTCAGCTTTACAAGGAAATCGTGCATGTAGCGAACGACAGGATTCTTGCTGGCGGCGAGTTCGTGGAGTTCGGGATATTCGAGATAGAAATCACCTTGCCCCATGGTTGACTTCACGGCCGCGATCGAGTGGCACATCATGCAGCCCAGTCCGGCTTGCGCCGGCGGCGTGTGCACGATTTGTTTGATCGGCGTATCCATCAGCCCGGCATAAAGCACCGCCGGATCATGACATCCTCCGCACCACTTCGAAGGCTTGGTGCCGATCGTGTCCTGCATGTACTCGATTGACTTGCGATACCACTGGTTGTTGAACGACGAGAAGTGATGGGCGGAGCTGTACCACTGCTTGTAGATATCTTCGTGACAGCGCTTGCAGGAGTCCGACTGCATGAAGAATGCGCTTGGAATCTTCTTGTTGCCGTAAACCTGGGCGGAACTTGGGAAGAACATCCCGCGAGTTCCGTCACCCTCTTGGTCCATGGTGGGCGGCGGCATGGTGGGATTCTCGATGCGGGCGTGATTCGCCCAGCGCGACTCACGCGTATATCGGAGCGCAAATCCTAAGCCCGCAACGATCAGCAGGCAGATCCCAATCCGAGCGATTGACGAGACAGCAGCATTCCCTAAAATACCTCGGCGACCGAGAGCTTCGGCAACCAGAAATCCCAGGGCAATCGCCGAAACGACGATGTGCCCGTACAGCCGTCCCCACTCCGACCGAAGAGTCCCTGTGTGGATCAGCCACAAGCCGATGCCAGCGCCGCCGAGAAATAAAAGCCATCCGGTCGCAAACAACCAACTGCCTTCGCGCAGAAGACGGCGCAGAGACGCAATCACCCAGACCGTCGCCACCACGCCGACGACGGCGTGCAACAGCACGACGATCGCGTATTCAACATTGGTCTGGGGAAAGCCGTACAGGTAAATCGCCGAGACGGCGAGGAACAGCAGCAGAGAGAACAGTACTTTGCCGCTCAGGGAATTTAGCGAAGCAGATGGCATTGCGGAAGCTCACCCGGGAGCGCTCGTCGCCCCACAACTACGATCGAGCCTGAACCTGTGATGCGTGGAAGTTTAATGCGCCATCTGCGGCGCGATAATAGTATAAAAATACTAGTAGGCTGAACTTGGTTGTTTAAGCTCCGACCAGTCTCTCCAATCCCGGCCGATCCATGATCATCAAAGTCGATCCGCGAAGTTGCGCGAACTTCTTCTCCCGGAACTCGCTCA
>Ga0126378_10003945_pt1 | contig 11255 bp, 9 predicted proteins | sample PanSoiMetPlot_23_FD_92587 | JGI IMG/M metagenome (GOLD analysis project Ga0126378, IMG submission 92587) | Tropical forest soil microbial communities from Panama - MetaG Plot_23 | ecosystem: Environmental > Terrestrial > Soil > Tropical forest > Bulk soil | place: Panama | collected 2016-02-17
CTCGTCTTGCCCAGGGCGAGGCGACGGTCACGGAACTGGCCAAGCCGTTCGACCTGACCCTGCCTGGAGTCTCCAAACACCTGAAAGTGCTGCAGCGCGCCGGCCTGATCACGCAGAGCCGCAACGCGCAGTGGCGCCCGTGCCGGCTGGAGGGCGGCCGTCTCAAGGAGGCTGCCGACTGGGTGGGCGAGTACAGGCGTTTCTGGGATGAGAGCTTCCAGCGCCTCGACGACGTTCTGCAGGATCTCATCAAGGAGGAAAAGAAAAAGGATGGCGATCAAGGGAGAAAAGACCGTGCCCAGGACTGAGTACGTGATCGAGCCAGGGAAGCAGGAGATCGTCTCCACGGTTGTGCTCAACGCTCCGCGGGAACTGGTGTTCAAGGCGTACACCGACCCCAACCTGTTCGCGCAATGGTGGGGTCCGCGCCAGTACACCAACCACATCGACAAATTCGATTCGCGACGCGGGGGCGAGTGGCGCGTCATCCAGCGCGGAGCTGACGGCGGTGAGCACGCGTTCTACGGCGTGAACCATGAGGTCAAGGCGCCTGAGCTTCTGATCAGCACATTCGAATACGAAGGGATGCCCGGTCACGTGGCCTTGCAAACCGCGACCTTCGAGGAACTGGGCAACAAGACCAGGCTGGTGGCCCAACTGGTATTTCAGTCCGTCACGGACCGCGACGGCATGGTCGCGTCTGGCATGCAGACTGGCGCCGACCAGTCGATGGAGCGGCTATCCGAGCTGCTCGAAACTCTGGAGCAGTGAAGCAAGAAGCCGACACCTGAATCGGCGCTGAACGCAAAACGATCTGGTCGTGACTCCCGTCACGGCCAGATCCGGCGCGTCCGACAATCAATGGGTCACTACGGCGCCTGTGCCAAGGCGTGCTGCTGAACATAGGGCATAGTGCCGGCGAACGGACCTTCCACACGCTCACGACTGGTCCGATCGCCGGCAGTCTGCCCCGGTCGGCTCCAAATTCAGACTCAGGTGGCCGCGAACTCCGAGGCGGCGACTCAGGGGATATACCGCTCGCGCAACGACCGCGCGGTCCTCCGCGCCAGGGCCTTCCCGTTAAGAAGCTCTTCCAGGGTCACAGTGGCGAAGGTTGAGGGATCAGACAGAAGATCGGCATACTGCCGGCTCAGGCGGCTGAAGTCAGAGTTGTCCTGCGCGTGCACGACCACGTACATTCCCCAGTTCCACCCGCGGCTCGGGTGCTGGAGCATCGACAACAGCAGTAGGTGCTCGAGCCACATCACTGCAAGCTCAGTCCTGGGCTTCAACTTGTCGAACGCGCCGCGCCTGAATGCGCCGGATTGCTCCGCGACCTCCCTGTAACGCCGGAGATTCTCAGGCCGCGGGGTCTCCGCCTTGGCTCGCTCGTGGTACTTGATGTCGAGTGCGATCACGCCCCGCGGCCCGTCGCGGCGACCCAAGCTGATCATGGCGTCGAACACGCGGAGACTGTTGAGGAATCGGGGATCGAGCCATCCGGGTGAGTGAGAGAATGCAATTTCAAGCACCTTCCCCTGCGCTTTCGGCCACCAGACGTGCACGGCCCTGTCTGCGGCGGTCGGGTTGCCGGCCAGGTCGCCGAATAGCTTGAACGCAATAGCCGGTGACCAGAGCATGTCCGCCCATATCCGTTGGTGATCGATGCTCTGATTCGGTTCGACCAACGTTAGCCGCTCCTTCGCGGCCTTGAACGCGCCTGCGGTGATGAAGTTAGCACCGGTCTTCTGCGCGTAGTCGAGGGGCAACCGGCTACCCACCTCGCGCCTGTGCTGCCCTGCCCTGGGCGCGATGGGCTGAGTGCCGATCGGATGGCCGTGGGCCTCGCGCCAGACGGCCTGGTGATACCGCAGCCTGCGTCGTAAGGCCGTCATCTCCGGACGGCCAGGTACCTGGTCGCCTTGCTCCCAAGCGCGCCTCCGCTCGAGTTCTTCTCTTGTCGGATAGCCGACCATCGGTCACGAGATGGTACCCGCGATGAATTGTGTGTTTGACGGGGCGCTCATAATTCGCGGTGGGTTCGTGAATTGCTCCGTCGGACTTGCCCAGTAGTTTGCTTAGCACCATCTGCTCACCTTGATGGAGCGGATACGCCTCGGGCCTTCAGAGCTGTTGCCGCCGACCACGCGCACCGATTTCATCGAAGCGATCAGGCGCGACATGGTCCGCTGGCCCGAGCGCGGCCCGGGCGGCATGGACGCCGGCGGGAGGACTTACACGGTCCTCACGGTCTGCCGCGGCCTGAGGCTGCTGCGTACCGGTGAGCACGTTTCCAAGCGTGAGGCCGCGACCTGGGCCGCCCGCGAGTTTCCGGAGTACGCAAACCTGATCGACCAAGCCCTGAAGTGGCGCTCGACCGGCGGCGCGGTAGTGCCTGGCCCTGGCGTCGAGGAAACCCACCGGTTCGTGGAGGGCATCTGCGCAGCGGAACAGCGGGCGCTCGTGCGATCGGGTTACGACGCGATCTCGTACGCCTACAAGGATGACGACGGGAGGCCGAGTGGGCCGGTCGGTGATGATCGATCCCCGTATCCCGAATGGATCGCCGAGCTCCGGGCCCTGCTTCGACCCGGTTCGCGCGTGCTCGATCTCGGCTGCGGTGCGGGCGTGCCCGCAGCCAAGCTGCTGGTGCAATCGGGCTTCCAGGTGACGGGCCTCGACTTCTCGCGCGTCCAGATCGAGCGCGCTCGGCATCTGGTGCCGCAGGCGGAGTTCATCGAAGCCGACATGGCTGAGTGGAGTTGCGAGCCGACGACGTTCGAGGCCGTTGTTTCGTTCTACGCCCTCATCCACGTGCCGCTCAGCGATCAGCGGGCGCTGTTCCCCCGCATCCGGCGCTGGCTGAAGCCCGGTGGATACTTCAGGGCCATCGTCGGCCACCATCGGTGGGCAGGGGTTGAGGAGTACTACGGGTCTCCGATGTTCTGGGATAACGCCGACGCCGCCACCTGTCTTGGCTGGTTCGCTGCAGCCGGCCTGGAGGTGCTGTGGCGCCGCTTCGTTCCTGAGGGTGATTCCGGCCATACGCTGATCCTGGCCATGGCCCGCTGACGGCCGACCCGCCGTCGATGCGCGTCAAGGAGCTGGAATCGCGAGCCTTCGAGGCCATGTCGGGGCTCGGCCTCGCTCAGGCCAGCAGCAAGCATCTCGCCACACGACCGGGCGTCGTGGCGGGAGCTTGCGGACGGCCCCTCCCACCCACGGCTCGGCGGGCGACGGGAGCCCAAGCAGTCAGTGGTCGAGACCGCGTGGGGTTTCGCCGGGCTTGGAGCGCGAGCTGTGAGATGATTGGGGCCGCGTCCACGGGCGCGAATCTCGAGTCAGGAGGTTGGCTTTGACCCTTGCCAAAAACCAGGCCAGCGTGTCCCGCGCCGCCTCCGGAGAGCGCCTCCTACCATAACGGTCGGCTCCCAGAGGGCGGCGTCCAACCGTCCCATCTGGAGAACCGGATTGAGCACCAAGTCCGAGGCGGAGCTTCGCCGCCTCCTCGATAACCCGTCGTTCCCGCGCTCGTCACGCTACGACCCCGCCTGGGTCGCCGAGAACATGATGGGGCCGAACGTGCTCTGGCTAGCGGAGTCGCTGAGCCAGGTCCTCGAGCTCCGGCCCGGCATGCGCGTCCTCGACCCTCGGCTGCGGCCGGGCGCTGAGCTCCATTTACCTGGCGAAGGAGTTCGGAGCCCAGGTCTGGGCGGCCGACCTCTGGATCAAGCCCACCGAGAACCTGCGCCGCCTCGAGAAGGCCGGCGTCTCCGACCGCGTCTTCCCGATCTTCGTGGAAGCCCACCAGCTGCCCTTCGCCGAGGCTTTTTTCGACGCGATCGTGGGCCTCGACTCCTACCACTACTTCGGAACCGACGATTGCTACATCGGGTACATCGTTCGCTTCCTGAAGCCCGACGGCCGGCTGGCCATCGTGGTGCCCGCCGGTGTAAGGGAGCTCAGCGAGGCGACCGAGCTGCGCAAGGTTTTCAGCTGGGACTTCTGGTCCTTTCACGGGCCGGACTGGTGGCGCGAGCACTGGCAGCGCACCGGCCTGGTGGAGGTCGAGCATGCTGACCTCGTTCCGGACGGATGGAAGCACTGGCAGCAGTCGGAGCGTGCCACCGGCTTCGACGAGCAGATGCCCGCCTGGGCCGCGGCTCTCGAAGCCGATGAGGGCCACACCTTCGGTTTCTCACGCGTCGTCGCTCGGAAGTTGGCGGTCGACCACGTGTGGCGCCCGGTGTGGCCGTGAGTCGCGCGAAGATGCATCACGATCAGGTCGAAATCGCCGTCCCGCTGGTCCGGCGCCTCCTCGCCGACCAGTTCCCGGAATGGGCAGACCTGCCGGTGCGTCGTATCGAGTCGGCCGGGACCGTCAACGCGATCTTCCGGATCGGCGAGGAGATGGTGGGCCGATTCCCGCTCACTGAGAGGTTTGCAGGCGGCATCGACACCGAGGCAGATGTCCTGGCCATGCTCGCTCCTTTCCTCCCCGTGGAAATCCCAAAGGTCCTGGCCATCGGTTCGCCGGCGCACGGCTATCCCTTCAGGTGGGCTGTGCACGGATGGATCCGTGGGGACCTATGGACGATCGATCGAGTCGACGACATCCACACCCCGGCAGAGGATCTCGCGACCTTTATCACAGCGATGCACGCGATCGACCGCGACGGGCCGAGAGTCGGGGGTTGGCGAGGGCGGCCTCTCGCGGACTCCGATGCTCTGGTCAGGAAGGCGATCTCATCCACGGCCGGCCTCGTACCCATCGACAAGGTCACGGCGAACTGGGAGGAGGCTGTACGCGCGCCCCGCTGGGACGGGCCCCCCGTGTGGACTCACAGTGATCTCTTCCCAACCAACCTCCTACTCCAAGGTGGGCGGCTTCACGCCGTGATCGACTTCGGCGGCTGTGGGCGCGGCGACCCGGCCGTCGACTGCTCGTACGCGTGGTCACTGTTCCCGTACGAGGTGCGCCTCCATTTCCGTGATCTTCTCTCGGTCGATGACGCAACCTGGGGGCGGGCTCGCGGGTACGCCCTGGCCGCTGCGGTGCAGGCGCTGCCCTACTACCGGCACTCGAACCCAACCTTTGCTGAGATCGCGCGCATCCAGCTGGAGGAGATCCTCCGGGATCGCGAAGATTGAGAGAAAAGCCTCCGGACCTCGGCGACGGCGAGCTGGCCCAGTGCCTTGCCGCGAATTGGGGATTCCGCGCCGGGTCGCTGGACTATGTCGCGATCGGTGGCGGTAGTCATCACTGGCGGGCTGTGTCAGGCCATGACACGCTATGGGTAGCCGTCGACGATCTGGACGACAAGGGCTTTCTCGGTGGCGACGCGCGAACCACGCTCGAAGGTCTGTGCGCGGCGCTGGGCACGGCCCGAGCAGTCCACGACCACGGCCTCGGGTTCGTCGTGGTGCCGCTGCCCTCCCGGACCGGTGAGCTGGTACGACCTGTTGGATCCCATTACGCGGCGGCCGTCTATCCGTTCATCGAGGGCAGGACCTACGACTTCTATGAGCGCCTTCCTCAAGAGGTGCGGGGGCAGTTGCTCAAGATGCTGGCGTACCTCCACCGTGTGTCCCTTGAGTCGGTTCCGACTATTCGCAGAGCCACCACACGGCCGTCCGAACATCACCACCTCGAGAGAGCGTTGGCCGACCTCGAGCGGCCGTGGACGGCGGGTCCCCTTGCTGAACCGGCGAGGGAAATCCTGCGACGCCGGAGGCCGGACGTTGCGGCGGTGATCGCTGAGTTCGGCCAGCTTGCCGATGGACTCGAAGCTGCCGGCGCGGAACTGGTGATCACGCACGGAGAGCCACATCCAGCCAACCTCATGATGCACGGGGATACGCTCTTGCTGATCGACTGGGATACCGTCGCCCTCGCTCCACCCGAGCGGGATCTGTGGTGGTGCGCGTCAGGCGAGCCAGGAGCTCTGGCCATTTACGAAGCCACGGCGCAACGCCGCACGAATCCCGAGGCGCTCCGCCTGTACCAACTCCGCTGGCCCCTCGACGATGCCGCTCTCTTCATCAAGCGCCTGAGAGCGCCGCATGAGGTTGACGGGGACACCGAGCACGCGCTGATGTCTCTGAAGGTGACGCTTGAAAACCTCGCGGCGCACTGACCAGAGATGGAGAGCCGACCGTCGGACCACTGGTGCGTGGGCCGGGCGCGGTGTAGTGCAGCACGCTCGGGGAGCATCGGAGAGGGCTGGCTCGCTTGTTGGCCCGCCGGCTCGAAACGAGCTAACGCCACCAGGGCTGACAGGAGACACCTGGGTCTGCGTCATGCCGCCAAGGCGACGCCGGCATAAGAAGGCAGCTCGATCGCGTCCGCCTTCGTGAACTGGCCGGACACAAGCCTGCGCATGGGCCAGCGTGTCATCCAGCGCATGGAGGCCGCGCGCAGATGGATCATGAAGGCACTTGTCGGTGCGAACCCTCGGACGCCGCCCGGCGGCAGCTTCTGCCCCTGGGCGACGTACGTCCGCATACGTTGCTCATAGCGCGGGAAGGCGATCACGTGGTCTCCGGCGGCCGCGACCAGCTCGCCGGCGAGGATGTAGGCGCCGACGAGGGCCAGACTCGTACCGAGTCCCGACAGCGGTGATGGACAGTAGCCGGCGTCGCCGAGCAGCACGACCCTGCCTTGCGACCACTCCTCGAGGTGCACCTGCCCGACCGAGTCGAAATAGAAGTCGGTCGCCTCCCGCATCGCATCGAGCAGCCGGGGTACCTCCCAACCGGCGCCGGCGAACCGCTTCTCGAGCAGCTCCTGCTGATCTGCTCTACCAAGCCGCTCGTACGTCTCAGGTTCCGCGCGGAAGCTCAGCATGACCTTGATCTCGTCACGGTCCCGACCGGGTCGGGCACCCGCGACGAGTCCGCCGGGCGCGTTGTACATCAGGAACCAGCCGCCGAGGTCGATTTCTGCAGGCGCCGTATACCACGCGATGTAGAGCTGGAACGGGCGGAGGCACGCGGCATCCGGTCCGAACGCGAGGCGCCGCACGGCCGAATGTAGCCCGTCCGCGCCAACGACGAGCGAGAACCGGCGGGATGACGCCTTCTCGAACGTGACGGTGACCCCGCGAGCGTCCTGCTCGATCCCGGTGATCGTGTCGTCGAAGAGGTACTCGGTCTCCGGCAGCGACGCCTCATAGAGCACGCGGCAGAGATCACCGCGCAGGACCTCGATCTCGGAGACGATCCCCTCGCCGCCGAAGGCATCCGCCGGCAGCCGGGCCGTGATGCGCCCCCTCGCGTCGACATATGCGAACCCTTCCTGCTCCAACGCAACCGCTCGCACACGATCGAGGAGGCCCATCCGCTCTGTGATGGTGCGGCCCGCGCCGCGGAGGTCGACCGCCTGCCCGCCCGGTCGTGGTGCCGGAGCGCGTTCCACGACGGTCGGTCTGAAACCCGCTGTGCGTAGCCAGTACGCTACTGCCGGGCCAGCAATGCCAGCACCGGAAATGAGCACGTCCTTCTGTTCCATGGGTACTAGCGTACATCGTATTTCATCTTTGGGCGCCCTAGTGCGCTTAGCAACTATGTATGATTCCAGGATGGCCATGAGCACTAGTGCGCCAGTGTCGGCCGCCACGCCCCGCTATCGCGAGATCGCGGCGGAGCTGCGGAGGCAGATCGAGGCGGGCGAGCTCACTCCGGGCATGCGCGTGCCGTCGACGCGGGCAATCGTCGACCGGTGGGGCGTGGCGATGGCGACCGCGACGAAGGTGCTGACGGAGCTGCGTCACCAGGGCCTCGTGCGCGCCGTGCCGGGTGTCGGAACCGTGGTCGAAGGGGATCGACGGCCGACGCGCGGGATGCCTGCCCCACGGCGGCCGAGCAGCTCGGAAGGCGGGTTAACCACAGAGCGCATCGTTGCTGCAGGTGTCGCGATCGCCGACGCGGAGGGGCTCAGCGCGGTCTCGATGCGTCGCGTCGCAAGCGAGATCGGGGTCGCCACCATGTCGCTCTACCGACACGTCGATGACAAGGACGACCTGCTGCTCCAGATGATGGACTCCGTCTTCAGGGACTGGCGGCTCCCGGAGGATCCGCCAGCCGGGTGGCGGCCGCGGGTTGAGATCGCGGCGAGGTTGTTCTGGGATTCCTGCCGTCGGCACCCGTGGCTGGCTTCCGCCATGTCGATCACGCGGCCGCAGCCCCTGGCCGGCGGGCTGCCGCTCACGGAGTTCCTACTGGCCGCCCTCGACGAGCTCGGCTTCGACCACCAGACGACGTTCACGGCATACGTCACACTGGTCAGCTTCGTGCGTGGTACAGCACTGAACCTCGAGATGGAGGCGGAGGCCGAGGCGGCTAGCGGCGTCGACAGCGAGGAGTGGCTCCACGCGCAGGAGCCGAGGCTGCGCGCCATCGTCGAGGCAGGCCGCTTCCCTGTCTTCACCCGCTACGTATCGCAGGACTACGATTTCAGCCTCGACGAGCTGTTCGAGTTCGGACTCAGCCGGATGCTCGACGGGCTCGCTGCGTTGCATGCCGACCGCCCTACAGAAGCTGGCAGAGGTGCGCGCCAGACGTCGGACTCTTTGACCGGATAAGACATTCCCTACTGCGAGGGCTGTGCATCGCTTTTGTTGCGGCTGCCGGGCGCGACCGCTCCGCCCCCCGCCGGGGCCACGCGTGCCCGCCCGTCCTCCAGCCGGTCGGAGCCCACAAGGCTTCCAGCGGCGGCGTGGTGGACCGATCGATCGTGCTTCTAAATTTCGGCTTCAGTCGTCAATGACGTTGGAGCGGGAGACGGGACTCGACATGCCGAGCGCCAATCATATGGTCGATTTCACTATTGATTCGCTTAAGGGCTAGGCCTCGGCGACAAGCAATAGGTGGGCACTGAGCCCCACCAGGCCCGGCTCGCGCTCGACGGCGCGAGCTGAATAGAGGAGCGTCTCGACCGCGTCCGTGTCCTCCCACCGCTCCTGGGGCTGAGGAAGGAACCCGGCGAGTCCCTCCAGCCCGATGAGCTCTCTGGTTTTCAGGCCGGCTTGCTCGACCTCGGCGGCCAGGTCCTCGGGACGATGGAAATAGGCAGTCGTGAACCAGTGCGGCGTGTTCCGAGGGTTGCGGTGCTGGCCCTCGCGCAGGTCGCGCTCAACAATCTCTCGGAACTCGGGGTCGAAGAGGAAGCCTCGCGACAGCCCGTCGAACAGCGACGCGAAGCGCGAGATCGCGCCCGCCGCAACGATGCCGCCCGGCTTGGCGACACGCTTCGCCTCTGTCAGCGCTGCGAGGCGATCGTCGCGCTCGACCAGGTGGTAGAGCGGGCCTAGCAGCAGGACCACGTCGAAGCAGGCGTCCGATCCGCTCAGCCGTCGCGCGTCGCCGACCTCAGCGGTTACGCCCCTGCCGGACAGCCGCCGCCGCACCTCCTCGACGTGGCGGGCTGTGATGTCGATGACGTGCACCTCGTAGCCGTCGCCGACAAGCCACTCCGCGTGGATGCCGGTCGCACCGCCAACGTCGAGGACCCGGGCGGGCGCCGGCGGCAGGTGCCTTCGCAGAACCTCCTGGATGCGAAGCAGCTCGAGGCGGCCGGCGCCGTGGAGCAGCCGCTCCTCCTCGCGGATCTGCTGGTAGTGCTCGATGATTTCGGAGCCCACAGAAGCCCCGATCCTAGTTAAATGAACCCCGCGGCGCCGGGCATTCGGGCGAGCGGTGGCCATCGAGGTGCCCGTCGGGACTGGACGCAAGCCGAGCTGGCACGACGCGCCGACATCGAGCGGGGCGCATCTTTCACGAATCGAGGCCGGCGCGGTGGGAGCTGCCAGGAGTGGTCGCATGGGCTGCGTGGGCTCACCCAGCTGTGTCGCGTCTCCGTTATGGCAGGGGTTCGATCCCGTCCGAGCGGCTGCTGGTACGTGGTTCGCCATCCTGAGCTCGGAAGTAGATCTCGCGCGCGCGACCTTATATAGCCACAGGAGCCTCTGCAATAAACCACAGGAGCCACTGCAATGAACCACAGGAGCCTCTGCTAAGGCTACAGGGGCCTCTGCAGCCACTGAGGCCTACCGGCGTTGCCTGCACTCCCCTTCCGCCTTCCCCACCCCGTGCTGCGGCACGACGTAATCGACGGTTGGGCTGTAGAAGTAACGATGATGGTCCGTCCGCTCCTAGCCAATCGCGCGGTGCGTATGTACCCGCGTTGTGGCAGGCGCCTGCCAATCCAATCTGGCCACACGTACTCGCGCGCGAGGCCGACGCTGCTCACAGAAGACGCAGTGGACTTCCACCTTTGCCATACCCACCTACCAACTGGCGGAGCATAGCCCAACCTCGTTCTCTGACCTCCTAAACCGTTCACGAATTTGCGCCCTGAAGCCATCCAGACGTCACCGGGCGCGGGATGTTCACGTTCCAAACGCCTAGGGAAGTGTGCGAGAACGTTGATTTGCCAGTCCTGTCCCAGGCGACCAGCTCGTAACGACTGTGACGACCGCCGAGGGTGCATAGGCGCGGAGACCACGAAGTGTAGTGCCGCTGCCCTCAAGCCTTCCGGGTCCGCCCATGTCGAGCTGACCGCAGGGCGATGGATGATGGCGCATTCGAGCATATCTGTCGTAAGCGAATGGGGGGCGAACGACAATGGATCCGTTGTCTGCCTTTTTGTTGGGCATTGCCTTCGGCGCGGGGATGGTCGTGCTGGTGTTCCGTCCGGGTCTATATCGATGCCTGAATCCGCATTGTGGCTTTTGGACACTGAGACCACGCCGGATGTTGCACCACGTGCAGAACAGGCACTACGGCAGGGATTACAGCGCGTCCTGACGGACTCGCCGAGCCGTCCTGACCATTAGGCTGAACACTTTGAGCCGGCGGGAAGGGCAGAGCGCGACAACGCCGTGTAACGCCTGAGATGAGGGTGCCGAACTTCGTATGGGTCCTCGTGATTGCGGTCGTGATCGCGTTCCTGATCTTGACCGGTTTCGACGCGACCTTCTCCCTTGCGGGACATAAGGTCACGGTGACGATGCATTGAGCCGTTCCTTGAGCTCCTGAACCGTTCGCTAAGAGCGCTGAGCTACGTAAGCGGGTGCACCAGTGTCATGCTTTGCGGGCATGATTAACATCGCGGTTTCGAGGGAGTCCGTTGACAAAGCGGCTCTTTACGGCGTTGTGTTGGCGGGATTCAGGCGCGAAGGACTCTAAACCACGGAAGCGCAGCGGCTACGTGGCCCGCTGGGAGCGACAGCGGCAGGCGAAGTGACGCACGCAGC
>Ga0126378_10003946_pt1 | contig 11251 bp, 8 predicted proteins | sample PanSoiMetPlot_23_FD_92587 | JGI IMG/M metagenome (GOLD analysis project Ga0126378, IMG submission 92587) | Tropical forest soil microbial communities from Panama - MetaG Plot_23 | ecosystem: Environmental > Terrestrial > Soil > Tropical forest > Bulk soil | place: Panama | collected 2016-02-17
CGAACACTTCGTTTTCCGGCTTTCCGCGACTGTGCCGCGTAGTGGCGGTGGACGGATACCTGCCCTACTCGTTTGCCATGCGCGGCCGCAGACTGGTGTATACCGAAGGCATACTTGTCCTGGCGGTCCTCGCGGCGGGCCTGCTAACACTTTTTGGCGGCGTGACAGACCGTCTGATTCCGCTGTTTGCCGTGGGCGCGTTTCTGGCCTTTACGTTGTCGCAGGCCGGTATGGTGGCGCACTGGAGGCGACTACGCGGACCAGGCTGGCGTACGAAAGCCGCTATCAATGGCCTGGGCGCCGCGGCATCCGCCGTCGTTGCGCTGGTCGCCGGTGGAACGAAGTTCGTCAGCGGCGAGCCGCTGTTCCAGGTTTTCGGAGTGGACGTCCGCGCAGGCTCATGGATCGTGATCGCGCTGGTGCCCTTCCTCATCGCAAACTTTCTTGGCATCCACCGCCACTACCAGCGTGCCGCTCGGGAGCTCGCAGCGGAAACGCCACTTTCTCCAGAGCAGATCAAGCACCAGGTGGTGGTGCCGATTGGCGCGCTCAATCGTGTCGCTGTGCAGACGCTGGCGTACGCGGCGTCGATAGCTCCCGGACTCGCCGCTCCGGCTGTGACGGCGGTTCACGTCTCCGAGTCACGCGAAGAGGTTGCCGCGCTGAGCCAGGCCTGGCGGAAACACGAGCAACGCTATCCGTTCCTCGAGCGCATTCGCCTGCGGCACATTATCAGCCCGTACCGAACGCTGGTTCCGGCGCTCATGGGGTACATCGACGACCTCGACGAGCACCATCCCGGCGCGACAATAACGGTCGTACTGCCGGAGCTCGTGCCCGCGCACTGGTGGGAGCAGCCGCTGCACACCCAGACAGCACTACGACTGAAGGCGGCGCTCCTGTTTCGGCCAGGGACAGTCGTGACCAGCGTGCCGTTCCATCTGGAGCGACAACAGGACTGATCGGCAAACGCGCTGCTCAGTGCTCGCTCTGGGCGCGGTCTGCCACAACATGCACGTCGACATCGCCGGCCCGCCGTAACAGGTTCTGGACAACGGAGCGGTGCAACAGCTCGTGCAGACGGCCATGGCGCGAATGGCCGATGATGATGCTGCCGACATTTCTGTCGTGGGCTACCTGCATCAGTGCCCTGGCCACATCCGATCCGCGGATGCGGATCGGCTCGGCGCCGAGATCCTCCGCGAAGCGCAGGTTCTCCTCTAGCCGCCTTTTCGGTTCGGGTGGCGCCGCTGCCCACTTCGGTGTTTCGACAAAGACGGCGAGCAGCTCGGTCCGATAGCGGTTCGCCATCCTCCAGCCGCGACGAATCAGGTTCTGCGCTTGCGGCTGGTCATCCACGCACACCATCACGCGCTCGCCGGCGGACCACGCGGCGTCGATCTGGCGCTGCTGCATGTACTCTTCCAGATCTTGTTCGCACAGTGCGGCCACCTTGCGGAGGGCCATGTCGCGCAGGGCGATCAGGTTGCCCTCGCGGAAGAATGAGTCCAACGCCCGTTCGGCTCTCTCAGGCGGATACACATTGCCATGTCGCATGCGCTGGCGGAGTGCATGCGGCGACATATCGATGAGCTCTACCTCGTCGGCTGCATCGATCACGCGATCCGGAACTCGCTCGCGCACCTGGACACCGGTGATGCTCTCCACGATGTCCGCCAGACTCTCGAGATGCTGGATATTCACGGTGCTGATGACGGTGATGCCTGCATCGAGTAAGTCCTCGACATCTTGCCAGCGCTTTTCATGTTTCGAGCCCGGCGCGTTCGTATGCGCCAGCTCGTCCACGAGGGCAACGGCCGGACGACGCCGGATCACCGCGTCGGTGTCCATCTCTTCGACAACAACTCCTTTGTACGGTATCTGCTTTCGAGGTACAGCTTCCAGCTGCGCTGCCAGCGCGGCGGTCTTGCGCCTTCCGTGCGTTTCGAGGAACCCAATCACAGCGTCCGTGCCGCGCTCTTTCCGCCGTTGAAGTTCCTCCAGTGCCGTGTACGTTTTGCCAACACCTGGGGCAATCCCAAGGTAGACACGGTGGCGACCCTGCGCGCCGGCACCAGCCTGCCGGCGGACGCGATCCAGCATTTCCTCGGGGCTGGGCCTGGCATCACTGGCGTGGGCCCCGGTTCGACGTCGCAGATGGTCGTCGCTGGCCATTGTCAGTTGCCGCCCCGGTCAACTCCGTCCGTCAGAAATCGATAGCCAACGCCTGGCTCCGTTACGATATGCCGCGGCGCTCCAGGCGGCGCCTCCAGCTTCTTGCGGAGTCGGCCCACATAGACGTGGAGAGAATGTGCCTGGGCAGGATAGGTCGCCCCCCACACCGTCTCCATGATCATGCGTTCAGTGAGCACTTTGTCCGGGTGTGTCGTAAACAGCTTGATCAGGTCCCACTCCGTGGGTGTGAGGCGCACTTCGGTCTCGTGTACCAGCAAGCGTCTGCGCTCCAGGTCGACTTCCACGTCGCCGAGCCTGATCACCGGCCTGGTGCCGCTGAATGGTCCCGCGGCGTGCCGAATGGCAACACGAACGCGGGCCAGCAGCTCATTTACTCCAAACGGCTTGGTCAGATAATCGTCGGCACCGAGGTCCAGCGCGGTCACCTTGTCCCGCTCCCTCTCCCGCGCCGACAGCACCACGATGGGTGTACTCGAATGCTCGCGGATGCTTCGCATAACGTCCAATCCATCCATGTCGGGCAACCCGAGGTCGAGCAACACGAGGTCGGGGCGCACGCGGGCATATGCTTCGAGCGCTTCGCTGCCACTGCTCGCCGTATCGACACGAAAATTGTGGCGAGTCAGATTGGTTTGCACGGCCCGCACGATGCCAGGTTCGTCATCGACGACCAGCACACTCGCTCCGGATGCGCACGTCATGCGACGGTCTCGCTGGCGGCCGAGACGGTGGCAGGCGGCACGCTCAGCGGCAGAGTGAACGTGAATCGCGCGCCGCGGCCCGCTCGGTTTTCCGCCCACACGCGCCCGCCATGAGCTTCTACGAGGCCTTTGACGATGGCCAGCCCGAGCCCGAGACCCTGGGCCTTCGGACGACTATCTGTCGCGCGATAGAAAGATTCGAAGAGATGAGGTAGGGCGGCTGGCGAAATTCCTGGTCCTTGATCTTCGACGGATAGAGAAAGTGAGCGTGCTTCCTGGCGCACCGCGAGACGGATCTCCGTGTCTGGCGGCGCGTACTTGGTGGCGTTGTCGACCAGGTTGTAGATCACCTCGCCAATTTCGACTGGGTCCAGCCAGACCGGCGGTAACCCCGCCGGAACATCCAGGCGTAGACGATGATGGTGAGTCACGGGCCTGAGTCGGTCCACCACATCGTCGATCAGGGTATCGAGGTCTTGCCAGCTCTTCTGTGGCCGCAGGGTCCCAGCCTCGATCCGCGACAGGTCGAGCAGGTTACTGACCAGGTGGTTGAGATGGCCCGCCTCTTCTTCGATCGCTTCCGCGAAGCCAAGGCGTTCCTCTTCGGTCCATGACACGTCCTGCTGCCTGAGGCTGCCGGCCGAGGCCATAATAGTGGCCAGCGGTGTGCGTAGATCGTGCGACACCGCGTTGAGCAAGGCTGCGCGAAGCTGATCGGTCCGTCGCAGAATCTCGGCTTCGGTGGCTTCTCGTTGCAGTCGTGCCCGCTCCTGAGCGCCGCCAATCTGGGCTGCTGCAGCCGATACCAGCCGATCGTCCGTAGCATCGCAATCCTCCGAGGTACCCACGAGCAGAACCGCGCCCACGCGTCGCTCGCTGACGCGGACGGGTACCAGGCGAACATCGGGCCGGGATGCCAGCGACCGCAACCTCGTGGGTTGAACGATGCGTACCCAGCGACCCGGCGTGGCGTGGTTGCTACTTGGCAGTGTTGGCTGGCTCTGCAGCACACGAGCGGGTCCCCCGACACCTGCCTGTAATTCAGCCACTGCCCCGGCATCGCCTGCCGAATACCAGGTCGTGTGTCCATCAGGTTGCCAGAGCTCGATGGCGACCGCTTTGAGCCGCAGCTCGTGGCGCACTCGTTCGGCCACCGCCCTGAGCGCTTGCTCGAGGCTGCCCTCGCCGAGCAGACGTACAACGTCGTACAGGACCACCGCCTCGCGCTCGCGCTTCCTGGCCTCCTCCGCCCGTTGACGCTGCCCCGCGGCAAGCTGTCCTGTCACGGTTGCGGTCAGCAGAAAGAACAGTAGTGAGACCCATTCCTCTGGATCCGAGACGGTGAACTGGTGGATCGGTTCAACAAAGAACCAATCAAAAATCAGGAAGGCGCTCACCGACGCGAACACTGCCGGCCCACGTCCGAACGCGACCGCGGTCGCCATCACCGCGAGCAGGTACAGCATGGAGACGTTGGCCAGGTTCACCTGGCCCAGAACCAGGCCAATGAACAAGCTGACCAGTACCACGGCAGCCAGGGCAGCGAGGTAGCCAATGACCCACCGTCGGACCTTGACGGGCTTGGGCAAAGACCACAAGAAATAGTGCCGAGACCGCATGCCGCGAGTATCCCACGTAGCTGGTCAATGTTCGCTCAACAACCGGCCCCGCGGTCTCAAAGACCTCTCAATACCAAAGCCGGGCCTGCCTTTCCTCTGGATATTTTGAGCAAACATTGAGAGATTGCGAACCCATGTTTAGCCAACTGTGAGCAAATCAGCGCGACACTTATCGGGTGCCAGCTTGCGGAGCCGAGGAGGTGCCCGTGACCGCTACGACCAGAGACAGCACACTCACCACCGTGATCGACGGCGCGCCCGCGAAACTGCCTTACCACCGAGTCCTGCTGGTGGAGGATGAGGTCACCCTCCGGCGCATCGTGGCTCGCAACCTGACGAGCCGAGGAGTTGAAGTGAGCGAGGCGGGTACCGCCGCCGAAGCGGTTCGTGCAGTGACCGTTCAACACCCGGACCTGGTGTTGCTCGACATCAATCTGCCCGATCAAACGGGCTGGGAGGTGCTGCGTGAGCTGAAGCGGCGCGGCAACCAGGTTCCGACCGTCGTGGTCTCAGCGGTGCGCGTCAGTCAGAGCCGGCTGGACGAGTTCCACCCACTGGCGTACCTGCCAAAGCCGTTTCCGATCGAAGCCCTCCTTCGACTGGTCCTGGGAGGTGGATCGCCAGGTCAACAAGAGCGCGACCCGAACTTCGAGTAAGCCGATCCTCACCAGTAGTCGGTCATAGCGAAATCAGGGGTGTCGACGGGCGGCCCACTGTTGCCGCGGTTCGACAACGAGCGCGGCACGTGGCCGGAGTGAGTTCCTCAAGAGAAAGTCAATACCAGGATCCAACAGATCAACAGTTTCTCAACAGCCGAGTTGGTAGGCGCCGATCTAACGGATTTCTAATTCCGCTAGACACAATTATTGAGGGTTTGCTAATACCGGCACTCTATGCTCCGAATGACATCGGGCTCGCGTGCAGCCAACGAACCGTGCTGGCTGCACGCGAGCCTGCGATCGTGCCAAGAAAGGACGGGTAATCGGTGGGCATTTACGTTCTGTCGTTGGTGGTCTTATTAACGTTCCTGTATCTGTTCTACGCCCTGTTCCGGCCTGAGAAGTTCTGAGGCTCCAGATGGCTCTCGATATCCTCCAGATCCTCATCGTCCTGGTGCTCCTCTTCCTGCTCGTCCGACCGGTCGGCAGTTACATGGCCACCGTCTTCATGCGCAAGAAGTCGCGGGTCGACCGCATCTTCGATCCAATCGACAACGCGATCTATCGAGTGAGCGGCGTAGATCCAAACGAGCAGCAGCGCTGGCCCGCATATGTGAAGGCCATGCTCTTCACCAACCTGGTGATGTTCGTGACGTTCTTCGTCATTTACGAGCTGCAGGCACTGCTGCCGCTCAATCCGGACGGCCAAGCGCCCGTCCCGCCGTGGCTCGCGCTGAATACGGCGATGAGCTTCATCACCAACACGAACTGGCAGAACTATGGCGGTGAGAACACGCTGTCCTACTTCAGCCAGCTGTTTGCCATCATCTTCCCCCAGTTCACGTCCGCGGCCACGGGTCTCGCCTGCGGCATCGCCTTCATTCGCGGTCTGGGTGGCAGCACCAACCTGGGCAACTTCTACGTCGACCTGACGCGGGCGATCACGCGCATCATGTTGCCGATCTCCTTTGCGATGGCAATCGTCTTCGTTGCGCTTGGCGTACCTGCTACGTTCGACGGTGGAGTCCAGGTCAACACGTTGAATGGCCCGCTGACGGCGCCCGCGGTTACTACGCCGTCCGATCAATCCACAGTGCCTTCAGCTGTACCGACCCCAGTGCCGACTCCGTCGGCGACATCGCAAGGCCAACAGACCATTACTCGGGGCCCGGTTGCCGCTTTGACATCAATCAAGCACCTGGGCACCAACGGCGGCGGCTGGTTCAACGCCAACTCCACCCACCCCTTCGAGAACCCGAATCCGATCAGCAACATCCTCGAGAACGTTCTCATGGCGTTATTGCCCATGGGTCTGATCTACACACTTGGCATCATGACTAATCGGATGAAGCAGGCGTGGACCTTCTTCTGGGTCATGGCCGGCTTTTTTGTAGTGTTCCTGGCAATCGCCTTCGCCGGCGAAGTGCAGAACAACCCTCTGCTCACCGGTCTCGGACTGGACCCGTCGCAGGGCAACCTGGAGGGGCACGAGCTCCGCTTCGGCCAGGGCCTGACCGCGTTGTTTGTCACGTCGACCACGGCATTCACCACAGGCACGATCAACGCGATGCACGACAGCCTCACACCGCTGGCCAGCATCACCCCGATCTCGCAAATGCTGCTGAATATGGTGTACGGCGGTAAGGGAGTCGGCTTCATCAACCTGGTCATCTTCGCCATCCTCGGAGTGTTCCTGGTTGGGCTCATGGTTGGCCGAACTCCCGAATTCCTCGGCAAGAAGATCGAGGCGTACGAGGTCAAGCTGGCCGCGGCCGCGTTTCTCATGCACCCGATGTTGATCCTGTTCTTCATGGCTGCGACGTTCGCCTTTGGCCTCGACCTGAGCTCGCTGAACAATCCCAGTTCGCATGGCTTCAGCGAACTGATGTACATGTACACGTCTCAGGCAGCAAACAACGGCTCGGCCTTCGCCGGGATCGCCGCAAACACTCCATGGTTCAACGCGAGCGGCGCGGCTGTTATTGGGCTGGGACGCTACGTCTCGATCGTGCTGATGCTGGCCCTCGCTGGGTCCATGGCCGCCAAGAAGGAAGTGCCGATGACCGTGGGCACGATGCGCACCGACGGACGACTGTTCGGTGGTGTGCTCGCGGGCACGGTGTTGATCATCGGCGCACTGACGTTCTTCCCGGTCCTGGCGCTGGGCCCGATTGCCGAGCACTTCGCCATGTGGGCCGGCCAGACTTTCTCCTGAGAAAGAGTTCCAACAGCATGAACACGGTTTTGAAGAAACAGCGCGGGGTTCGGAGCCAGACCTTCAATCGCGACATCCTGGTGCCGGCCCTGTGGCAGGCGGTTCTCAAGCTGGATCCGCGCTGGATGTGGCGCAATCCGGTGATGTTCGTGGTCGAGATCGGCGCCGTGCTGACGCTGATGCTGACCATCGATCCGCGCATCTTCGGTGGCGCCGCGGCCACCAGTGGCTACAACCTGCTCGTCACGCTAATTCTGGTGCTGACAGTGTGGTTTGCGAACTACGCCGAAGCGGTCGCTGAGGGTCGGGGTCGAGCGCAGGCCGATACGCTCCGCAAGACCAAGAAGGAAACGCCGGCGCGCCGAGTGAAGTCCGATGGCTCGATCGAAATGGTCACCTCATCGGATCTTCGAAAAGGCGATATGGTGGTCGTGGAGGCCAACGACATCATCCCCGGCGACGGCGATGTGATCGCTGGCGTGGCCTACGTGAACGAAGCCGCGATCACCGGCGAGTCCGCGCCTGTCTTGAAGGAGCCGGGCACCGACACGCGCAGTTCGGTGACGGGTGGTACTCAGGTGGTCAGCGACATGCTGCGCATCCAGATCACGGCCAATCCAGGTGAAACATTCCTGGATCGCATGATCGCGCTCGTCGAGGGTGCCCAGCGCCAGAGAACACCCAATGAGATCGCACTGACGGCGTTGCTGGCCGTGTTCACGATCATTTTTCTGATCGTTTGCGTCACGCTCGTTCCATTTGCGCAGTTCCTCAATTCACCTCTGGACGTGGCGACGGTCGTCGCGCTCCTGGTGTGCTTGATACCAACCACGATCGGCGCGCTGCTGTCGGCCATCGGCATCGCCGGCATGGACCGTGTCACGCGCTTCAACGTCCTGGCGATGTCTGGCCGGTCCGTCGAGGCGGCGGGCGACATCAATACGCTGCTGCTGGATAAAACTGGCACGATCACCTTCGGCAATCGCCTTGCGCACCAGTTCATCCCGGTTAACCTCCACAACGAACGCGAGCTGGCAGAAGCAGCCATGCTGTCGTCGCTTGCCGACGAGACGGTCGAGGGCAAGTCGATCGTGGCGCTTGCCGAGCAACGCGGAATCAAACCGACCCGCAACGGCTCCGTCGGTGGCGCAAGTGTACCCGCGCCCGTTGGACCCGCTTCGTTGTCGGCGGTCGCCACGATGCGATCTGTCAGCGAGGATGAGCCTGGGGTCGAGCTGATTCCATTCAGCGCCGAAACGCGTATGAGCGGCATCGTCGACCATGGCCGGCGGATCATGAAGGGCGCCATTGACGCCATCGAAGAGCTTACCGGCAAGAGCTCACAGGAGATGCAGGCACACGCCAACAAGATCGCGTCCGAGGGTGGCACCCCGCTGGCGGTGGCCGTCAACGACGAGCTCTATGGTGTGGTCTACCTGAAAGATACGGTCAAACCAGGTATCCATCAGCGCTTCGACGAGTTCCGCCGGATGGGTATCCGCACGGTCATGGTGACCGGCGATAATCCGCTGACCGCGGCAACCATCGCCAGGGAGGCTGGGGTCGACGATTTTCTGGCGCAGGCCAAACCGGAAGACAAGATCCGGCTGATCAAGGACGAACAGGGTGGCGGGAAACTGGTCGCTATGACCGGCGACGGCACCAATGACGCTCCCGCACTTGCGCAGGCGGATGTGGCGCTGGCGATGAACTCCGGGACCAGCGCAGCCAAAGAGGCCGCCAACATGGTGGACCTGGATTCGGACCCGACCAAGCTGCTGGACGTGGTGATGATCGGCAAACAACTGCTCATCACACGCGGAGCCATCACCACATTCTCCATTGCAAATGATGTGGCGAAGTACTTCGCCATCATTCCGGCCATGTTCGTGGCCGTCTTTGGTGGGCTCGAAGCGCTCAACATCATGCAGCTGGCGACCCCGAAGAGTGCCATCCTGTCGGCACTGATCTTCAACGCGCTGATCATTCCAGCGCTCATTCCACTGGCGTTGCGGGGCGTCAACTATCGACCCAGCAGCGCCGACGCGTTGCTGTTGAAGAACATCTCCATCTATGGCATCGGTGGCGTGATCGCGCCATTCGTCGGTATCAAAATCATCGACCTGCTCGTCGCACCGATCGTTGGAGGCCTGTAATGCTCGCACCTGTACGGCTCTCAATTATCTTATTGGTGATCTGCGGCGGGTTGTATCCCGCCCTGGTCACGCTCGTTGGTGGCGCCCTCTTTCCGTATCAGGCCGGTGGCAGCATTATCAATGACTCTGCCGGCACTCCTGTTGGCTCGGAGCTGATCGCTCAGGCCTTTGACAAGGACGTCTACTTTCATCCGCGGCCCTCGGCCGCCGGTGCTGACGGCTACGATGCGACGTCGTCTGGAGGATCCAATCTCGGACCGACCAACCAGAAGCTCATCGATCGCGTGACGAGTGATGCCGCCTCCCTGAAGCAGGAGAATCCGTCGCTCACGGTGCTGCCGGCGGATCTGTTGACAACGTCGGGCTCCGGGCTGGATCCAGATATCTCACCGGACGCAGCGAGAGCCCAGGTGCCACGGATCGCGAGTGCGCGCGGGATATCGCAACAACAGGTGACAGATCTGGTCAATAGCCACATCACGCCCCCTGATCTGGGCATCTTTGGCGCGGCGCGGGTCAACGTCCTCAAGTTGAACCTGGCGCTGGATGCGATTGCACCCCAACGCTGATGATGTGACCAGCAGCGGACGCGGCCAGGCCGCCTGGACTCGCGTTTACCTGGGATATGCGCCTGGCGCGGGTAAAACCCGCGCCATGTTGCGCGAAGGCGCGCGCCTCAGTCCATCTGCGCTTGCGGATCAATCCGTGAGAGGCGATAGGGTGCTCGCTCCACGGGCCCGAGGACTGGATCCAGCCAGGTGTGCTGGCCCGCGAACACGCGCTGCATGTAGACACCTGTCGGGCGGACCAGCGCCGTCACAACAACCAGGAACAGCAGATACTGGAGTGCGTTGGTTGCCGTCATCTCTCTGTGGTAGGTGAGTACCTGCCGTCCGGGCTCAATTCGGCGTCAAAAGAACCTGCCTCGGCAACAATGTTTTCTCACAGCGATGAGCGCTGACGAGTGCGCCAGCGTCGTAGCGCAACGGCCGACCAGATCAGCTCAACCACACCGAACGGCCATGCTCCCTGCAGAAAGCCGTAGGCTGACGATGCCAGGCACGCCAGTGCGAAGCACAGCACGAACGTGGAGGAACGTGACTCGAGCGCATAGAAGATCAACATCGCCGTCACGGCGAGCGCGCCGAACAGCGTCAGCTGATCCACGCCTCAGCGGGCTGGGAGGTTGCGGTGAGCGAACTCGGCGAGCGCAGCCACACCAGAGAGAACGACAAAGATCACCAGCATGATCGTTGCTGTCGTGCGCCACGGTGGCAGGTCGCCGAGCGGCTTCGGCGGTGGCCCGTCGGGTCGATATGCTGGAATCGCTACGTCGTCCACATGGGTCAGGTCGTGCCCCAACGCGGCCATCGACTGATACCGTTCTACCGGGTTGCGGCGAAGCGCTCGATACACGATCGCTTCCAGTCCTGGCGGAGCATCCGGCCGGAGCCGTCGCACAAGCGGTGGATCAGTGTCTATTTTGCGCCGCATCGCTTCGAGTGCCTCATCCGTAGGGTAGGGCACCTTGCCGGTCAGCAGCTCGAACAGCAACACGCCCATGGCGTATACGTCAGTTCTCGCATCACCCCGCTCCCCGCGCACTTGCTCAGGTGCCATGTAGTCTGGCGTTCCCACCGCGTTCGAAAGATGATTGAAGGTCAGGCGGCGCGCGCCAACTCGCAAGGCGATTCCGAAGTCGGCC
>Ga0126378_10003947_pt1 | contig 11251 bp, 11 predicted proteins | sample PanSoiMetPlot_23_FD_92587 | JGI IMG/M metagenome (GOLD analysis project Ga0126378, IMG submission 92587) | Tropical forest soil microbial communities from Panama - MetaG Plot_23 | ecosystem: Environmental > Terrestrial > Soil > Tropical forest > Bulk soil | place: Panama | collected 2016-02-17
AGCCATCAGCTCAGCCCCCGGTGCCGGGGTGCTCATCACCGCAGCCGCCTCGGCCAGCCGCCGCGCCCGCACCGACAGCCCTGCCACCCGTTCCAGCGTGGTATCCCGGATGCTGCGCGGTACCTCAAGCTCCGGGACCGCCCTGCGCACCCACCCGCTGCCCGGCCGGCGGACCAGCAGGCCACGCGCCTTCACCACTTCCAGCAGTTCCTCCACCACGAACGGGACCCCACCCGTTCGCTCGTGCAAGAACGCCGCGAACTCACCCGAGACTTGATCCACACCCAAGATCGATGCCGCGAGCGCGCCGGTCCCGCTCTCATCCAGCGGTGACAGCTCGATATGCACCCGCCGCATGGCGACGGTGGTCCTAGCGGTCAGCGCCCGCACCGCGGGGCTGGAGTCCTCGCTACGGTAGGTCACCACCAGCGCCAGCTCGGGCGGGGCCGTCGCGAGCACATACCCGGCGAAGTCGGTGGTTTGCTCATCGGCCCAGTGCAGGTCGTCGAGGACCAGGACCACCGGGCCTAGGGAGCCGAGCAGATCCACCAGGCCGCGGAATACCTGGTGCCGCTGCGCCACGCGGTCATCTGGCGGCTCTGGAGTCGGCGGCAGCACAGCGGCCAGCTCCGGCAGCAACGGGCGCAACGCCCCGGCGGCCGGGCTCAGGTGCAGCCCCGTTTCGGGCGCGATACGGCGCACGGCCTCAATCACCGGGCCCAGCGGGAACGATTCGCGGATCTGCTGGCACTGCCCAGCCAGCAGCCTGCGCCCAGCCAGCTCCGCACGCCCGGCCAGCTCAGCCACCAGCCGGGTTTTGCCGACCCCCGCCGCACCCTGAACTGACACCACCGCGGGCGGCTCGCACACGGCCGAGATCAGCGCCGCCAGCTCTTGCTCCCGGCCGACTAGAGCGCGCCCGGCCAGCAACGGGGACAATACCGGCTCACCTGCCTCATCGGCCCCCCCGCACGATGAAGCCTAACAAGGACCGGCGGTCCCGGAAGCGGCGCAAGAACGCGCCTGATCCGGCTATGACGATCCGCCGCGGGCCGCGACACGGTTCTGCCTGCGCTCGGTTCCTGTCTGTCACCCATGTCCTCTTCGGCCAGACCCGCACCGGGGCCAATCACCGCGCGGCCCTTCGACCCGTAACCGACGACGATCACCTGACCAGTCACCCCCGTCACCGCGAACCAGGCCGGGATCGGCAGCGAGGCGATCTGGACGCCGTTACGGTCGTAAATCCGGATCGACGGTTCGGTCTCCGAGCTGACCAGCTAATCGCCATTCCGCAGAACGGCGAGGGGCGCGAAGCGACTGGACGACGTCACGTCGGTGAAGGCGGGCCGAACCATAGGCCGACGCCGCATCGGGGCAATTCTGGCTCGTCTCGCCCGTGCATCGCGAGAGGTTGCGGGTGTTACGGCGTGTTCGGGCACATGGGCCGGGTCTGGACCAGTACCATTGCCGTTGCCTTGCTTGTCCATGGCTGTTTCGTGACTATTAGGCGCTGGTGCGCCGTAAACGGATCAGGTGTCTGGTTGACGTTGATCGTTAGGTCAGGCCGGGGGCGGGCCGACAGGAGGTGCCGGGTGCCGGGCGCTGTCCAGTCCCGTGTTTACCTGCACATCGGCGAGCCGAAGACGGGCACGACGTTCGTGCAGCAGGCGATGTGGAGCAACCGTGCCCGGCTGGCCGCGCAGGGAGTCATGCTGCCGGGCTACAGCCATCGAGATCATTCTCGTGCCAGCCGGGATCTGCGGGAGGCTCAGCGGCCGGCCGGTGATCCAGTCGCTTCGTGGGCTGGCGAGTGGGATGTCTTGACCGGCCAGGCGCTGCGCGCGGGCGGAGCCGCCGTTATCTCGGACGAGGTGCTGGCGGCGTGCAACCCGCCTCAGGCTGACCGCGGCATCCGGTCGCTGCTTCCGGCCGAGGTACACGTCGTCCTCACTGCGCGCGACATCGCCAGCCTGCTTCCCGCCGAATGGCAAGAGACGGTCAAGTGCCGCGGCACCGTTCCCTGGGAGCAGTGGCTGGCCGACGTCATCGGCAGCGCATCGGGCGCTGACCGGCGCCGCCGGGCGTGGTTCTGGACGGTCCATGACACGGTGGCCATCCTCCAGATGTGGTCGCAGCGTATCCCGCCGGACCACATACATGTGATTACCATGCCACGGCAGGGACCGGTCGAGGCGCTCTGGTTGCGGTTTGCGTCCGTGCTGGGAATCGATTCCAGCAGCATCGACGTTCCGTCAACGCGTGTTAATTGTTCGCTTGGGCTGGCAGAAGCCGAGTTCTTGCGCCGGATGAATGGGGCGCTGGCGGACGGTATGCCTGATTGGTTTTACACGCAGAACATCAAGCGAATTCTCGCACACCGCGTGCTGAGCGCCCGGCCGTCCGAGCCGCGCCTGGCTCTGCCTCCCGCCGAGCAGGCCTGGGCAGCCGAACAATCGGACATCCTGGTGGAGGCCCTGCGTGATTCCAAATACCACATTGTCGGTGACCTGCGTGACCTGCTATCGCTGCCCGCCAGCGGTCACTATGTCGCGCCGGCTCGCCTTCCGGCCGACCAGCTGCTGAATGCCGCCGTGCACGCCACAGCGGCATTGGCCGATCATCAGTACCGGGAAAGCCACCCGGCCAGGCGCCAGTCACAGCGACGGCGCAGCCCACGGCAAAAGGCCAGCCAGCTGGAGTGGGCCGTTTTGAACGGGCGATGGACACGGCGGCTGCTCCGCAACGTCAGCCACCTCGCGTCCGTGCGGCGCCTACGGGTCCTGATCTGGTGCGTGCTGATGCATCCCGCGCGGCACCGTACGAATCCCGCGCCTGCAGGCGATCTCGATGCTTGAAATCCATCCCTGATGTGAAACCAGAGTCACCCCGTTGACCGGTCTGCTCGCCTGGTGAGTTCATCGCCGGCGCCTGTTCCACATGCTGCTGGCTGCCTTCGATGGCTGCCGGGACCGGCCTGCGAGCGGCCTCACGGGCGACGATGGTGGCTCACGCGAGATGCTTTCTCATATAGACCAGCGAAAAGCCGTCTAGGCGGCGCCGGTCGTACTCGGCGTACCCAATCTTTGAGTACAGGGCCAGGTTCTCGGTCATCTTCTCGTGCGTGTACAGGTAGACCGAGCCGAAGCCCGCCCGCCGCGCCTCGGCCTCGGCCAGGTCAAGCAGTGCCCTCCCCAGCCCTCTGCCACGGTGGGCAGGGTGGACCGCGACGTTGTCGATGAGGAATCCCTCCTCGGTGATTCGCAGCACGATCACGCCCGCGATGGCCGCGTCTTGTTCGGCAACCGTCACCTGATAGTCGCGGATGACCTGTTGGTAATCATCGGTCATCGGCCCGGGTGTGCTCCCGATGCGCTCCACGTAGTGCTGGTACGCGGCGTGCACGAGGGCGGCCACCGCGGGGGCGTCAGACGGGCTGGCCCGCCGGCACGAATAACCGCGTGCCTGATCGGGCTCCGGCGCCTGTCGTGTCGGCGTGCCGCCGGCGGTTGCCGTCGGCCTGGCGTCCTCGCCCATGTGGTGATGCCCGCCGATCGTCGTGATCAGCGCAGTGATGCGCCGTTGCCGTGTCTGCGGGGTCTTAGCGTCCCGGATGGCCTGTACGTGTTTGCGTTTGAGGCCGTATGCCAGGCGGTCGAAGGCGGCGCGCGCTTGCGGGTCGCCGTCGAGTGCCTCGGCCAGGTCGGGTGGTTCGGCCACCACCCGCGGTTCGGTGTCGAGCTGGACCTCGGCCTCCACCCGGTCGCCTTCGGCGATCCCGCAGGCGGCACGGTTGGCTGCGCTGATGCCGACGATGAACCGCCCGCCCACGGACGCGACCCTGCTGCGCCAGGTGTGGCCGTTGATCGTGATGGCAACCTTCGGGCGCTTCCCGGCCCCAAGAGCGGTGACGATCTCAGCCGGGACCTCGATCCCGGTGGCGTTACCAGCCGGCTCGACCGTCGCCGGGAACCTCATGCGTGCTCTCCCTCCAGCGTGGCCACAAGGTGGCATGCCCCGTTGACAGGTGCGGGTCACCGCCTGCGACCTGTCCGCGAGGCCGGCGCTGGCCCGTCTGGTGGCTCCGGGTGCCCTTGCCCGCAGGCTCGCGGTCAGGAAATACTCCCACGTCCGGCGGCCCACGGCGTGCCCAGGGATGTCGTATTTACACCGGCCGGGTTTCGCCGGTCACTGATATGACCGGCCCCAGCGCAGGAACGTGACCAACGGACGAGCACGACAGCCTGGCACGCGCCGACGGACACATCCACAGAGCCGCCGACCGCGGCCGGGCTGTCCGGTCAGGCTGCCTTCTGGCCGCGAATGTGCCTGTCTTGCAGTGATTTCTTCCAGGGGGCTGCTGTCCCGGTGACGGCGGCGGGCGTAGCGTGGAGTAAGCAAGGGAGCGGCCCGGGCCGGCGTTGCGCCGCCGCGCCGGGCCTGCGAAGACCGCCGCATGCTGAGCGAAAGGCGGCCACGCGTGGCTGAGTTTGTCATCTGTGCCCGCCCGTCCGCGCCAGCTTGTACGGCGCTTGGTGGCAGCGGCCCGCGTGTTGCGGACGGCCACCCGGTTCGCCGGGCGGGGGTGGCGGGTGCCGGTCGCCGTGGGCTGCTTGGGCGGACGGCGACGGTGATGACGGGTGACATCGGCGAGGAGGTCATCGAGATTGACCTGGAGCCGCCTCCTGGGGAGGCGCCCGCCGAAGCCCCCGTGGAGCCGGTGACCAAGCCTGTAGCCGGATGACCGCGCAGACCGGGGATGGCATCCGCGGGTTCAGCGACCAGGACCTGCCGCTGGCGGCCGGGTCGCTGACCGGGGTGCGGCTGTGGCAGGTGGATTTGCCCGCAGCCGCGGCGGTATTGACCGGCACTCCGGCCCCGATGGACGGGCTGCTGGCCGGTGTCTACGGCGGTACCTGGCAGCGGGGGGAGAATGTTGCCGTCTGCGGTGGCGGCCACCGGCCCCCGGCGGGTCATTGTGACCCGGTGCCCGCGCTTGGGTGCGGGTGCGGGTTCTGGGCGTACTGGGCCCCCCGCAAGGCCCGGCGTACCGACTACTACTGGCGGGCCGACGTGATCGGGATCATGCAGGGATACGGGCGGACCAGGATCGGCACCCGGGGATGCCGCTGTGGCAAGGCCCGCATCCTGGCCCTGCACGTGACCGGCAGCAGCCCCGACTTCCAGGCGTGGGGCCTGCACCGTCAAGACGTCGCCGGCATCCTCGGGCGCTACTACGGTGTGCCGTGGTACCCGTCGCTGCCAGAGATGCTCGCCGCCCACCCGCCGACCACGGACTATTCCCCACGCCAGCGTCAGCGCCGGCCGCCCTGGTACGCAGGCGGACGGAGACGCCGTAAGGCTCTGGCCAGCGAGGCAGGTTAACCGCGCTGCTAGCCCTGCCGAGGAGGTGACGCGAGGTGAACCGCTGGAAAGCAACCCTGCCGGATGAGTGGTCGGGCGCCTGGGAAGGCCGGCTGCAGATCACCCACGGCTATGACACCAAGACAGACGTATGCGGGCACCTGCACGGAACCTCAGATGAGGCCGAGCGGTGCGCGCAAGAGCTGGCCGGCAGACTCAATTCCATGCTCACACCTTTTGACCCCCACATTCCCTACGGCATGCCACCCGACTACTACCTCGGTTGACCAGCCTCGCCCCGCCTCGCGAAAGGAAAAACCACCCGGCGGCGACGGAATCGCAGCGCTGACCGGCGTCACCCGGATATTCGCCTGACCGGGGCGAACAGAACGGCCGGCCGAGCGGCGGGCAGCTTCCCGAGCCTACAGTGGACACCGTGATCCGCATCGGTGTGCTGACGCCGCACGGGGTGCCCGGCCCGGAGGTGGAGTTCGCAGCGATGGCACCCGGGCGCCTCACCGTGCGCGTCGTGCGCATTACGGGCACCACGGACGCTGGTGGCAGCGGCGGCCCGGTGTCTCCGGCTGACTTGGCGGCGCTCGCCACCGCGCCGTCCCTGGACCGCGCGGCCGGACACCTGCTTACGGACCCGGTCGAGGTGATCGGGTACGCGTCGACGACGTCGGCGTACGCGGTCGGGTTCGATGGCGAGATGGCCATGGTCTTGCGGCTGTCCCGGCTGACCGGGCGTCCGGTTGCCGCCACCTGCGCATCGGCGGTACATGCGCTGCGCGTCCTGCAGGTGGAGCGAGTGGCGCTGGTCGGTGCACCATGGTTCGCCCCCGGGCTCAATGAACTCGGCGCTGCCTACTTCGCGGGCCAGGGATTCGGCGTTGTCTCATCGGTGTCGGCCGGACTATCGCAAGAACCGCGCGCGGTCGAGCCCGCCGCGGTCTGCGAATGGGTCTCACGGCACGTAGCAGACGCCGCGCAGGCAGTGTTCATCGGAGGCAACGGTTTCCGGGCCTCGGGAGCAATCGAGGCGCTGGAGAAAGCGATCGGCCGCCCCGTGCTCACCTCAAATCAGGTCCTGCTTTGGCAGCTCCTCGCACAAGCAGATGACACGTTCGAGATCAACGGCTACGGTCAGCTGTTTGCACACAAAGCCTGAGCAAGGTACCAGCCTTCCGGTTACCCCTTGCTGTCGGCGGGCGGCGGACCCGCTGGCCGAGGCGACCAACGGAGGTGACCAGTGACTAGGCCCGCCCCAACGATGCGTGCTATGCGCGCCGCTGGCCCCGACCCGGCCAGCCTGACCTGCCAGAGCGTCCCGGTGCCGGAGCCGGCGCCGGGAGAGCTGCTGGTTGAGGTCTACGCCACCGCGGTCACCGCGGGCGAGCTCACCTGGCCGGAGACCTGGCCGGCTATCCCGTGCCACGATGTGTCCGGCGTGGTGGCCGCGGCCGGCCGCGGGGTCAGCGGCTGGCAGCCCGGCGAGAAGGTGTATGGCCTGGTCGGGTTTGACCGGCCGGGCGCCGCCGCCGAGTACGTCACCGTTCCCGCTGCGGACCTGGCTCCTGGGCCCGTGGCCGTCGGGCACGTCGAGGCGGCTGCGCTCCCGCTGGGGGCGCTGACGGCCTGGCAGGCGCTGCATGAGCACGCGCACTTGCAGGCGGGGCAGCACGTCCTGGTCCACGGCGGGGCCGGCGGCGTCGGTGCCTACGCGGTCCAGCTGGCAGCGGCGCACGGCGCCCGGGTGACCGCCACGGCGTCCGCGCGGGACCGCGACTTCGTCACCGGGCTCGGCGCTGGCCAGGTCATCGACTATGCCGGCCGGTTCGAAGACCAGGTCAGTGATGTCGATGTGGTGATCGACCCGGTGGGCGGACAGATCTTGGCCCGGTCCTGGCCGGTGCTGCGCAGCGGGGGAATCCTGATCGCCATCGCCGAGGAACCCGACGCAGGCCATGGCGGCCGCGGTGACGTCCGCGGCGTGTACTTCGTCGTCCGGCCCGACGGCGGCCAGCTACGGGAACTGGCCGCATTGGCCGGCCAGCAGCAGCTGCGCCCGGCTGTCTCCGTCGTCTTCGAGCTGGGCGACCTGCCAGCAGCCTTCCGCGCGCAGCAGCACGGCCCCCGGCCTCCAGGCAAAGTGGTCGTCCGCGTCGACCGCATGGCACGCGGGGATGAGGGGCCGTTAGGCCGTGGTTCGTGAGCCCGCGGCCGTTTGACCCCCATCAAGACCCGCAGGGAGCAGCCGTGCCATGAACGACTCGCAGCAGCCCGCCACAAGCACCACCGCCGCTGCGCCCAGCCCGGAGGTCGATCGCCGCGGGTAGCCCGGACCCGGCGCGGCTGCGCCGCCGTTTCTGCGACGGGTACCATCCACCCATGACGGCGCCCGGCAAGGGCCGTATCAGGGAAGTGCAGCGTCGGCTGCGCGCCGAACAGGGCCCGTTCGTCCCCAAGCCGGTACTGCCGGTCATCGACGAGGTGGTGGCGACCGTCCTGTCGCAGCACACCTCGGATACCAACTCCGAGCGGGCGTTCGCGCAGCTCAAAGAACGGTTCTCCAACTGGGAGCAGGTGGCGGCCGCGCCCGCCGGGCAGGTCGCCGACGCCATCCGCTGTGGCGGCATCGCCGACCAGAAGGCGCGCCGCATCCAGCAGATCCTGGCCGCCATCTCCGAACGCGAGGGCCGCATCGATCTCGGCCGCCTCCATCATCTCGGCGACGCGGCGGCCCGGACCTACCTGGAGTCGCTGCCCGGCGTGGGCCCGAAGACGGCCGCGTGCGTGCTCACCTTCGCCATGGGCAGGGCCGCGTTCCCGGTGGACACCCATGTCCACCGGGTCGCCACGCGGCTGGGGTGGCTGCCGGCCAAGACCGCCGCGGACAGGGCGCACCGGCTGCTCGGGCCGATGGTGCCTGCCGACATCCGGTACGACCTGCACGTCGCGATGATCAGCCACGGGCGAACTGTCTGCCGGGCGCGGCGACCACGCTGCGGCGTGTGCGTACTGAATGATCTGTGTGCCTACGGGACGGCAGAGCGTGGCGCCGGCGGGTCAGCGGCGGCCCTCTCTGTCGGCCGGATCCTGACCGCGGCCAGCGGCTTACAGGCCACTCGCTCTTCCAAAGTCAGCCAATCGCGATGATCCCGCATGGCCGCATAAATATGCGTGGCCATGTGCAGCCAACGCACGATTCTGCCGCATAGGGCGCGTGACCAAGCGGGTGGGATCCGGCCATCGAGGCTGGGCGCTTGCCTTCGAGGGCCGACGAGAACCCTGGCGCACGGCATCCAGAGACCAGTCACGCCGTACAGGGTCGGTCGGCCGGAGCCGGCGGATGGCGATATCCGGGCCGGTGTGGCGGACCACGGCATCGGAGCTGGCGAACCGGCGCACGTCCCCCAGCTCGGCCGGTGGCGAGCCTGGTAAGTGTCTGAGGTCCGGAGCGCGAGCTCGCCGAGGCGGTTCAGCGCCTCAGCCTGGCCGAGGCGGAGCCGAGGTCGCGGAATAGCCGCTGAGGCGAAGGCAGAGTCTGGGGCTCGACGTCGACCCGGTGCGGGATTTCCCGCCGCACGGGCACCAGCCTCCACGTGATCCGTCACGGGTTGGGGATCAGTATCAGCCTGCCCTGCACATCTGCACGCTCAATCCTCTGGTGGGCTGTGACCACCTCCTCCAGCGGCAGGCGCGCCGCAATCACCGGTCTGAGTTTACCGGCGGCGAGCAAGGCGAAAAGGCGTGCGAGATCGTCCCGGTACCAGTCAGGGTGCTTTTTCTTCGTCGGTCGTGTGTCATAGAACGCGACGTGCTTCCGCTGTGGTGGCAATGACCATAGCCACAGCTGAATGTATTGAGACAGGACGTCCAGGACGGGATTACTGCCCCGCTTGGCCGCTTCATAGTAGCCGTAGGCTACGACGGTCCCGCCTTTGTGCACCGCCTTTACCGAACGCTTAAGATGGGCTGACCCCATGGGGTCAAAAACCGCGTCCACGCCGGTACCGCCAGTGAGGGTTGCGACGCGTTCGACGAAGTCTTCGGCGCGATAATCGATGGGCGTGGCCCCCAGGCGTCGCACGAGACCGTGTTTGGGCTTGGAGGCCGTGCCGTACATCTCTAGCCCGGTCAGGTGTCCCAGCTCGAGGAAGGCGGTGCCTAGGCCACCGGCCGCCCCGTGCACCAGGATCCGCTGGCCAACTGCTACATGTGCGACGCGGTGCAGCATCTGGTAGGCGGCGACGTAGTTGAACACCAGCGTCACCGCCTCACCGGGATCGGCGCCCGCGGGCACCGGATGCAGCTCCTGCACCGGCAAGACGATGTACTGGCTGTAGCCCCCATAGAAGGTAAGGGCCGCGACTGCCTGCCCGGCCTCGAGTCCCGAGGCGTCAGGGCCCAATCGCTCCACTGCGCCGACAATGGCGTAACCGGGAGTGAAAGGCGGCCGAGGGCCGCCCGGGTAGCGCCCGCGCCTGATGTTCACATCGGAGAACCCCACGTCGGCAGCCAGGATCTTGACAAGTACCTGCCCGCCGATCGGAGCGGGCAGCTCGTCCTCGGCGATCTGCAGAACCTCAGGCTCCCCGGTGTGGCGAACCACCACATGCCGGTATTTCATGACTTGATCCTCCCTTGGCTCGAGATCGTTCGAGACGGCCGTCTTGGAGGCGAACCCATCCTGTCTCGAGCAATTCTTTGAGTTTGGCCAGGTTGTGTCGCATGGCTGAGCTGAGCCTGCAAGCGCCGATCCTCTCGGGCGACCGCGGCAGACCGCTGTCGAGCGTCCAGTTGCCGGTTAGCCTGGCGCCGACCCGGCCTCCGGCCCGCTCATGTGCGAACCGGCCCGGGCGGCGCCTCCGCCAAGGGACGTCTGGCCGTGTGCGCGTCGGCGGGGCCGCCGCACGCTTCGCACACGACTTTGGGCACCAGGCGGTGGCCGCACGCGTGCTCGAGCACCAGTGGCGGCCCGTCGTCGCCGGCCAGGTGCTCATCCCCCCAGCGCATCAGCGTCAAGATCACCGGGTACAGCTCCTCGCCGGCCTGCGTCAGCCAGTACTCGTACCGCGCCGGGCGCTCGCTGTACTGCCGCCGCTCCAGGATCCCGGCGCTGACCAGCGAGTGCAGCCGGGCCGCCAGGGTGTCCCGCGGCGCCCCGATCCAGCGGATCATTTCATCGAAACGCCGGTTGCCCCGGAACACCTCGCGCACCGCGAGCAGTGCCCACTTCTCCCCCACGATCTCCAGCGTCCGCGCCACCGAACACACCCGCGGCTGGGCTGCTGCTGTCATGCCTCAAGCGTACCCGGTCAGTCCAAAAACTGGACGTACCTGAGACGGGCGCCGTAGAGTGAGTCCAGTTTTCGGACCAACTGGGTTGCCTGGCAAGAGGCGGGGCACATGACAGGCTCGCAACGGGGCATGACGGCGCCGCAGGTGTGGGTGCTGGCGCTGAGCTCGGTCGCGTCGCTCATGGTCGCGCTGGACGTGCTGGTCGTCTCGACCGCGCTGAGCACCATCCGGGTACACCTGCACGCCTCGCTGGCGGACCTGGAATGGACCCTCAACGCCTACGTCCTCAGCCTGGCGGTGCTGCTGATGACCGGCGCCGCGCTCGGCGACCGGCTCGGCCGACGGCGGCTGTTCACCGCCGGCATAGGGTTGTTCACGGCCGGGTCGGCGGGCTGCGCGCTCGCGCCGGGCATCGGCTGGCTGATCGCCTTCCGCGCCATGCAGGGCGCTGGCGCGGCGATGATGCTGCCGCTGGGGCTGGCCCTGCTCAGCGCCGGGTTCCCGCCGCAGCTGCGCCCGAAGGCGCTGGGGATCTTCGGGGCGGTGACCGGCCTGGGCGTGGTGCTGGGCCCGCTGGTCGGCG
>Ga0126378_10003948_pt1 | contig 11249 bp, 13 predicted proteins | sample PanSoiMetPlot_23_FD_92587 | JGI IMG/M metagenome (GOLD analysis project Ga0126378, IMG submission 92587) | Tropical forest soil microbial communities from Panama - MetaG Plot_23 | ecosystem: Environmental > Terrestrial > Soil > Tropical forest > Bulk soil | place: Panama | collected 2016-02-17
CAGGTGGTTCGGATTGTTGGACCGTGAGACCATTCCCACTCTCATTCTTCTGAATCCGTAGTGGGGTGGAGCGGATTCGGCTGATCGGTATCCACGTGCATGCATCGTGGCCGCACGGTAGGCGGAGGACTTCGGCCGTCCCGAACCGGACCGCCAACAGCACAGGATGGACGGCGGTTCCGGTCCCCGCGGGTAGGCTGACCGGCCGGGCCGCGGGCCCACTCCTAACCAGGTTGATCGTCCGCCAGCCGAATCGCAACCTCTGTTTCCCATTTCGCTGGATCAGGCTCAGTGGCTGGGTCGGTGAGGTAGGACTCGAACCGCCCGCCGAAGGCGTCGCCACCCTCGGCTGCCCAGCTATCCCACACGAGGCCCCGCTCCGCTCCCCAGTCGAGCAGTGCAGCGTTAGCCCCCAGGAGCCCTGCGTAATCGCCGGTGTACAGGAGCGACGCATACCGACCAGCCGGGAGAACGTCTGCGATGACGCGGTCGTCGCCTGACAAGGCGCTCACGACCGGGAAGCCCAGCTCAACGTCGAGCTTCGCAGCCATGTTGATGACGCGATAGCGAATGAAGGGCGCACCCGCCGGGGCTGTGCCCCGCGTCTCCAACCAGACGCGTACTTCGGCAATGAGTTGCGGTATTGCTATCCCGAGCTCTTGCATTGGTACCTGGGTTCCAATCGCCACGTAGGGCTGCTCGGTGCGATCCTCTAACTTCGGTCCTATGATCATTGTGCTTCTCCTGAGCCATGAATGATGTCCACCGGTGGGTGCTTAAAGAGGCGAGCAGGGACCCACGCGTGCGGCGGACGGCCCTGCCTCAGCTATTAGAGATACCTGGTCTTCGGCACGTCAATGACTCGGTCGATCGAGGGCGACATCGGCCTGCACTCTGACTCGCGGCTTCTCTGGACCGACCGGACGCTGGTGGCCTCCGAGCGGATGCCCCGGTCATTTCACGATGCCCAGCGAGGCTTCGATGCGCCGATGGACACCCGTGGAGCCCGATCGGGCGGGAGCCCCGGGGAATCCCTGACGTCATCTGTCACAACGACTTCGCGCCGCACAACTACATCTGCCGTGGCGGCGAGCTCGTGGCGATGATCGACTTCGACTTGGCCGCTCCGGGCAGCTGCGTCTGGGATCTGGCCCTGGTCGGCCATCAACTGGATCCGGTCCTTGACCGTCGCCTTCAGGCTGGGCGTTCGCCTAACAACCGCGTCAGGAAGTCCAAGGGCAACGTAGACCGCGTATTGTCCGACCACGGCGGATCGACTCACAAAAAAAGCCGTGCCACCAGTGGGATGGTGCTCTCTTAACGCCTCGGCGATTGCGATGCCACGCGAGTTGTCGCGCAGTCCCTCATGTATTCGATCGTGCAGGTGACGCGCGCTGTAGTTCATTCCACTCTCTGGGTTCTCGGAGTGCAAGATCTCTGCTCGGGCCGACGTTCCGGCGAAATGTCCCGGTCGAAACGGTCCATCCTCCGGTTCGACGCAAATTGGATGGCGTGCGTCTGCGAGCGCGAACCCGACCACGTATACCTCCACCTCGGCAGGGCATCCGAGCGACCTAAGCATCGCCTCGGCGGCATGCTGCACGCCAATACGGAAATGTCTTTGATACGGCCACATGAACTGGTCGATGACGTAGCGCGCCATCGGGCTAACCTCTGTTTCGGCGTAGTGCCGACCAGTGAGCGTGGGTCAAGACCGCGGCCCAGGCGTGCCGCCGCATCTCGAGGACCTCGGTCGACTTGCTAAGGCCATAGTGCCTTTCGAGTTGTTCAGCGGCTTGACCGACCGCCTCGATTGCGGCCATCAGTAGGTGAGTCGGATCACCACCGCCTGGCCCAATCACAAACCTTCCGCCGAGCATCTCGTTGACCATGCTTGTGATGGAGGCGACGTTGCCGTGCGCACCCATGTCAGACAGGGGTCCGTAGTACAGGTCGTACCAATGGCTCGCCTTCATCCTTGCGGCAAGGTCTCGGTCGGTCAACCCGTGCCACGTGGCAGCGTTCTTGCCCAAGGGCTTCGGCACGATCCCCGCGGCGGCGTAACCAGCGAGAGTCTTGTCCTCGGCATCCGTGTCAGCGCTGTCAATGGCGTTCTTTCGTTCCGAGGTGAGGTGGCCCTGAGCGACCAGGCGCTCGAGTGCCTTCCGCCGAAGAGGACGTTGGTATGCAATGAACTGCAGGGCTCGTCCATCAGACTCGGCATCGACGATGGTGACGATGTTCAGCGCGGCCGCCACCATCGCTTGCGCTGTGGGTCGTGCCTCCTCGAGATATCCGTTTGACACGAGCAGGTCTAGCGCTCGACCGAGACGCAGCAGATGACCGAAGATCGCATAAGGGACCCATTTGCCAATCGAGTCGAGCTTGGGCGGCTTGTCGGCAAACAGCTGGTACGTCTCGCGCATGAGTCTGTCAAAAGCAGCGATGAGCTCACCTTGTGCGTGCGCCGGCGAGGCCTGCACGACCGGCGACAGGATCTGATCTAGGTTGTCGCGGCTGATGACGCGGCCTCTGCCAGCTTGGTCTCTGTAGGACAGGCGACCTTCTTTGCACCACTGGTAGAGCGTCGACCGACTCACCTTCGAGTAGTCCACGGCCTGATCGATCGTCAGCCAGATGTCCTTGTCCGTGCCCACAGCCGAATGATATCCGTGTTGTCCGGAAATCTGCGTCACCGTCGGAATAACCGGATATACCGGACGCCTAGGTGGCAGCCTTCTCCAGCAGGATCTACATCTTGTCAGCGGCTTTGCGGTGCAGCGCAGGCAAACGTGGCGGTATGTGTTCATCGTGAGGCTGATCTGACTGCGTCCGAGCGTCTCCATCACGACGCGCGGATGTACGCCCTGCACCAGCAGCAGAGACGCGCAGGTGTGCCTGAGGTCGTGGAACCGCATCGGGGGCAGGCTTGCCTTCTTGAGCAGACGCTGGAAGCGGTGGGTGGTAGTCAGGCACGAGTGAGAGGGCGCGCCGGCCCACGCCGGCGGAGCCGTTCCTGGTGGTGCTGGGCCTCTCCTTTGATCAAACTGGCCTGGCCCCGATTCGGCGGACATCCAAAATGAGGGCACCAGCCCCCAGTAGGTGTTCACCGATGGAACAAGCGATGCAGCAGCGACGACGAAGGAGGCGTTCACACCAGCCTTTCGCCGCCATCTCCCCCGTTGCATTCCTGTTGCATCCGAGCCCAGACGAGCCATCACCAGCCGGACGCCTACGGAGCGCCCTGATCTTGCACCCCTGCATGTTCAAAATGGCGCCCACCCCGTCCATACGGAGTCTGCTAACTCGAAAACCGTTATAGGGGCAACCCTATCGTGGGTTCGAATCCCACCCTCTCCGCCAAATTCGTATTCGGACTGAGCCTCTGCGGTAAGCCAATGGGCGCTTTCGCACCGGCCTTCTCGTCTCCTTCGTGTGCCAATTGTGTGCCCTCCGACACCCGGAGCCGTCCCAATCGATCCGTAACTTGCCGGTCCATCCCAGGTAGCAGGTGGCCGTGCCAGCCGCCGTGGTCATCGAGAGCGAACGCATTCGATGAAGTGTTCCGTGATGTAGTCTCCATCAACGTCGAAGGCCAATTGGTGAGCGGCGGATTTAAGAACGCTGGTACTCGCACATAAGCCCTGACGCGCCAGGTTGCGGGTCTAAGGAGGACGAGAGTGGGCACGCCGGAAACCGACTACCAATTGGGGAGCGACCCGGTCGAGCTCGAGCGGCTGAACCGCCAGGGTCGGGTGCTGGCGCCTGCAACACGGGTGATCCTGAAGGCCGCCGGCGTTTGTGCCGGCATGCATGTCCTGGACCTGGGCTCCGGCATGGGGGATATGGCCTTCGTCGCGGCCGAACTGGTGGGGGCGACCGGTAAGGTCCTCGGCATCGATCAGTCGCCGGAGCCAGTCGCCATGGCCAACCTGCGGGCACAGCAGCAGCAGCTCAGCAATGTGCGGTTCGTGGTCGGTGACATTCATGACCCAGCCCCGGACGGACCGTACGACGCGATCGTCGGGCGCTTGGTGCTGATGTACGTGTCCGATCCGGTACCGGTGATCAGGACGCAGGCCAGCCTTTTGCGCCCTGGCGGCGTGGTGGTTCCTATTGAGTTCGATTTTTACAGCGCGCGTTCACTTCCGCCGACGCCGCTCGTGGACCAAGCCCTCTCATGGTTGGGTGAGGCGTTCACGCGTTCAGGAATCGAGCCGGCGCTAGGCCCGCGGCTGTGGACAGTCCTTCGGGAGGCGGGGCTACGACCCGTGGGGATGATGGGCGTGCAGCCCCACTTCGGGCCTGAAGACCCGCATGGCCCTGCCCTACTGGCCGGCATCGTGCGCACCGCGGTCCCGTTGATGGAGCGCACGAGCGTGGCCACCGCGGCCGACGTTGGACCCGACACCTTCCAGCAACGCCTGAGCGACGAACTGGCGGCCTCATCAGCCGTTTTCGCTCACCCAATGCTTGTGAGCGCATGGGCGACGATCGATCAGCCGACGCTCAGGTAGGCCTCATGCCCGTGGAGGATCAAGCATGCAGTTATGGATTAAGCGAGTTAGTCGAAGACGGCCCAGAACTCTGATCCCGCGTGTCAGGTAGATCGTTCGAAAGGGCCCACGATCGCGGGCCCAAATCTGTTCGGGCTAGACCTCGACCGTAGACCAACGGCCGGCTACCCACCGGGCTTTTCGTCCCCTTCGTGTGCCAACTGCGCCTCCTCTGGCGCCAGGAGCCGTCCCAATCGCTCCGCAGCTTCCCGGTCCATCCCAGGCAGCAGGTGACCGTAGCGACGAAGCACCATCGTCTCGTTCGCGTGGCCCAGCCGTGCCGCCGCAAGCTTCAGCTGCTCGCCCTGGTAGAGCATCAGCGTGGCCATGGTGTGTCGGAGGTCGTAGAGCCGCATCGCTGGCAGACCAGCCTGGCGCAAGGCGGCCGTGAACGCGCCCTCAACGCGCTGAATGGCATGCGGTCGCCCCACCGCATCGGTGAACACAAGGTCCAGATCGGTCCAGGCCTCGCCCCGCTTCAGCCGCATGCTCGACTGGAGCGCCTTCGACGTACGCAGCCGCGCGACCAGCTCCGCAGGTATTGCAAGCGGGCGACGCGACCGGTGCGTCTTCGTCGGGCCGAAGCGAAAGCCGCTGATCTCCTGGCCCATGTGGACTGTCGTACGGTCGTTTCGAATCCGATGCACGCTCTGCACGACATGCAGCTCGGCTCGATCCAGATCGACGTCACGCCATCGGAGGGCCAGGTATTCGGCCGGCCGCAGGCCGCAGAAGAGTCCCACCAGGATCGGCACTTCGTACTCGGTGCCCCGCAGCCCCTCGATCAGCCGGGTCGCATGCCTCGGCTCCAGCACCGCGGCCTCCCTCTCAGATACGTGAGGCAGCTCTACACCATCTACAGGGTTGATCGCTATCAGCCGCCACTTGACCGCACGTTCCATCGCCGTATGCAAGCAGCGGTGCAGATGCACCACTGACTGCGGCGACAACGGACCAGGCTCCTTTGTCCGGCGGCTGCCCGATCTTAACCACTCTGCCTCAGCAGCTTCTACGTGCAGCGGCCGCAGGTCCCCCAGTCTGAGATGGCCGAGGGCAGGAATGATCTGCCCTCGAACCATCTGCTCATAGCGAATCCAGGTTCGTTCAGCGACCTTGCTGCTTGCGGATTGGAGCCATCTCTTCATGAACTCGCCGACCGTCCCAGCGCGAGGGTCGACATATGTCCCCGTGTCCTTCGCCCGCAGCAGCTCACGCTCCTTCTGCTCGGCCTCCTTCCGGCTCCCGCGAATAACGAACGTGTGTCGAATGCGTTTGCCAGAGGCGTCGCGACCCGCATCGATGAAGATGCGATACCTACCGTCCGAAAGCTTCTGGACGCCCATGAACTCGTCCTATGCCCCCTGCCTCGCCGTGGTGCGATCTCGAATCCACTGGTCCAGAGCAGACCTGGGAACGCGCACCAGCCGTCCGATGCGGACGGCGGGCAGATCGCCGGTTGTCATAAGTTCGTACACCTTCCACCGACCGATGCCCAGAATGTGCCCCACCTCCTCCGCGCGAAGCAGTACTCGTTCCGCCATGAGATCACCTCCTTTGTCTTGGTCTCTGTGCAACGCACCGGCTCCTCCCTCGGCACTTCGTGCCAGGGACCCTGTCCCTCCTGACCTAGCCTTCGGCCTCATTAGCTCCCCTTTGCCATGCAGAACTCAGCCAGAGGCGCTGTGGGCCGGCGGGTCCCCATCCCGCCGGATGGCCTCGTCCTGTGCCCTGAGGAGCCCAGCCAGCGTCTATTTCCCATTTATTAGGCCGCGTCCTCTTGCTCGTTATCGAGAAAGGCAGTAACTCCCAACCTGCGTGCACGCTTGCGCGCCACCTCGGCACGAAACGAGCGCTCGTTGGTGGACATGTAGCGTTCCAGTTGGCTCCGCAGCTCAAGCAGCGCATCCTCCAGCTCGGGCCGATCGCGCAGCGCGGCCAGCGAGGTGACGTAGCCCCAGAGGCCCTGCACGATCCGTTGTAACGTCGCCTGCTCCAAGCGGCGGCGCACAACGCCGGTGCAGGAAGGTGCCACCTCGATTGCCTGGATCTCCTGCCACAGCGGATCGACCGGCCAGCGTGTGCGTTGTCGATTGGTCGTAGGAGTTCGCAGAGACAGCCAGTCGGCCACCGCATAACGCCAGAGGTCCTGAAGCGAGGCCAACGTGTCTTCGATGCTGCGCAGGTGGAACTCGACCAGGACCCTTCGCCGGAACTGGAATTCCAACCGCCAGACCGGCTCGGCCTGACCATCCACGCCCCAGAGGTCAGGAACCCAACTGATGCCACGCTGGCGGATCTCCTGTGTCTTGTCGTAGAGCCGTGCCACAAGAGCGTCGCGGCCGAACATGAGACCCGTCAGGCGATCGCCAGTGGTGAAGGCCTCATTGCGCTCTTCAAAGCCGCGTCGGTTGCGGCCGTAGCCGACGAAGCGGTGAAGGTCTTCGAGGACCGGCACCCAGCCCTGGACATCGGCGTAGAGGTCCAGGCGCGACACCAGCAACTCATGAGAAGACGCGAACACGTCATGGCGTAACAGCAGCTCCACGAAGTCCAACGCCCAGACCACACCCACGGAGTGCAGGTAGGCGGCGTGAAGCTGGCAGACCAGCGCCGGGAACTTCTCTGAGCGACCCAGCATCAGCTCAAAGTCCGGTGAACTCAGCCAGTACGTGTAGCCACGCCAGCCGTGTGGCCTGATCAGGAAAGCGCCTGATGTGACTGGAAAATCGAAGGCGACCTCCTCATCCTCTGCCTGTGCGTGGCGCTTCGCCTCATCAAGGAGATCCCAAACCTGGATCCAGTCCAGCGAGGCTCTCGATGTCCTCAGGGGCCAAGGGTACCGACGCAAGAATATCGGCACACGTCTGGACGCCGCGATCCACTAAGAGGTTAACCGCCTGTGGCAATGGTTAGCTAGGCGACCCCAGCCGGCATCGTGCAGCTGGTCGCAATCGGTAGTCAGAATCCTTCAATTGAAGGTGCAAGTCTTCATCGCAAGTGCCTCGGACAATTCGCAGCAGGATGTCATGGCACAACGCAAATGCCCACTGCTCGGGGGTCACATTTTTCGGGCCCGTGACGCCCTGGGTCCGATATCCCCAGCGGCATGGCCACCGCCCACTTCGCATTGTGGGACCACGTAATCGGGAGCCCTCCGAAAAGGTTCCTTTGGGGGAGTCACCTGCGACACAGCCATTGCGCGTGACTTGAGCGAATTCTGGGCGCCGAAGCACTGTGGCCCGGAATCGCTAGGCGACTACCTCCAACCAAAGGTCGCCGCTTGTGTCCGACCTCGCAACATGGATGTCCCAGCAGCCGGCGTGCGGGAAGTTGAAGCCGGTCCCGACCTCATCGCCGCGATGGTCCCAGTTCGAGCCGGTGTGGCTCTCGGGCCCCCAGACCAGAGGCACAACCATCCCTGCGTCGTCCGAGACGCGAAACGTGAAGGCGCCTGACCCGGTCATCCTCCAGACCACTTTGATCCCCTTACCTGCGGGTGGAGGCACACGGGTGAAGAACAGCGCCCATAAGCTGCCCCGCGCTGAGTCCAAACCCGCCTCCTGAAAACCGCCCGCGCCCGGGGGCGGCCAGCCGTGAAAGGAAGCGGCTGGCACGCAACCGGCGCTTCCAAGGCTGCCCAACGATCCAGCTGCGGTGGGGCTCACGGAGATTGCCGCTCGTTTCGACGGCGATGCGGGTGAGCCGCACGCTACGACCACTAGGGAAAAGATGGCGATGGCAATGGCGCGCCTGTCCATGTGCCCCTCTGTATCTTCACATACACCCCCCGCATGGCAGGCGTTCCATGCGCGTCCCGAAATGATTCCGTTTGGGAGTCAGGAGAGACACACTTACCAGCGATGGCTGAATCCCAACCAAATGGCGGACCTCCATGGTGGCGCCGCCACTGGCTTGTGCTCTTGCTGTCCGGAGTCGGTCTGATCGCGCTCTTGGCCTATGCGGTACTGGCCGTCACAGTGCTACCCGGCTGGATCGTCTCCATCAGCGGCGCCAAGGCTGACGAGAACCATCGTCTGGACGCCATCGCCAACACCCGGAGCGCTCTGCTTGGAGTCCTAACGCCACTGGTGGTCGCGATCGGCGCTGTGGCCGCTTTCCTCAACTATCGCGAGACATCGGCTCAGAACAAACGCACCTACGAGCTAAGCCAGCAGGCCCTCGCAGAAACCCAACGTCAGAACCGAGAGACGTTGGACGTGACTCGGCGAGGTCAGCTTACAGACCGGTTCACGAAGGCGATCGAGCAGCTCGGCCAGACCGACGAGGACAAGCTAGACATCCGGCTTGGAGGTATCTACGCCCTGGAACGGATCGCCAAGGAGTCTGCGGAGCTCCATGGACCTGTGATGGAGATCCTGACCGCATTCCTGCGAGAGCACAGCCGTGAACCAGTCAACGAGGTGACTGCTGCCTTCGAATCGGACCAGTCCATCCCTGCGGGCGCTGATCCACGTCTACTTGCCGACTTCCAGGCCATACTCACGGTGCTAGGCCGCCGGAGCGTGGGCCACGACCCGGATGGTTTCAGACTTGACTTGCGCGGCGCCGTCATGCCTGGGGCCGTTTTCACTGGCGGCCAGTTCCGTATGGCGCTGGTCACGCGTGCGAGGCTCCAGAAGGCTACATTCCGGCGCGCCGAGCTCGAGGCAGCCAGTTTCTTCTGGGCCGAGCTCGAGAGGGCCGACTTCGTCGACTCTCAACTCCAGAGGGCGACCTTTAACTTCTCCAAGCTCCACGGAGCGGTATTCACGCGTGCACAGCTCCAGGGCGCGTACTTCCAGGGAGCGGAGCTCGAGGGCGCCTTCTTCAAGCATGCAGACCTCGAAGGGGCCATATTCGGTGGGCGCAGTAAGCCCAGAATCCACAGGTTCGATGCCTTGGGTCTGACCTGGGAGCAGCTTCGAGAAGCCCGAAACGTCGACACGGCGATTCTGCCCGACTACCTCATGAAGGCGCGGGAGGGCTGATGGCGACGCCAACAGCGCCGTTAGCGGAATGCACGACACCTCCCGAAGGGACCAGTTCCGGGGGAGCGTGTGTAGGTGCTCTTGGGGACTTGAGGATCACCACCCCCGTTTTCGGAGGGCGATAAACCTCAAGTCAGCGTTCGGCACCGGACGCCGAGGTATCTCTGGGAGATCTCAAACTGGAACTAACCGGACCGCAACGACGGCGTGTGCCAACCGTGTGCCGTGTACTGTCCGCAACAGACCAATCAGAACTCTCTATCCATCACCGTCCGAACTCGCGGACCGACCCCGACCAATCTTGCGCGAGCCTTCAACGCATGCTGGATGAACTCGAAAACCGTTATGGGGGCAACCCCATCGTGGGTTCGAATCCCACCCTCTCCGCCAGCCCTTTTTGGAACCCCCGTTCAGGGGTAGCCTGAATTCGGAACCCGGTCCCTGGGACCGGGTTTTGGCGTTTTCAGGGGCCGCTGAAAGCGGGCTCCAATGAGGGTCCAAAGAGGTGCCAAGGAGGCTGGAAAAAACCCGGAAACCGTTGTGTTTTCCACGGATCATGGCCGATCGCGCCGAGTACCAGCTCCGCGCGGTAGACGCGGGCACCTGCCACCAGCGTTAGGGTACTTGAGCGCCACATCGCTAGCCAGTGATTGTCTGTTGGCGGTGACTGCGGTGCTGCGCCTACAGCAGCTTGCGGAAGGCGTCAGCGTCGAGTTGAGCCTGGCGGAGGATCGAGGCGAGCGTCCCTCTGGCCAGAGAGCGGTGCATGGGCACGATCACGGTGCGACCGTCTGCGTGGCGCAACTTCGGGTGCGAGCCGCGTTGGCTGACATCCTCGAATCTCGCCCTGCGTAAAGCTCCCGCAACCTCAGCTCCAGAGAGTTGGGGTAGCCCGCTCACGCTGAGAGCGGGACGTGTACCTCGACCGGGGCCACCAGCGGCGGTTTGAGGTCGCGGGGCAACGGCATGTCCTCGAAGTAGAGCTCCAGGGCCTCTTGGAGGTTGGTCAGCGCTTCCTCGACGCTGTTCCCCTGGCTAGTCACCTCGACCTCCAAGCATCGGGCGACGTAAAGATCCTCCTCCTGGGAGATGGCCGCCGTCAATCGCACCGAGCCGCTTATAGCCATGCCACGATCGTACATTGCATCGCAACGGGCTGTGAGCGGGGTTACGACGGGGTCACAGAATCCGCGGCATACGGCGCGATGGCGTGGCAAGCTACGGACTCGCGGGGCCGGCGCTCCGAATACGGGTCGGCATCCCTGGCGCGGGGCGGACTGTCACGAATCGCCCGGTGTGGGGCTGTTAACCGCAATGCCTCACGGGTCCCGTACCGGCGCCTCGCAGGCGGTACCTCGCGTCCGATGTTTGCACAGCGCGTGCACTGCATCCCGAGATCACACGGCACCAACCGGTACGGGCCATCACCTCGGACCTGTTCCCGCAATACGAAGGAGCACCACTCGGGTACTGCCGGACGGGCCCCGCTAACTCGAAAACCGTTATAGGGGCAACCCTATCGTGGGTTCGAATCCCACCCTCTCCGCCAGTTATCAAAACTGCCCTCAGTAGAACCGTTCGACTGGTTTGTGGGGCCGTTCTTGATGGCCTGGCTGACGCCTTCCAGATCAAATGGAAGGGTGGCCGGTACGAAATTGACAGTTGGCCGTCCTGCCAGGTGGAGTTCGAAACTACGAATTGCAGC
>Ga0126378_10003949_pt1 | contig 11249 bp, 13 predicted proteins | sample PanSoiMetPlot_23_FD_92587 | JGI IMG/M metagenome (GOLD analysis project Ga0126378, IMG submission 92587) | Tropical forest soil microbial communities from Panama - MetaG Plot_23 | ecosystem: Environmental > Terrestrial > Soil > Tropical forest > Bulk soil | place: Panama | collected 2016-02-17
AACACGTCCTCGCGGGTGTGGTCGGCCCTTGCGAACCCGGCCTCGACGTCGCCAAAGTCGTAAGACAGCTGACGGTGGACGTTGAACGGCCGGCGGGTGTAGGCGCGATCATGGATCGGCTCATCGGCCGGCTCGCGGAGCGCCTCCTCGATGGACATGACCGGCTCCAGGACTTCGTATTCGACCCGGATGGCGTCCAGCGCCGCAGCCGCGATCTCCTCGTCCACTGCGGCCACCGCGGCGATGGGATCGCCGACGTAGCGGACCTTCTCGGCCTCCAGGGCGCGCTCGTCCTGGGAGACGGGAAGGATGCCGAAGCGGATCGGCAGATCGTGGCCGGTAAGCACCGCCTTCACGCCCCGAATGCGGCGCGCTGCGCTGGCGTCGACGCTCAGGATTCGCGCGTGCGGGTGCGGGCTGCGGAGGATCCTGCAATGCAGCATCCTCGGCAGATTGAGGTCGTCCGCGTAGACGGCGACCCCGGTGACCCTGGCGGCGGCATCCACCTTCTGCAGTGGCCGCCCGATGACTCTCAGGTCGCTGCGTTTTGCACTCATCTAAAAGACCTCTGAGCCGCGAGCTCGACGGCCTCGACGATCTTCGCGTAGCCGGTGCAGCGGCAGAGGTTTCCAGCCAGTGCATCCCGGATCTGGTCACGGGCCGGGAGCGGGTTTCTTTCCAGCAGCGCCCTGGCAGCCAGCAACATGCCGGGCGTGCAGTAGCCACACTGGGCAGCGCCGAGCTCGGCGAACGCCTGCTGGAGCGGGTGCAGCTCCGCTGTACTGCCCATGCCTTCCACAGTCGTGATCTCAGAGTCGTCGAGCTGGATCGGGAGGAGGAGGCAGCTCAGCTGAGGCTGGCCGTCGACCAGGACGGTGCACGTGCCGCATTCCCCGAGCTCGCAACCGTGCTTGGTCCCAGTCAGCCCGAGGTCCTCACGCAGAACCTCCAGCAGCGTCTTGTGGACAGGCAGCAGGATCTGGCGTTCCTCCCCGTTCACGCGCAGGTTGAGAGGCTCGCGTTGAATCGGACGGTCAAGCTCGTTCAGCATGACGAACGAAAACCAGCATAAATCGAGCATCGAATCGGGTCAAACACGTTCATAATTCTGAACGACATGGTGCCGGCCGTCGAACGCTCGTTTCGGATCCTGGACCTTCTCAGCCGCAGCTCGTCGCCTCTGGGCACGTCTGAAGTGGCCAGGCGCCTGCGCCTGGCCAAGAGCACCGCCCACGGGTTGCTCCGCAGCCTGGAGGCCGTCGGGGCAGTCCAGGAAGTGCACCAGCGCTACCGGCTGGGACCGACGGTCGAGAGGCTGGCAACGATCGGTGAGCTGCGGCGGCGGTGGCGCCCGGTGCTGCAGCGGCTGGCAGACGAGACTGGAGAGACCGCGTTCCTGGGCCAGCTGCGCGGCAGTCGGGTGGCGATCGTCGACGAAGTGCTGGGCGCCGGCGCCCCGGTCATATCGGGCCCGGCCGGAAGCTTCGTACCGGCGAGCGCGGGCGCAATTCGCAAAGTGCTGGCCGGGCAGCGGACCGCAGTCGACCTGGGTGAGTACCTTCAGGGCGTGAACGCCGCCGCCACCGCCGTACCGGGCGGCGTGGTCTGGGTGGCCGGTTTTGCCGCCCGCCTGACGCCCGAGCGGCTCGAGACTGTCGCTGAGCTGTTGGGACGCCTATGCGCGTAGAGAGGCTTCAGAACCTGCTGGCGCGTCTGCATGCGCTGCCGCGAAGGCGGCTGACTCTTCTGGTCGGCGTTGACGGTCGGGCGGCTGCCGGGAAGACGACGTTTACGCGGGCGCTCGCGGCTCTGGACCCCGGGCTGGACGTGATCGAGATGCGGGACTTTGCGCTGCCAGCAGCCGCACGCCTGGGCGAGGGGGTCGAGCCGGCCGGCCGGGTGGCTGCCGGCGTCGACTGGCGGCGGCTGCGCAGCAACGTCCTGCTGCCGCTCAGCCGTGACCAGGTCGCCCGATACCAGCGGTATGACGCGGCGACCGACGCCATGGCCGAGTGGCGCATCGTGCCGGTGGGCGGGATCGTGATCGTCGAGGGTCGTTACTCATGTGTGAAGGCCCTGACTACGTTCTACGACTTCCGCGCCTGGGTCGAATGTCCGTTCGAGATCCGGCGCAGTCGCCTGGTCAGCGAGAGCAGCCCTGGCTCGCTCATGGACTGCGACTGGTTGTCCGCTGAGGAGGCTTACATCAAGACCCAGAACCCTGCCGCGTCGGCCCACCTGGTGGTGGACGGCTCCGGCGCCACAGCGCATGACCCGGCTGCGGAGTACGTCCGGGTCAGGTAGCCTCCTCCGCGCCTCTCAGAACCGCGAGTGCTTTCAGTGTCACCATCTGGCTCGGTCGCGATTGGCCCCAGTCGGCGGCCTCGACGCTCGAACCCTGGGCCCCAGGTGGCCTCCACCACCGGCCGTTGGCGTCCCACCGGCCGTCACGGCGGCGCCGAGCCACAACCAGCTGGACCGCCTCCGCAGCTCGCGGATCGGGAAGGCAGCCCGCACGCGAGAGCACCCAGAGAGCCTGCAGCACGTCGTAGTGGTAATAGGTAGGTTGGCGGAACCGCAGCCAGGCCGGGTGGATGACCTCGCCGGTCCGCCGCGATCTGAACAGCCGCCTCTCGAAGAAGAACTCGGCCGCGCGCTGAGCGGCACGGCTCGAAGCAGCGTCGCCGGTTGCCCGATGGTAACCCGCCAGGCCCAACAGAGGGCCGAGGCTCTCGTGAACCGAGGAGGTGCGCGCGCCAGGCCGGCGGTCACAGTTCCAGCCGCCATCTGGCCACTGCCACTCGACCAGCCGCCGAGCTAGGTCTGTCGCCATCGGGTCGCGGGCTCTCCCCAGCTCGACTGCGGCTGAAAGCGCGTTGCCATGCCAGCAGGCGTGTGCCCGATGTAGGCCGGCCACCACAGGGGGATAGCCTCGACGCTCGAGAGCCTGGAGCCACGCGAGGACCTCGTCCAGGAGGCCCAGCGCTCGGTGCTCCCCCGAGGGCACCCCGAGTTCCGCAAGTGCCGTGAGGCGCCAGAATGCGCCCCGCCACTTGTGGTAAACGTGATCGGTGCTGTCGCCCAGCAGAGCGGCTGCGATGGGCCCAGAGGCGAACTCGCGACGCGCAGAGACCACATCCGGCTCATCTGGTGATGCGCCTAGAACTTCGGTCAGCGTGAGACGGCGGATCGCGGGCTCGTTGCTAGCGAGCAGCCAGACAGTGGCTGGATCGTCTCGGCTTGTGTGACGCACCCGATCTATGATCTCCAACACTGTGCTTCGCTGGCTGACCGCTGGGGAGTCGCATGGTCCCCAGCTCACCGTCGTCGTCGAGGGCCTTCCAGCGGGACTGGAGCTCACGGCCGACGACCTGCGCCGCGACCTGCGCCGCCGCCAGGGCGGCCATGGCAGAGGTGGCAGACAGCAGATCGAGGTTGACGAAGCCCGCATCCTGGGCGGCGTGCGGGGCGGCCTTACGATCGGCAGCCCCGTCGCGCTCGTGCTCGAGAACCGCGACCATGCCAACTGGACCGAGCAGATGACGCCCGGCACCGAGGGCTACGCTCCAAAGCCGGTCACCCGTCTGCGACCCGGCCACGCCGACCTGGCGGGGGTGCTCAAGTACGGCCACGACGACGTCCGCAACGTCCTCGAACGCTCCAGCGCGCGCGAAACGGCGGCGCGGGTGGCCGCCGGCGGCATTGCTCGCAAACTCCTATCGAGGTTCGGGCTGCGCGTCTTCAGCTTCACGCAGTCGATCGGCCCCGTGGACGTCGGGTACGACGCGGTCGACCCGGAGGCCCTGACCGACGACGAGATCGAGAACTCACCCGTCCGCTGCCCGCTGGTGGCGGCCAGCGCGACGATGGTCGCAGAGATCGACGCTGCCGGCGCCCGCGGCGACACGCTGGGCGGCACATTTCGTGTGCTGGCGACGGGCGTTCCGCCAGGCCTGGGCAGCTACGTCCACTGGGACCGAAAGCTGGACGCCCGGCTGGCCATGGCGGTGATGAGCGTCAATGCGGTGAAGGGGGTCGAGTTCGGCGCCGGCTTCGAGGGCGCCGCCCGCCCCGGCGCCGACTTTCACGACGAGATCGACTTTCGGGAGGGGCGGTTCCGCCACCTCAGTAATCGAGCTGGGGGCCTGACAGGCGGCGTCACCAACGGTGAGCCAATCGACCTGCGGGCAGCGCTGAAGCCGATCTCCACCATGAAGAAGCCGATGCGTTCGGTGGACCTGGCCACAAGGGAGCGAGCAGACGCCCACTACGAGCGGAGCGACGTCTGCGTCGTTCCAGCCGCGGGAGTTATCGGGGAGGCCATGGTCGCCCTGACTCTGTCTGACGCGCTGCTGGAGAAGTTCGGCGGCGACTCGGTGGTCGAGATCGAGCGCAACGTTCGGGGGTATCTGGCGTCGATCGGTCGCTGAAGGCTCCCATGGTCCTGGCGCTGGTGCTGGCCACCGCGGCCTGCTCGGCGGCGACGCATGCGGCATCAGTCGTACCGCCTCAGCCGGCAGACGAAGTCCCTTGCCGGCCCGCCGACCTGCGGGGGATCTTTCGGGGGTTCCAGGGCGCCGGCGGATCTCTGGCCGGGGCGGTTGTGGTCGCCAACATCGGCTCGGACCCTTGCTGGCTGGACGGCAGCCCACGCAGCGTCAGCCTGCTCGACGACGCGGGCGGCGCGGTGTCCGTGAAGGAGCACGCGGTCGACCTGCCGCTCAACGGAGGCACGGTCAAGCTGACGCCAGGCGCACCGCTGCCGGCCTTCGGGTCAGCGCTGGCCTCGGGTTCGGCCTGGTTCACGCTCAGCTGGAGCAACTGGTGCTCCGACGCCAGCCCGACCATTCAGGCGCTGCTTATCGTGCTCCCGGCAGGGGGCTCGATCACCGCTCCGATCGACACCGGCATCCCCAGCTGGGCGGCCGGCCCGCCGACACCCGGGTGTTCAGACTCACACCTGGCCTCAACCCTGACGTTCGGGCGCTTTCAGGCCCCTGCAGCGGACCAGTGAGCAAGCTGGCCACGATGACCGAGGCGGTGGCCCGTCATGTTCCCGACGGCGCCAGTGTGGCGATTGGCACGGCGCTTGAGCCGGCCATCCCGTTCGCGGCCGGCCACGAGATCATCCGCCAGCGGCGGCGCGATCTCACCCTGATCGGCCCGATCTCGGACTCGCTGTTCGACCAGCTGATCGGAGCCGGCTGCGTCGCCACCGTGTGCGCCGCCTGGGTCGGCAACGTGTCCGAAGGGCTCGGTCACTGCTACCGGCGGGCGACGGAGCAAGACCAGCCGCGGCCCCTGAAGGTCCGCGACCACTCGAACTTCTCGATCTCGCTGGCACTGTGGGCGGCGGCCTGGGGTTCACCGTACATTCCGACCAGGACGCTGGTAGGCAGCGACATCGTGCGCACCAACCCGGATCTGGACCTGGCCGACGGCACCGTTCTGGTCCGGCCGATTCGCCCTGACGTGGCCATCGTCCATGTGCAGCGGGCCGATGCCGAGGGACGCGCCCACCTGTGGGGGCCGCTCGGTATCAGCGAGGAGGCGGGGCTGGCCGCGAGGCAGGCGATCATCTGCTGCGAGGAGCTGGTCTCCTCGGAGGTCATCCTGTCCGACCCGAACCGGGTCCTGCTGCCCGAGACCAAGGTGGTCGCGGTCGTGCACGAGCCGGGCGGAGCGCACCCGGCGCCGCTGCAGGGCTTCTGGCGGCGCGACCACCGCCACTACCACGAGTACGCAGACCGCTCGCGTACGGCGCAGGGGTACCAGGAGTGGCTGGACGAGTGGGTGCTTGCGATTCCTGACCGGCGTGAGTACCTGGCGAAGGTCGACGCGGCGGGCCTGCGCGTCCGCCGCCATCTGCATTCGGCGCCGGTCGACTATGGCGACGAGTGAGTACACGCCTCAGGAGCTGATGGTGGCCGTCGCGGCGCGAGAGATCCGCGACGGTGATCTCGTCTTTGTCGGAATGCGCCTGCCCATCCTGGCCTACGGTGTGGCTCGCGGCACCCACGCGCCCCACGCCCGCGCACTGTACGAGCTGGGCCTGATGCGGGACCGACCACCGGCCGGCTTCCTTGGCACGATGGGAGATCCGCCCAACGTGACCGGCGCCCTCTGGGCGACGCGGATGTCAAATGTGATGGCGCTGCTGGCGCAGGGCGACGTGGATCTGGGCTTCATCGGCGGCGCCGAGGTCGACCGGTTCGGCAACCTGAACACGAGCTACATCGGTGATCCCGCACGCCCAGCCACCAAGCTCCCCGGGAGCGGGGGAGGCGCGGACATCGCGATCATGGCGAAGCGGTGGGTGACGCTGATGAGTCACGAGCGCCACAGACTAGTCGAGCGTGTCGCGTACGTGACGTCGCCAGGTCACGGCGACGGCGCGGGCTGGCGGGTGCGGAACGGGCTGCTCGGTGGGGGGCCGGCCGCGATCGTGACAACCCTGGCGGTGCTTCGCTTTCCCGAGGAGGGCGGCGAGGCCTATCTGGCCTCCGTACATCCCGGGGTGGCGGTCGAGGACGTGATGCAGCGCACCGGCTGGCAGCTGCAGGTCGCGGACAGGGTCGTCGCCACGCCGGAGCCAACGCCGGAGGAGCTGGCGCAGATGAGGCGGCTAGACCCGGATGGGTTCTGGACGCGCCGTGGATGAGCCGGTTGGACGGCCCGGCGCCGGCGACCTGCCGGCGACGGGTTCGGTACTCGATCGCCCTGGGGTCGGCCACATGCCGGTAACCGATGGCCCATCGTGCCCTCCCCGCTTCTGATGAAACGTTAACCGGCTGCTGAGGAAGATGGCGCGGCCGGTGCCGATCCTTGGGGACGTCACATCACTCCTCAAGGAGGCACCGACCACCATGAATCTACGTCATCTCCAACTCGCTGCAGCCGGCCTCGGAGTAGCGGCCATCGCTGCCTGCGGCAGCGCCACCACCCTCGACGTCAGCCCCGCGGCCGCCGTCAAAGCCGCGCCGTCCAGGCAGCCGTCCGAGGCCTGCGACGCGGGCCGCTGGACCGGGGCCGTCAACCCGGAAGGCAGGCCCGACGGTTTCGATGCGGGCGACGCCGGTGCGGTCTACGTCTGGCACGACAGCGACGGCTGGCACATCCGCGCGACCGACAAGCGGGCGACTGATCACCACTACACAGGCAGCATCCATCTCTCGAAGAACGGCGGCTTCACCGACCTTCGCCCGGTCCGGGACGAGAAAGACGACAGGGTCAGCGTAGACGGCGACAACACGCTCCACTACGACTTCCACACCTTCGCGTCGATCGACGGCGTCGACTTCCGGGTGACCTGCCCGTCTGAACACGGGGCTGATGTCGACCGCCAGCGCCTGACCTTCCACACCATGTTCGACGGCCGGCCGATTGCGGACCGCGTTCGAATCGGCGACGCCAAGCAGAGTCCGAGAGCGGCCACCTTCGTCTTCACCCGAGTTTCCTAGCGCCACCTCGGCTAGGCTGGGCCCGGAGGATGGATTCCACCGGGCCCACGCTTCTGTCAATCGAGGCGTCGTACACGAGCACACCCGAGGGAGAAGCGCTCCTGGCCGAGATCAGCAGGCCACGCTGCGCTCGCGGTCAGGAGATGCTGCTGGACCTCGTCAGCGGCCACGCCGCCGAACCGATCGAGAGCATCCTTGACATCGGGTGCGGCAGGGGCCGCTGGAGCGTCGCCCTGGCTCAGCGGTTCACCGCGCGCGTGCTGGCCGTCGACCTGACCCAGGAGCGCGTCGGTGCCACTGCGCAAGCCGTCCGCGAGGCGGGCCTGGAGGGCCGCGTCGCCGTCTGTCGCGGCTCCATACACCACCTGCCGATGGCCACCGCTTCCGTCGATCTCGTCTGGTGCCGCGACATGCTGAACCACGTCTCGCCGCTGGAGCCCGCCATCAGAGAGTGCGCGCGAGTGCTGCGCCCAGGCGGCGCAGTGATGGTCTTTCAGACTTTTGCCGGTGACCTTCTCGAGCCGCTCGAGGCTGCGCGGCTCTATTCGGCTCTGGTGATCGATCCGGACAACATGTCGGTGGAGCACGCCGAGAGCGCGTTTGAATCCGCAGGCCTCGTGATCGCGCGTAAAGACGTCATCCGGAGCGAGTGGCGAGAACACGAGATCGAGGCCGGTGAGACCGACCAGATCCTGCGGGACCTGCTGACGGTTGCGCGCCTCGAGCGCGAGAGAGAGGAGCTGGTCGACCGGTACGGCGCTGCTCTGTACGAGCATCTACGCGCTGGCTCGATCTGGCGCCCGTACCAGATGCTTGGCAAGCTGCTGCCCGTCGCCTATCTCCTGGTGGCTCCTGCTACCGACCCTTGAACGCAGGCTGGCGCTTCTCGCCGAATGCGGTGATGCCTTCCTGAGCGTCCTCGGAGACGAAGACCCTTGCGATTGCCTCGCGCTCGAGCGCCAGGCCCAGGTCGAGCGGCGCGGCGTATCCGAGCGATGTGACCACTTTGGCGCGGCCGATCGCCTCCGAAGCTCCGCTTGCCAGCTTCGCGCAATACTCGACAGCCGCGGCCCGGCAGGCCGCCGCGTCTTCGTAGAGCTGGTCCACGAGGCCCAGCTCCCGCGCTTCCTCCGGGGAGAGGCTGCGAGCGGTGGCGATCAGATCGATGCCCTTCGACAGACCGACGAGCCTGGGCAGGCGCTGGGTGCCGCCGGAGCCTGGGAACAACCCGAGGTTCACCTCGGGCAGCCCGATCCGGTACGAGCCGCGCGCCGCAAAGCGCAGGTCGCATGCCAGCGCCAGTTCCAGGCCGCCACCGAGGGCGTGTCCCGCGATCGCGGCCACGAAAATCATCGGCGTGTTCTCGAACTTTCGGAAGACTTCGTGGGCAAGAAGGGCGGTCATGGCCCGCTGGTTGGCCGAACCGGCCTGGAAGGCGGTGACGTCGGCGCCCGCCGAAAAGAACCTCTCGGAAGCGCTGACCACCACCACGGCTCTTAGCTCATCGTCATATCTCGCGTCATCGACGGCGGAGCCGAGCTCCCTAAGGAAGTCGTAGTCATAGCTGTTCGCGGGCGGTCGGTCGAGGACGATGATCCCGACCGCGCCGTCCCTATCGAGCCTCACGGCCATTGTCAGTGCCTCCGCAGTAAGTGGTTGACGGTGAGCGCGAATAATTATTCGAGGTTCAGTCCTTGGAAGCTGGCAGATTCACCTCAGGGAGGTTGCTCCATTGGCGACGATGATCATCGAGGGGGAGCGCGTCGGCGCTAGCTCCGGCGAAACGTACCAGGTCGTGAACCCGGCTACTGGAGAAGCGGTCGACCAGGTCCCCAGGGGCGGGCCGGAAGACGTCGACAGAGCCGCGAGGGCGGCGTCTAAGGCCCAGGAGCCCTGGGCGAGGCTTGCCCCTGCCGAGCGCGCGCGCATCCTGCACAAGGCCGCGGACCACATGTTGAGCCAGGTCGAGGAGATCGCCCCCGTCCTGACCGCCGAGCAGGGCAAAACGATCCTGGAGTCTCGCATCGAGGCGCGGCGCTTCGGCGAGAACATCGCCTGGTTTGCCGACCTGGCGGACAAGATCCACGGCGAATACGTTTCGCTTCCAGACACGACGACTTATGGGCTGGTGCTGCGCAAACCCATCGGCGTCACCGGGGCGATCGTGCCCTGGAACTTCCCGCTGACGCTGGCCGCCAACAAGGTGGCGCCTGCCATCGCGGCCGGTAACGCGGTGGTCCTGAAGCCCTCCAGCACGACCCCGCTGGCCACCCTGCGCTGCATCGAGGCGCTGATCGAGGGCGGGCTCCCCGAGGGCGTCGTCAACGTGGTGCTGGGTCCGGACACAGGCGAGTCGATCGTCACCCACCCGCTGATCCGGAAGGTTGCGCTCACCGGATCCACCCCCACCGGCAAGAAGGTGATGGCTGCTGCGGCGCCGTACCTGAAGAAGGTGGTGCTCGAGCTTGGTGGCTCCGACCCCTGCATCGTGCTGGACGACGCGAATCTCGACGAAGCGGCCAAGGCAATCTCGGTCGGCCGCTTCTTCAACTGCGGCCAGGCCTGCCTGGCAATCAAGCGGCTTTACGTCCAGGACGGCGCCTACGACGCCCTGCTGGAGAAGCTGATCGAGCGAGCCAGGAAGCTCAAGCCGGGCGACGGCATGAACCGGGACAGTCGCATGGGGCCCATGCACACGGCAGGGCAACGTGCCGAGGTCGAGGCACAGGTGCAGGACGCGCTCGACCGGGGAGCCAGGGTCGCCTTCGGGGGCGGCCGGCCGGAAGGCGCCGAATACGACAGCGGCAACTTCATCAACCCCACCATCCTGGTCGACGTGCCGGACGACTCGCGTATGGTGACCGAGGAGGTCTTCGGCCCGGCGCTGCCGGTGATGCGGATCAAAGATCTCGATGAAGGCCTCGTCCGCGCCAACAACTCGCCGTTCGGGCTCGGATCCTCGATCTGGACCTCGAGCATGAAAGCAGCACACCGTGCGGTGCAGGAGCTGGAGGCAGGGTACACGTGGGTGAATGCGCTGCAGATCGCCCACGACGAGCTTCCGTTCGGCGGCACCAAGGAGTCGGGCTTCGGCAAGGAGCACGGTCTGGAGGCCTTCTATCAGTACACCGAGCAGAAATCGGTCGTCTATGGTCTGGTCTAGCAGGGGTTGCGGGCCCGTGAAGAGCCAGTTCGGCTACCGGGACTAGCCGTCCCGGGCAAACAAACCTTCAGGGGGGCCACCTAGGCCCCCCTGAAGTGCGTCCTCCCCTTAACCCAGCACCCTGCGAAGATGCTTTCCGAAGTGGGGCCCATGTTGGGCGCCCGCGACCCTAGGCCGACCTCCGGTTCAGGCGGTCCCAACGGCTCTGACAGTTGACGCAGCGCGTCGCTTCGGGCCGGAACCGCAGACGCTCCGTCGGGATGCGCGCGCCGCAGTCTTCGCACTCACCGTACTTGCCTTCAGCGAGACGGCCCAGCGCTCGCTCAACCTGCTCGCGGTTCTCCGAGAGAAGCTGAACGAGCCGGTCGTTGACCTCCCGGTCGCTCATAGCCTGGGCGAAGTCGGTGTCTTCATAGTCGCGTGTGAGAAAGCCGCCGACGCTGTCCGCGATGGAGCGGTTGAGTCCGGCCTCCTCCTGGAACTGACTCGCCAACCGCACCAGAGCCGCTCGGTTGGCTTCGAGACGAACGATTCTTTCCTGGTCCTTTTCTGTCATCGAGGGCGCACCTCCTGCCGGTGGACGACAAGCGGGGGGGACCTCAGACTATCACATTTCCGCCACGCGT
>Ga0126378_10003950_pt1 | contig 11248 bp, 10 predicted proteins | sample PanSoiMetPlot_23_FD_92587 | JGI IMG/M metagenome (GOLD analysis project Ga0126378, IMG submission 92587) | Tropical forest soil microbial communities from Panama - MetaG Plot_23 | ecosystem: Environmental > Terrestrial > Soil > Tropical forest > Bulk soil | place: Panama | collected 2016-02-17
AGGACCGCGAGCAGTTGGTAATCCTTCAGAATCGCCTGGAAAGTACGCACGTCGCCCGTACTGTTTTCAGTCACCTCGGGTTTCCCCTCAGTGCCACCGATCCCATCGTCCGCCAGGTCCAGGATTCCCGCGCAGAAGTCGTTCTGATCGACGTCAACGCCGACAATCCGCAGCGCGCCACCCGAGCCATCGAACTGATACGCGCCACCACTAACGACACCGCCATTTTCGCCATCGGTGACATGCGCAATCCGATGACGATCGTAGGTGCCATGCGTGCCGGAGCCGGCGAGTTCGTCGACCGGATGTCGGGAGCCGATGGCCTCATCGAGGCATTCACACGCTATTCTGCCTCGCGCAGCAAGACCCGCAGCAGCGGCAAAGCGCGCGTCTTTACGATCATCAATGCCAAGGGCGGAAGCGGTGCCACCACGCTCGCCGTCAATGCCGCCGTCTCTTTGCAGCAGTCGCACGGACACGCGATTCTGGTCGACTTCTCGCCCATTGGACACGCCGCGCTTCACTTGAACGCGCGCCCTAGCTTCAGCGTCCTCGATGCGCTCCAGAATCTCCATCGCATGGATACTTCCCTGCTGGAAGGTCTGATGACGCAGACCAAGGACGGCCTGCATCTGCTGGCCGCACCACAGCAGCCCTACGTCGCGGCGCCTGCACCCGCCGAACTGGCCCGTCTCTTTGATCTTCTCGTCAGTCACTACCGTTACGTGGTCGTCGACTGCTCCGGCCGTATGGATCAGACCACGCGTATGCTCTCCGATCTGTCCAATGCCGTGCTGATGGTCGCGCAAACCGACGTCGTCTCGCTCTGGAGCGCCGGGCGAATCCGTCTTTTCCTCGAAGAAGGCAACACGCGCAACCGGCTTCGTGTCGTGATGAATCGATATAAGAAGATTCCGGGTTTCACCGAGGAAGAAATCGAAAAAGTTACGAACTGCAAGATTCTCTGGAAGATTCCAAACAACTATCAGTTGATCGCGCCCGCGATCGACAAAGGCGCGCCCGTCGCCATCAACGACAATCAGGAAGTCAGTCGCGCATTCCGTTCTCTGGCTGATCTCCTAGCGGAAGCTCCCACCGCCGCCGAGGAAGGCCTCGACCTCGTGTTCCAACACGACAAAGACGCCAAGAAGAAAACGGCCAACCGCCTCTTGATTAACCCCCTTCGCGCTGGTCAGTAACTCACCGCCAGCAAATTCACTATTTCAGCAGCCAGCAATGCGCATCGCCACCGAAACTCTCCTTAGAAACGTGTCATCCTGAGCGAAGTGAGGCGTGAGCCGAACACAGAGAAGGACCAACGCAACTCGCACCTAACTGTGGCCCGCCCCCCCGCTCTGTCATCCTGAGCGAAGAGCTGCGCTAGCCGAACGAAGTCGAAGGACCCCATGTCCGACAAATGCATCCATTGGCCCCACGAGGCATTTTCATCAACGAATTCGTCCCTCCGTGCTTCGCCCTTCTGCAAACGCTTTTTTCTTGCGTTCTTTCCAATAAAAGCCTCGATTGATCTCTTTACAAATCTTTAATCCATTTGTACATGTCCGGGACATCTCTTCCCCTGCGAACTCCATCCCACCCTTTACAGCGCGACCCACTTTAGCTCTCTGTAACCAAACGACGAGCGCCTTCGCCCGTCGAGAGGAATTTGGAGCATTCCCATGGCGTACGCATCATCAAAACCGCACGCTCGCCTGTTCTGGTTCCGGCTGGTACTGGCGGTCGGAATCATCCTATTGGTCGCCGCGGCTGTGCGCGCACAGCAATCCGAAGACGCGAAACCCTCCTCGTCATCTGACTCGCAAGCGGCGCTCGCTGGTTCCTGGAAGCTCAATCATGACGAAAGCGACGACCCGCGCGACAAGCTGCGCTCCGCCATCCAGGATCGCGAACAGAACGGCTACCCTGGTGGCAGCCCCGGACGCCGCGGCGGCATGGGCGGCGGCGGCCTCGGCATTCCCGGCACCGGACCCATGGGTGGTCCTCCAATGGGCGGCCCTATGGGCTACCCGCGTCAAGGGCAAAGCTCTGGCTCCGACGATCAAAAAGCCAAGCTCCTACAGGTCGTCGAGCCACCGAGCCAACTCAGCATCGCGCAAAAAGGCCCTGAGATCGACATGACCGACAACGAGAGCCACACGCGCTCTCTCTTCACCGACGGGCGTAAGCTCGACAAGCCAAAGAAAGATGCAATCCAGACTCAGGTAAAAGCTCACTGGCAGGGACAAACACTGGTCACGGAAGAAAAAGGCCCGAACGGCGAGAAACTCTCGCACACCTATGAACTCTCCCCGGAAGGCAAGTTCATCGACACGCTGACGCTCGAAAGCAAGAAACTCAACACACCGATCATCGTCCGCTCCGTGTACGACAAGACGTAGTCGCTATAGACGGTCGCAAGATGCGCGAGCGACGCAAGTGTCCTCTGAGGATTCGAGAAGATGTTGTAGCCGACAAGTCTTGTCATCCTGAGCGAGTTCTTCCGTGTCGTGCGTTAGGTCGCCCGTGAACAACACGAGGTCGGGGCCGACGGCAGAGCGTTGATCATTTCCACTGCCCGCTCAAACGCCTTCGTACCCAGCGGATCCGGCGGCCCGTTGAAGCCAACGTGCGCATCACTCAGTTGCACGAATAAAAACGGCGTCATCTGTTCGCCGTTTTGTTTCCCGAGCTAGCGAATCATCTCGCCAGCCTCCCCTGTCGCGACCGTGGGCAATGCCGAATACAGCACCCCGATTCCCAACGTTGATCCGGTGATCTTCATGAACGACCTGCGATTCACGGGCTTCATCTCCGCTCCTTTTGCATTCAGTTCGTTCTTGGCTGTCACAGCGGAGAACACCGGGTCGCGGGCTTTATTCCCCAAACGCACGCGAAAAATCGCGGGAAATCTTTGAAAACAAACTGTGGAATAAAATCGGGGCCCGCCGGTTTACTCTAGTGTGCGTGTCGGCCGACGCCCAACAGCGCGGGACGTTCGAGGAGCTGGCCATGCCGCTCTTTAACCAGCTCTACAACTTCGCGCACTGGCTCGCCCACAATCGCGACGAAGCCGAAGACCTGGTGCAGGAAACGTACGTCAAGGCCCTGCGCGGATTCACCACGTTTCAGCAGGGCACAAATTTTCGTGCATGGATGTACCGGATCCTGCGCAACACGTTCCTCACTTCCCGCACCGGTCACAAGGCTGCGATGACCGTCCCGTTGAACGAAGACGAAGACGGTCCGGTCGTAGAGGCCGCCACCGATACACAGACGCCCGAGGCAATCCTGATCGATCGTGATCATCAGGACTTTTTGCAATCGGCCCTCGAAGAACTGCCGCTGCATTTTCGAGAGATCGTTCTGCTATGCGACGTCGAGGAGATGTCCTATCAGGAGATGGCCGACCTGCTCGGGATTCCGATCGGCACGGTCATGTCGCGGCTCTCGCGCGGCCGAGCCGCCTTGCGCGCTGGCGTTCAACAGAAATTACAGAGGGCAGGATGAATGCGGGCGAGCACCAACGAAACTGCAAAGATGCAGTGAACGAAGTAACGCTATGAGCACCGACGACGCAACGCAACAATCCGGAACCCAGCACGACCAGTGGCGCGCCCAGCTCGATCGCTACCTCGACGGCGAACTTCCTGCCGACCAGATGCGGGCGCTCGACGCTCACCTGCGCTCGTGCCCGGCTTGCTCCGCCGATGCTCTGGCCCGAGTCCAGTTCAAGCGCGCCGTCAAGTCCGCCGGCGCCCGCTTCACTCCCAGCGCCGACTTCTGCAATCGCATCCAGAAAAAAATCGGCGCCAAACCGCGCCGCTCGTGGACCTACACCTGGGCACTCGCCGGAGCCTTCGCTGTTCTTCTGATCGCGGGCCTCCTCACGGCTTATCAGCAACGCCGGAACTTTCGCGAGCAGCAGTTCTACAACGAGATCGCCGACCTTCACGTCTCCACGCTGGCCAGTTCCAATCCCGTCGACGTCGTATCCACCGATCGCCATACGGTGAAGCCGTGGTTTCAGGGAAAGATTCCGTTCACCTTCAATCTCCCCGAACTGCAAAACACCGACTTTACGCTCGTCGGTGGACGCGTCACTTATCTTGGCCAGGTTCCCGGCGCGCATCTGATCTACCAGATTCGCAAGCACCAGATCTCCGTTTTCATCTTCCCCGAAGATCTGGTCGCTCTGCATACTGCTCCGCACGACGCCAAGGCCCACTCGTTTAACCTGCATACCTTCACGCAGGACGGTCTTCGGTACATCGTTTTCGGCGACGTCGCCCGCGAAGACATCGACAAGCTCAGCGCAATGTTGCAGGCCGCCGCTCACTCGTCCTGATCGCAAGTCACCAATCGATGGAGCAATGAGCGCCCTCGCCCGTCCCAAATATGCCGGTGACCCACCTCACCCCCACTTGTGAGCGCTGTCACAGATACAAAGTGCGTTCCTGCCCAAAATGAAACTTGCCGGGTGGGTCCGATCACCGGTGATCCGGCCACCGGGAGGTGCTTATGTCCGACGAACGCGATGTCCTCGAAGTGTTGAAATTCGAACTCCAATTCCTCGAGCAAGGCGGATACGGCCGCAGCGTCCGCACTCCCTGGAAAGCGACGTCCATGTTCCAGGACTCACCTTCATGCCTCAACTTTAACGATCCGGCGCGCCCGAACCCTTGCCACGAGTGCCTCCTCACCGACTTCGTGCCACGCGAGGCACGCGAAGAATCCATTCCGTGTCATTTCATCCCGCTGAATCACCAGGGTGAAACGGTCGACAGCATGGAGCGCCACGCGCACCAGCTCGAAATGGAAGAAGCTCTGAAGAATTGGTTGCGCTCGACCATCGCTCGCCTCGAACGCGAGCGCGCCCAGCAAAACGCTCACTAAGGCTGATTCGAACGGTCCATCCGGCAATCGCTTAGATCCCTCGGCTGCCGGATTCGCTTTTTGCACGGCTCGTGACCTCGAATCCAGGCAAGACACAACTGTTCCGGGAGCAACTTTCATCCGACGTATGGGAATCGCCAATGCTCTCCAAGTGTCTGAACCCGGCGTGTTCCAGAAAATTTCTTTACCTGCGGGAAGGCCGTATCTTCAAGCTCGAAGTACCTCTGCCCGGATCCTCCGGATACACACACCGACGCGAACTCTTCTGGCTCTGCAGCCCCTGCGCCAAAACCCTCATGGTGGTTCTTCGCAAGAACCGACCAGCCGTCATGCCGCGATGCCTCGCCCTCCCCGGCGAATCGAGCGATTCTGCCGAGAATGTTCGCGCAACCGTGGCCCCCGGACCTATTTGACTTCGCCAGCGACCTTACCCATGATGACCACGTGTCTTTAAAGTGGCGCATTCCCATCGCCGTCGCGGTCTGCCTGCTTGTTGTCTACGGTCTCGACGACCTCTCATTGCGCTTTCACATCCCGAAGAGCCGCCAGCCATTCGGCACCGTCACGGTGCACCGTTACGACGCCATCTCCCAGAAGAACAACAAGGTCGAGTTCGTCTATGAAGACCCTGTCAACGTGACCTGCGTCCGGTCGGTATTTCCACACCTCGGCTACACGCCCTGCTGGTATCTCGCGCGCCATAGCGAGCAGCGGATCAACTACTAGAGCATCACTCTTGGGAAATCGTTCGACCTCTGGGTTCATCGTTTTGCGAGACTCTTTCGTAGAACGCCTCCGCAACCGAACCCTCGCGACCGGATGCACAGCCGTTTTATCTTCACGAACGGACCCCGCCCATTTCGGAACGGTCATCCCTTAAACCTCCACTCGTGCTATTACATTTCTGCCGGGAACGCTCTATGCTTACGAAATGGCGGATTCCTCCGAAGCACCCACCAAGCGCACCTTCGCCTCACTCTCGGCCCAGGAAGCACTCCACGTCGCCATCTTCATCGAAGAGCGCAACGCCGGCATTTATACCGACTTCGCCGAGATGTTCGCCGAATTCCGCGAACCCGAATCTCTCGAAATCGCCGCCGCCTTCTGGGACATGGCTAACGACGAACGCCGCCACGGCACGATGCTGCAGCAGCGCTACATGGATCGCTACGGCACGCGCCCTTGTGCGGTTACGGAAGAAGACATTTCGGAACTCATTGAAGTGCCTCGTCTGGAAAACGGTGACCTCTTCACTCTCAGCAAGGTCAAAGTCGGGCGTTCCCCGCGCCAGATGGCGCTTGAAGTCGCCGCCGCCGCGGAAGATAGTGCCATTCGCTTCTATCGTCGCCTTGTCGAATCGACGAAGGATCCCGAATTAAAAGCGCTTTACCAGGAATTCGTCGATCTCGAGAGCAACCACGGAAGCTGGCTCGACCAGAAAATCGCCCACGCCCGCCGCACCGCCGGCGGCACCAAGCACGCGTAACACCAGGTCCCAGGTCTTACGTCTCAGGTGTGAGGTCTCGGACCGTAAGTCATAGGCCTCAGGTCGTCGCATACTTTGTAGCGCCGGCGCCAACAACAGTGCCTCGTCTCCCGCCCAACCCTTAATCTCGAAAACCGAAAACCGACGACCGAGCACCCTTCTCCTGACGACCGACGACTTTCTTTTCAGCTACCATAATCCCAGCACCCTGTCCCATGTTCGCCGTTCGCGACAATCTGGCCGAGACTTTCAGCGCACTGCGAGCGCACAAACTCCGTGCCTCGCTCACCATGCTCGGACTCACAATGGGCGTCGCCACGCTGATCGTCGTCATGACCATCGTGCAGGGCGCTAACCTGTACGTGGAGCAGAAGATCGCCAACCTCGGCACCAACGTCTTCCAGATCGCACGCACGCCCTTCGCGGTTACTGACTTCAACATCGTCATCAAGGCTCTGAAAAATCGCAAAATCGAAATCGATGACATGCAGGCTGTCGCCGAACGCTGCAACGAATGCGCCGAAGTCGGCGCAACCGCCAGCACCACCATCCGCGCGCGCTACGGTAACAAGGAAGTCACCGACGTTAACCTTTCCGGTAACACGCCGAGCATGGCGGACATCGACACCCGCACCGTGGAGCGAGGCCGCTATTTCACTGAATCTGAATCGGATCACCGCGCCAACGTCTGCCTGATCGGCGACACGCTCCTGCAGCAACTCTTTCTCGGAATCGATCCACTCGGCAAAACCCTTCGCGTTGGCAATGAAGAATTCACAGTTGTCGGCATCATGGAAAAAGTGGGCAGCGTTCTCGGGCAAGATCAGGACAACTTTGTGATGGTCCCGCTCACGGTTTACCTGCGCATGCAGGGCGCTCATAACAGCTTGACCATCAATGTGCTATCGACGGCCGAGCGCTTTCAGAACGCGCAGGATCAAGCCACCCTGATCATGCGCGCCCGCCGCCATCTAACCGTCGAGATGGAGAACGACTTCTTCATCGGAACCAAAGAAAGCTACATGGCGCTGTGGCGTAGCATTAGCACTGCGTTTTTCGCGGTGTTCATCATGGTCAGCGCGATTTCGGTGATCATCGGCGGCATCGTGATCATGAACGTGATGCTCATGAGCGTGACCGCGCGCCGCCGCGAAATTGGTGTCAGGCGCGCCGTGGGCGCGACCCGGCTCGACATCATGCGCCAGTTCGTTGCCGAAAGCGTCGTGCAGTGCATCGCCGGGGGCTTGATCGGCATCACTTTAGGGTTCCTGATTGCATTGCTTCTGCGCACTTTCACGCCGTTCCCGGCGTCAGTGCAGAAAAGTGTTGCTATGCTGGGCGTCATCTTGAGTTCGGCCGTGGGATTGTTTTTTGGAATCTATCCTGCGTTCCGCGCCGCAAACCTCGATCCGATCGTCGCCTTGAGGTCAGATTGATGGCGATCATGAGTTCTTCGCAGGCCCGCGAAAACTTTCTTGCCGCGCTGAACACGCTGCGCTCTGCGAAGGTTCGCTCGGGCCTGACGATCCTTGGCATCGTGATCGGCGTCTCGTCGGTCATCTCGATGGCCGCCATCATCCAGGGGCTCAACAAGTTCGTGCAGGACAAAGTCGAGTCGCTGGGTTCGCGAACCTACTTCGTCTCGCGCTTCCCTCCAGGCACCGATCCGAGCCGTTGGCCCGAGGGCATCCGCACGCGAAGATATTTCGAATACAACTATGCCGATTTCATTCGCGACGCCGCGCCGCACATCCAGACCGTAACCACGTTCGGCACGCGCGGCTTCTTCTTCGGCGACAGCAACCAGATCAACTACCAGGGAAAAAGCGTCGAGAAAGTAATTTTGCGCGGAACCGAGCCGCAATATGCCGAAGCGATTCCGTTGTTTACGGTCGCCCGCGGCCGCTTTATCAGTCCGTTCGATCAGGAACATGCGCGCTCGGTCGTGGTCCTGGGAGCTGCGATCAACGAATCGTTATTTCCATACGAAGACGCCATCGGCAAGACGGTTCGCATCAACGGCGAGTTGTTCGAGGTGATCGGCGTCTTCGAGCACGATCCCGGCCTCTTCGTGGGACCGGGCGTGGATGCGTTTGCCGTGATTCCGCTCAGCAAGTTCCGCAAAGCTTATCCCGAAGCGAAAGAGCTGATCATGGCTTACACCGTGCCCGAGCACGTCAACGTGGACGCCGCGCAGGATGAAGTCATTCAGGCGATGCGCCGCGTCCGGCATATTCCTGCCGACAAGGAAAACGACTTCGAAATCAGCTCGCCGGATTTCCTGAGCAATTTATGGAGCCAACTGACCGGAGCGCTGGTGATCCTGACCGGCGTCATCAGCTCGATCGGCCTGGTCGTTGGCGGCATTGGCGTAATGAACATCATGCTGATCTCCGTGACAGAGCGCACCCACGAGATTGGTCTGCGCAAGGCCATCGGCGCGCGCCGCGCCGATATTCGCCTGCAGTTTCTGCTCGAAGCCATCAGCCTGACATTGGTGGGTGGTACTTTGGGAATTCTGATCGGTGCTACCGTGTCGACGCTCGTGCGCACCTTCGTGCCTTCGATTCCTGCAACGCTGTCGTACCTGTGGGTCGTCATCGGATTCACGATCTCGGTCAGCGTGGGATTATTTTTCGGTTACTACCCCGCGAATCTCGCCGCGAATCTGGATCCGATTGTCTGCTTGAGGTATGAGTGAGCTTTCAGCTGTCAGCATTCAGCACTCGGCGCTTTGGCACTTAGCATTTGGTACTTGGGGCTTGTGTCGACGACTTTCGAGCTCAGGTCGACCATCTGTAACTTCGGCCCCTCGTCGGATTCCAATATTCATAGACATCTCATCGCATAATTAGCTTTAAGATTATTTAAGCAGAGGCGCTAGGACGAATCGCTGCAGTCCTTGGTGACACCAAACACCAGCCCATGCCCGAATCGCGCCTACATCGCTTTCCTGACGCAATTAACGGGCACTCTAGGAGATGTTCGCGAGTGCTTTTTGACGCCAGGACGGCGTCCGACGAGCTTTCAATAACTTAGCTGGCAGTGAATCAAATTGAGACCAAAGATGCGACGTCGGCCGGAACTCTTGAACGCTACACTCAAACACGCAATCCGAATGCTAAGTGCTGAGTGCTGAAAGCCGATAGCTGACAGCTCGTTCTCAGTCCCGACTCGGCGCTTGCGGAGAAGCGTCGGAAGGAAACGCCTTGAACGTCACTTCCTGCGACCGCGATGAAGTTTTCTTGTTCGCGTCGGTCACGGTCTGGGTGAGCGTCCCCTTGAGAACGTAATAGGCTTCGTCGCCGGGCTTCTTCCCTTCACCGCGCTCGATGGTGCCTTTGAATTCGTATCCGACGCCATGCACGATCTCGGTCGTGAAAGACAGCGCGTTTCCGTTCAACTTCCCGGTTTTGAAGAACTGATCGAGAAAAGCGCCTTTGTCGCTGTCAAGATCGCCGAATCGTGATACGAATCCGTTGACATGTCCCGCATCTTCGACCGAAACCTGCACGAACTCGCCTTCCTTGAGGAAGGTATACATCCCCGAGTATTCACTGCCGGGCAGGCGCTTGGCGTCATTGGCGTCCGCGGGAGGCGCAGATTTCTCTTGCGCGTGCGAAATCATCGACAACGCTGCAGCAATCGCAAGGATTTTCAGCCCCAGCCGCCAATAGTGCATATTTTTTGTCCTCGGAAAGGCTAATCGTACTACACCGTTCCTGCGACTTGAGTGACCTTACTCACGAGTACATTCTGCTCTGATTCCGGGGCACCCTCCGCTATAATGAGGCACTCTCGTCCACTTCCTGTGGAATCTCATGAGTTCACTTCTTGGGCTGGAAAATCTGCCTCTTCGCGCGAAACCCGGCCCCGGGACCGCGAGCCATCGCGGACCAAGACTGCTGGTCGAACTGGAGCCATGGGGACGAACGTTCCGGCGGAATCTGGGCGATTTTTTCTTGCGGCGGCATCCGGCTCCACTTGCCACAACCTCGGCGCCGGCGCCCTTCTGGCCTGACGTTTTTGTCTCGCACCGTCTGCCGTGGAACGCGTTCGCGGAGTCGATTCTCTACCACGCCGTGGTGATCGCGTTCGCCTGGGGCTTGTCTTCGCTGTTCGCGAGCCGACCGCAAATCGCCAAGCAGCGTCCGTTCGATCCGCGCGATGTGATCTATTACTCGCCTTCGGAGTATCTGCCGCCGCTGGACACTGGGAAATCGCACACCGCGCAGCCGCTCAAGGGGGAGCCGGTGTACGCCAAGCAGCCGATTTTGTCGGTGCCCCCGGAAGCGGACAACCACCATCAGACGATCGTCACCCCGCCGAACATCAAGTTAACGCATGACGTAGCCACACCAAACATCGTGGCGTGGAGCAATGCGAATCTTCCCGTGCCGACTGCGGCCACCGAGCGCAAACCGTTGCCCGCGCCGACGCTTCCGTCGCAAATCGTCGTACCGGCTCCGGACATCGACCAGACTGCGCGACGTAATACTGCATCACTCTCAAATTCGATCGTCGCTCCACCTCCAGATGTCGATCCAGGCAAGGTGCGCGCGACAGCGTCACTTTCAATTGACGTCGTTGCGCCCACACCCGATGCAATGGCAGCCGAGACCCGGCGCGCGGTGCGGTCGCCGCAATCTGCGATCGTCGAGCCGCCCCCGGCGGTCAATGCGGCCAGTGTGCGCAGGCTCGGCGACGTCAACATTGGACCATCGGATGTAGTCGCGCCTGCTCCTCAACTTCCGATGGCCGCGCAGCGCAGCTTCAACAGCCTTGGCGGTGGCGCGAAGGCCGTTGTTCTACCACCACCGTCACTGGATGCGGGCAACACAACGGGTGGAAGCGGGAAACCTTCGCGCG
>Ga0126378_10003952_pt1 | contig 11247 bp, 11 predicted proteins | sample PanSoiMetPlot_23_FD_92587 | JGI IMG/M metagenome (GOLD analysis project Ga0126378, IMG submission 92587) | Tropical forest soil microbial communities from Panama - MetaG Plot_23 | ecosystem: Environmental > Terrestrial > Soil > Tropical forest > Bulk soil | place: Panama | collected 2016-02-17
TGTTCGCGCACATCGGGAGACCGTCCATCCGGGCCATGGACCGGGGCGAGACCCCGCCGTTCGGAGAGTTCGGACGGGACGGCGAGGTCTATCGGCTGGCCGGGGCCGGAGTCGGGCAAGGGACCCGCGCGATGGTCGTAGGGTTGAGCGACGGAGAGCAGGCGAGAGGATGAACGCAGCGCGGGCGTCCGGGGCGCCGCCGGTGGGCGGTCACGACCTCGTCAGGGACACGGGGTACCGGTGGGTCATGCCGGAGCGGCAGGGCATGCGCGTGCCCGGGGTGATCTTCGCCTCCGAGGCCCTCCTCCCCTCGGCCCTGGGCGACCAGTCGGTCCGCCAGGTTGCCAACGTCGCCACCCTGCCCGGCATCGTCAGGGCCAGCTACGCCATGCCCGACATCCACTGGGGCTACGGCTTCCCGATCGGGGGGGTGGCCGCCACCGACGTGGCCGAGGGCGGCGTGATCTCGCCCGGCGGAGTCGGCTTCGACATCTCGTGCGGGGTCCGCCTGCTCGCCACGTCACTGGACGCCGAGGGGGTGCGGCCGCGGCTGGGCAGCCTGATGGCCGAGCTCGGGCGGCGGGTGCCCGCCGGCATGGGCAGCGGCGGGGTCTGGAGGCTGGGGGCCGGCCTGATCGAGCTCGTGCTCCGGCACGGGGCGCGCGCCGCCGTCGAGGCGGGCTACGGGCCCTCCGAGGACCTCGACCGCTGCGAGGACGGCGGCGAGCTGCCGGTCGAGGAGCTCGGCGACGTGAGCCAGCGCGCGCTCGAGCGGGGGGTCGGCCAGCTCGGCAGCCTGGGCTCCGGCAACCACTTCCTGGAGGTCCAGGTCGTCGAGCGGGTGTTCGACCCGGAGGTGGCGGCGAGCTTCGGTCTGCGAGAGGGACAGGTGACCGCGATGATCCACACCGGGTCGCGCGGACTCGGCCACCAGGTCTGCAGCGACCACGTGCGCGAGATGCTCCAGGCGCTGCCCGAGCACCGGATCGAGGTGCCCGACCCCCAGCTCGCGGCCGCCCCCGTCGATTCGGCGCAGGGCCGCCGGTACCTCGCCGCCATGGCAGCCGCCGCCAACTACGGGCGCGCCAACCGCCAGGTGATCGCCTGGGCGGTCGGCAGGGCGCTCGAGGCGCTCTTCGGCGCCCACGACGTGGCCGTCGTCTACGACGTCTCGCACAACCTGGCCAAGATGGAGCGCCACGAGGTCGGCGGCCGGCCCCGGCTGCTCTGCGTCCACCGCAAGGGCGCGACGCGGGCGCTGCCGGCCGGGCATCCCGACCTGCCGCCCGCGTACCGGCCCGTCGGCCAGCCGGTCCTGGTCCCGGGCTCGATGGGAACCGCCTCCTACGTCCTGGTCGGTGAGGCCGGCAACGAGGCGTTCGCGTCGACCTGCCACGGGGCGGGCCGGACCATGAGCCGTCACCGGGCGATGCGCATGGCGACCGGGCGGGAGGTGCAGAGCCGGCTCCGCGACCAGGGGGTGGTCGTGGAGACCCGGTCGGTGAAGTCGCTGTCCGAGGAAGCGCCCGACGCCTACAAGGACGTCGACGAGGTAGTGCGAAGCTGCGAGGGGGCGGGACTGTCCCGCCCGGTCGCCCGGCTTCGGCCCATCGGCGTGCTCAAGGGCTGAGCCCGCGATCGGAGGGGCCGGAGCGTGGCGGCGGCGCCGGTCAGCCGCTCGGCCACCGCGCGCAGGGCGCCGGCCAGCTCGGGCGGCCCGGCCACCTCCATCGGCCACGGGATCCGGGACAGGAGGTGGGCCACCCACTCCAGGCTGTCCGCCCGCAGGGTGAGGAGCACGCCGCGTGGCGTCCGGGTCAGCGAGCCCACGATGGGCGGGATCCAGCGGGAGGCCTCCTCCAGGGTCGTGTCCATCAGCACCTCCACGGCCCAGGGCTCGTACATCCGGGCGAGGCTCCGTATCAGGTGGGCATGGGCGTCGAAGCCGGTCGGCGGCACGAAGGTCGCCGAGGTCGGCTCCGCCTCCACCACCCGATCGAGCCGGAAGGTCCTGACCTCCCGAGCCAGGTGGCACCAGCCGACGGCGTACCAGCGGCCGGCCCGGAAAACCACCCCGTAGGTGTCGAACTCGCGCTCGGTGACCCGTTCCGACGACCGGTAGCGAAGTCGCAGGCGCCGCCGCTCTCGCGCGGCGGCGCCGAAGGCGAGCACCGTGGCGGGCTCGGTCGGCGGGCTCGCGGGCGGGGGATCCAGGTCCAGGTGGAGGGTCTCCTGGACGGCTCGCACCTGGTCTCGGACGGCCTCCGGCAGGATGCGGTCGACCTTGGCCAGCGCGCCCTCGACGGCGGGCGCCGCCGCCGCCAATCCCGTCCGCCTGGCGCTCACCAGCCCCAGCGTGATGGCCAGGGCCTCCTCCTCCGTGAACATCAGCGGCGGCAGCTTGAAGCCGCGCCGGAGCCGGTAGCCCCCATGGCGGCCGCGTTCTCCGCTGATCGGGATGCCGAGCTCCTGGAGCATGGTCACGTAGCGCCGGACGGAGCGCTGATCAACCTCCAGCCGCTGCGCCAGCTCCACGCCGGTGAGCAGGCCGCGAGCCTGGAGCAGCTCCAGCAGCGTCAGCAGCCGGGTTGTCGCGGTGGGCACGAATACCGGACCGATCCTAGCCTGATTCGGAGCTAGCGTCTCCTCGACAGCCGTTTCGAGGGCAGAGGAGATCGAGGCGAAGATGACGAAGGAGACCCTGCTGGTCGAGCTCCAGCACGACGGCCAGGAGACGGAGGCAGCGCTGCGCGACCTGCGCCAGGAGATGCTGACCGCCAGCGGCGTCTGCGGCACCTGGTCCTTCAAGGACGTCCTGGCCCACGTGTCCGCGCAGGACGAATGGACTGCGGAGCAGCTGGAGGCGCTCGCCCGGGGCGACCCTCCTCCCTCCGCCGCCCAGCGAGCGCAGTGGGCAGCGGAGGGGCTCATGGACGTCCAGTCGCGCAACGACGTCCTCTACCGGGCGAGCCGCTTCCGACCGCCGCAGGAGGTCACGAGGGCGGTCGTCCGGGCGCGGCGGAGGCTGATCGCGGCGGTGGCCGGCCTGCCCGAGGCGAGGCTCGCGGAGCGGCACTGGTTCACCGGGTCCTGGACCGTGCGGGAGGCGGTGGCCAAGGTCGTCGAGCACGCCCGCGAGCACCGCATCCAGGCGATGGCCGAGCTGGTGGCTCCTTGACCCGGCTCCCTCGGACCGGTCGAAGGCCCCGCCACCCGATGCCGGAGTTCGTGGAGGACGCCCTCGCCAGCCATGGACTCTGGGAGACGTACCTCGGCCGGCCCGCCTATCAGCGCAACGACTACATCGGCTGGATCACGGGCGGCCGGCAGGAGGCGACCCGGCGGCGGCGGCTGGAACAGATGCTCGAAGAGCTGCGCCGCGGCGACCGGTACATGGGGATGAGCTGGCGTCCCCGGCAGAGCCCGTCTTCCCCATCCGCCGACCCCTGACGTCAGACGTCGAAGATGACCCGGGCCCGCCAGCGATCGCCGACCCGCCGCACGGCGAGGTCGTGGCGGGTCACCGCCTTGACGGCCGAGCCCGTGGCGGCGTCGTCCTGGCGCAGCGCACGCGCGGCCACGCGGGCTCGCAGCCGGGTTAGGCCCACCTCGATCACCTCGAACCCGAGGAGCAGGAGGTTGCCCACCTCGGCCTGGAACAGCAGCTCGTCGAGCCAGGCGACCAGCAGCTCGTCCAGGCCATCCGCCCGGACCTCCACGTCGAGGATCCGCTCGCCGGCCTCGCCGCCGCGGGTGAAGCAGGCGAACATGCCCGCGGCGGCTCTCCCGAAGCACTCCTCGAGCGAGGACGCCTCCACGTCGATGCCCGTGTCCGCCGTGTGCTCGACGGCCCGCACGCCGTCCGGCAGGCCCTGCGCGGGCAGCCACGCGGTCGAGGGGGAGTCCACTGCCTGGATCGATCATCTCACGTGCCCCGAGGGGGCCTCGGGCGACCCTCCCATGACGCAATGCGTCACAAATCGGGTAAGATCGAGGCAGGAGGTAAATGGAATGGCTGGCATGAACACCCCCCGCAGGAGATACGTCGAGGGCCTGGGACGGCGTCTTGGGGAAGGGTCGGAGGGCTTCCTGAAGGCCTGGAAGACGGGCGCGAAGCGCCCGGACCGCATCGGTGACGTCACCTACGGGGCCCTCCAGCTGCTGCACGGAGGCGTGGGGGTCGCGGTTCGGTCGCTGGGCCGCCTGGAGAAGGCGACGGTGCCGCCGGCCCGGACCGCAGCGGGCCGGGCCCACCCGGCGCCGCGTGCGGCCGGCAAGCCACCGACCGGCGCGAGCGCATCCTGACGGCCTGATCGGAGAGCCGGGGCGACGCCGGGTCGCTCCGGCTCTCGCGTGCGCCGCCGGGCTCCCAGGGCCGATCCTGTTCTACGTTGAACGCGCTGCTCACCGACCTGTACGAGCTCAACATGGCGGCCAGCTACCTGCGACGCGGCATGCACGCGCCGGCGACCTTCAGCCTGTTCGTGCGGAGCCTGCCCGCCCGCCGGGGCTTCCTCGTCGCCGCCGGGCTGGAGGACTGCCTGGACTTCCTGGAGAGCTTCGGGTTCTCCGAGGCCGGGCTAGCGTACGCCCGGGACAGCCTCGGCTTCGAGGAGCGCGACCTCGAAGCGTTCCGTCGGCTCCGCTTCACCGGCGACGTCTGGGCGGTGCCCGAGGGCACGGTCGTTCTCGCCGGCGAGCCGCTGCTGGAGGTGACCGCGCCCATGGCGGAGGCGCAGCTGGTGGAGACGTTCCTGCTGAACCAGGTCACCTTCCAGACCACGGTGGCCTCCAAGGCGGCCCGCTGCCGCGTCGCGGCCCGCGGGCGGGACCTGGTGGACTTCGCCTTCCGCCGCACGCAGGGCATCGAGGCCGGGCTGGCGGCGGCCCGCCTGTCCGCCATGGTCGGCTTCGCCGCCACCAGCAACGTGGAGGCGGCGCGCCGCTTCGGGCTGCGCGCGGCCGGGACCATGGCCCACTCCTACATCGAGGCGTTCCCGACGGAGGCGGAGGCCTTCGGCGCCTTCGCAGACGACTTCCCCGGCCGGACCACGTTCCTGGTCGACACCTACGACACCCTGGCCGGCGTCCGCGCCGTCATCGAGCTGATCCGCCGGCGCCACCTGGCCGAGGGCCTTGCCGTACGCCTGGACAGCGGCGACCTCGGCGAGCTGGCTGGCCAGGCCCGCGCGCTGCTCGACGGCGCCGGCCTGCACCAGGTCAGGATCCTGGCCAGCGGCGGCCTGGACGAGCTGGACATCGACGACCTGGTCCGGGCGGGCGCGCCGATCGACGCGTTCGGCGTCGGCACGAAGATGGGCGTCTCGGCCGACCACCCCTACCTCGACACCGCTTACAAGCTCGTCCAGCTGGGTGACCGCCCGGTCATGAAGCTGTCGGCAGGCAAGGTGAGCGCGCCCGGTCCCAAGCAGGTCTTCCGCCGCGGGCGGATGGAGGACGTGATCGGCTTGCGGTCCGAGGCGCCGCCCGCTGGCTCCGCGCCGCTGCTCGTCCCGGTGATGACGGGTGGGCGCCGCGTCCTCGGGCGAGAACGGCTGGAGGCGGCCCGCGGTCGGTTCGAGGCCGACCTGGCGCGTCTGCCCGAGCCCGCGCTCGACCTGCGCGCCCCGAGCGGTCCGCAGCCGGTCGCGTCCGCGGCCCTGGTCGAGCTCACCGAGCAGACCAGGGAACGGCTCGCCGCGATCCGCCAGGGCGGCGCCGGCTGAGCGGGGGATCGCCCGCACCGGGGCGGGTGCCAGTCTCCCACCGGCTCTGGCGGGCCACCTCCCCCGCCAGGGGGGCGGGGCTCCGTCCGCGTATCCTGGATGGCGCAGGGGGGGCGCATTTGCCGGAGGACCGGAACATCTCAAAGCATGGGGCGAGCTCCCCGAACCGGACCGGGGAGGCGGGCGGCTTCGTCCGGACGGCCCGGTCGCTGGCTGCAGCGACCGCAGCCCGGCTTGGCGCTGAGGTTCGCACGTTCTTCGAAGAGCGATCCCGGCGGCGCCTGGGCCTGGGCCTGGCCGCCGCCGCGGCTGCCGGCTGGGCGCTCGGGGCGTCGGCCGTCGGGACGTCCCTCCAGGCCGACCTCCGCTCGCTCGACCTCGACCCGGACCGGGCCGGGCTGCTGACGGCGTGGATCGGCTGCGTCGCGGTGGCCGCCCTGGCCGGGGCCCTGACCGGCCGGCCCTGGCCCGCCGCGCTGGGGGCGACCGGGTTCGTGGCCGCGGCGTACGCAGCCCCCTGGGCCTGGGCCACGACGGCCGCGCCCCCGGTGCTGTTCGGCAGCCCCGAGCGGCTCGACCCCTGGGCGCTGGCCGGCCGGCTGGTGGCGATCGTGGGCGTCGGCTTCGTCGCGGCGGTGCCCTTCGCGGCCGGCGGTCACGTCGTGGGCGAGGCCGTGGCGGCGACCGCGCGCGGGGTCCGCCATCTCACGCCGAGGTCCAGCGCGGCCGCGCTCCTGACGCTCGTCCTGGCCGCGGGCGCCGCCGCCGCCGGCGCGGCTCCTCTGGTCAGGTACGGCCCTGCCAACGGGCTCTTCGAGCCCGCGGCCACCGGGACGATGACGTCAGGCGAGGTCCTCAGCCGCAGCTTTCCCAGCGCAGCGATGCAACAGCGGCGGGCGTACGCCGTCTACTTGCCGCCGGGCTACCGCGCCCACCCGAAGGCCCGCTATCCCGTCCTGTACCTGCTGCACGGCGATCCCGGCAGCTACCGCGACTGGATCGCGCTGGGCATCGCCCGGACCCTCGACGCCGGCGTGGCCACCGGCTCCCTGCCGGCGATGATCGCCGTCATGCCCGACGGCAACGGCAGCGCGAACGTGGCGTCGCAGTGGGCTGACGCCTGGGACGGCCGGGACCGCGTGGAGGACTCCGTGCTCGAGCTGGTGGCGCTGGTCGACCACACCTACCGGACGCTGCCCGACCGCCGGCACCGGGTCATCGCCGGCCTCTCGGAGGGGGGCTTCGGGGCGGCCAACCTGGCCGCTCGCCATCCCGGCGTGTTCGGCGTCTCGATCAGCCTGTCCGGATACTTCGCGGCGCAGGGACCAGTGTTCGGGCGCGACCCGGCCTACATCCGGGCCAACAGCCCGAGTCAGATCCTGCAGGGGGGCGGCCCGGCGCGCACCGTGCGGTACTTCCTGGCCGCCGGCACGCAGGACCCACGCTACCGGCGGGCCGCGCAGGCCTTCGCGCTGGAGCTGGAGCGGCTCGGCGTCCGCCACGAGCTCTTCACCCTGCCCGGCGGCCACGACGGCCAGGTCTGGACGGCCGGGCTGGTCGTCAGCCTGGAGCAGCTGCGGTCCCAGCTGGGGTCCAGCTCACCATGATGCCGGGCTGGCTCGAGCGGACGAGCGGGTCGGCCTGGGGGTGCGCACTCGTGCGCGCGCTGCTGGTGTTCGTGGCCCTGGCCGACGGGCTGCTGTCGCTGGAGGTGTGGAGCCTGCACAGCGAGCAGGCCAGGGCCGCCGCCCTGGCGGTCCTCGCTGTGGTCGCCCCCGTCCGCCCGCTGGCGGCGTTCGCGCTCTCGGCCGGGGCGCTCTACGTGGCGACCCGGCCGAAGCGGGCGTTCCACCGGGTGCTGCTCCTCCTCGCCGGCACGGCGGGCGCGATCTCCGTCCAGACGCACAGCCCGGCCCTGGTGGCCGTCGCCCTGGCCGACGGCCTGGCGGCGATGCTCGCTGCGTCGTTCTGGCCCGAGGAGGGGGACCCGTTCTCCAGCCGCCTGGGCTGGTCGCTGATGGGAGTCGCCGCCGCGCTGGCCATGATCGCCGGCTGGCTCCTCCTGGGCCCGGTGCACCGCGGGCACCACCCCGCACCGCTGTTCCTGCTGCCCCTGGTGGTGGCGTGCGCGGCAGCGGTGGCCGGCGCCACGCTGCTGGACCGCAACCCCCCGGTGCCGGCGCGCCGCGACCCGGAGGCTGCGCTGCGCCTGTACGACGCCGCCGGGCGCTCGGGGGTCAGCCCGTTCGCGCTGATGCGGGACAAGCGCACCTTCTGGTCCGGCGACGGAGGCGCGTTCGTCGCCTTCGGCTGCCGCACAGGCGCCGCCCTGGCGCTGGGCCCCGCGGTGGGCCCGGCCGGCGCCGCGGCTCGCGCCCATCGCGAGTTCCGCGCGGTCTGCCGCTCGCGCGGCTGGCGGCCCGCCTTCTACCAGGTGGCCGAGGAGACCGCTGCGCAGCTGGCCGGCTGCAGGCGGCTCATGATCGGCAGCGAGGCGATGGTCGAGGTCGATCGGTTCGGGCTCCACGGCCGGCGCATGGCCAACGTGCGCCACCAGGTGGCCAGGGCCGGCCGCCTGGGCGTGACCGCCGAGGTGCTGCCCGACGCCCGCCTGCCCCGGGAGGTCCGCTCCGCGATGCGCCAGATGGCCGACGCCGCGGCGGCCCGGGCGCGTCTGGGGCAGATGGCGTTCTCGGTCGGCCGGCCCGACGACCCCGTCGGAGTGGAGCGCACGGCCGGCCTCGCCTTCCACGGGGAGCGCCAGCTCGTGGCCTACGTGACCTGGCTGTGGCTGCCGGCGGCGGCGACGATGGTCCTGGACGAGGTGAGGCGGAGCCTCGGCGCGCCGGCCGGCAGCGTCGAGCTGCTGATCGCCACCTGCCTGGAGTCGTTCCGCGGACGCGCGGCCCGCGCCAGCCTGGGCCTGGCGCCCATCACCGGCGGCGGTTCGGCCGCCGGCCTGGCCGCCGCCGAGGGATTCCTGAGCAGGGCGCTCGGCCTGCCCAGCGTCTCGCCCGGGCTCTACGCCTTCAAAGCCAAGTTCAACCCCACCTGGGAGCCGCGTTACCTGGTCGTGGAGCGCCTCACCGACCTCCCGCCGGTGCTCCTCGCCACGCTGGTCCTCCACTTCCCCGCCCTGACCCCGCGCCGCCTCGCTCGGGCCGGCGTCGAGGCCCCACGGCTGCCCTGACCCGCGCGGCGGGGGGCCGCAGCGCCCGGTTGACCTGTCTGGATGATTGTCCTATCTTCAGACCATTCAGTCGGAGCCGTGGACGCGGCTACGAGAGGGAGGTGAGTTAGCGGCCGGATGTCCAGACCAAACCCGCTGCGCCTGGTGTCCCTGCTCACGCTGACGATGCTCGCCGCCGCGTGCGGCGGTGCGGCGTCGGCTCCCGCGACGACGTCGTCATCCCATCCGACCACGTCGCTCACGGCGTCGTACAGCGAGATCATCCCCGACGAGCTCGCGCCCTGGGTGGCGAGTGACGAGGGCTACTTCACGAAGAACGGGCTGGACGTGACCCTGCAATCTATCGCCAGTACGAACGGCGTCGCGGCGCTGCTATCCGGCCAGGTGCAGATCGCTCAGCTGGGCGGCTCGGACGTCCTGAGCGCTGCTGCCGCGGGCGGCGACATCGTGATCGTGGCCAACCTGGTGCCGGTCCTGCCTTACGTGTTCATGGTCCCGGCCAGCATCGACTCGGTCTCCCAGCTGAAGGGCAAGAAGGTCGGGGTCAGCAAGTTCGGCGGCTCGGCCGACATCGCGACGCGGCTCGGCCTCCAGAAGAACGGCCTCGATCCCAACGGCGACGTGACCATCGTGGCGACGGGCTCGGCCTCGAACCGCGTCGCCGCTCTTCGCGCCGGCGCCATTCAGGGCGGCGTGAGCCAGCCGCCGGAGTCGACGAGGCTCCAGCAGGAGGGCTTCCACGTGCTGTTCGACCTGGCCAAGGAGAAGCTGCCGGCGGCCAACACCGTGGTTGCCACGACGGGCGCCTACCTGAAGGCCCACCGGGCCGTCGTCCAGTCCTACGTCGACTCGCTGGTCGAGGCCCTGGCGGGCCTGCGCAAGGACCAGGCCGTCTCCGACCGGGCGCTCGGGAAGTGGGAGCAGGTCACCGATCCGGCCCTGCTGAAGGACACCTACGCGTTCTACACGAAGGAGATCTTCACGGCATACCCCACGCCCGCGCCCGGGCAGTACCAGGCGGCCATCGAGGTGCTGAAGGCCCAGAATCCGAAGCTCGCCACCTTCGACGTCTCGAAGATCCTGGACCCGTCGTTCGTCAAGAGCGCGCAGTCCCGCAAGGTGGGCGGCTAGCCATAGCCGGGGAGTACCTCCTGGACCCCTACCGCGACTGGGCAGCCGGCCAGGGGGTTCCGATCCACGCCGGGTTCGGCTTCGACCTGCTGCGGGCCGAGACCGGGGACTGGCCGACGGTCGGGGCCCGGGGCGCGCTCGTCCACCTCGACGGCCGCGGAGACTTCGTGGACTGCCACCTGCTGGAGCTGCCGCCCGGAGCGCAGACGGAGCCCCTTCGCCACCTCTACGAGGAGGTGGTCCACGTCCTGGCCGGGCGGGGCGGCACCACCATCGAGGCGGGGGGTAGGACCGGGCACACGTTCGAGTGGGCGGCCGGCAGCCTGTTCGCCCTGCCGCTCAACGCACGGTATCGGCACTTCAACACCAGCGGGCAAAAGCCCGCCCGCCTAGCCTCCGTCACCAGCCTGCCCCTGGTCCTGAACGCCTTCCACGACCTCGCCTTCGTGTTCGACAACCCCGCCAGCTTCCCGGAGCGGATCGGCCCGGACGGCCACTTCCGCGGGGAGGGGCGCTTCCTGCCGGTGCGGCCGGGCCGCCACCAGTGGGAGACCAACTTCGTGCCGGACCTGCGCGCGTTCGAGCTGCGCTCGTGGGAGCGGCGCGGCGTGGGCAGCGCGAACATCAAGTTCGTGCTGGCCGACGGGACCATGCACGCGCACATGTCGGAGCTGGCCGCGGGCACGTACAAGAAGGCGCATCGCCACGGCCCGGACTTCCACATCTTCCCGGTCACGGGCCACGGCTACTCGCTGTTCTGGCGCGAGGGAGACCCGGACCTGGTCCGACTGGACTGGCAGCCGGGCTGGGTGTACGCGCCGCCCGACCAGGTCTTCCACCAGCACTTCAACACCGCGCCGCACGCGGCGCGGTACCTGGCAGTCGCCTTCGGGAGCATCCGCTACCCCTTCAGCGCCGACAAGCGGGGCCTGTTCGGGGACGGGGTGGACCGCAACGTGGCCCGCGGCGGCCGCCAGGTCGAGTACCAGGACGAGGATCCTCGGGTGCCGGCCATGTTCCGGGCCGAGCTCCAGCGCCGCGGCCTGGACCCGGACCCGCGCCTCGTGGAGATCTGGCGCCGGACCGGCGCCAGGTGCCCGGAGGTCACATGACGGAGACGCGCTACCTCATCGATCCCCACCGGGACTTCATCGAGTCGGAGGGGCTGCCGATCGTCGAAGTCTTCGGCATCGACCTGAA
>Ga0126378_10003953_pt1 | contig 11245 bp, 8 predicted proteins | sample PanSoiMetPlot_23_FD_92587 | JGI IMG/M metagenome (GOLD analysis project Ga0126378, IMG submission 92587) | Tropical forest soil microbial communities from Panama - MetaG Plot_23 | ecosystem: Environmental > Terrestrial > Soil > Tropical forest > Bulk soil | place: Panama | collected 2016-02-17
AATTCGGCCGGGTGAGCGGCGCGCTCGGCAAGGTACCCGACCTGACGCACATGACGGTCAGCGAGCGGCTGTTCGACAGCACGGTGCCCGGGGTGACCGGCCAGATCGGCACCGAGACGGCGCGCATCCTCATCGTGGACGGGGTGCCATACCGGCCAGGCACCACGGTTGGCCTCTCCGGCCTCGAGCGGGCCTATCAGAGCCAGCTGATCGGCACGCCGACCACCGAAGTCATTGTCCAGAGCAGGGCGGGGCGCCGGGTGGCCGTGCTCAAGCGCTGGCCGGGACGCAGCGGAACGGCGGTCCGGACCAGCATCGATTCCGGCGTCCAGAGCGCCGCGCGGAACGCTCTGGCCGGCCTCGCCTACCCAGCGGCGATCGTAGCTATCCGGGCTGGGGGCGGCCAGATCCTGGCAGTCGCCAGCCATACGGTGCCCGGGATGCCGGCCGTGCGTCCGCTGATGGGTGCTTACAAGCCTGGCCAGGCGTTCACGATCGTCTCCGCGATGGCGCTGCTGCGCTCGGGTTCGGTCAGCGCCGCAAAGCGCGTCCCGTGCTACCCGAAGAACCCCATCGGCTCGCAAACCTTCACCAACACGCCGCCTGTCCCCAGTCTGCGCAATCCGACGGTCGGCGACGACTTCGCGCGCGCCTGCCGGACGGCCTTCGCCGGGCTGTCGTACGACCTGACCCCTGCGCAGCTGGCCAAGTCCGCCGCGGACCTGGGGATCGGTGCCCGATGGCAGCTGCCGCTGCCAGCCCGTACGGGCTACCTGCGTACCCCGGCATCGGGCAACACCGGGGTGAAGGCGGCCGACGTGGTCGGCGACGGCACCGTCCGGGTCAGCCCGCTGACCATGGCCCTGGCCGCCGGCGCGGTGGATTCGGGATCCTGGCACGCGCCGGTCCTGGTGACCAGCCCGGCCGCGTCGAGCGGGGCGAGGCGCGTTGCGTTCCCGCACAACATCACCAGCACGCTGCGGGCCATGATGCGGGCGGCGGTCGTCTCCGGCGCGGCGCGGGGAGCGAGTGTTCCGCACGCTGCGGTGTACGGCCAGGTGGGGATCGCTCCGCTGGCCGGGCACCGGAGGCTGCTGGCAATCTGGTTCGTCGGGTTCCGCGGCAACGTGGCCTTCTCCGTGGTCGCGTTCTCGCCCGTGGCCGGGTACACCTCGGCGACGCAGATCGCCCAGCGGTTCGCCGCGGCGCTGGTGCCGGGTGCCTAGATCTCAGAAACTTCTCACGCGGAGCAACCACCCGGTCACCGTGTGGCGTCTTACCAAGTGAGGCTGGACGCCGCTTGGGGGGTTGCGGCGCAGCCGCCATGAGAACCGGGTCTCATCTCGGGGGAGGCCCGGGCCATCGGGACCGGCCCCGACCCTGCCGGTCAAGCCCCTGCGGGCGCGTCTTCGGCCACCGCCAGCGCCCGCGGGGGCTTTCTCGTGCCCGCGACCGGCTCGGGGTCGGCTATCCTTGAAGGACAACTGCACAGGGGGTGATTGGTTTCGACTTCGGTCGTTGATCCAGGTGAAGCGGGCCGAGGGGTGCGGTGGTGACCTCGTTAATCCTGTCGCCGCAAACCATAAGTGCCAACACAACGCGCACTCGCCTCGCTCTCGCTGCCTAAGCGAGCATGAGAGGCCGTCAGCCCGGGACCTCCTCCGGCCCGGTGCCTGGCGTCAGCTTGGAGGATCCACCAACTAGCCCGGTCGCGGGGCTAGGCGGGACAACAAACAGCGACTGAGCCCGCTCGGCGGCTTGCCTGCATGACCGCCGGGGCTGAGAAACGCAGCGCAGGCTGCGCCCGGAGAAGCCCTGGAGAAGCACTGAAGGACGCGGGTTCGATCCCCGCCACCTCCACCAAATTGGTCATTGCACGAACACCGGACATTTCGCCGCTCTGTCGGCTTGTCCTGTGCCCGCGGCCTGCCGGGACGCGGAACACGGCCACGATCCGGCCTGGGCCGGTGAGGCGCTGTGCGCCGCGGGGGCCGAACGTGGCCTAAGCCCTGGTGACCAGCCGCCCGCCTGGCCGCCCGTCAGCCGCCACCGCCACTGTCTCGGGCAAGGTGGCGTCTGGTTCAGGCGGCGCGGCGGCGGACCAGCCAGACGGCCGCGGCGATGAGCAGCACCGACAGCGCGAGCAGCCAGCCGCCCTCGATCCACTGGAATGGCCAGAACCGGCTGGCCGGCTGATAGCTGGTCCACAGCGTGTATCCGTGCTGGGCGAAGCACTGCCAGAGGGTTCCCTCCGATGGCTTGCCAGGCCCGACCGCCCCCACCGCGGAGGGAGGGCAGAACTGCATCATGAGGTTGATGGGGGGTCGGCCAGCGAACGCGAAGTTGCCGCCCTTGGTCCACCACTGACTCGCGATGAACGCTGTACCGGGCGGGTTGAAGAGGTTCCTGGCGACGAGCGGCGTCAGGTAGTGCTGGCGCAGGTACAGCCCGGCCGCGAAGGCAAGCCCGGTGTAGGCGGTGAGGGTGGCGGCCATGGCGGGAACGACACGGCGGATGAGAATGCCGGCCAGGGCGCCGATCGCGAAGGCGGCCAGCGTCCATGCGGCGAAGGCGATGCCGCGCAGGGCGAAAAGGCCCGCAGCGAGCGGGGACCACTCGTTGAGCGACAGGGCCTGGTTGCCTGGGGCGAGGTACGGCTGGTAGTACCAGGAGAGCAGCACGCTGATAGCTCCGGCAGCGGCGGCCACCACGACCGCGAGTGGCACCAGCTTGGCGAGCGTCCAGCGCCACCGGCCGAAGCCCTGGGTCCAGGCGTAGCGGAAAGTGCCGGTCTCGAGTTCACGGGCCAGCACCGGCGCCCCGGCGAACACCCCGATCAGCGCGGGCAGCGCCTGCAGTATGAAGCCATTCGCCAGGATGCCGCCCATGGCATTGAAGCTGGTGACCAGGTCACCGCAGGCAGGTGAGCTCGCCGGGTGGCAGGCAGTCGCGGCGGCGTAGGCGTGGTGCAGCTGAAGGCCGGCGATCCACAGCCATACCGCCAGCGCGCCCAGCAGCGCGACCACGCCGGCCAGGGCGATCCGGTGCTGCCGCCAAGTAACCCAGGCCATCCGCCGCCACGGCAGCGGCCGCAGATCGGCGTCATGCTCCGAGCGGGCGGGCATCGTCAGCGCGGTCATTTCGTCACCTCCGACGGTTGGGCGTCCCGGCCGCGGGCCGGGCCGGGCAGCGCCGCGGCGCCGGGCTCGCGCAGGTAGGCAAGGGTGAGTTCTTCCAGGCTGACCGGGTGCGCCTCCCAGCCGGGCGGGACCGGGTCGTCCGGGGTGGCGCGGACCAGCAGGTGGGCCTGGGCCTCGGCACGGCGGGCGTGCACCACCGGCCGTTCGGCATATCTACCGGCCTCGGCGGCGGGGCCGGTTAGCATGCGGTGGCTGGTGAGCAGGTCGTCGACATCGCCGGCCACCTGGACCCGGCCCCGCGAGAGCAGGATGAGGTAGTCGGCCACCCGCTCGAGCTCGGCGAGCACGTGCGAGGACAGCACCACCGACATGCCGTCGTCGGCCGCCGCCGTCAGCACCGAGGCCATGAAGTCGTGCCGGGCGATCGGGTCGAGCATCGCCACCGGCTCATCCAGCACCAGCAGGCGCGGCCGGCGGGCCAGCGCCACGGTCAGCGCGAGCTGCGCCTGCTGCCCGCCGGACAGTCTGCCCGCCTTCCGCTTCAGCGGGATGCCCAGTTCGCCCATTCGGGTTTCCGCGTAGTGCTGGTCGAAGTGCCGGTTCAGATTGCGGGTCAGGTGCACCATGTCCGCGGCGGACAGGTTCTTGTAGAGCGGCGTGTCCTGGGCGACGAACGCGATGCCGTCCAGCGCGGCCGAAGACCCGGCGGGTTTACCGCCTAGGACCGTGACGATGCCCGCGGTAGGTGCCGCCAGGCCGACCGCCAGGTTCAGCAGGGTGGTCTTGCCGGCCCCGTTCGGGCCGACCAGCGCGGCCACGTGACCGGCGGGGATCGCCAGCGTGCACTCGCGCAGCGCCCAGGTCCCGCCGTAGCGCTTTCCCAGGCCGCTGGTCTCGATGACGTTCATGCGACGCCCTCCGTTTCGCCGCTCGCCGCGCCGCCGCGGGTGCGCGGCCCGCTGCGGCGCTCATAGAAATCCCGCAGCGCGCTGGTGAACAGCGCCACGATCCCGTCCTCGTCCAGCCCGGCCCCGTCCGCGGCAGTCAGCCAGCCCGACAGAGAGCGGCTCAGCGCGGTCAGCTCCGGGAGCGCGACCTGTCTGAGTGTCGCCTGAATGAACGTGCCCTGGCCTGGCCGGCCGACCGCCAGGCCCTTGATCTCCAGGTCACGGTAGGCCTTGAGCACCGTGTTCGGATTAATAGCCAGCGAGGAGACCACGTCCCGGACCTTGGGAAGCTGGTCGCCAGGCTTGAGGTAGCCCAGCCGCAGCGCATGCTCCACCTGGTGCACAAGCTGCAGGTAGGTCGGCACGCCGGAGCCGGGGTCGAGCCGGAACTCGATTGGCGACGCTGGCCGGCGCCCGCCTTCGGCCGACGCGCTATCCTCTTTATCTATGGTCATATGACAAGAGTACATCGAGTATGTTCGCCGTCAAGCTGTGGGCGGCAGCGCACCCCCTGCTGTCAGTGCCAGCTGAGAGCATCCCGGCATCGGCCAGCGCCCGGACGAGCTGAGGGCGGGAGTGTACGCCGAGCTTGGCGTAGATCCCGGAGAGGTTGGCCTCGACGGTCTTGGTACTGACGAACGCCCGCTCGGCGGTCTGCCGGTTAGTCAGTCCAGCCGTCGGCCGCGAGGCGGGCGATCCGCTCCTCCGTGCGGAGAGCCCGGCTGGCCCGCGCCCGCGCGGGTCCCGTTTGAGTTCCATGGCCGCCCGGTCTGCCCAAACCGGTGCCCCGAGGTTCGCGGAGGTGGCGAGCGCCTCCTCGAGGGCTGCCCTCGCGGCGCGGCGGGAATTCCGACGCCGGAGTACCTGGCCGTAGGCGAGCAGCGTCCTGCCGCGTTCGAAAGGCATTTCCAGGCTCTCGTGCGCGGCCAGCGCCTCTTCTAGCGCCGCGTACATGGTGCCAGGGCAGCGGTAGCTGTCGCGCGGGCATAACGCGGTCGTATGCGCTGTTGTCGGCGTTGTCCTAACTCCCCATATGAAGGACTGCCACGTGGCCGTACATGACATTGAGTTGCAGACACTGGCCGGGGAGCCGGCCACCCTGGGCGACTACGCCGGCTCGGCGATCCTGGTCGTCAACGTCGCTTCCGAGTGCGGCCTGACGCCGCAGTACACGGGCCTGCAGAAGCTGCATGAGCGTTTCGCCGAGCGCGGGTTCACCGTTGCCGGGTTCCCGTGCAACCAGTTCGGCGCCCAGGAGCCCGGGACGGCCGACGAGATCCGCGGGTTCTGCACGGTGAACTACGGCGTGACGTTCCCGCTATTCTCCAAGATCGAAGTGAACGGGCCGGGACGCCATCCCCTCTATGCCGAGCTGACTCAGTCGGCGGACGCAGCCGGCGAGGCCGGCGACATCCAGTGGAACTTCGAGAAGTTCCTCATCGGAGGCGACGGCGAGATTATCGCCCGGTTCCGGCCGCTCACCGAGCCCGACGCACCTGAGGTCGTCGCCGCGATCGAGGCAGCGCTGCCGCGATAGGGCGGTGCGGGTCAGGCCAGCTGGCCGGGGCCGCGCTTGATCATCTGGCCCGCGATGATCGAGCGCTGGACCTCGCTCGTGCCCTCCCAGATCCGCTCTACCCGCAACTCCCGGAAGAACCGCTCGGCGGCGTACTCGCGCATGTAGCCTCGGCCGCCGAAGACCTGGACGGCGCGGTCAGCGACACGGCCGGCCATCTCCGAGGCATATAGCTTGGCCATGGAGCACTGCGCGTGCTGGACCTTGACGTCGGCGCCCGCATCGATGCAGCGCGCGGTCTCGTAAGTCATCGCCCGCGCGGCGAACAGCTCGGTCAGGCTGTCGGCGAGCATCGCCTGCACGGCGCCGAGCTCGGCGATCGGCCGGCCGGAGACGCGGCGCTCTGCGGCGAAGGCGGTCATCTCGGCGACCAGGCGCTCAGCGGCGCCCAGGCAGCGGGCCGCGACCATCAGCCGCTCGAACCTGAACCACTCGTACGCAAAGCTCATGCCGTCGCCCTCGGCCCCGACTAGCTGCGTCAATGGCACCCGCACGTCCTCGAACGCGACGATCGGGTGCTTGTGCGCCGACCCGAGCGTGTGCGAGTAGGCCGGCGTCCGGACCACGCGGACCCCAGGCGAGGGCAGGTCCACGATCAGCATCGCGTGCTGGCCCGCGTTCTGGCCGCCGGCCAGCTTGCCCTGGAAGAAGGCGTAGTCGGCGGAGTAGAACGAGGTCACGTGCCACTTGGTGCCGTTGAGCACGTACTCGTCGCCGTCCCGACGCACCGTCGCCTCGATCGCCTCGACGTCCGAGCCCGCGCCCTCCTCGGTGATCGCGTAGCACTCGTCCTTCTCGCCCCTGGCAGCGGGCCTGACGTACCGCTCGGCCTGATCGAGCGTGGCAACGGCGGGCAGCCAGGACGGCGGCGTCCCGCACGCCCAGGCGAGCGCGTTAGTGACCCGGCCTAGCTGCTCGGTGATCAGCACCTGCTGCAGCGACGTGCACCCGCCGCCGCCGACTTCCTTCGGCATGTTCGCGGCGTGCAAGCCGAGGTCGATCGCGCGGGCCTTGTGTGCGGCCGCCTGCTCGGCCGGCACCTCGCCGTCGGCCAGCTCGGCGTCCTGCTCGAGCGGGATCAGCTCGTCGGCGAACTGGCGGGCCCGGGCCTGGATGTCGAGATCGGCCGCTGACAGGCAGTACATGCGACTCCCTCGCGCGTCTTGACTGAACGTTCAGTCTAGGCCAGAATCGGCCGCACGCCAATGCCGGCAGGCAACCTACGAAGGGAACGCCGCGATGACCGAGACCAGCCCGGCGACGCCGCACCTGGCCGCCGCCGCCACCGCCGCGCTCGAGGACACAGGGCCGCTCGAGGAGGCGACCGGGCCGCAGATGGCCACGAGCGGCCTCACGGTGTGGCAGGACGGCGCTGCGGAGGCGGGTATCTGGGAGTGCACGCCGGGGCCGTCGCGCTGGGTTCTCGACACCCACGAGATGGTGCTCATCCTGGCCGGGCGGATGACGGTCACCCCCGACGGCGGCGAGCCGACCGAGATCGGGCCAGGCGATCTGGCCGTCTTCCCGCGCGGGTGGAGCGGAACCTGGCAGATCCACGAGACGATCCGCAAGGCGTACGTGATCTTCGAGTAGCCCCGGCTGGGCCGCGGCGCGGGAGCCCGCGGCCCATCCAGCCTCAGTGCCGCAGCGCGGCGTCGATTCCGGCCACGGTCGTGCCCGCGGACACCGTGATGACCGTCGCCTTCGCGGCCGAACGGGCGTCGTTCCACCATTGAGCGCGGAATCGGGTGTCGCCGCAGCCGACGGAGAATTCCACGGTGTACTGCCCTGGCAGCAGGCCGACTAGGGCGTACGTGCCGTCCGGAGCGGTGACGCCGATGACGGGATGCAGCGCCTCGCCGAACAGCGGGTCAGGCGCGGGGGAGACGGGCGCGGCCGTCACGCACTCGCCCGCGACCGCCGCGTGCGACTGGTCGGTGACCGTTCCCGAGATGGCGCCGTCGGCGCCCAGCGTCGCGCCGATACCGGTGGTGTCGGCTCCGGACGAAACGGTCACCGTGGTGGCCGTTGCCTCGGAGGCCTGGTCGTTGTACCACTGCGGCGCGTATCCCGGTTCGGCGAAGAAGCAGAACGGGTCGCCGAAGTAGACGTGGTAGGTGCCCGGTGCCAGGCCGGGCAGACGGTAGCCACCGTGCGAGCCGGTCTGGGTTTGCTGAAAACCGGTGTTCGGGCCGGCCGGAACGGCGACCACGCAGGCGCCCTCCTGCGGAGTGGCGCCCGGGCCGCCCAGCACGGTACCGGAGATCGAACCGGCCGGGAACAGTTGCTCGTTCACGCCGGTCACGGCGTTCGGTGCGGCCACCGCCACCAGCCCCGGCCTGATCGCCGTGCCGAGCGTCACGTGATGCCTGCCGTAGCCGCAGTCAGAGAAGGTGATCTGGTAAGCGCCGCTGCTTAGGTCAGCGATCGTGTACTGGCCGCTGCTGTTGGTAAAGGCGAACCCGGACGTGTGGTCCGCGGCGTCACTGGCTGCGACGCAGATGTCCGCCTGAGGCGTGTTCGCGTCGTTCGTCGCCTCGCCCGATATCGATCCGCCGCCGGTCAGCACCGCGCTGATCCCGGTCGCGGTGCTGGCGACGGCCACGGCCACGGGCCTCGCCGAGGCGCGGGACGCTGTCCCCCGGTACCACTGGCTCGAGTACCTCCTGCCGGATCCGAAGCAGCTGTTGAACTGGACGTCGTAGCTCGCGGCGGCGAGCGGGCCGATCCGGTAGACGCCCTTGGAATTGGTGAACGCTAGGTTGCCGAAGAAGAACTTGCTGAACGCCGGGACCTGGCTGCCGTGCGGCACGGCCTGCACGCAGATCCCGGAGAGCGGCTTGCCCGCGCTGTTGGTGACCACGCCCGTGATGAGGCCACCTGGCCGCATGACCGCGCTTACCCCAGACGTGACCACGCCAGCGGGCGCAGAGACGTAGCTGGCAGTGGCCTGGCTTGGCTGCCCCATGAACCACTGCCTGGCAAGCTTCTCCCGACCGAAGCAGCCGAAGCTCACCGCGTACGCGCCGGGGACCAGGTTCGCCGCCATATAGGTGCCGTTCTTGGTGAACTCGAAGTTGAACGCGAAGCCGAGTTGCGCCTCCGACCTGTTCGCCACCACGACGCAGATGTCGTTCAGCCGGTTCCCGCTCGTGTCGGTCACCACTCCGGTGATGGTCCCGCCCGGTTGCATGGCGGCATCGATGTGTGCCGTGGTGTGCCCGGCGGTCGCCACCACCGGATCGGCCGAGGCAACGTTCGACTGACCGTGGTACCACTGCGGCGCGTAGCTCCCAGAGTTGCCGCATCCGCCGGAGAAACGCACCGTGTAGTGGCCCGTCCCCAGGGCGATGATCGAGTAGGTGCCGTCCGCCTTGCTGGTCGCCGCGCTGTAGTTGCGGGAGTTGGAGGCGGAGACGCAGATCCCGCGGACCGGCGCGCCATGCGTTCCGGTCACCGTTCCGGTGATGATCGCCCCGGCTGGCAGGAACGCGTCAAATCCCGACGTGGTGTGGCCGGCTACGACCGAGACCGAGCGGTTGGCGGGCAGGTAGTTGCCGTTGTTCCCGCAGCCGCGGTTGAAGGTCACCGCGTACTTGCCGGTGGTCAGGCCGACGAGCCGGTAGCTGCCGTTCCTGCCCGTGACACCGCGCGCGAAGAACGCGAACGGCACCCGTGACTGCGGGACTGCCAGGACGCAAATGCCCTTGAGCAGCGGGCCATGAGCGCCTCCGCCCCGGACCACGCCGCGCAGGATCGCCCCGGGACGCAGCGCGGCGTCCACCTTCCTAACGATCCGGCCGCTGGTGATCACGATGGTGGTGGCGTGCTTAAGCGTCGGCGAGTCACGCCACCACTGCGGGATGTAGTTTCCTGTGCTGCCGCAGAACCTGGGCAGGAACTCGACCTGGTACTTGCCCGGGACCAGCGAGTGCAGGGCGTAGCTGCCGTTCTTGGCCGAGATCGTGAAGCCCCCGCTGGGGAATCTGGTGGATATCTGCTGGGCCTCGACGCACACGCGCGGCACGACCTTGCCGCCCTGGCTGCGGACCGTTCCCGTGATCTCACCGCCGAGCCGCAAGGCGGCGTCGATGCTGCCGGTAGTCTTGCCCGCTGCCACGGGCACGCGGGTCGCCCTGTGCCGGAAGAAGGGGCCGTTGATGCCCTTGTACAGCTGCGGGAGCCAGTTGCCCGGGTTCTTGCCGCAGCCGGAGTTCGGGAAGAAGTACACGTCGTAGCGCCCCGGTCGGAGGTCGGCGATACGGTACTGACCGGCCTTCGAGGTGAGGGCCTGACGGTAACCGCGGCCCACGGCCGTGACACAGATGCCCTTGAGTGGCTTCCCTCCGCCGGTGACCTTCCCGGCGATCGCGCCCGTTCCCGTGACGCTGGCCGACCCGGGCCTCGTCGCGATCGCGCCGGCTGGCCGCAGCCGGGCCAGGCCGGTCGGCCTCGTGTGGCTGGCGATGAACCTGGCGGCCGCCAGCTGGGTTGCCGTTTGCGCGGCGGGCAGGGTGGTGCGCAGCGTGACCGGCGCGAGTTCGCGAGCTTGGCCCGGGGCGACGGCGACCGTGGTAGCGCCGTCAGGCCACGAGGCGCCGCCCGACCACTGGTCCAGGTAGTGCCCGCCCGCGGCGCACGCGCTGTAGTGCAAGGTGTACCCGCCCTGCCGAAGGCCGCCGAGAACGTACCGGCCATCCGATCGCGTCAACGCAAAAGCGACGCCGCCGCGCCCGGTGGCAACGACGCAGGCTCCAATGAGCCGCACCGCGCCTGGGCCTTCGACAACGCCGGTGATAAGGCCAGCCGCGCCACTGTGCGCAGCGGCCTGTGCCGCGCCCGCCGGCCCGGGGCGGGAGCTTGCCGGGTGCCCGCTGTTCGCCCCTGACCTGCTGGCTTGGGCAGGCGCCGAGATCAACGCGGTTGCCAGGGCCATGCCGACAATCGTGGCCGTGCTCGCCACGCTCAGGGTGATCAACCGATATCGCATGTGACTGCCACTTCTCATTGTCGTCCAATCTCGGCTGTATGACGTCATGGGAAGCTATCCGGTTGCGTCGCACAGTAGCGAGATTGTCGGGCCACTCAAGCCGAAATCGCGGCGATATCAGATGGCGAAGCTGTGGAGCTTGGCCGGCGGGATCAGATGGTGCCGAAGAGCCGGTCGCCCGCGTCTCCCAGGCCGGGCATGATGTAGCCGCGCTCGTTCAGCCGCTCGTCGAGTCCGGCGGTCACCACCTTGACCGGGACCGGATAGTCGTCGCCGAACGCAGCTTGCACCCGATCGATCCCCTCGGGCGCGGCTAGCAGGCAGATCGCGGTCAGCGAGGCCGCGCCGCGGGACGCCAGCATGGCGAACGCGGCCTCCAGGGTGCCGCCAGTGGCCAGCATGGGATCGAGCACGAAGGCGTCCCGGCCGGTGAGGTCGTCGGGCAGCCTGGTGGCGTAGGTCGAGGCGACAAGCGTCTGCTCGTCCCTGGCCAGGCCGACGAAGCCGACGTCGGCCTTCGGCAGCAGGCGCGCCATGCCGTCGAGCATCCCGATGCCCGCCCGCAATACCGGCACGACCAGGGGGATCGGCC
>Ga0126378_10003955_pt1 | contig 11242 bp, 9 predicted proteins | sample PanSoiMetPlot_23_FD_92587 | JGI IMG/M metagenome (GOLD analysis project Ga0126378, IMG submission 92587) | Tropical forest soil microbial communities from Panama - MetaG Plot_23 | ecosystem: Environmental > Terrestrial > Soil > Tropical forest > Bulk soil | place: Panama | collected 2016-02-17
TCCGCCGAGATCCTCTGGCAGCGAGGTCGTAGGCGCCGCCACGATGCCGCCGGTCGGTTCGTAGGTCAGGGCCTTGAGCGTGATCAGCGAGCGGACGACGGCGTCGCGGTAGCGGCCGTGGTAGCTGCACCGCGCGACCCAGGCCGTCCAGAAACTTGCGGTCTGATCAAGTGCCTCTTCGGCGTCGGTGACTGGCGGGGGAGCGGAAACGTGCGATGGCTGCCACGTCAGCACGAAGGGCACCCTGTCACCGGCCCGCACGACGAAGTCCGCGTGGTGGGCCATGTCGCGCCCGACCAGCTTGACCGGCGTTGTGATCCAGAGCGAATCGGGGCCGGCCACCCCCCATACGCTGTGCTCAATCCGGCGCACCCACGGCACGACGCGGCCGTAACCGAAGCGCATGGCGATCGTGGACTCCATTTCAACCGCGCCGCTGACCCCTTCCACGATCCTGATCAGCACGGGCGTCGCGGTCCCGCGCGGCGGCATGAAGTCGATCACCCTGACGGTGCCGCCGGTAGTGGTCCAGAGAGTCTCCAGAATCAGCGTGTCAGGCCGGTAACGCCGGCTGACCGTGCCCGCTCGCGCCTTGGGCCCCTCAGACGCGGTCGGATTCAGGCGCCACTGGCCGTTCTGCCGGTTGCCGACCAGCGCGGCGAACACGGCGTCAGAGTCGAAGCGAGGCAGGCACAGCCAGTCGATTGACCCGTCGCGACTGACGAGCGCCGCCGACTGCATGTCACCGATCAGCGCGTAGTCCTCGATCAGCGGACCGACCGGGCGGTGCTTATTCATCGGTCTCACTCCCGCATCACTCCCGCTTCATTCCCGCCCCCCTGCCGCCGCCGGCTGGCTGGATACCAGCGTGGCATGGCAGCCGGAGCGCCGCAGGACAGGGCCTAAGCTTGGGCTGTGTCCGGTGCAAGCGTCCGCGTAGCCGCGTGTGCGCTCGCCGTCGGCGCACTCGGAGCCGGCTTGCTCGGCGGATGCGCCAAGCTGAACTCCGCGCTGAGCAAGCAGTGGATCACCGTGCAGCTCGCGCCGAATACCAGCCTCGCGGCAGCCAGGCACGTGACGATGGCGTGCTCGCACGTTCCTGGTACTCACCCGGATCGGGTCACCCCGACGGTCGCGGGCGGCGGCGTGCAGTCCGTCCGATTCGACACCACCCGCGCGACCGACGCGGACATGGCGAGGCTGCAGCAGTGCCTGCAGCGATTTCCGGTCGTCCGGGGACTGACCGTGGGGGAACCCGGGTACTGACCACGGTCAACTGAACGCGTTGCCGAATGCGGGAGATACCGGCCCGCAGCGTTTCGTTTGCCATCCAGGGGCCGAATTTTGCATAAACCTAGTTTTTAGATATAGATATTAGTCTAGTATGTCGATCGGCAAGCTGATCAAGGTCATCTCGGGCGCGGCCTCGGGCGGTGCCGGCCTAGTCGTCAAGAAGAGCATTACCACGCCCGTGCAGCTCAAGGGGCAGAAGCTCGCAACGCCTTCGCTCGGCAACACCCAGGACGTGGCGCTGCGTTACTGGCTGAAGCAGCACCACCTGACCACGACGCAGACCGGCGGCGGCGACGTGCCGATCACGCCGATCACCCCGAACTCGGCGGCGGTGCTCCAGTTCCAGTCTGGCCAGATCGCGGGCGGCTGGGAGCCGGCCCCTTACGACATCGAGATGGTGCAAGACGGCGGGCACATGCTGGTCAACGAGGCCACGCTGTGGCCGAAGGGCCAGTTCGTCACGATCGTGATCCTGGTGATCGGCATCGTGGTGGACGGCGTGTTCAGCAAGACCGATCGGGCGGTCAGGCGCCGACGGGGCCTGCTGACCGAGGGCCAGCCGGCGTGAGCGCGTGCCCGGTGTCAGCCAGCACCCGGTCGGCACGCGTGTAGACATTCATCGCGTTGCCGCGCAGGAAGCCGACCAGCGTCAGCCCAGCCTCGGCTGCCAGGTCGGCAGCCAGCGATGAAGGCGCGGAGACCGCGGCGAGAACCGGGATGCCGGCAAGCACGGCTTTCTGCACGAGCTCGAATGACGCGCGCCCGCTGACGAGCAGGACGCAACCGCGCAGCGGGAGCATGCCCTCGCGCAGCGCCCAGCCGACGACCTTGTCGACGGCGTTGTGCCTGCCGACGTCCTCGCGCGCGGCCAGCAGCTCCCCGCCCTGGCCGAACACGCCCGCGGCATGCAGGCCACCCGTGCTCGCGAACACCCGCTGGGCGTCCCTCAGAGTCTGCGGCGCCGAGACAAGCCAGCCCGCCGGGACTCGTACGGCGTCTTCGTTGATATCCCAGGTTTTTTCAACGAAAAGCTCCGCGGTACTCGCCTTCCCGCAGACGCCGCATGCGCTCGTCGTCATGAAATTCCTGCGCGCCGCTGGAGCGAGCGCCAGGCCGGGCCGCAGGTCCACGTCTACGATGTTGCCCACGCCATCGTGACCGGCGTGCCCGCAGGTCGTGCCGTCGCAGAGCCTGATCGAGGCGATGTCGCCAGGTGCGCGCACGATCCCCTCGCTCACCAGGAAACCGGCCGCGAGATCGAGGTCCTCGCCAGGGGTGCGCATGGTCATCGTGAGTGCCTGACCGCCGACCCTGATGCCAAGCGGCTCCTCCGCGGCGAGCAGGTCCGAGCGCTCGCTGGCCTGCGGAGTTTCCCGCGGACCTGCGACCATTACACGCACCACCCGCCGGCGTGCCGTCCTGCCGCTCATGCTGCCTCTCCCGCTGGCCCGTATGCCTGGCCTTCTTGGCCAGGTTAGGGCGGGCGTGTAAACGTTGTCGACTTCGCGTTCGTGCAGCACTATGGCGTGATGGCGGTATCACCAGGCCGCGGGAGCTACCACCGCCGCCACCACAGGACCAGCTACCATCACGGGGACCTGGCCAACGCGCTCGCGGACGCCGCGACCGAGATGGCGAGGACCGGCGGTCCCAACGCAATCGTGCTCCGAGCCGCAGCCCGCGCCGCCGGCGTGTCGGCGGCCGCCGCGTACCGGCACTTCGCCGACCACGACGAACTGCTGCATGAGGTGAGGCGGCGCGCGCTCGACTCGCTTGCCGCAGCGATGCGGCGGAGCCTGGATGAGGAGGAACCGCTGGCCGACCCCGCGGAGGAGTCGCTGCGACGGCTGCGGGCGCTGGGCCGCGCATACATCAGGTTTGCGCTGGAAGATCCAGGACTGTTCCGCACGGCATTTTGCCGGCCGGACAAGCCTGTGCCCGACGCGGCCAAGCGCATGGCGACACAGGGACCATATGCGCTGCTCAGCGGTGTACTCGACGAGCTTGTCGAACACGGCGTGCTCGACGCCGACCGTCGGGCTGGCGCAGAGATCCCCGCGTGGGCTTCGGTGCACGGGCTGGCGACCTTGCTGATCGACGGCCCGCTCGCGCAGCTCACGCCGGAGGAGCGGGCCAGGGCGGTCGAACGTAGCTCCGACTTCATGCTGAACGGCATCAAGGGCCACCGCGACCCAGTCACCTAACCGCTGACTGACTCCCATAGTGGTTTGGCAGCAGTAACATGTTGACAGTGTTCACTTTATCGGTCAGCATGTAGATGTAAACAACGTCCACATCGCGAATCGGAGGCGGGAGATGATTGACCTCCACCTCATCAACACGACCCTGGTCGGCCTCGGCATCGGCACCGTCATCGTGCTTGTCATCGCCGCGGCGATCGTCGCCGCGGCCGCGATGCGCCCGCACCGGCCCGCGGCGCGCCGCGGTTACCCGGCCGTCGCGCTAACCAACGCGCAAGAAGAGGCGGCGCGCCGGGAGCCAGTTCTGCGGTAGGCGGTTCGTCGCCGGGTCAGCGGGCCGACCGCGGCGAGGCGGCCCCCGGTCGGCTAGCCGAGCCATCCGCGCTCGGATCGCGTCCCGCGCGCCATGTATCGGCAAGGCCGCCGTGACCGTCGGCCAGAACGTGGTCGGCGGTCTGGCCATTGCGGCCCGACAGGCCGTTCTCGCCGACCCCGACGCCTTCGCACAATTGGCCGTCGGGGCCAGGTTCGCCGACCCGATGATCTCCGCGCAGCACCGCATCGGCCCTTGCCAGCAGCGCTTCGATCGAGCTGGGCCTAGTGGGCAGCGCTTCGATCGAGCTGGGCCTCGGCGCGATCGGGACCGGCTGCTTTGGACGCTCGTGTCGCGCCCGCCGCTTCTTCTTCGGCTCTTTCCGCCCGTCGGCTGCCGTGTCCTCTGGGCGCCCCCGCTCGCGCCAGCTGACGACCGCGGTGACTATCAGCGCAAGGTAAATCACGTTCCCCACCACGACCCACAGGTTCCAGCTCAGCAGCTGCCAGCCGTGGACCATCTGGAACTCCGTGACCTTCGGCGGCCTGACGAACCAGCCGAGCAGGCCGCGCCGAGGAACGTAGGCGCGAGGACCGCTGTAACGCCACGGCCATGAGCCGATGACCCCGGCGATCGCGATGATCGTCAGCACGTAACCGGCGCGCACGAGCGGACGGGCGGTCATCGCCAGCCCGGCCAGCAGCGCGAGGAACGGCACGATCCAGATCCAGTGATGGTCCCAGCTGATCGGCGAGACAAGGACGCCGGTGATGCCGACCAGCGTCCAGCCCTGCACGGGGCGGCCGGTCCTGCTCAGCATCGCGCCGGCGACGAGCCCGACGGCGGCCACGGTGAGCGAGAGCGCCACCCAAGTGCCTTGCGCCTGGCTGACGGAGCCGTATGACCGGGCGAGCATGCCAAGCAGCGACTGGTTGACCAGGGAGTGCACGCTGCCTGTCCGTCGGGGTCGCATGAAATACCCGGTCAGCCAGTAGGACGCCGACGGGCCTGGCAGCGCGGCGAACCCGATCGCCAGCGTCGCCGCGAATGCGCCAGCTGCCACCGCCGCCTGGCGGAACTTGCCGGCAAGCAGCAGATAGGGGATAAAGATCAGCGGCACAAGCTTGATCCCCGCTGCGACGCCGATCCCTATGCCCTTCCACTTGCGCGTATCTGGCCTTGTCAGGTCCCACACAACCAGCAACATGAGCAGCGGCTCGATCTGCCCGAGGAACAGCGCCTTGACGACTGGCTCTGTCCACAGGGCGAGCGCGCTCACCGCGAGCGCGACCGCCAGCCGGCCGGTCCCGCGCCGTCCAAGCGCGCCGAGCGTGAGCCACACGGTGACCGGGATCGCGACGATGCTCGCGTCGGTCATCAGCCAGCGGAGCGCCGTCATCGGCAGGAAGGACCCGCCCGCGAAGATCAGGGCGGCGAACGGCGTGTAGGTGAACTGGACGCCGGGCTTCAGCTCCCAGACGTACAGGTACTTGGGAAGCTGCCGCGTAAGCAGGCCGGCGTCGTTGTAGACGTTTAGGTCGTACCACGTGAGCACCTGATGCCTGTGGATGGCCTGGTCGGCGAGATAAGCGGAGAGCGACAGCGCGAAGAACAACACGGCGAGGATTTTCCATGCATTGCCGACCAGCGGTCGCCAAGACAGTCGCTGTGCCGCGGATCGGACCCGAGCACCGGCTGGAACCCTCTCCGCCTGGGCCTGCACGCTCGGATCCTCCTCGTCAACGGCCGGAGCAGGTCGCGGCCTCACGCTGAACTTCATGGACGCGCCCCTCGCGTGAAGTCCGCTTCGACTCGTTAGACGATTCGGGGCGGCAACTGGTGCCAGCCGCCACCGCCCCGGCGCGGCAGGCCGCCGGCGTAGCCTGCCGGATGCACCGCGAACCGTGAGTGGAGCCTGCCCAGAAACTCCTCAGGTTAACTACGCAAGGTAACCATTACTTAACGGATATGACACAGTCCCCGCGCTTGACGAGCTCGCCGATGACCGACGCGCCCGGAATCTCGCCGGCGACCAGAAGCCCTCCCGACGTCTGCGCGTCGGCCAAGAGCAGCAGCACTTCGTCGGACATGCTGCCGAAGTCCGCGTGCGGCGCCACCCAGGCGAGGTTGCGGCGACTGCCGCCAGGCAGATAACCGGCTCGCTGTGCCCTGCGAACCCCCTCGATCAGTGGAACCGCGGCAGAGTCGATGACCGCGGTCACGCCGCTCGCCCTGGCGAGCTTGAAGGCGTGCCCGAGCAGCCCGAACCCGGTGACATCGGTCGCGCATCGCACATCGGCATCAAGCGCGGCGCGGCTCGCGGCTGCGTTGAGGGTGGTCATGACCTCGATAGCGGCCTGGCTCACCTCGCCCGTCGCCTTGTGCATCGCGTTGAGTATCCCTGTGCCGATCGGCTTGCTCAGCGAGAGCGGCAAGCCGGGCTGGCCCGCATCGATCCGGAGCAGCCGGTCCGGGTCGGCCAGGCCGGTGACCGCCATGCCGTATTTCGGCTCAGGATCATCGATGCTGTGGCCACCCGCGACATGGCAGCCTGCCTGCCTAGCCACCTCAAGGCCGCCGCCGAGCACCTCGGCGGCGAGGTCGGCGCTGAGCACATCCATCGGCCAGCCGAGCAAGTTCACTGCGACGAGCGGCTCGCCGCCGACCGCGTAGACATCGGACAACGCGTTGGCGGCAGCGATCCGGCCGAACGTGTAAGGATCGTCGACGACAGGAGTGAAGAAGTCCGCGGTCGCGACGATCGCGCGGCCCTGAGCGATGCGCACCACGGCGGCGTCATCCCCGTGCTCGACGCCGATCAGGACCTCGTCCGGCCGGCTGTCCGGGATCAGCCTGGCCACCGCCTCCTCAAGCTCGCCGGGCGGAATCTTGCACGCACAACCGCCCCCGTGCGCGTACTGAGTCAGCCTGAGCGGCTGGCGAGTCGTCATCTCAGCACTCTAGCCAGCAGCCGCCCTTGCGCCTTCCGTCGCCGCATGGTGGCATATCGCCCAGGCAACGCACTCGCAGCAGCGCACGGCATTGCCAGAGCACCCTGGTACGCAACGGAGGACGCAAGTGACGAGTTCAGTCATGGAGCAGCGGGCGCAGATCGAGGCTGAGATCGCCGGAATGACGCTTTGCGACCTGCTGAAGACCACCGCGGAGGAGAATGCCGAGCTGCCCGCTTACTCGGACAGAGAGCCCGACGCGCCGTGGCAGACCCTGACGTGGCAGCAGTTCCGCGATGCCGTACTCAGGCTCGCCGCGGGCCTGGTCAGGCTAGGACTCCAGCCAGGAGACCGGGTCGCGCTGATGCTGCCCAACCGGATGGAGCACGTGCTGGCCGACCAAGCCGTGGTGCACGCGGGCGGCGTCCCTGTCACGTTCTACGCGACGCTCGCGCCTGACCAGATTCGCTACGTCGCCGGCGACTGCGACGTGCGGATGGCGGTGCTCGACGCGGCGTCCGAGGTCGCCAGGTGGGAGCCGCTCCTGCCCGGCCTGCCTGACCTGCGCACGGTGATCGTCCGCGACGCCGCGGCCGCGGGTCAGCATGTGAGCTGGGCGGACTTCGAGGCGCTCGCCGGGCAGGCGAGCGCGGGCGCAGAAGCCGCCGAGGTCAGCCGCCGGGTAGACGCGATCAGCCCAGCCGATCCGCTCACGCTGCTTTACACGTCTGGCACGACTGGCAACCCGAAGGGCGTCATCATCACGCACAACAGCGTGCTGTACGAGTGCACGACGGCGCGGCTCGGTGGGAGCCTGACCGTTCATGGCCGTTCGGTCTCCTACCTGCCGCTGGCCCACATCGCGGAGCGGATGCTGTCGCTCTACCTGGTCATCTACGCCGCCGGTCATAGCTACTTCTGCCGCAACGCGGTCACCGACCTGGTGCGGATCGTCGGCGAGGTCAAGCCGACGGCGTTTTATGGCGTGCCGAGGGTGTGGGAGAAGATCCAGGCAGGCATCAGTGCGCTGCTCACGATGGAGCAGGACGAGGGCAAGAGGTCCGCAGTGGCCGCGGCGATGCAGACCGGCCGTGAATACGTCTTCAGCTGCCAGTACGCCAGCACCACGCCCGACGACCTGGCAGCCAGCTTCGCGGTGGCCGACGCATCGGTGCTCAAGCCGATCAAGAGCCTGCTCGGCCTCGACGAGGCGGAGACCGTTGTCAGCATGGCTGCGCCGTTGCCGCCCGAGACCGGGGCCTTTTTCGCCGGGCTCGGCATGAAGATGCTCGACGTCTACGGGATGACCGAGACGACGGGCGCCTTCACGACGAACACCACGGCCGCCTTTAAGCTCGGTACCGCTGGCCGGCCGGTGCCTGGCATCGAGGTGAAGATCGCCGATGACGGCGAGATCTGCGCGCGGGGTCCGCTGAACACCCCGGGCTACCTCAACCTGCCTGAGCAGACCGGCGCTCTGCTTGACGCAGAGGGGTGGCTGCACACCGGAGACATCGGCACCATTGACGGCGACGGGTTCGTCAGCGTCGTGGACAGGAAGAAGGAGCTGATCATCACCTCAGGCGGCGAGAACATCTCGCCGGCCGCGGTCGAGGGAGCGCTCCTCGCCAACCCGCTGATCGGCCAGGCACTGGCGTTTGGCGACCGGCGAAAGTTCGTCGTCGCGTTGCTGACGCTGGACGGCGAGGTCGCACCCGCATGGGCGAGGGCCCGCGGGATCGAGGCATCCTCGCTCGCCGAACTCGCCGACAACCCTGTTGTGGTCGAGGCAGTCGGCGAAGCCGTCAGCGCCGCGAACGCGCGCCTCGCGCGCGTGCAGCAAGTGAAGCGGTGGCGGTTGCTCCCCGTGGAATGGACGGCAGAGAGCGAGGAGCTGACGCCGACGCTCAAGCTCAAGCGCCGCGTCATCCACGACAAGTACGCGGACGTGATCGATTCGCTCTACGCCGAGGCGGACTAACCAGGACGACCCTCCACCCTCGTTTACCGCCCCGGTAGGGTCTGGTTCGGAGGCGTCTGGGCACCTGGTGGGCTCCCCGGTCTTCAAAACCGGCGGGCGGCGCGCTGCGTCGCCGGCGGGTTCGATTCCCGTCCGCCTCCGCTGACCTCGGCAGACACCGTTCTAGCGATCGCTGTGTGGTGCCACTGCGGCGGAGCGGTGCGTCGGCACTGCCCGGCCGCATAGTGGCGTTCAGGCGCTGCGGCGTGCGATCCTCGTCCCGGGAGGCGTCAAAAGTTCAGATCGGTGGCGTTATGGCACGAGAGCACGTGATCGACCCTTCCGCGATTCATCACCAGTGGGATGCCGACCTTGCGCCCGTTCTCGCGATCGATTCCGGCGACACGGTTCACTTTGATCTCAAGGTCGCTGGCGATGGCCAGGTCTGGCCTGGCGCGAATTACGCCGACACCCGGTTCGACTTCGACACCATCTACAACCTGTCAGGGCCAATCTGGGTCAACGGCGCCGAGCCAGGCGACACGCTCCAGGTGGAGGTGCTCGACCTGCGACACGGCGACTGGGGGTGGGCCGCGTTCCTGCCGGGCTTCGGGTTGTTGCCCGAGGACTTTCCGCACGGGTACGTGCGAACCTTCGCGCTTGCCGACGGATTCGCCGACTTCGCGCCGGGCATCCGCATCCCGCTCGCGCCGTTCTGCGGAACGATCGGGACGCACCCGGGCGGCGCGCAGCGGCAGTTGTCGCCGTTTCCGCCCCACGCGGGGTGCGGCAACATCGACAACAGGCACTTGGTCTCCGGGTCGACGCTGTGGGTGCCTGTGCACCTGGCCGGGGCGCTGTTCTCTTGCGGGGACCCGCACGCCGCGCAGGGCGACGGCGAGGTGAGCGTCACCGCGCTTGAGGCGCCGCTGTCAGGAAGCCTGCGGTTCACACTGCTCAAGCGGTCGATCGGCGCGCCTAGGTTCCGGGTGCGTGCGGGCAGCGCCGCGATCAGAGCCGGCGGGTACCAGGCAACGATGGGCATCGCGCCGGACCTGATGGAGGGCTCGCGGGTGGCCGTGCGGGCGATGATCGACTGGCTGGTGGCCGAGTGCGCATTGAGCGCGGATGACGCCTACCTGCTGTGCAGCATCACAGGCGACCTCCGCATCGTGGAGGTGGTGGACGCCGGGGTGTGGAACGTCGCGATGACCATGCCGCTGGCTGTGTTCGGCGCGGACTAACGCTGATCAAGGAGGGCTGACCATGGACGACAAGCAAGCCGCTGCACCTGACGTTGCCGCCGAGGCCGCACGGCCTGGCCTGAAGCGGGACAGCCTGAACCTGCCACGGCTGTTGTTCATCGGCCTGGCCTACTTCTCGCTGGCCCCGGTCATCTACCTGAACATGGGCTTCATGGAGTCCGACGCAGGCGGCCCGGTCATGCCGTTCCTGTTCATCCTCATCACGATTGCGGTCCTGCCGACTGCCGTCAGCTTCGCGGTGCTCAACAACCGCAGGCCATCGGCGGGCAGCGGCTACACGTGGCTGTGGGAGTCGACCTACCCGGGAGTCGGCCTGTGGCTCGGCTGGATGATGATCGCCACGTACGTGGTCGTCTCTGCCCTGTACCCGCCGGCGTTCGGAACGTTCTTCAACGCGCTGCTTGCCTATTTCCACCTGACGGCGACCACCTGGACTGGCATCGGCGGAGGCGTGGCGGCGATCGCGCTCGTCGGCTACCTGAACTACAACAACATCAAACTGTCCTCGCTGGTGATCGGGATCCTGATGATCCTCGAGGCGGTATTCATAGCCGCCGTCGCGGTCGTCATCGTGGTCAACGGCGGGCACCTCGGGCACTTCAGCGCGGCACCCTTCAACCCAGGCGCGGCGACGCTGGGCTTCTCCGGGCTGAGCCTGGCGGCGATCTTCGCATTCCTGTCCATCGCCGGCGTCGACGGCATCGCTCCGGTGGCCGAGGAGTCGCGGACCCCGCGACGGCTCATCCCGCTGGCCACGATCCTGATCACGGTGATCGCCGGCGCGTACTGGACGCTGGTCTCCTACGGGTTCGCGATCTCGGTGCCGGTCTCCACGGTCGAGCGGTACGTGGCCGCCGGCCAGCTCACCCCTGTGCTGCCGATCAGCCGCTCCTACATCGGCGGCTGGGCGGTGCTCGTTCCGATCACCGGCTTCACGGCCGCGCTGGCCAGCTTCGGCGCCGCCCTGTACGCGGCCAGCAGGCTCACCTACGCGGTCTCCCGGGAGGGCTTCGTGTCCAGGTACTTCACGGGGCTGCACCCGCGGTTCCGCACCCCATGGCGGGCCGAGGCGGCAACCCTGGCGGTGTCGCTGGTATTCCTCATCGCGGTGAGCCTGTGGCAGGGCGGGCCGGCGTTCGCGTACGGCTACCTCGGCGAGATCTTCGTGTTCTTCGTGCTCGTCCTGTACATATTCGTGAACCTGGCCAACTTCGTGTACCACTGGCGGCACGCGCGGGCGCAATTCAACTGGTTCCTCA
>Ga0126378_10003956_pt1 | contig 11240 bp, 10 predicted proteins | sample PanSoiMetPlot_23_FD_92587 | JGI IMG/M metagenome (GOLD analysis project Ga0126378, IMG submission 92587) | Tropical forest soil microbial communities from Panama - MetaG Plot_23 | ecosystem: Environmental > Terrestrial > Soil > Tropical forest > Bulk soil | place: Panama | collected 2016-02-17
CGACCCGGAGTGGACCGAGCGCTGGGACGTCGCGTTCGCCGACCTCTACCTTGAGGCGCTGGAACAGCTGCAGGCCGGAGAGCAGCCGTCGCGGCCTTGGGCGATCGCCTTCGCCGCACGGCGCGGGCTGCCCGTCCTGACCAGTCTGCTGCTCGGCATGAACGCGCACATCAATTACGACCTGCCGCAGGCCCTCCTAGCGGTGATCACCGACGAGGAATTTGATGACGCGGAGCTGATCGCCACGCGCGAGGCGGACCACAAAGCCATCGACGACATCCTTGCGGCACGAGTGTCGGCCGAGGGCGACGAGCTGATCAACATCGACGGGCCGGGCTCGCTGCTGAATCGGCTGCTGAGGCCGTTCAATCAAAGCGGCACCCGGCGTTTCCTGCGCGAGGCGCGCCAGAAGGTATGGGCCAATGCGATCAGTCTGAGCCAGGCGCGGCGCACCGGCGCCGGGGCTTATGCCGCCCGGCTCGCCGAGCTCGAGGAACTCAGCGCCGCCAAGGTAACCGAGCTGCAAGCGCCGGGGCAGGTGCTGCTCAAGCTCGCGGTGAAGGGCTTCGGTGTCCGCCTGCCCTCTCACCCGGCCAGCTGATCAGCGCGCTGGCCATTGCGGCGATAATTGAGATAGGCATGGACAACACGCAAGCGAAGCCGCTTAGGCAGGCGACGGATGCCGACCTGCCAGCAATCCGCCGTGTCATCGCCGCGGCCTACGACAAATACCTGGCCCGCATGGACAAGCCGCCCGCGCCGCTGCTGCGTGACTACGGCACTGCTGTCCATGCGGGCACCGTCTGGGTGGCCGGAAGCCCGGTGGCTGGCCTGATTTCGCTGACGCAGGAAGCAGACACGATCCTCATCGAGAATGTCGCCGTGCACCCAGATCAGCAGGGCATCGGCCTGGGACGCCGACTCATGGAATTTGCCGAAGAACTCGCCGGCGAACGGCGGATCCGGCGTCTCGCCTTATATACCAACGAGGTCATGACCGAGAACCAGGCGATCTACGCACATCTTGGCTATGAAATCATGAGCCGACGTACAGAGCATGGCTACAGCCGCGTCTACATGGAGAAGACCCTCCCAGCCAAGCCTGCTCACCCCGGCCGGTGAAGAGGTCATACGTCGCGTGATCACGCAGCCGGTGGCTGATCGATGCGCACCAGGTTGCCGGACGGGTCACGGACAGCGAAGTCTCGAGTGCCCCACGGCTGCTTGGTCGGCTCCTGCACAATCTCGGCGCCGGAATCGCGGACCTTCGTGAAGGCCGCGTCGAGGTCGTCGGTGGTGAAGTGGACTCCGTTCAGGGCGCCCTTTGCGATCAGAGCTGCGAGCGCATCTCCGTCGGCAGGGCTGCCATTCAGGTAGTTCGTGATGACGATCGCGACGCCGGGCTGGGAGGCCGCTCCGACGGTGAGCCAGCGGAACCCCTCCTGGGCAACGTCGTTCCGCAGTTCTAGGCCGAGTGCGTCGCGGTAGAAAGCCAGCGCGCGATCGGGATCATCAACGAGGACGAAGCACCGGGCCAGTGCGAGATCCATAGCGCAACGCTAGCTCGCGACCGGCTCGCGCGCGCTTCCGATTCTCCTGACGCCCGGGCTGTCGAAACCGACCAGTCCGTCCCCCACGGCGACCGACGCAGCGGCCGTATCGAATTGTTTGAGAAGTTTGCACCAGATCAAGAGGGTAAAGCTATAGTAATCGTCCTCTGCTCTGATGGTAACGAGGATGGATAGAGCGGGCTCTTGCCGACGATGCGACGCTCCCCGGCACCGGTCGCCTCAATCCGCGGACCGCTCCCGCGTGACCCTGGTGCTACCATCCCGGCAGTCGCGCTCGCCGTCGTCGTGACCATCCTCGCCGTCCTGACCGGATCAGGACCGGCGGCCGCCGGGAATCCGCTGCGGCCCGGGATGGCCGTACTGCTCGGCTCCTACGGTGCAGGCACCGGCCTCATCGGCAGCTCCTGGTGGCAGGCCGCGGTCGCGCTGTCGACCGTCGAGACATACGCGCAGGTCACCGGCGACACGACGTTTGACTCGGTGATCGCCGGCGCATTCGCGATCAACTCCGGTAGCGACTTCCAGAACGACTCAAACGATGACACCGCCTGGTGGGCGCTGGCGTGGCTACAGGCCTACGACCTGACGCACGTCCCGGCCTACCTCGCGATGGCCGAGACAGACGCCGACTACATTCACCAGGACTGGGACGACACGTGCGGCGGTGGCGTGTGGTGGCAGCGGAACCCGCTGGCCTATAAGAACGCGATCACCAACGAGCTCTTCCTCGAGCTCACCGCCTCGCTGCACAATCACCTACCCGGAGATGCCAAGTACCTGAGCTGGGCGAAGGCCGAGTGGTCGTGGTTCGACCACAGCGGGCTGATCAACGCGAACAGCGTGATCAACGACGGCCTCGACGGCTCCTGCGCGAACAACGGCGACGTCACCTGGACCTATAACCAGGGCGTAATCCTGGCCGGCCTTGCCCAGCTCTACCGGGCCACCGGGCACAGCGCGTTCCTGCGCGCGGCCGAGCGCATCGCGACAGCCGCGATCAGCCAGCTCACCTCTGGTGGGGTGCTGGCCGAACCCTGCGAGCAACGCATCTGCGCCGCCAGACTCGACGCAAATACCCAGGCCTTCAAGGGCATCTTTGTCCGCGACCTCAAGGTCCTCGCGGTCACGGCGTCGACGACGCGGTTCAACTCCTTCTTCGCCCGTCAGGCCCGGTCCATCGAGGCTCACGACACCGGCCACCACCATGAACACGGCATGTTCTGGGCTGGCCCGCTCGGGCGCGTAAGCCCGGCCAGTCAGGCCAGCGCGCTCGATGCCCTGATTGCCTCCGTCAAGCTGCCTTAGCGTCGCGGCCACCGTCGGGACGCCGAGCCGCCGGGCATACCCTGGCCGAATACGAAGCATCACGATCCGCAACAGAAAACTTTACTGACTCGATTCACTGACTGACTCCAGTTTTGATAGGTTGAGGACGTGCTCACGGATCCCGCTGACCTGCTTCGTCAGCGCGGCTACCGAGTGACCGGTCAGCGGTTGGCCGTCCTGCGTGCGGTTTCGAGCGAGCCCCATGTGACGGCGGACGCGGTAGCCGAGACCGTGCGGGCAGAGCTCGGCTCCATCTCGCTGCAAGCGGTCTACGACGCACTCGGCGTCCTGGTCGACGTGGGCCTGATCCGGCGCATCCAGCCCGCAGGCTCGCCAGCGCTTTTTGAGGCCAGGGTCAGCGACAATCACCACCACGTGATCTGTCGCAGCTGCGGCCGGGCCGCCGATGTCGACTGCTCCGTCGGCGCCGCGCCGTGCCTCACGGCCGTCGACGACAGGGGCTACGAGATCGACGAAGCCGAGGTCATCTACTGGGGTCGCTGCCCGGACTGCCAGTCCAAGAACCAGAACCAGAGGTGAACCCGCGCCGGCCCGCCGGCGCCCAATCACAGCCGATGGAGGACATCATGAGCGACGAGAGCCAGTGCCCGGTCGTGCACTCGGCCGTACCCCGGACGGTTCGAGACTGGTGGCCGGACCAGCTGGACCTGAAGGTGCTCCAGCTGAGCCCGCAAAAGGCCAGTCCCATGGGGGCGGATTTCAACTACCGGGAGGAGTTCGGCACCCTCGACTTCGCTGCCGTGAAGCGGGACATCGAGGCGGTTCTGACGACGTCGCAGGACTGGTGGCCCGCCGACTACGGCCACTACGGGCCGCTCATCATCCGGATGGCGTGGCACGCCGCCGGCACGTACCGAATCGGCGATGGGCGCGGCGGCGCGGGGCGGGGCACGCAGCGGTTCGCGCCGCTCAACAGCTGGCCCGATAACGCCAGCCTCGACAAGGCGCGCCGGGTGCTCTGGCCGGTCAAGCAGAAGTACGGCCGGAAGCTCTCCTGGGCCGACCTGCTGGTTCTGTCCGGCAACGTCGCCCTGGAGTCGATGGGCTTTAAGACCTTCGGCTTCGGCGGGGGTCGCGAAGATGTGTGGGAGCCCGAGGACGTCGACTGGGGCGTGGAAGCCACATGGCTCGGCGACGAGCGCTACAGCGGCGACCGCGAACTGGCCAATCCCTTCGGCGCCGTCCAGATGGGTCTCATCTACGTGAACCCAGAGGGGCCGAATGGCAACCCCGACCCGCTGGCCGCTGCCCGTGACATCCGAGAAACGTTCCGCCGCATGGCCATGAACGACGTGGAGACGGTCGCTCTTATCGCCGGCGGCCACACGTTCGGCAAGACCCACGGTGCGGCCAGTGGCGACGAGTACGTCGGCCGCGAGCCTGAGGGTGCCCCGATCGCGGAGCAGGGCCTCGGCTGGGCCAACAGCTTTGGCACCGGCAAGGGCGACGACACCATCACCAGCGGGCTGGAGGGCACCTGGACGCCCACACCCACGACCTGGGACAACAGCTACTTCGAGACGCTGTTCGGGTACGAGTGGCAGAAGGTGAAGAGCCCGGCCGGTGCATGGCAGTGGATCCCGACGGATCCGGCGGCGGCCACCACCGTGGCGGACGCCCATGACCCGTCGAAGGCGCACCCGCCGGTCATGCTCACGACGGACCTCTCGCTTCGGATGGACCCGATCTACGAGCCCATCTCCCGGCGGTTCCTCGAGAATCCCGAGGAACTCGCCGACGCCTTCGCGAAGGCGTGGTTCAAGCTGACCCACCGCGACATGGGACCCGTCTCGCGGTACCTCGGCCCGGAGGTTCCGGCAGAGCCGCAGCTCTTCCAGGACCCGGTCCCTCAGGTCACCGGCGAGCTGATCGGAGCGCAGGACGTCGCCGCTCTCAAGGCCGCGATTCTCGCTTCGGGCCTCACGATCTCCCAGCTGGTGTCCACGGCCTGGGCTTCTGCGTCGACATTCCGCGGCACCGACCGGCGTGGCGGAGCCAACGGGGCGCGGATCCGCCTGGCCCCCCAGAACGACTGGGAGGTCAACAACCCGGCTGAGCTAGGCCAGGTGCTGCGGACCCTCGAGGGGGTCAAGGAACAGTTCAACGGCTCGCAGGCTGGCGGGACGAAGCGGGTCTCCCTCGCCGACGTGATCGTGCTCGGCGGATGCGCGGCCGTGGAGCAGGCAGCCAAGAACGCGGGATATGACGTGCAGGTTCCGTTCTCTCCCGGGCGCACGGATGCGACGCAGGAATGGACCGACGTCGAGTCCTTTGCCGTGCTCGAGCCGACCTCCGACGGCTTCCGTAACTATGCGGGCAAGCTGAGAGCCGGTCAGGCCGAGCACGCGCTGGTAAACCGCGCGAGCCTGCTCACCCTGACCGCGCCCGAGATGACCGTTCTCGTCGGCGGCATGCGCGTCCTCAACACGAATTACGACAAGTCCGATCTCGGGGTCTTCACCGACCGGCCCGGCATCCTCAGCAACGACTTCTTCGTCAATCTGCTCGACATGGGCACGACCTGGCACGCGACGACGGAGTCCGAGGACGCCTTCGAGGGCCATGACCGGGCGACGGGCGCGCACAAGTGGACCGGTACGCGCTTCGACCTCGTGTTTGGCTCCAACTCTCAGCTCCGGGCAATCGCCGAGGTCTACGCGAGCAGCGACGCGCAGGAGAAGTTCGCGCGCGACTTCGCTGCCGCGTGGGGCAAGGTCATGAATCTCGATCGGTTCGACCTCACCTGACCGAAGCATCAGCCGGGGGGCTGGAAAAACTGATGGCCCCCCGGCTAACGCTTGCATAGCCTGACCTCTCGTGCGGGACAGGCCATCCGGCGTCGAAGATCGCGATCTCATTGACGCCCTGGCTCACGGCTGGCAGATCGACGTCGCAGTCGCCGAGTACGCCCCGGTCGGTGGCGGCAGTTACCACTGGATCGTGCGGGACCGCGACGGTCGGCAGTGGTTCGCTACCGTCGACGACCTCGATCAGAAGGGCTGGCTCGGCGACACCAGCGACGCAGTGGCTGAGGGTCTTGCTCAGGCGATGGAGACGGCCGTCGCGTTGCGGCACGAGGCAAGGCTTCCGTTCGTGCTGGCTCCGATCAGGGCACGGAACGGGGCCGCCGTCCTGCGCCTCGGGTGCGCCTACGCGGTCGCCGTGTTCCCCTACCTGGCTGGGGCCGCAGGCCGCTTCGGCGAGGCGCTGCCTGCGCGCGAGCGAAACCATGTCGTGGACATGCTGGCGGCGCTGCACGGCGCCACCCCTGGGGGGGCTCAGGTTCCGCCGCACGAGATTGCCCTTGCCCGGCGCAGCGACCTGGATGCGGCGCTCGGGGAGCTAGGCCAGCCCTGGAGCGGCGGCCCGTTGTCGGAGCCAGCCCGAGCGCTGCTGGGTGCCCACGCGGAGCAGGTGGGGCGCCTGCTGGCTCGCTTCGACCGCCTAGCTGAGCGGGTGACAGCCCTCGAGCCCGTGATCACCCACGGTGAGCCGCACCCTGCCAATCTCCTCACGGCAGGGACCGAGATCCTGCTGATCGACTGGGACACCGTCGGCCTCGCGCCGCCAGAGCGCGACCTCTGGTGGGTCGTCACCGACAGCGGCGGCGAAGAAGCGCGCCGCTACACCCGCGCCACCGGGCGGCGGGTCGACCCGGACGCGCTCACGCTCTACCGCCTGCGCTGGGCGCTCGATGATCTCTCGATCTTCACCCGCCAGCTTCGCTCCGGCCACGACCGTACCGCCGACGCCGAGCACGCGTTCCGCGCCATCGAGATCACCCTCGCCGGCGCGCCGGGATAGCGGCTCCGGTGCGCTCGCGCCGGGCGGCAGGCAGCGCGACGAGCATCAGCGCGCCGGTGATGGCGAATGCGACCGGAAAACCGATATGGCCGACGAACAACCCGAATGCAGCCGGGCCAGCCCCGTAGCCCGCGTCGTAGGCGAGGTTCCACAGGGCGCTCGCTGTGCCGGTGCTGGCCGGCATACGGTCGATCATCAGCGCGAGCGTCGCGTTCTGGCACACTCCGAATCCCGCGCCGAACAGGCACATTCCCGCGATCACCGCGACCGGTGAGGAGAGCCCGATCATGGTGATCATGCCCGCGGCGGCCACGGTCAGCGCCGGGACCAGCAGCCGCGCGTGACCGCGCCGGTCACCGAGACGCCCGGCCCACCAGCGCGTGATGGTGGCCATCAGCGCCTGAACGAGGAGGCCCACCACGACGATGTTGCTGGCGACTCCGGCGGCGAGCGGCAGGAAGGAGGCAATCACGCCCGCCGCCACCGTGCTTGACGCGAAGATGAGGAACGACCGCAACTGCCCGCCGCGCCGAAGCCCCGCCAGCAGCCCGTCAGACCGCCCGGAGCCAGCGCCTGGCCTCGCCGTCGTCTGCCTGCCCAGGCCGGCCGGCAGCCGCCGGAGAACCGCCGCGGGAATCAGCGCACTGGCCGCTGTGAGAACGACGACCAGCCCGATGCCGTAGTGGTCGGCGAGCCAGACACCGGCGGGCAGCGCGATGACTTCCGGAGCCATGGCTGCCACCCCGTACAGGCCAAGCCCTTCGCCGCGCCGGTCGGCTGGCAGGAGCTCCGCCGTCAGGGCACTCGTGAGCACGGTGCTAAGGCCGAATCCAAAGCCTCGAACGACGCTGACGGTCACGAGGCCGGCCAGCCCTCCACCGGTCAGCAGGGCTAGCGCCGGAACGCCGAGCAATAGCAAGCCAGCGGCCAGCAGAGACCGGAACTCGAAGCGGCGCATCAGCGCTGGCGCCGCCAGCTCGGCAGCCACGGTGCCGAGCAGGAGCATCGCGGTCACCAGCCCAGCGCCGGCGCTGCTCGCTCCTGCGGCCGACGCATACCGGGGCAGGACTGAGAACGGCAGCGAAAAACTGGTGAGCGCACAGAACTCTGCGAGGAACACCAGCGCGAGCGGGCCGGTGACGATGCGCTCCCGGGAAGCTCTCGTCACAGCCGGCGTGACGTCGCGGCGCGCGCTGGCCTGCGGCTCGGTACAGGTGGATGTGCTCATGACAGCGACGGTACGAGCGAAGTGGGCCACTGGTAAGGTCCAATTTCATGACGATCCAGTGGTCCGGTTTGAGCCCGGCGCTGCTGGTTCAGCTGGACCGTGATAGCGCGCAGCCGCTGCGATCCCAGCTGGAAGCGGCACTGCGCGACGCGATCCGGAGCGGCCGGCTGCGTGGCGGCGAGCGGCTGCCGTCGTCGCGGGAGCTGGCCAGGGAGCTGAGCCTGTCGCGTGGCCTGGTCCAGGAGTGCTACAGCCAGCTGCTCTCTGAGGGCTACCTGACCAGTCAGATTGGCTCGGCTACCCGAGTCGCGACGGGCGCCTACCGGCCGCCGCTCACGCCGCACGAGCGACCGCAGCCGCCGCAACAGCTGATCGCGGACTTCCAGGTCGGCGTGCCGGATCTCGCGAGTTTCCCGCGTGCGGACTGGGTCTGGGCGACCCGCGAAGCGTGCGCAAACGTGGCGGCTCCCGATCTTGGCTATGGCGACCCGCGTGGCAGCCCCGTTCTCCGTGCCGTTCTCGCCGGTTACCTCGGCAGGGTGCGAGCCGCCGCCGCAGACCCTGACCACCTGATCGTGAGCACCGGATTCGCCCAGGGCATCGTCCTCGCGTTGCGGGCGCTCGCCCACGCCGGCGTGCGGTGCGCTGCGTTCGAGGACCCCGGGTACGGCGCCGCCGAGGTCAGCGAGACGGTCGCGGCGGCCGGGACGATCGGCATGCAGGCGGTTCACGTACCGGTCGACGAGCGTGGCATCGACGTAGCCGCGCTCAAGGACAGCGGCGCTCAAGCCGTTGTCGTCACTCCGGCGCATCAGTCACCTACTGGTGTCGTCATGGCAGCGCGGCGGCGGCACGCGCTGGTCGAGTGGGCGCGCCGGAACGATGCCTACGTGATCGAGGACGACTACGACTCCGAGTTCCGGTATGACCGGGAACCCGTGGGTGTGCTGCAGGGTCTCGCCCCGGACCGCGTCGTTTCCATCGGCACAGCGAGCAAGTCGCTGGCACCGGCGGTTCGGCTCGGCTGGATCGCTGCGCCGCCGCAGCTAGCCGAGGCCATCGCGGCCGAGAAGCGCGTCAGCGACCGCGGCACCTCGACGCTCGATCAGCTGGCGCTGGCTGCGCTGCTCGAGTCGGGTCGCTACGACCGTCATCTTCGCCGTATGCGGGCGGTCTACGGCGGTCGACGGGATGTGCTCATCGGTGCGCTCGCGCGGCATGCTCCTGGCATCCGGCTGACAGGCCTCGCGGCCGGGTTCCACGCCGTTGCGCATCTGCCAGCCGAAGCGGACGAGCAGGCGGTGGTCGCCGCGGCCCGCGAGCGAGGGGTCGGGCTAGAGGGGATGAGCAGTTTCCGGTCCACGCGGGCGACGAGGCCGCCGCAGCTCGTGCTCGGGTTCGGCCTGGTCGGCGAAAGGGCCATCGAACCGGCCATCGCCGCTGTCGCCGATCTGCTGCGCTAGCAGTCGCTCGACTCAGTCAACTCGCGCAGCTTCTCGAAGCTGTCCGTCCAGCCGCTCCGATGCAAGTCCTGGCGCCCCTCGGTGGCGAACTGGCCCTGCGAGAGCGACACTTCCGTAGCGTGTCCAACCTCCTGAAGGAGCAGTTCCACGACTGTCTGGCGGTCGTCAGGATCGGGTTCTTCGTACCGGAACGTGTAGGCCAGCCGGCGCGGCGGCTCGATCTCGAGGAACTCGCCCGCGAGATGGAAGCGATCCCCATCTGGCGGCTGCATGGTGAACCGATAGCCGCCCCCCACGCGCAAATCGAGGTCGATCTCGGGCATTGTGTACCCATACGGCCCCCACCATCGCGGCAGTTCAGCGGACTCGGTGAGTGCGCTGAAGATCCGCTCCCGCGGCGAATCCACGACGATCTGCAGCTCTAGGACGAGGCCACCCGCTGATGAGTTCATGACCCGATTCTCCCGCAGAGTCCCTGAGCAGCCGCCCCGTGACCCTGGTGTCTGGTGGGCAGGCCACGGTGACTGCGATGCTGGCCGATGGGGCCGGATCGTGGGAGCTTGCGGGCTCCCACCGAAGGGAGAGCGCAATGCCCGTGCAGATTCCGACCGGTGACATCCATCACCTGCGGCTTACGGTGACCGACGTGGGCCGGAGCCGCCAGTTCTACACCGGCCTCCTAGGTTTCGAGGTCGCGGTGGAATCGCCGCCGCCCGATGACCCGTCAGCAGACGAGGTGTTTAAGATCCTCTTCGGCGGCGTGGTCATGATCCGCGGAAACCTGCTGATGGGCTTGCGGCCGATGGCGCCATCCGGTGACCGATTCGACCCGGACCGCGTCGGCCTTGACCATCTCAGCTTCGGCGTCGCCAGCCATGAGGACCTCGAGCATGCGGTGCGGCTACTCGACGAGCACGGCGTCCGCCACGGCGGGATTACCAATCTGCCAGCGTTCGGGATCGACGTGCTCTCATTCGAAGACCCTGATGGCATCCAGCTCGAACTGACGGCGCCAGCCCAGTCCGTCTGAGCCGCCCGGCAGCGGTCAGGCTTCCAAGCGCGGCTACCGCTGCTGCTCGGTGGGGCGGATGAGTAGCTCGTTGACCGCGACGTGGCGGGGCCGGGTCACTATGTAGCTGATCGCGTCGGCGATGTCTGTGGCTTCCATGCGCTGGCCGAACTGGTTGCGGATGCTCTGCAGGACCTCAGGCCGGTTGTGGCCGGCCAGCTCGGTCGCGGTCGCGCCGGGCTCGACCAGCGAGACACGCACGTACTGCCCAGCCAGCTCCTGACGTAGCGACTCGCTGAACGCGCCCACGCCGAACTTGGTCAGCGCGTAGACCCCGTTGCCGTTACGAGCAAACCGGCCTGCCACCGAGCTGATGTTCACCATGTCCGCGACCTGACGCGGTCCGTCCGCAGCGGCGCGCAGGAGGTGCGGTAGCGCAGCGTGCGCGCAGTACAGCAGGCCCAGCACGTTGAGATCCACCATCTGCTGCCACTCGGCCAGCGGCGCGCCGGCAGCCGGACCAAGCAGCATGACACCGGCGTTATTGACGAGCGTGTCTAGCCGGCCCAGTTCCGTGACGGTGCGCTCCACCGCGGCCGCAGCCTGTTTCTGATCGGTGACGTCGCACTCAAGCACCAGCACGGTGCCATCGCGTCGGCTGATCTCCGCCGCCAGTTCCTCTAGCCGCTCCCGCCGTCGGGCCGCCAGCGCCACCGCCGCGCCCTGGGCGGCCAGCGCGGCTGCCGTGGCCGCGCCGATGCCACTCGACGCTCCCGTGACCAGTGCGACTGTGCCTTCCAGTGCTGACGTCAACCCGC
>Ga0126378_10003957_pt1 | contig 11238 bp, 8 predicted proteins | sample PanSoiMetPlot_23_FD_92587 | JGI IMG/M metagenome (GOLD analysis project Ga0126378, IMG submission 92587) | Tropical forest soil microbial communities from Panama - MetaG Plot_23 | ecosystem: Environmental > Terrestrial > Soil > Tropical forest > Bulk soil | place: Panama | collected 2016-02-17
CCTGCCCGAGGTGCGGCGGCGGCTCGGCGAGCTCGCGGACGTGGGCATCGACCTGCGCCAGGTGACCCAGGAGCTGGAGACCGAGGGCGTCGACGCGTTCGTCAAGTCGTTCGACAACCTGCTGCAGACGATTACCAGAGCAGCGGAGGACATCCGCGCCGGCAAGGGCCCACGCCAGTGGCACTCGCTGGGGACGGCCCAGGTGGCGGTCGACGAGACGGTCTCCCGGCTGCAGGAGCAGGACGCCGGGCGCCGGCTGTGGGGCCGTGACCCGACGTTCTGGGTACCCGGCACCGAGCCCGAGCGCTGGATGGGCTGGCTCACCGTGCCCGAGCAGATGCTGGAGCGGATCGACCGGCTCGAGGAGGTGGCCGCGGCGGCCGCCGCCGACTACTCCGACGCCGTCCTGATGGGCATGGGCGGCTCCAGCCTCTGCCCCGACGTGTTCCGGGCGACGTTCGGTCACCTGGCAGGCCACCCCCGCCTGCACGTCCTGGACACCACCGACCCGGTCGCCATCCGGGCCCTCCGGCAGGCGATCGACGTCGGCCGCACCCTCTTCATCGCCGCCAGCAAGTCGGGCGGCACGACCGAGACCCTCGACCACCTGGCGTACTTCTGGGAGGAGGTGCGCCGGACCGGCACGCACCGGCCCGAGCACCAGTTCGCGGTGATCACGGACCCGGGCAGCGGGCTGGAGCGCCTGGCGCTCGAACGGGACATCCGCTGGGTCTTCCTGAACCCGACCGACATCGGCGGCCGGTACTCGGCCCTCTCCTACTTCGGCCTGGTGCCCGGGGCGGTGATGGGCCTGGACGTCGGCGAGCTGCTGGAGCGGGCAGTCGAGATGTTCCAGTCCTGCGACCCGAGCGTGCGGGTGGAGTCCAGCCCGGGCCTCTGGCTGGGCGCCGTCATCGGGACGCTCGCGAACAAGGGCCGCGACAAGCTGACGCTGGTCATGTCGCCACGCGTGGCCGCCCTCGGCTCCTGGCTGGAGCAGCTGCTGGCCGAGAGCACCGGCAAGCAGGGCCGCGGGGTCGTGCCCGTCGTGGACGAGCCGCCCGGCCGGCCCGAGGCCTTCGGCCAGGACCGGCTGTTCGTGCACGTCCGCATGAACGGGGAGGGCCCGCACGAGGGCCTGCGCGCGCTAGAGGCGGCGGGTCAGCCGGTCGTGACCCTGACCATGCGCGACCCGCTGGACCTGGGCGGCGAGTTCGCCCGCTGGGAGCTGGCAACGGCGGTCGCCGGCGCGCTGCTCGGCATCGACCCGTTCGACCAGCCCAACGTCCAGGAGAGCAAGGACAACACCGCGCGCCTGCTGGCCGGGCTCGGGCCCGACGGCGGCCTGCCGGAGGCCCCCGCCATCGGCCCCGCCGAGGCGGGCGGCGCCGTCGCCGGCCTGCTGGGCCAGGCCAGGCCGGGCGGCTACCTCGCCGTGCTGGCGTTCACGACCCGCACGGCGGCCTCCGACGAGGCGCTGGCCCGGATCCGGGCCCGCGTCCGCGACGTCTCTCGCCTGGCCACGACGGCTGGCTACGGTCCCCGCTACCTCCACTCGACGGGCCAGCTCCACAAGGGCGGCCCGCCGGTCGGCCTGTTCCTGCAGGTCGTCCAGGAGGACACGGTGGACGAGGCGGTGCCCGGCCGGCCGTATACATTCGCGCAGCTGCGCCGGGCGCAGGCCCTTGGCGACCTGCAGTCCCTCCGGTCGCGCAACTACCCTGTGGTCCGAGTCGACCTGGGCCGGTCGCCCGACGAGGGCTGGCGGGCCCTGGCCGACGCCGTCGAGCAGGCGGTCTCGTAGGCGGATTGGCAGGAGGCTCGCGATGCAGGTGGGAATGATCGGCCTGGGCAGGATGGGCGGGAACATGGTCAGCCGCCTCCTCCAGCACGGCCACCAGGTGGTCGCCTACGACCGCTCCGACGAGGCGGTCGCCAGGAGCGCGTCGGAGGGCGCGACCGGGGCCGGCTCCCTCGACGAGCTGGTCGAGAAGCTGACCGACCGCCCCCGCGTGGCCTGGGTGATGGTGCCGGCCGGCGATCCCACCAGCCAGACGCTGAGGCGACTCTCCGAGCTGTGCGCGCCGGGTGACATCGTGATCGACGGCGGCAACACGAACTGGCAGGAGGCGCTGAAGGACGCGGCCGTGCTCGAGGCGGCCGGGCTCCGCTACCTGGACGCCGGGACCTCGGGCGGCATCTGGGGCCTCCGGAACGGGTACTGCCTGATGGTGGGCGGCTCGCGGGAGGCGTACGAGCTCTGCGAGCCCATCCTGCGCGCACTGGCCCCGGAAGGAGGAGGCCTGGTCCACACGGGTCCCCAGGGCTCCGGCCACTTCGTGAAGATGGTCCACAACGGGATCGAGTACGCGCTCATGCAGGCCTACGCCGAGGGCTTCCAGATCATGCAGAGGTCGATCGCCTTCCCCGGCATGGACATGCACGCGATCGCGGAGGCCTGGCGGGAGGGGAGCGTCGTGCGCTCGTGGCTGCTGGACCTGATCGCGGACGGGCTGGCGAAGGACCCCGAGCTGACGGGGCTGGAGGGCTACGTCGAGGACACCGGCGAGGGGCGGTGGACGGTCGCTGCCGCGATCGACGAGTCGGTGCCGGCGCCGACGATCACGCTGGCGCTGTACGAGCGGTTCCGGAGCCGGGAGGACAACACCTTCGCCGACCGGATGCTGGCGATGATGCGGAACCAGTTCGGCGGCCACGCCGTCAGGACCACCCGGCCGTGAGCGTGACGGACGTCGACGTCAACCCGCTGGCTGAGGGCCTGAGCGAGTACCGGCTCGCCGACCCGGCGCTGATGGTGATCTTCGGGGCCACGGGCGACCTCGCCAGCCGGAAGCTGCTCCCGGCCCTGTACAACCTGGCCCGGGGCAGGCTGCTCCCGGCCGGGTTCGGCCTGGTCGGCGCGGCGCTCGACGACATCAGCGAGGACGAGTTCCGCCAGCATGCGGCCCAGCACGTGAGGGAGCACTCGCGCACCCAGCCGGTCGACGAGCGGATGCTCGACGCCTTCGTGTCCGAGCTGGCGTACCTGTCCATCCAGTTCGACGACGCGGCCGGGTTCCAGCGGCTCGGCGCGCGCCTGGAGGAGCTGGCCGACGCCCGCCACACCGGCGGCAACGTCGTGTTCTACTGCGCGACACCGCCGCCGACGTACCCCAAGATCGCGGAGCAGCTGCGCGCTGCGGGTCTCAACCGGGGCTCGGGATACCGGCGGATCATCGTCGAGAAGCCCTTCGGCAGCGACCTCAAGTCCGCCCGGGACCTGAACCGGGTGCTCCGGAGGGTCTTCCCCGAGGACTCGCTGTATCGCATCGACCACTATCTGGGCAAGGAGACCGTCCAGAACATCATGGCCTTCCGGTTCGCCAACTCGGTCTTCGAGCCCGTGTGGAACTCCCAGCACGTGGACCATGTGCAGATCACGGTCGCGGAGCCGCTGGGCGTGGAGCAGCGGGGCGCGTACTACGAGCGCGCCGGCGCCATGCGGGACATCGTGCAGAACCACGCGCTGCAGCTCCTCACGCTGGTGGCGATGGAGCCGCCGATCGCGCTCGAGGCCGGCGCCACGCGGGACGAGAAGGTCAAGGTGCTCCGCTCGATCCGGCCGTTCGAACCGGACGAGGTGGCGCTCCGGACGGTGCGCGCGCAGTACGCCGAGGGCTGGGTGATGGGGGAGCACGTGCCCGGCTACCGTCAGGAGCCGAAAGTCGAGCCACAGTCGGTGACCGAGACGTTCGTGGCCCTGCGCTGCCAGGTCGACAACTGGCGCTGGGCGGAGACGCCCTTCTACATCCGGACCGGCAAGCGGCTGCCGAAGCAGGTGACCGAGATCCGCGTCCAGTTCAAGCGGCCGCCACACCTGACCTTCGGCCGCGACGCGACCCGGGACCTGGAGCCGAACTCGATCACGCTACGCATCCAGCCCGAGGAGGGCATCGCGCTCCGGTTCGGAGCCAAGGTGCCGACCGCCGGGCTCAGGATTCGGAGCGTGAACATGGACTTCCTCTACGCGTCCTCCTTCCTGCTCGACGCGCCCGACGCGTACGAACGCCTGCTCCTGGACTGCATGCTCGGCGACCCCACGCTGTTCACCAGGGCCGACGAGGTCGAGGCGGCCTGGACCCTGGTGGACGGGATCGAAAAGGCCTGGCAGCACGGAAACCAACCGCTCGAGACGTACCCAGCCGGCAGCTGGGGACCGGAGGGGGCCGACCGGCTGATCGCGGCGGACGGCCGCCACTGGCACCGGCCATGACCGCGCCGCCCGACCAGGAGCGCGTGCGCAGCCGGAGCTGGGAGGGTGGCGGCGTGGGCCTGGGCGCGGTGATCGAGCACCTGGCCAGGCTGGAACGGGAGCTGACCGAACACGACCGCAGCCCCGAGGAGCACCCGCATCCGCGCAACTGCGTGCTCAACCTGATCGTGGTCGTGGCCGACCGCCATCGCGCCGGCGGCTGCGACCGCACGATCGCGAACCTCGGCGCCGGCCACCCCCTGCGTGCGATCCTCGTCCACCCGGGCGGCACGGAGCGCGAGGGGACGCTGGACGCCGAGGTGACGGTGGACGCGCACCAGCTCGTCAGCGGGTTCCCGGTGCAGCGCTCCCAGGTGCTGCTCCACGTCCACGGGGAGGCCGTCCGGCACCTGGCCAGCCTCATCGGGCCGCTGCTCGTCCCTGACGTGCCCACCTACTTCTGGTGGTCGGGGCGCGGTCACCTGGACCGTCACGCGATCGGCGAGGCGACCTTCGCGGACGTGGTTGTGGTCGATTCGGAGCGCGTCCAGCGCCCGGTCGACGCCCTGCGCGAGATGTCCGCATTCGCCGCCGGAGCGGATACGTCGGCCGGGGTGGCCGACTTCCGCTGGGAGCGGCTCCGGCCCTGGCGGGACGCCATCGCCCAGTTCTTCGGCCCCGCCGCCCGGCGCGACCTCCTTCACGGCCTGGACGACGTCGCGATCGACGCCGCCGGCACCGGACGCGCCGGGCGGGCTGGCGCCGCGCTGCTGGTGGGCTGGGCGGCCGCGATGCTGGGCCGGGAGCCGATCGTGGTCGAGCGGCCGGGCGAGGACGCGACCGAAGGCGTGGCTGGGGCCGCGGGGCGGCGGGTGCGCCTGGCGCTGCGCTCCGTCCCGCGCGAGGGCGTGCCCGACGGCTCCCTCCTGGCCGTAAGGCTGCGCGGGCGGTCGGGCCACCGCGACTGGAGGTTCGACGTCGAGCTCGAGCGGAGCGGGCGGCAGCACGCGGCGGTGACGATCGAGCTCGGCGGCCGACCCCCGCTGCGCCAGCGCCTGGAGCTGCCGCGGCTGGACGACTCCGACCTGCTCACGCACGTGCTGCTGACCAGCCGGCCCGGGGCGGTGCTGGCGAGAGCCCTGGCCAGCGCGGCGCCCCTGCTGGAGGCGCTCCGGTGAGGGTGCGCGTCCTCCCCGACGCCGAGGCGGTGGCAAGAGAGGCCGCCGACCGCGTCGCAGAGGCGCTGGGCACCGGGGCCCGCACGCTCGTGCTGGCCGGCGGCTCTACGCCGCGCCGCGCCTACCAGATGCTCGCCGAGGAGCCGCTGGCCTGGGGAAGGGTGCGCATCCTGTTCGGCGACGAGCGCTGCGTACCCCCCGATCACCCCGAGAGCAACTACCGCATGGCCGAGGAGCTGCTCTCGCGCGTGCACCCCGGCACGGTCCACAGGATGCCGGCGGAGCTGGGAGCGGAAGCCGGGGCGGCCCTGTACGAGGAGGTGGTGCGGGCGCTGTCGCCGCTCGACTGCGTGCTGCTTGGCATGGGCCCGGACGGCCACACGGCGTCCCTGTTCCCCGGCCACCCGGCGCTCGCGGCCGGGGGGTACGCGGTCGCCGTTCACGGGTCGCCGAAGCCGCCGCCGGACCGGGTCAGCCTGACGCTGCGAGCCCTGCGCGCGGCGAAGCGGGTGCTGTTCCTCGTGACGGGGGCGGACAAGGCCGAGGCGCTGGCGATGGCGCAGCGCGGCGAGGTGCCCGCCGGCCTGATCCCTGACGCACTCTACCTGGCCGACCCGGCCGCCGCCGGCCGCCTGGCCCACACCGTCTCCGAGCGCGACCGGTGACCCCGGTCAGGGTGGTCCCCTCGATCCTCTCTGCCGACCTCACCTGCCTCGGCGCCCAGGTTCGGGAGGCGGCGGCCGCCGGAGCGGACCGGATCCAGGTCGACGTGATGGACGGCCACTTCGTGCCCAACCTGACGTTCGGCCCCGACGTGGTCCGCGCGGTGCGCCGCGCCGTCCCCGAGCTGCCCATCGAGGCCCACCTGATGGTGGAGCGTCCGGAGCTGTTCGTGGAGCAGTTCGCGGAGGCCGGCGCCGACTACGTCCTGGTCCAGGTCGAGTCCACGACCTCGCTGTGGCGAACCATCCTGGCGATCTCGCACGCCGGCGCGACGCCCGGGGTCGTGCTCAACCCGGCCACGCCGGTCGAGATGCTGAGCGAGGTTCTGGGCGAGGTATCCCTGGTGAACGTGATGACGGTGGAGCCGGGGTTCGGCGGCCAGGCCTTCATCGAGGCGATGGTGCCCAAGATCGCGCGGCTGCACGCCCTGGCGCCCGCCGTGGAGATCGAGGTGGACGGCGGCATCGACGCCCGCAGCACGCCGCTGGTGGTGGGGGCGGGGGCGACCCTGCTCGTGGCCGGCAGCTCGGTGTTCGGGCACGCGGAGGGCGTCGCCGCCGGCATCGGGGCGCTCCGCCGCGCGGCCGGAGACGCGGGATGAGGCGACACGGCCGCACACGCTCGGGGCATGGATGCCGGCGATCATCGTCGGGCCCACCGGCGTGAGGACCCTGGCGCGCTGACCCATGAAGCCCCTTCCCCCTTGCGGGGGAGGTGGCGCCAGGGGCCGGAGGGGGGTTCGATCCAGCAGTCCCCCTCCCCCAACCCCTCCCGCGAGGGGAGGGGGGCTACCCGGAGCTAATTCCCGACTCGCTCCACGGTGAAGACGCAGCAGAACGTCCCCGTCACGCAGCCACACTCCGTCTCCTCGATCGCCCAGTCGTTGGCCAGGCCGCCCCAGCGGAGCGCGGACTCGAACGCCGCCACCCAGAAATGGCACGCCTTGGCCGGCTTCACGCGGCCGAGCGCGAACAGGTTGGAGTAGTGGATGATCCAGAACTGGCGCCGGTCGATCTGCTTCCAGGCGTGGAGCGGCTCGCCGCGGACGCGGTCCATGCTGTGGTTGAAGACGTAGAGCGCGTCCGCCACCTTGCTCTCGGGTTTGCCCATCATCCGGAACGGCTTGGGCTGGGTGCTGCGCAGCCAGTCCTCGGTGACCGTCCGGCCCAGGGTCCTCAGATGGGCGGCCGCGTCGGCCTGGAAGAACGCCTCGAAGGCCTCGGCCAGGCGGCTGCACTCGTCGGTGGTGGCCGTTCGCTCGCCGTTGTCGGGCGGCTCCTCCATCAGGTAGCGCTGCATCCCGGCCACCTCGAGGACCTGCGGCCAGTAGCGCTCGGCCGTCGTCCTCGCGTGACGCATGAGGCAGGCGAAGTACGAGTTGAGGATCGGCAGGTCGTGGCTCTCCAGGCTGGGCACGCCCATCTTGTGGAGCATGGTGACCGCCGAGTCCGCGGCAACCGGAGCCGGGACCTGGGCGAACGACGCCTGCTGCCACGCCTGCGGGGCCGCCTCGACCTCAGCCCACCGGCCGGGCGGCTCCAGGCCGGCCGTGGAGAGGGGCGCGAACTGCTGCTGCTGCGCCGGCCGGGAGGCGGGCCGGGCCGGCCGGCGCGGCTGCGGCGGCTCCACGTCGGGGACCTCCACCAGCTCCTCGAGCAGCTCCCACACCGACTGGTGGCGCTCCGCCGGGTCCTTGGAGAGCGCCCGGGTCAGCGCGCGGTCGACACCCGGCGGCAGGCGCCGGTTGCGCGCGTTGGCCGAGGGCACGTGCCCGTTCAGGGTCGCCGTCAGGATCTCGCCCACGGTCCGCCCGCTGAACAGCGGCGTCTCCGTGAGGATCTCGAAGATCAGCACGCCGATCGCGTACACGTCGGCTCGGCGGCTGGGCTCCTTGCCCTCGACCTGCTCGGGCGCCAGGTACTGGGGCGAGCGGAGGTTGTAGCCCGGGCTCGTGAGGGCCATCGGGCCGGTGCGCCGGCTGGCGATGCCGAACTCGGCCATGTAGGCGCGGCCCGAGGTGTCGACCAGGATGTTGTTCGGCTTCAGGACCCGGCACACCAGGCCCAGGTCGTGGGCCCGCTCCAGCGCGTCAGCGATCTGGCTGACCACGCTCCAGAGCAGGTCGGGGTCGACACGGCCCTCTGCAATGAGGTCGTCGAGGGTCGGCGCCTCGAGGAAGGGGGCGGTGGCAAAGGTGACGTGGTCGTCCCTGCCCACGTCGTACATCGGCAGGATCGCGGGGTGGTCCACCCTCGAGCACAGGCTCGCCTCCCGGCGCAGCCGCTCCACGAGCGCCGCCTCGGGCTCGAGCTGGCGATCGATGACCTTCAGGGCCCACTGCGAGCCCAGGCTGCCGGTGGCCCGGTAGACGGCCGTGTGCGTGCCGTGTCCGAGACACCTGATGAGCTGATACCCCCCAACGCTGGAGCCGCCGAGCTCCTGGATGTCTACCACCTCGTCATCCGCCCAATCACCTCGCATCGTACCCAATGCGTACGCGCAGACGCGACCGCACCCGGCCTCCGGACCGGCCCGGCGACGGCCGCCCCATGAGGTCCCGGCACAGCAGGTAGCGCCCCCTGTGGCACCTGACCGGTCCCTTTCCTCGATTCCGTAAACTCAGCGCCGTGACCGCGGCTCGCTTCGGGGTGTTCGGCCTGGCCGTGATGGGCCAGAACCTGGCTCGGAACGTGGCCTCTCGCGGCGTACCTGTGGCAGTGTACAACCGGACGCGGGCGCGCACCGAACGGATGATGGCGGAGCACGGCGGCGAGGCCCGGTTCGTCCCGGCGTTCGACATCAGCTCGTTCGTCGCGGCCCTCGAACGGCCGCGCACCGTCCTGGTCATGGTCAGGGCCGGCTCGCCGGTCGACGAGGCGATCGACCAGCTCCGTCCCCGTCTCCAGGCGGGCGACATCCTGATCGACGGCGGCAACTCCTTCTTCGGCGACACCCGCCGCCGGAGCGCCGAGCTGGAGGGCTCCGGCCTGCGGTTCATCGGCACGGGCATCTCCGGCGGGGAGGAGGGGGCCCTGCACGGCCCCAGCCTCATGCCCGGCGGCACGCTGGACGCCTACGAGCACGTCGAGCCCATCTTCACGCGCATCGCCGCCCAGGTCGAGGGGGTACCGTGCTGCACCTACATCGGCCCGGACGGGGCCGGCCACTACGTGAAGATGGTCCACAACGGCATCGAGTACGCGGACATCCAGCTGATCGCCGAGGCGTACGACTTCCTCCGCCAGGGCCTGGGCCTGGGACCCGCCGAGCAGGCGGCGGTGTTCCGGGAGTGGAACCGCGGCGAGCTCGACTCCTACCTGGTCCAGATCACGGCCGAGGTGCTGGCCAAGCGCGACGCCGCCACCGGGCAGCCGCTGGTGGACGTCATCCTGGACGAGGCCGAGCAGAAGGGCACCGGGCGGTGGACCTCGCAGGACGCGCTCGGCCTGGGCGTGCCCGTCACGGCGATCACGGAGGCGGTCTTCGCGCGCTCCCTGTCGGCCCAGAGGGAGGGGCGTCTTGCGGCGTCGAAGCGGCTCCCCGGCCCTCGACGCGCGCTTACGGACGTGGAGGGCATGGTCGACGCGGTCCGGGACGCGCTCTACGCATCGAAGGTCGTCGCCTACGCGCAGGGCTTCGAGCAGATGGCGGCGGCCGCCCGGATGTACGGCTGGAACCTGGACTTCGGCGCCATCGCGACCATCTGGCGCGGCGGCTGCATCATCCGGGCTCGCTTCCTGAACCGAATCAAGGACGCCTTCGACGGGCGCCCGGACCTGCCAAGCCTGCTGCTGGCGCCCTACTTCCGCGACGCCGTCGCGGCCGGCCAGGAGCCTTGGCGCAGGGTCGTCAGGACCGCTGTGGAGATCGGGGTGCCGGTGCCCGCCTTCGCCTCGGCCCTCGCCTACTACGACGGCTACCGCCGCGAGCGGAGCCCGGCCAACCTGGTCCAGGGCCTGCGCGACTACTTCGGCGCCCACACCTACCGCCGCCTGGACCGCGAGGGAAGCTTCCACACACGGTGGGCGCAAGACGGCGCCGAGGTCGAGGCGTAGGGCGCCGACCGGTAGACTCTCTCTGCCGCGGAGAGGTCGCCTAGTCCGGTCGAGGGCGCGGCACTGGAAATGCCGTATCGGGGTAACTCGATCGAGGGTTCGAATCCCTCCCTCTCCGCCATTTTCGAACTCGGATCGCACCCCGCGCCGCACCGAAGGAGCAGCCGCCCGGTCCGCCTGACGCCAACCGTGACGCCAACCCCGCCCCTCCATGGCCATCGACCGGGGCCTCCCGCAGGGCCAAGTCCACCGCCCGCGCCGCATCCCGCTGAAGCGTTGGCGTCACGTGGCTGTACAGGTCGAGCGTGATCGCGATCGTGGAGTGACCCAACATCTCGGACGCCACCTTCGAGGCGTCAGCTGCTGGTCGCCCGGAGATCTTCGTCTCGCCCCTGCTTGCAGACTCCGTCGAGGTCGGCGCCGTTCTGGTCCACGAGCTCATCCACGCCGCCCACCCAGACGCCGGCCACAGAGGTGCGTTTAAACGCGCCGCGCTCGCGCTCGGCCTCACCGGACGGATGACCGCCACCACCCCCGGCGCCCAGCTGCGCCACGACCTGGTTGCGCTCACCGAGCAGATCGGCCAGCCCTACCCCCATGGCGAGATCCACGCGCCCACCGACGAGCGCAAGCAGTCCACGCGGATGCTCAAGCTTCAGTGCCCCGGCTGCGGGTACGTGATCCGCACCACCCGGACGTGGCTCGATGTCGGCGTCCCGCTCTGCTGCTGCGGAGAGGACTTCGAGGTGGCCACTCCAGGGACGCCGTCGACCGCTGGCCGGACTACCACGTCAATTCCTCGCGGCGTGCCCACCACGCCTCGGCGGCGTCCATCGCTCTCTCCGCCTCGGGCACGCCCACTGTTCCAGTTACTCCGATTTTCTCATCCATTAACCCGGCCGTTGCGACCCAGTGCAGGGGAATCAGGGTGAGCTGCGCCGGGAGCCACCGGCGCTCGTCGGGCGTCACGGGTTCGGGAGCGGAACTGTCGTAGGCGTCGCAGAGTTCGCGGAGGTCGACGTCGGCGCCA
>Ga0126378_10003958_pt1 | contig 11237 bp, 9 predicted proteins | sample PanSoiMetPlot_23_FD_92587 | JGI IMG/M metagenome (GOLD analysis project Ga0126378, IMG submission 92587) | Tropical forest soil microbial communities from Panama - MetaG Plot_23 | ecosystem: Environmental > Terrestrial > Soil > Tropical forest > Bulk soil | place: Panama | collected 2016-02-17
CACACGGGCTTATAACTGAACTTCTGGCCGCCGATGCTCACTCCGGCGATTAGCCCACCCTTGGTGACGGTGAATGTCGCCATGCCTTTGTAATAGCTGCCCGCAGTCGCCGCGTCCTTGTTGCTGGCGCTCGCGCCGGCCGACGAACCAGCAGTGCTCGTCTGCGCTTGGGCGGCGCCTGTGACCACCACTGCCTCAGCGCCGGCGCCGAACTCGAAGTTGCCGCTCGTGAATTCCCTGAACGCGCGCTCGTCCTGGAAGAAGACGATTTCGCTGTAGCCCGCCCCGCCGATCTGCAGGCCAACCGTCGCCTGCGTCATAGAGCTGTTGCCGACGTACTTGCCCTTCGCGTAGACCCGACCGTCACCGTGAGCGCCCCCGACGATGAAGGCTCCTTTAACGATCGTCGGGAAGACAGCGTAGCCATACGCGGTTTTGAAGAACTTGCCGCTCTCGCCGGCATTTTTGAAGATGGCGATCGTGTCGCTGTACCCGTCGGCCCACGCAGGCGAGACCGTAAACGCGACGAACACGAATGCGATGATCGAAATCAGACGGTTGAGCATGGTCCTATCTCCTTGGTCGAATCAACTGCATTAGGCCAACCGCACCGAGTGCGGACCAGGCGGCCACGGCGCAGCCTTGGAGCTTTGTTGCGCACCGACGAATATGCCCGCGTGCTACGCTCGACAGTTAGTTGTTGCCGAGATCGTCAACTTCTCGGGCTACGCCGTCTTTCTGATCGATCACTACAGCGGCCTTAGACCAGTTGATCAGCCGGTCGATACCATTCATTTCGGCAAGCTGCTTGATCGCTGCTGCGAGGACTGGCTTCTTGCCATAGACGTCTCGATGTACTTCCAGAAATATCCGCCTTGCATCCACTCGCGCCAGCAGAATGGGCTCGTAGACAATTACACCCTGGTCACCCACGGACAGCCGGCCATAGAGGTCCTCGGCATCGTCGGAGTGCAGCCGAATACAGCCGCTACTCTGGAAGTCGTAGATGCTAAGGGGCGCGTTCGTTCCATGAATGCCAAGAGACGGAAAGCTCAGTCCGATCCAGTTCCGGCCTAAGGGATTGTTGGGTCCCGGCGGCACGGAAGTCTTCACGACCTTCCCCGCTCGGGCCCATTCCTCCTGGATTGATTTTGGCACGTACCAAGTTGGCTTTTCGAGCATCTGTACGACCTCGAATGTGCCAATCGGCGTCGGCCACGTGGGTCGCCCAGGGGCAATTGGGTACTGTCTGACCACCGACCTGTCATGGAGCAGAAAGAGCAGCCTTTGTGGGAGATTTATGACAATGCCGTCGGCTAGGTCTGCGGGAACCACGTGCCGGTTATCGAGATGAAGCTTTTGCCCAACTACTAGTGCACTCGCGCGCTGGATGCCGTTTACTCGCGCGAGAACTCGTGAGTCGATTCCATATCTCGCACCGATACTGCCAAGGGTATCGCCAGGTTTGACCGTATATTCGGACACGGCTCCGACCACGCTCTGTGACAGCGGCGGCAATTGTGCAGCCTCGACAGGTGGCACGTACGCAAATAGAGCTAAGGCTGCAACTGCGATACAATGCCCCAATATGGTACCAAACTTGTTAGCCGACATCGGCTTGTTGCCATAAATAACCGTCACTCCAGACTTCGCCAGCTTATGGATTCTGCCCGCCGGTATGGGAAGATCATTCCAATTGTCGGCCGCCCATACGTTGCCGACCGCGTCGATTCGCGCGTCCATGAGACTCTCAATGATGCCATTGGCGATGCTGCTTTCCGCTTTTTGGGTGTCGCTTACGTGTCTCAGCGATTTGTTCCACAAACTCGCCTCGCTCGAGACGATCGGCCAAATCTCGCCAGTGTTTGGCTAGATCCAGATAGGTCCTCCGGAACGCTTCATCCCCAGCCCAGTCGGCGAGTGCTGCACATTGCCGCGCTCGCCGCCGATAGTTTTCTGGTGTTACCATTATCCTCATTCCCAAGTGACGCGGTATCAATGCCTAGGACCTGGATCGGTTCAATGCAGCGACGTCGACAAGCATCGTGTGTCTAACGACCTCATCCTTGAATGCCACGAACATTCGACGGCGCGGAGAGTGCGGGTGGGACCGATAACGACATGAAGCGAGCGTGAAATAAAATTTGACAGAGAACTCTAGTCACCTCGCCGCGAGCACTTGTGACCGAGGGGCAGGCGGATAGCAAGTCTTTGTCGGGCGCCCAACGCTCTGACAAGTGCAGGAGCGGCCGGCGCTGCGCGCTCCTGCTGCGTGCCCCCGCAACCAGTTCAATGTGGTAACATGACACCACATTGACGGAGCTTCTCCCGATGGCGGCTTATGTAATCCACGGCAAAGACCCTCAGCGCTGCGGTGCAATGGCGAAGCACGCCGACCCATCCAGAGTTCGCGGCCGGCGCTGCCGGAATTGGCCAGTGCCCGGCAGGACGCGCTGCCGTTTTCATGGCGGGCTGAGCACAGGACCCAAGACGCCAGAGGGGAAGGCAGCTGTCGTTGCCGCCATGCAGGAAGGCAGGCGGCGCCGGATCGCCGAACTCGCCCTAGACGCGAAGAAGATAAACACTGGCAGACGGCGTCCGAAGCCGGAATTGTCTCCCGAGGCCCAGCGGCTCGTCGGTCTAATTCGCCAGCTCGCAGAGAAACAGGCACCGCGACGGAAGCGTGGGCGTCCGACGAAAGCGGAGGTCCTTGGTCGCTTCGGGGTAAAGAGCGACGAAGAGCTGATCGCAATGGCCAGAGCGGCACTGCCTGCACTGCGGCACAGGTCGCTGGGCTCGGATTGATTCCCCAGATCGACCAACTTCGCTTCAAACGCTTACCCGTAGCCGCTTGCGAAGCCGCCGGTTGCCCCCGATTTTTAGCCGCAGTTTCGGAGGGCAAGGTACGAATTTTGCCCGGCAGTCCGGCGGGTCTGGGCGAATCCCGAGTTGCGATTTGCCAGAGGACAGGGCGCGCGACCCGATGAGGGAGGCACCTAGAAGAGCGTCGCATTTGATCGCGCCGCCAAGCCTGCGTGAGGGCGTCGAACAGCGGCACGGGAGGGAAAAGGGCATGGCCGCCCGAGATCGCGCCGTAGGGATACCAACTCCCTTTCGGGCGTCCGGTCTGCCGGTCGCGAAGACGGGGGCAATACCGCCGGCGGCGTGGGCTACTGGTCGAACCCGTCGTCGCCGTCCAGGTCGAGAAAGCGGCGCTCGCGCCGGCACACCTCGAGCGCTCGCTCCGCGGCGAGTTCCGCCTTGCGCTTGAGCACAAGCTCGAAGATTTGCTGGGCGTCGTCGGTCTGGTGGTTGCGGAACTTCGCTTCGTCGACGCGGATCTGCGCCATGAGAATCGTCTTGGCAGCGTCAGCCTGGACACGGCTGAGGGCAATGTAATTGCGACCATCCTTGGGATTGGGCGCATCAAGGATCTTGCCGAGTTGGTCGAGCGCCACGAGGGTCAAGGCCTCGAGGCGCTGCGCAAGCGGCGGGGTGTCGTCGTTGGTCATGGCAAACCTCCATGCTTCACGGATGCTACGAGGAGAACTTCTCAATAGCGGGCCAAGGTTCGAGTCCTTTGGTCCACCAGCAAAACCAGCAGTTGCGGGCTCCAGGTAGCGGCCGACTCCTCCGAAACAATCGTCTCTGCTCGATAGGCAAGCTTGGCGCGGGCGCACGAAATTAGCACGCGTGGGTACCAGGTGGGTACCTGGAGGCCCACTAAATCATTCAAATCACGGAATGGGCCAATAACACATTGAAATTATTGACTGGGGGACTTGCATTCGAACCAAGGTTGACGGAGGTTCAGTCCGGCGACGGCTCCCGATGCGAAGGACGGGGGTACTCTGCGTCATGGCGGAAGACGGCTCGGTGATCGAATAGTAGCAAGCGCGTCTACTTCGCGACGCTGATCAGCGTCAGGCCGGAATCGATGTGCAGTCGAATCGCCGGGCGTGTGTCGTGCGGGACCGTCACGGCCGAGAAGCCGCCTTGGGACTTCTCCGCCAGAAGAAGGACGGCAAGGGCGGGGCTGTAGCAGCTTTGCGGCAGGGCGGCTTGAGCGAGCTCCGGGACGTTCTCGGGCCGGAGCGCAATGGAAACCGGCCGCGGATGGGCGAGAGGTGCTTCATCCTCCTTCCCGGGATTGGCGGCCCAGGCGAAGGCGAGGAAGAAGATGATGATGAGAGGCCCCGTCCAGCGCATGATTGCGATCATTTGCTCGAAGCGCCGCCTGAGCTCGACCGTCAGGCCGAGAGCGAGGGTATAGTCGACATAGGGGGCGAGCCTCAGCAGCCGCCCGGTCTGCATCCGGCGGGTCGCCTCGGTGGCGTTCTCCGCGAGCCGCAACGCCGCGATCTCGTCCAGGGCCGCGCTCAGCTTCTCGACGGTCGCGTATTTCGCCGGACAGATGTTCACGAGAAGCTCGTTGACCCGCTGGCGCGTGTCGATCATGGCCTGGGCCTGGACCATCTCGCGCAGCGAGGTGACGTTGGTCGCGATCACCGCAAGCGCCTGGCGGAAGGGGAGCCAGCTGAGCAGGCAGCCCGCGCCGAGGCAGGCGACCGCCAGCCAGAGCCGGCCGTCATCGAGGGCGAAGGAGCCGAGCCCGGTGAAGGAGCTGCTGCCGACGATGAGGGCCACGATGCCGCCCGTACCGGTGACGACCCATTTCGCCGTCTCGCGCAGGTTGTCGCGCGCCGTGTCGAGCTTCTTGATCGCGTCCTCGGCCCCCGATGTGGGCTGAGCCGGCGCGGGCTTGGCGCCGTCGGGAGCGGCGGCTCCCGTCTCACCCACCGCCGGAGCGCTCCTTGGCCGCCGGAATCTCCAGCTGCACGATGATGCTCACATCGTCGGGAAGGCTGGAGAGGCTGGCCTTCAGCTGCTCGGGCGACAAGGGCTCGGCATGCGGGATCCGGGCGAGGAATGTCGCCTCGCCTGCGCCGCGCCGGCCGAGCTCGGTCTTCGCCGCATCGAGCAGGTGATCGATCGAGGTGAATTCGGGTGCCTCGCGTATGAGATAGGTCCCGGTGCCGATCACGATGATGGGCGGGATGTCGTCCGGGTCCTCGTCCTCGGGCTTCGGCGGAGGGCCGGCCGGCGGGCTGGTCCCGGGCGGCGTCTGCGCCGGCTTGCCGCCGCCGGCCGGCGGCTGGAGATGGACGAGATCCAGGGTGCTGTTCCGAAGGACGATGCGAAACCCCTCGGGCGGATGAAGCATCAATCGCGCGGCCATTGATCGCCCCCAGCCAGGTTGGAGGCTGCAGTCTATACCGGGCAGCTTGCCGGCAGGTTTACAATTCCAAGCCGACAACTATTCCGGCTACAAGATCATCAAGACCGTGGCAGGAGAGACCCAGAAGCCTGGTTGAGCCGGCGATGTCCTTGCCGTCCCGGCAGCCGGGCTTGCTCAGAGTCTGAAGATCTGCCGCGCGTTGCCCTCGCGGACGGCCTGACAGACATCGGCCGGCAGCGCCGCCGTGTTCGCCATCGAGCCTTTCATGTCGTGCACCTGGTGCGGATAGTCGGTGCCGAACAGGACCCTGTCGGCCCCGACGACCGAGATCAGGTATTGCAGGGCTCCCGGATGATAGGTGATGCAGTCATACCAGATGCGTTTCAGGTATTCGGACGGTCTCGCTTTCACTTTCCGTCGCGATGGAAGCTCCACCTCGTCGCCTTTGTCGAAGCGGCCGACCAGATAGGGCAGCGCGCCGCCGCCATGCGAGGCGATCAGCTTCAGATTGGGGTAGAGATCGAGAAATCCATCGAAGGTGATGCGGGCAAAGGCGAGTGTCGTGTCGGCGATAAAGCCGACCGACCAGCTCAAATCGTATTTCTTCATGTCCATCTGATCGATGCCGGGCAGGTCGGTCGGGTGAACCAGGACCGGCAGGGAGCGTCGGTCGATCTCGGCCCAGATCGGCGCGAAGAGCGGGTCCGTCAGGCTGCGGCCAGCGATATTGGCGAGGACCATGACCCCGACCGCACCGGCATCTGAGCTCCGCTTCAACTCCTCGACGGCCCGCAGCGGATATTCCCAGGGTAGCGAGGTGAACCAGCGGATGCGGTCCGGCCAGCGCTTCTGCGCAGCCGCCATGCTGTCGTTGGACTCGCGCGCCGCCTCGCAACTGACATCCTCTGTTCCCCAATAGACGTTCGGGCATGTCAGCGAGACGATCGCCATGTCGATATGCCCGGCATCCATGTCGCGCAGGCGCAGCTCGTAGTCGAAATGGCCGCGCTGGGGAAGCGCGACAGGGGTATCGTGGCGGAAGATCTCCAGCTGTCCGTCGGGCCGTGTCTGCAGATCGTAGATCCCACCCTTGGCTTTCAGCAGCGCCATGAACTTGTCGGTGAACATATGCGTGTGCACGTCGATGACTGGCATTTAGGTATTGCTCCTCCGATGCCTGGGGCGGACTCAGCCTTTCCGAGACCCAACGTAGCATGGTCCCAGATCGGCGCTTGCCCTCGCTCCGGAGGATCGCGCCAGGGGAAAACGCCGCCTCAGCCCGGTTTCGCGGTCGCCTTGATCCAGTCGATCAGGGCCTTGTGCGCGGGCGAGGCGGCTGCTTCCGGAACGCGCCACTGACGGGCGCCGGATTTGGTCTCGACCTCGAGATCGTACTGGAAGCGATCGGGCTGGCCCTTTTGCTGGGTATCTCCAGCGGGCGGGTGCGGAAGGGCGGCGACCAGATCGTCGAGCCGCCGAGACTGGGCTGGATCGAGCTTGGCGGAATCGACCTCATAGTGCCGTGTGAGCCCGGCGAAGCCCCCGCTCTGGACGACCCGCACGCGATGCACATCCGCCATGGAGCCTCCCTGCGGCAAGCCCGCCTGCCGCGAGGCAGGCGTCAGAGCCCGACGGTCTTCCAGGCCTTCTGCAGGGCGCTCTTGCCCTGCGCGCCGTACATGTCCTTGGCGACCTGGATGGTGAGCTGGGCGCAATCGGCGAAGCCGGAATCCGGGCGCAGCCGGTTGCACAGCACCTCATACCAGATGGGGCCCGCCTTGTCCCAGGCATAGCCGTCAGGGGAGAGCGCCGTGGCCGCGAGAAAGAACGCCCTGTTGGGAATGCCGGAATTGATATGCACCCCGCCATTGTCCTCCGGCCCTTTGACGTAGCCCTTCATGCTGTCCGGCTGCGGATCCTTACCCAGCTTCGGATCGTCATAGGCGGTGCCCGGCGCCTTCATGGAGCGCAGCGCGACGCCCTTCACCCCCGGGGCGAGCAGCCCCGCGCCGATCAGCCAATCGGCATCTTTCACCTTCTGCTTCTTGGCATATTGCTTGACCATCGAGCCGAAGACATCCGACATGGATTCATTCAGGGCGCCCGGCTCGTCGTGGTATTCCAGGCTCGCCTCGTATTGCGTCACGCCGTGGGTCAGCTCATGGCCGATCACGTCGAGGCTGATGGTGAAGCGGTTGAAGAGCTCGCCATCGCCGTCGCCATAGATCATCTGCTGGCCGTTCCAGAAGGCGTTGTCGTATTTCTGCCCGTAATGGACGGTTGAATCGAGACGCAGGCCCCGGTCGTCGACGGAGTTGCGCTTGAACACCTCGCTGTAGAAGTCATAGGTGGCGCCGGATCCGTCATAGGCCTCGTTGACGCTGACATCCTTGCTGGGCTTGTCGGTTTCACCGCGCACCAGCTTGCCGGGAAGCTGCTCCGCCCCCTCGGCATCGTAGATGGTGCGCCGCTCGGTGCCGGTCGGTATGGCGCCCCAGACCGCCAGCATCGCCTGGCGCTGGCCGCGGAATTGTCCGGTCACATGCAGGTTGTGCAGAGCCGCATTCTTCTGCCGCTCGGTCCCGTTCTTGGCGAGATGCGCCAGGATATGCGGCGGCACGATGAAGCACACCGGATGCCCGGCGTGATGCCGGCATGAATTGCGGATGATCATGGAGTCCCCCCAGCATATTTCTGATTGCTGCCGGGTACCCGATCGTCCCGGCATTTCGACAGCGAGCATGACCCGGCGTTCTTGAAGATCGGGTTAACCGGCCGGATGCCATGGCTGTGCGGTTACGGCCCTGATCACTCTCCAGGCCGCGGTATTCTCGACCCCCTAGTCGTCATGCCCGGGCTTGTCCCGGGCATCCACGTCTTGGCGCGCCCGAGGCCGCGGTAGTGTCGATGGGACGTGGGCGATGCCGTACTCGCCGCAGGCGAACTCGTGGATGGTCGGCCTTCGCCGACCATGACGGTATAGAAAGCGAGGCTTGCCGGCTGCGGTTGTTCTTGCGGATGGACGTGGATGGCCGGGACTTCGCCCGGCCATGACGATTGGGGGGAACGGCTGACGCACGAAGTTGGCAGCCGTGGAAAGCAGAAAGCGCAGAGAGGCAAAGCCCGGAGATTGACGGGCCGGCGGGAGCCAAGTAGGAAGCCCGGCATGTCGGCCGAGGACAAGCGCGTCCATATCTTAGATACGACGCTCCGGGACGGCGCCCAGACCCAGGGCGTCGATTTCGGCGTGGGGGACAAGATCGCCATCGCGCAGGCCCTCGACCGCCTCGGGGTCGACTATATCGAGGGGGGCTGGCCGGGGGCCAATCCCACCGACGACGCCTTCTTCGCCCAGCCGCCGGCTCTCAAGTCCTCCCGGCTCGTCGCCTTCGGCATGACCCGCCGGCCGGGGCGCAGCGCCGCCAACGATCCCGGCCTCGCGGCCCTGCTCGGGCAGCGGACGCCCGCCGTCTGCATGGTCGGCAAGAGCTGGGACTTCCATGTCGATGTGGCGCTCGGCGTGGAGCGCAGCGAGAACATCGCCATGATCGAGGAGAGCGTGGCGCTCGCCGTCGCCCGCGGGGCCGAGACCATGTTCGACGCCGAGCATTTCTTCGACGGCTACAAGGCCAATCCCGCCTATGCCTTCGATTGCCTGAGCGCCGCCGAGCGGGCGGGGGCGCGCTGGCTCGTGCTCTGCGACACCAATGGCGGCACGCTGCCCCATGAGGTGGAGCGCATCGTGGGCGAGGTGACTGCGAGGATCCCCGGCAGCCGGATCGGCATCCATACCCATAACGACACGGAGAACGCGGTCGCCAACAGCCTCGCAGCGCTCCGCGCCGGCGCGCGCCAGCTCCAGGGCACGCTGAACGGGCTGGGCGAGCGCTGCGGCAATGCCAATCTCGTCTCCCTCATCGCCACCCTCGCGCTCAAGACCGATTTCAAGACCGGCATATCGCCAGAGAAGCTGACTCAACTCACGAAGCTCTCGCGCCTGCTCGACGAGCGCCTCAACCGCGCCCCGCTGCGCAGCGCCGCCTATGTCGGCGAATCCGCCTTCGCCCATAAGGGGGGCCTGCATGTCTCTGCGGTGGAGAAGGATCCGCGCACCTATGAGCATGTCGAGCCGGCGCTGGTGGGCAACCGGCGACATGTGGTGGTCTCCGACCAGTCGGGGCGGGCCAATATCCTGGCCCGCTTCCGCGATATCGGTCTCGAGGTCGAGGCCGACGATCCCAAGATCGCGACCCTGGTAGAGACGGTAAAGTCCCGGGAATATGACGGCTATGCCTATGACGGGGCCGAGGCGAGCTTCGAGCTGCTGGCGCGCCGGGCGCTCGGCAGCGTCCCGGAGTTCTTCCGCCTAGCCCGATTCCGGGTCATGGACGACCGGCGCTGGAACGCCCGCGGCGAGCTCGTCACCGAATCCGAGGCCACCATCACCGTCGAGGTCGGCGAGGACCGGCTGATGACGGTCGCGACCGGCAACGGCCCGGTGAATGCGCTGGATACGGCGCTGCGCAAGGCGCTGCTACCCTTCTACCCGGCGCTGGAGGATATGCGGCTGGTCGATTTCAAGGTCCGCATCCTGACCCCCAATGACGGCACCGAGGCGGTGACCCGGGTGATGATCGAAAGCGCCGATCGCGAGGGCGAGCGCTGGACCACTGTCGGCGTCTCCACCAACATCATCGACGCCTCCTTCAACGCGCTCCACGACGCCATCACCTGGAAGCTCTTCCGCGCCGGCGCCGCGCCCAATCCGGCGTAGAGCCGCGTTGGCCGGGTCCATCCAATATTGCCGTCATTCCCGCGAAAGCGGGAATCCAGGGCGGCAAGCGAGCTCCATGGCCCTGGATCCCCGCTTTCGCGGGGATGACGGAAGGGCGGGGGAGGGGCCGGAAGCCTGATGGCCGGGACCGATCGCAAGCGGGGGGCGGCAGGGAAGGGGCCGGCGATCATCCTGGTGGAGCCCCAGCTCGGCGAGAATATCGGGGCGGCGGCGCGCGCGATGCTCAATTGCGGCCTCACCGACCTCAGGCTGGTGAAGCCCCGGGATGGCTGGCCGAACGAAAAGGCGGTGGCCGCAGCCTCGGGCGCGGATTCCGTGATCGCCGCGGCCCGCCTCTTCGAGACGCCGGAAGCGGCGATCGCCGATCTCAGCTGCGTCTATGCCACCACCGCGCGCCATCGCGGCATGATCAAGCGGGTGGTGACGCCGCGCAGGGCCGCTTCGGAGATGCGCAAAAAGATCGCGGGCGGCGAGGCCGTCGGCGTGCTCTTCGGGCCGGAGCGCATGGGGCTGGTGAACGACCATATCGCGCTGGCCGATGCCGTCATCTCCGTGCCGCTCAATCCCGGCTTCGCCTCGCTCAATCTGGGCCAGGCCGTGCTGCTGGTGGGCTATGAATGGTTCCAGGCGGCGGACCGGACGCCGGCCAGCGAACTGGTGACCAACGAGACGCGGCCGGCGGAGAAGGCCGAGCTTCTGAACTTCTTCGCCCATCTGGAGAAGGAGCTCGACGATTGCGGCTTCCTGCGCAATGCCGAGAAGCGCCCCAGCATGGTGCGCAACATCCGCAACCTGTTCCAGCGCACGGGCCTGACCCATCAGGAGATCCGCACGCTCCATGGCATCGTCGCGGAGCTCGCGACCTACCGGCAGCGGCGCAGGAAAGCGGGATCCGGAGCTGCCCCGGCCAGGGGCGAGCAGGAGCCGGCCGCCCGCCGCGACCCGCCCGCGCCCCGGGGGAAGGGGAACCGGGCGTGACGGTGATCGGCTAAGCCTTTGAAATACCGCTCTATTGCGTGCTTGACAGCGGGCGGTTCGTCCCTATAGTGCCGCGACTTCCGAGCTGAGGGCGCAGCACTGTCCTGAAGGACAAGGGCGCCGCCCCGCCGCCGGGCGCTACCGGGCCGGACACTCGGGACATGAACCACAACCGTTGAACACGGAGCTAGCAAGCGAATGACGAAGCGCGCCGAATCCAAATAC
>Ga0126378_10003959_pt1 | contig 11236 bp, 13 predicted proteins | sample PanSoiMetPlot_23_FD_92587 | JGI IMG/M metagenome (GOLD analysis project Ga0126378, IMG submission 92587) | Tropical forest soil microbial communities from Panama - MetaG Plot_23 | ecosystem: Environmental > Terrestrial > Soil > Tropical forest > Bulk soil | place: Panama | collected 2016-02-17
TCCCTCGCCTGATATCTGCGCTCCTGCTCGGCGATGAGGCTCGCCGTCTGCTGTATTTCCTGTGTGCTCTTCGCTTCAGCCATCTGCTGTTTCAGTAGCTCCATTGTCTTGCCAAGGTGAATCTGGTCGTCTCGCAGCCTCCCATACTTTTGCACGAGTTCTGGGAATGTGCCGAGATCTCGTTGTCTGAGCCGAGTGACAAGTTCATCGGCCTTTTCGAGAGTCACCGTAGCCTTGATCTTCACGTAAAACTGAATGCCTTTCTCAACCACTTGGCGTCTCTTCTCCAGAATTTCCACTTCGATGAGTCCGGCTGAGATCGCCTCTATCTCATCGCTGGGGTCTGGATGGTCTGCTACGTGCCAATAGGGGATAACCTTCCTTGTCCAAAAAGGTAACTGTCGGTGTCGGCTGATTAGTAAGTATCGACAACGGGTTATGAAATAATAACATTACTGGAAAACCCCCTAGAAATCCCCTCGCGCTCCTAAAATCGGTCGGGCCTGCCTAGAGGATGTTACTGCCCTTTCCGACCTGCTGGGTCTCGGATAACGCGATGGCTCAACCCCACTTCCACAATTGCGTCCACCCGCCATTCCCTCCAGGATGGTCCCCAGGTGCAGGCTAAAGGCGTGAGCGTGCCACCCACCCAAAAACATATCGCGGTGAGCACAACATGATCCCCATGGCTTTGAACCTTTAACGCTACGGGAGAAGCCCGAAAACAGCCAGCTGTGTCTGAGTCCCCACGAAGACCTTGCCATTGATGACGGTTGGGACCGTAAACTTCACGGCTGGTCCCGGGTTGTCTCGGCCTGGGTTCTGGTTGCTGTTGTACAGTTCTGTTGAGACATCCGTCGCAAGATATGCATGTAACACGGCGGGCCCACCTGCTTCGGCTTGGTCAGTCTGAAGGACCCACACAATCCCGTTACTGGCTCCGTTCGCCGAGATCACCGGGGTCGCCCCTGGGAACCCAAAGACCGTTGAGGACTGCGATGCTGGCGAAGTTCCCAATTTGCCATTACTGAGGGAAAAGGCCCTCAGGACATCCCCTTTAGCAAGAAAATACACGGTGTTTTGAAAGTATGCCGGTGTGCTAAAGAGCGAACCCACAGCTCCGCGGATGGATTGTATGATCTGCTGGTCGTTACCATTCGCAATGAACCCGCCCATATTGTCTCGGTCTACCAAATAAATGGTGCCTCCCTTGCCGGCGCTGACTACGAGGTGGGGTGGTCCAACAGCCTGATCGGGCAAGAGCAATGGAGACCCTGATCCGAGATCCCCATCAGTGGCCTCTAGGGTTGCCTGATCAAATGGGGTGAAAAAATCAGACTGAGTCAAGGCTCGCGGTGCCAATCTCAGAAAGCTGTCGCCGAAGTCATTGTTTCCCCCAGGCGAGGGTCCATCGAAAGTGCCGTTTCCGGTCATGACAAAGACATTGCCATTGGCATCCGCTGCCGGGCCACCGCCGCTCTGCCAGATGCCTCCCAGCCCCCCATTTGGCGTCGTGTTGAAAAGCGCGATCTGGTTTAACGTCTGGGCATCATACGCAAACACCCAGCCGTGATACGGGGTGTTGTCACAATAGGACGCAAACGCAATGTAGAGCGCACCATTGCTTAGGAGCAGGGCTGCACGTTGCAAGTGTTTGAGAGAGACAAAGGACACATTGGCACTCCCGTCTCCGGTCCCAGCAACATTGCCTTGGATCACCACAGGAGGGACTTTTTCTGTGCCGGTCATTACGTCCAGCGCGTGCACGCGGTGAAAAAAGGTTCCGTTCTCTTTAGTGGCAGCGACGACGTAAAGTGTCCCGCTGTTAGGATCTATGACCGGCGTACTCGTGATCCCGATTTCTGGAGCGATTGCCTCCGTGCAGTTGACATCAGCACTGGAAACGGTCGTGATGCCGGCGGCGGGATTAATGAAGCTTGTCTGCCAGAGCGGGGGGCCGGGCGTATCGGCGTCGAAGGCATAGACACTGTCGTGTTCGGTTGCCACAAAGACCGTGTTGTGGACCTGCCCTCCAATCTTCAGCCCTGCAACGTACAGGGGCTGGGCATAGATTTGGCCATCCACGGGAAGTGAGAACAAAAACCCGAACGTCGTCGTGTTGACGTTAGCGGGCGTCAGCACCGATTCATTCAAGTTTTGTCCCGTGCGCATATTGTCACTGTGATAAGTCAAGACGCCTGACAGGGGGGGTGCAGGGCCTCCCCCACTTCCCTCCCCACTCCCGCCGCCTCCCCCACTTCCCTCCCCACTCCCGCCGCCTCCACCGCTACAATTCGTCAGCGAAAGAAACAGCAGAACTAGGACGCCAGCATTTGTGATGTTCCGATTCATTCTCTTCTTCGTTGCGATCGTTTCTAGCTATAGCGTTTCATCCGCACTGAAAGTTAAGCCTGGAACCGAGGCGAGCAACACCACACCTGGACGGGCAAGCGTTAATGTGATGCCACCAGAGGAGTCGCGTGGCACGATAGATCTGGTGATGAAGGAACGATTGAAAATGAACTCAGCAGAGAGGCCCTGTAGAAGCGAGAACGTGTGGTCGTGGACTTTATGCGCTGGAGGATCGCCTCCGTGGCGGTAGCGTGACACCTCGCATTCTCTCGGGCGTTGGCCGTGCGTCATGTGTCAAGATGCGCTGTTTCGCATAGACCCCCCAGGCTGGGGTCAACCCTAACTTCCTCACGCTAGTCAAGCAATACCGCAGTGGTATAGGGTCGTTCTGTCTAAGGAAATGCGCGTAATCCGAGGGACGATGGCCGAAAGGTCATTTGGTGAGTGGACGATGGGATGGCCTGGTGGGGCCACGCCAATACCCTTTTGCCTCTGCGACAGGCACGTCGTCCTGATAGAACCTCTGCATTTTTAATTGCCCCTCAATCAATCTGACCTGCACCATGATTCCCCGTGACGCCCGATCATCCGACCACCAATACGAGCCTGGCTTTGTAGGTGGGGTTGTAGTTTGTTGCAGAGAGGCTTGTGACGGTTTGGCATTAGGTGTTGCAGTCAGTGTGGAAAGCCTAGGCCGTCCGTGGGGAGGTGTCAAGGAAGGATGGAGGTGACCGAGGTGGGCGGATTGAGGCGGACTTATTTACAGACTACAGGCCCACTCCAGCCAAGGTTTGCAAAAATCCGAACTTTGGCTGGAGTGGCTGGAATGAGCTGGAGTGAGGTGGGGTTGAACACAAAATGAGTCTAGGTGTGAAATTTTCAGTTTCCAGCTCGTTCTTCATTTAATTACTCGTGCTCAGTGGAGTTCAGAGGTCCGAATCTGAGGTTTCCTGGAGGCAAGGTGCGGTCGAGTTTAAGTTAGATGCGCTGTCTAACGAGAACCAGGGGGTTCGAAGAGGGACTCGACGCCAATGAGGTAAACTTTGGTGCCCACGCCAAATGAAAAGTCACGGATCCAACGGACTTCCACTAACCTGGTTGTCTTCTCTAGCTTAGCTAGCGAGGGTGCGTGCACCTCAAATACTTTCCTCTCGCCCGCCAACTCAGGCATCAAGAGCAACATTCCCCCAGCACTGATATTTAAAGAAAGCGTGAGACCCTCGGACAATTCTACTGTATCCGTACCCGATACACGTGTCAGTTCGTATGGACACGAGAGGATTATTGGGAGCCGCTCACTCCTTCTTCGTTCCTGATTGGGCGACTCGTCGACTCTAGGCGGCATCTCTGAAAGGGCCATGCCTGCCCTACTTGTTACACTAGGGCGCTTTTTTGATTGTATCCCCATCTGCCTATGAGTTGGGTGATGAGGCTATTTGCTCACGCAAATACGAACAATACCTCATAAGATGAACACCCCACCAAGGGGATCACACACGTGTCCCTTTGGCGGCTGGGTGCCAAAGGCAGTCCACCCAGCCAAGGCGAATCAGGCTCGCCCGACCTCGAGACCCATCGCATACCGCTCGTACACAAGGGGTGGACTAGCCCGATGCTGGTAGGTTCCATTTCTCTTGAACAGAGCAGGAAGCCAAGAGCCGATAGACAAAGCTTTACGCTCATCATCACTGGTCTCCGTCCCACAGGAGCATCCGCAGGTGAAGACGGGTGGATCAACCGTTAGTTCGTCGAAGGGCCATGGAAAATCGGGCAATGAACGTACCAAGATGTAACTCATTGATCTCACATGGATGGGACGGGGGAGCCAATAGTGAGATTGTATAAAGGGCTGACAGTTCTCCATTTGAGGGTGAACTGCTTGCATTATCTAAGTAGAGATGCGGTCTGACGAAAGTCCCATTATCGAGATACTGGAAAGTTTTTTGACAGTGCAGCGAGGTTGAGCCACCGAACAGCCAACTCGCCATTCGTATTTTGGACCTCCACCATAGTTTCCCGAGACTCGCGATCACGCTTCCACCAATACCAACCTGGCTAGCTGGGTGAGGTTGTGGTCCGTGGCAGGAGGGCCTTGGGATGGTGACGCTTTCTGGTTTGACGCCTGTGTCATGTCGGTTCACTCAACACTAGGAGCGCGAGGCCATTTATGGGGAGGTGTCAAGCGAGTTAAGGTGGATCAGCAGGTTGGCCCAAAGGCTTCTTTATTGAGTCGAACAATTGTGTGTCCACTTGCACAATGAGCTTGGAGAGGATGCCAATATGCGCGGTCGAGTTGCCCTCGAGTAGCCGCCGCTGTTGAAAACAGCGGTCCTGCAGGGCAATCAGGGGAATCATTTTATCTTCAGTGTCGGCTAATTGATGCAACCGTTGGCGAGCCTTTTTCCCGAGCAGGTAGAGATCATCCAACTCCGTCGCCATGATCTGCTCCATCAACGTCTTGAGATCGGTGTCACGCTCTGTCACACCAGAGCTCAGCCACTTGCGGACCGTTTTCGGGTCCCGGCCTGTCTCTCGGCCAATCGCATTCGGTGAAAATCCGAGGTCCGCCATCGCTTTGAAGCGATCGAGTTCAGGTTTCGTGGGCTGGCGACGATGAGGGGTTGATGGCCTCATTCCCGCTCCTTCCTTAGAGACAAAAAGAGCGGACTTTCCAGACAAAGCCAAGCGCCTCGAGCCGTTGCCGACGCTCAGGCGACAGCCTCTCTTTAACTTTACGTTGGCGACTGACCCACAGTCCTAATCGAAAATCCTGTTCAAGATGACTTTGAGGCACTAGGCAATGTCCTTCACGCTGCTGAAATCGCTCGAGAGCGGCAAAGCCATCTTCCCAGGCAGCATCGAGGGCCTTCCAGACAAACCCTAGGTCGTCGAGTCGCTTGTAACACTCAGGCGGCAGCTTCTCTTTGGTTTTACGTTGATTACTGACCCACGTTCCCAACGGATACCCCTGTTCGCGATGTCTCGCAGGTACTCGGCAATGCCCTTCGCGTTTCCAAAAACATTGGAGCTGAGCAAAGCCTTCTTCCCACTGGGCGTCGCGGACATCCCACACAAAGCCCAACTCGTCCAGCCGACGGCGATGCTCGGCAGAAATCTTATTTCTATTCCCGCGTTGATGGCTGACCCACTTTCCTAACGGATACCCCTGTTCATCAAGATAGCTCGTAGGCACAAGGCAATGTCCTTTGCGCTGACGAAATCGCTCGAGAGCGGCAAAGCCTTCTTCCCAGGCAGCATCGAAGGCATCCCAGACAAACGGCAGCTCCTCGAGCTGCTGCCGTCGCTCGGGCGGCAGCTTCTCTCTAGCTTGACGTAGGTTACTGACCCATGGTCCAAGCCGATACCCATCTTCACAATGATGCTGTGGCACTCGACAATGTCCTTCGCGCTGATGAAACCGCTGGAGACAGGCAAAGCCTTCTTCCCAATCAGCATCGAGGGCATTCCAAACAAAGCCCAGCGCCTCAAGTCGCTTACGACGCTCAAGTGGCATCGTCTCTTTGTCTTTACGTTGATCTCTGACCCATTGTCCTAGCTGATGCCCCCCTTCATCACGATATCTGAGGGGCACTTGGCAATGTCCTTCGCGCTGTTTATAGGCTTTGAGCTGTCCATACCACTCATCCCAACTGCTTCCAATCCGATCTGCAATTGCAACGCTGATACTCGTGTTGAGTTGTTCTAAGTCAACCGAGGGACCAATTACTTCGACTTTTTCTCGCAGCCGTCTGAGGTCAAATGGTTTCCCAGCGCCTTTCTGCTCCCGCAGTTCACGAATGATGTCGACCAAGTCCTCATCCTATTCTTGTAACGCATTGAGCACATCCGCAACTTCCTCAAACGACTCGGATTTGATGGCTTCATCGAGTCTCCTCTTGGTAAGGTTTGCGACAAATAACGGGACAACCACATAGCCGACCGTCTTTGCGCTTGCTTCTTGAGCCTTTCGCATCGTCCGCCCCGTCGCTTGGGCAATATCAATACGGCTCTGCTTCGGATCAATAAACGCGACCATATCGACCGCAGGTACATCGACACCTTCAGTCAGGCACCGAGCATTCGTGAGGACGCCCTTGGGGGAGGCCCGAAACGACTCAATGATCGCTTTGCGCTCGGAACTCCTTTGCTTACCATTTACGTGTCTGACTTCATAATTCTTGAGGTAACGTCCAATGCCATGAGGCGTGTTACTGGCGAATTCGGCTGCTGCCTTCACACGACTGTGGAAGGTAATGGTTTTCGTCGCACCCGTTTTCTTGATCGCCTGCTGGAAGGCAAGGAGGTGCGCCACCCATCGCGCTCGCACGAAATCAGTCTCGATCAGCGTGATCCCATACTTGCGGGCAAAGTCGCTGACCATCTGCTTATCAATGAGAGAAATGATGACCCTATACGGGCAGATGATCTCTTGCTTAGAAGCACTTGCAAACGAGAGGGTATGGGCACGATTTCCATATACGCGAGGATCATCCATCGACTGAATGCGAAAGTCGCCTTCTCTATCCCGATGGCGAATATCGTAAAGACGAGGCGTGGCGGTGAAGAACAACCGTTTTCGGATGGGAATGTGGTCATCGGACAGAGCATAGCTAAACGCGCCTCCGTCTCTACCAGTGGTTTTGTGTGCTTCATCGAACACGCCGATGTCAAAGGTGTAGCCCCTGGCGCCTGCCCCTACGATGCGAGATGACTGATAGGTGGAGAAAATGACCTTCACGTCATCGGTCGGATATTCGAGAAAACGGAGAACCTCATCGGGTTTGGTGTCGATGCGAAACTCGACTTCAGATCGGCGCAACTCTATTTCATCGTTCGCTAAATCTACAGTTTGGTCCGAACAGACGCAGAGATACCGAAACCCTGGCGTAAAGGTGTTGTGCTTGGTCCACTCGCTCAAGGTCTGCTGGAGCAGCGTGAGTGACGGCACCAAGACCAAGACCAATCGGTGTTGTATATCTTGAGTGGCCCACAACGAGACGAGGGTTTTGCCCGTGCCGCACGCCATGACCACGGTGGCACGATCAAAGGTGTTGAGCGCCGTCCTGATATCCGTTAGCGCGGCGGTTTGATAGGGCCTAGGTGAGGCACGAGTCCAGAGGATCGGCTTCGTTTTCAGCCAGGCTTCGATTCGGGCGAGATCGTCTGGTTGCAGTGCACGAAAATCATCACCACGGACTAGCCGCATCCCTTTCCGATTGAGCGCATCATCCGCCAGTTCGCTGGCATTCGTGAAGATCACGCGTTCGGTGAAGCGGTCAGTGATGCCGAGAAACGGTGCGACTTCGGAATAGGTGAGATCGCCTTTCTGACGATATTTGACCTGATAGGCAACATGCGTACCAACCCGGCTTTCAAACACGCCGTCGATACCTTTTGCATCGCTGGGAAGGTTGTATTGCTCGCGCAGGTTGAGTGGGATGTCGCCGACTATCCAGTGAGTGACGCACTGCATGATGAGTTGCGTAGCGAGAAAACCTTCAACGAAAATCTCAAAAATATCGCCACGGTCTTTCTCTTCGGCAATACCGTTAATGCGTCCCTCTAAGTCTTGAAACGAGGCGAGCGCGTCAAAGATGCCCATCGCGATCCAGTGTCTCGCTTTGACATGCTTGACTGGCATCGAGTTACCTCCTCGGCGCTCAGTGGTCGAGTCGACAGCGGCATTATACAAGGGAACATGCGTTCCTCACCTTAAAAGCCCTCGGTCTTCCAGGGTCGTGTGTGTTCAAGTCCCATCTCCCCACCACTTCAAGGTGCGATCAGCACCGCACAGGAGCCGTCAGGGGACGGCAGCGGCGACGGCCAGCTAGTCCGTAAGTTTTTTCCTTCCGGGCACAGCAGTGCCGCTCACCGAGGGGTGCCGTTCGCTGTGCCGTTCATCCTGGCTCTCACTCACTGAGTCACTGGCTCACTGCCGTGGGCGGGGCAATTCGATCAGATTGGCGATCACCCGTTCACGAAGTTCTGTCCTTTGATATCATTACGAATAAGCACAAAATGACATGACACCGGAAGAGCGAGAATACCTCCTGAAGTTCTTGCACCGTAACCCGAGCCTTCCCGAATCAAAGGCTGAACCAATCCTTACTCCACTCTTGCCCCAGCTCAAGTCCTATCAGGAGACTAAGGAAGCAGCAAGGCGTGTTGCTGAGACCAGCATTGGTCCCCCCATGGTTCCCACGAAATACGAGCGTGAGTCTGCAGCAGCCACATGGCTCCTCCAGTTCATCGATCTACCCTACACGAGCATGTCTGATCCGCTAAAGACTTACGGGTACGAGACGGGTGCTGACGTCGAGATCCGCTACGACGGTTGCAGGATCGGCATTCAGGTGACCGAGTTCTCTGCTGACCGAGGCGTGACACCCACGAATCGCGGGCTGAGAGCGAAGAATGCCTCTGACGCCGCGCAGGGGGAGTTAACCCGTGGCTGGATCCCACTTGCGCAACAGCTCCCTGCACTCGTGTCGTGTATTCTCGACAAGATCAAGAAGGCGAGCCACCATGGCTTCGAGGAGTTTGACGAGGTCTGGCTAGTTGTCGCTACGTTCGTTCCCTGGGCCCCAGTGCCGACCTTCCAACTACCCGGCGTGACGATCTCAACCGAAGACTTGAGGTGTTACCTTACCGACAAGCTGCGGCGATCGAAGTTCACTCGCGTATTCATTTGCAATGTGTTGTATAAGACGGTCTACGAGTGGTCGAGTGTAACTGGCTGGCGGTGCGTCCACGAAGGCGAAGGCCTGGCAGCACCGGCTTCCGCGGGCGCCAAGCTGTGGTTCAAGCCGCATCTAGCTGACCCGGAGATACGCCGGGACCCGAAGGGCTGGGCATTTCGAGAAGCGGAACGCGTGCTGAACGAGCTGCGGGGAGTCAGCAATGATCGCAGCCAAGCATGAACCTCTTGCCAACAAGGTGGACCGTGGGTAAACGATGCGCGAAATGTAGCCTGCCGTTCGACTGCTTCCCTCCTTCGCCTGAGTGCTAGTGCAAGACGATCAAGCCGTTCAAGCCCGTCTGCGAAGAGGCAGTCAAGCATTATGGCGGCTGTGTCTGTAAAACGTGTTCTTCCCGGATGTTCTACCATCCAAACCAACGGCGGACGGTATGGGGCATTGGTCGGAAGGAACATCAGTAACGCCTCTCGTGATACACGTATTTCCTACTACCCCCTACATCAGGTCTATTGCGTGCCCTGGGTGTGGCTCCTAGAATACGACCCCTGCAAGGCTCCCGTGTCCTTCACAATCCGACCCTATTGTCGCTTCTCTGTACAATGCGCCGTCACGCCATCATGAAAAATGTGCGCTCCGTTCTGTTGGACGGAAGCAGGCCAGAGCCCGATCGTTTCTCCCTTTGCTCCTGCCACAGCTGCGCTTCCCAGTCCGGCCAGGCAGATGATCCCGACTCCTACCGAACGCAGGAACGAGGGTGGTTGTGGTGGTGAGCCTCGGAATTCCATACCCCACCTCCGTTCCTCTTCATGCCTCCGCAATTCTCCTCCAGCACCCTGCGTGTGTGCAGGACCCTCGAGCCGACGGCGCGAGGATAGCGGTTGGACTACTGGTCCTGTCGCGTGTACAGAGAGCAGGTCGTTAAAAGCCCGGCTTGTCAGTCTCCTTCCCTGGTCATGGCAATGGATTGGTGACATCAAGGACGCCTGGCCCACAGGGACGAACTGGCCGGATCAATAGCCTGACTCTCCTTGCGCGGTCTCGGCAGAGGCCTGGTTCAGCTCCTGAAAGTGCATCAGCGCGGTCTCGGCCGACTTCGTGGCCGGTTCTCCTTGACCCTGCTTGCCATGGTCGATGGCATCTTTCAAGAAGCGCATGCCTTCATCCAGGTGTGGACTCTTGATCTCTTTCTTCGCCATCTCGGCATGCTTGAGCGCCTCTTGGGCCTGTCTTACCAGCGCCTCAGGATAGCCCTGTTGCCCTTGCGCCACTGCCGCTTGTGCATGCGTGATTGCTTCCGAAACGTGCTGGGTCTGGGCCATGGTCAGTGAGACCAGTGCGATCCACGATCCAAGTGCCCCGATAGGAATTGCGGCGTACTTCATGGTCACCTCCTTCAAGTTCAAGAACTCGCCATATGCATTTCTCGTCGGTTTAAAGGGTGAACCAGAGAATGGTTCCGGGTGTCCGATGTCGGACGTCCTGCATCATGCACGGCTCACGCGGATACATAACGAACCGCAGTTCAGACGGGACCAGCATCCACCCATAGCCGGAGAAGACTTCATCCCCATATGGTACTCGAGTTGTGTGGCTTCGGCGAGTCTTGTTTGGGGGCAACCTGCCTGGACAACGCAGCGGTCAACAAAACAGCGACTGGCGCAATTTTGTTCACCGGGGCTCAAGCTTCGATTTGAGAGCCATGGCGACGGAGATCACACGAAAGAAGAATTGAAAGGCGAGTCTCCGTGCTCCCAGCAACTTGTGAAAACCTGCGATATCCCATCTTTCTATTTCATGGGCAATAACCGTCGGGTCATTGCACATCACAAAGGTCAACCACACGGTCCCGAAACTCTCCGGCTGGCGAGCTGAGGACTCACAGGGTAGGTGGTACAAAAACTCCCCACTGGTCAAGCGCCGATGCCGCTCAGAGTCACGGCGCCCCATTCGTAGATTCCCGTCGCCACATTCTAAGCAGCCGACCGGGGTGGGATCAGCGCCGACTCAATCATCGAGACTGCGGGGAGCCATTCTTGCTTTCTGGAAGGCAAACGCGCCATCGATGAGGACGAACACTGCGATCAAGGAAAGCAGGACACCACCCGTGAACCATCCGATCGGCCCCAGTTTCCAGGTGTGATCCGTCAATCCGGCCATCAGGCCCGTCCCTCCACAGAGAAAGGCCA
>Ga0126378_10003960_pt1 | contig 11235 bp, 8 predicted proteins | sample PanSoiMetPlot_23_FD_92587 | JGI IMG/M metagenome (GOLD analysis project Ga0126378, IMG submission 92587) | Tropical forest soil microbial communities from Panama - MetaG Plot_23 | ecosystem: Environmental > Terrestrial > Soil > Tropical forest > Bulk soil | place: Panama | collected 2016-02-17
GTGGAATCCGCGAACGCGTCGCTGAAACGGCTGCAGACCGATTACGTCGACATGTACCAGGCCCACAGGTACGACCACGAGACGCCGCTCGCAGAGACGATGCGCGCGTTCGACGATCTGGTGCGACAAGGGAAGGCACTCTACATCGGCGTCTCTGAGTGGCGTGCCGAGGAGATAGCCGCCGCACTGCGCATCGCCGACGAGATGGGCCTGGACCGTATTGTGTCCAACCAGCCGCAATACAACATGATCTGGCGGGTGATCGAGTCAGAGGTCGTCCCGCTGTCCGAGAAAGAAGGGATCGGACAGATCGTGTGGTCGCCGATCGCACAGGGAGCGCTGACCGGGAAGTACCTCCCTGGCGGCGTGCTCCCGGCCGGATCACGTGCGACCGACAGCCGCGGGGCGTTTTTCATCACCGAGTACATGACCGATGACATCCTGCGCCGCGTCCAGAACCTGCGCCCGGTTGCCGACGAGGCGGGCCTGACGATGTCGCAGCTCGCTGTGGCCTGGACGCTGCAGAATCGGGGCGTCGCCGCGGCGATCGTAGGAGCGAGCAGACCCGAGCAGATACGCGAGAACGCCAAGGCTGCTGGCGTCCGGCTCGACGAAGCCGCGCTGGCCAAGATTGACGAGATCCTCGGCAGCGCCATCGTGCGCGATCCGGCTCTCACTGCCAGCCCGCGGTCCCGCGACTAGCGTCCTGCCCTAACTCTGCGCGGGATGCAAGCTCATCGGGCCGTACTCGCACCTGCCGTCCTCAAGCAAGCTGACCTGGTCGACCCCCGCGTCGAGCAGGTTCCGCCACTGCTCCCCTAGCCACGTCTCAGCATCCCCTTGGCTGCCGAAGGTCTCCTTGGGCAGGTTGCGCGACGCAGCGAGCGTCCCGTCCGCCTTCTCGAACTGCCATGTCCAGGTCACAGCCCAACTATCTCGCTGCATGCCCGGACACCAGCAGCCGGCCCGCCGCCGCCAGCCGACCGCTTGCCGCCCCGGGCCGAACCACGTCAGTCTCCTCAGTAACAGGCCACGCCGACATGACCGGAATCCGGCATAGATCTGGAATTCAGGACGCGAACATGCCAAGGCAACGGCGCGAAACTGTTAAGTTCGTAGGCCTAGGGTCCCGCGGCGGATGACCCCGACGTTCGCAAGATCGGCCCTGTGATCGAGGTGGTGGTCGGCATTGACCCGGGTAGTCGTCATCGGTGACCTCATGACCGACACCGTCGCCCACGCGATGCTGCCCCTGGCCAAGAGCAGCGACACGCCGGCGACGGTGACCATGCACGGCGGGGGGTCCGGGGCGAACATCGCCGCGTGGCTTGCCGTTGACGGCGCGGAAGTGGCGTTCGTCGGCCGCCGCGGCGCCGACATCGCAGGCCGCAACAGGGACATGGAACTGATGGGCTACGGGGTCGACGCCAGGCTCGTGATGGACCCCGAGCGCCCCACCGGGATGTGCGTGGTCATGGTCACGCACAAGGGCGATCACACCATGATGTCCGATCCGGGCGCCAACGCCGCGCTCTCGCCAGACGACCTGCCCAAGGACCTGTTCACGCCGGGGTGCCACCTGCATGTGTCCGGATACACCCTGCTCAACACGGGGTCCAGGCAGGCGACGCTGGCAGCGATCGCGCTGGCGAGGCGAGCGGGCATGACGATCTCGGTGGACGGCGCGTCATCAGCGCCGCTCGAACGAGTCGGAGCCGAGCCGTTCTTGCAGATGACCAACGGCGCGACGCTGTTGTTCGTGAACGCGGACCAGGGACGGGTACTCACCGGCCGGGCCGAGCCCGAACAGGCCGCGCGTGTGCTCAATGCCTGGTACCCGCACGTCGTGATGAAGCTTGGAGCGGACGGCGCGCTCTTCTACGCCAATGGCCGCCCCGACCCGGTGCGCGTTCCAGCGCCTCCTGTCGAACGCATCGTGGACGGGACCGGGGCGGGCGATGCGTTCTGCGCCGGCTTCCTGCCGTCCTGGCTCGATAAGAAGCCGCCAGGCGAGGCGCTCACCAGCGGATGCCGGCTCGCGGCGAAGGCCATGTCGCTGGTTGGCGCGCGACCGCTCCTCTAACAGGTCAGGGAACGGGCAGCCTCGGCCGCCCCCGTGATACTGGGGCGGTGACACAGTCCAAGTACCTGCGCGGGCTCTTCTCACTCGACGGCCGGGTCGCGGTCGTCACTGGGGGCAGCTCGGGGATCGGCAGGAGCATGGCCGCGGCGCTCGCCAGGGCGGGCGCGAGTGTCGTGATTATCGCCAGGAGGCTGAAGGCCCTTGACGAGGCCGCAGCCGCGATCCTCTCGGAGGGCGGGACCGCCGGGCGCGTCCGTGCAGACCTCGCCGACCGCGCCGACTTGATGCGAGCGTGCCTCGAGGTGAGGGCCACCTTCGGAGATCCCGACATCCTCGTCAACGCGGCCGGAGTGAATATCAGGCCGCCACTGGCCGAACTGACGCTCGATCAATGGGATCAGTCCATCCAGGTCAACCTCACGGCGCCGTTTCTACTCGGCCAGGAGTTCGGGCCGGCAATGGCGGCGCGAGGCTGGGGACGCATCATCAACGTGGCGTCACAGCAGGCAGTGAGGGCGTTCGGCAACAGCGGCAGCTACGGCGCGTCTAAGGGTGGCCTAGTGTCGCTCACCAGGTCTCAGTCCGAGGCGTGGGCTGCGGCTGGTGTCTGCTGCAATGCGATCGCGCCCGGGTTCCTCGCCACCGCCATGACCAGCGAGGTTGCGTCGGACCCTGTGCGGGCCGCGGCGCTGGCGGCACGGACGATGATCGGGCGCAATGGCCGGCCATCCGACTTTGAGGGCATCACAGTCTTTCTCGCCAGCGCCGCGAGCGACTATGTGACCGGCCAGCTGATCTGCGTCGACGGCGGGTTCTCCGCGATGTGACCGGCGACAGCCGGCCAGGGATCAACGCGGGCTCCTAGCCGGTCGACGTCGGCGAGTTTGCCGCGACAGCGATGACGATGATGACGAAGATCACGGTCAGCGCCAGACCCACGTAGCCAAGAATGAGGCCAGCCAGCGCAAGTCCCGCACCTTGCTCGCCGCGCTGTCTGATCTGGTTCCTTGCCATGTGACCAAGCACAATCGCCGGGATCGTGCCGAGCAGCCAGAACCCAATGAACTGGACAATCCCGCAGACCAGCGCGGCGACCGCGAGGCTATTCGTCCGCTGGCCGCTATACAAGGCGCCTGGCTGAACCGGCACACCTTGCATGTACGCCGCTGGCGGATAGCCGCCAAGCTGCTGATAGCCGGGCGGCGAGTAGGTGCCAGGCTGCTGGTAGCCGACAGGCTGCGGGTTAGTACTCGGCTGCTGAAAGCCGCCGGGCTGAGCGGGCGGGCTGCTCTGCGGGTTGCTCTGCGGGGTTCCCCAGCCGTAGCCGGGGTCTGACGGCTGCGGGACGCCTTGAGCCCCTCCTTGAGCGATACCCTGCGAAGCCACCGCCGCGGAACCCTGGAAGGGAACCTGGCTGAAAGCTCCCCCCGGCTGGCCCGGGCCTCCTGCCGCGCTGCCTGGCTCGCCGGCAGACGCCTGTCCAGCGCCCGCGCCGGCCGCTGAATCGACGACCTGAGCGGGCGGACGTGCGTAATCGCGCGTCGGAGCCTCGCTGGGATAGCTCCCTCCCGGCTCGTGGCCGCCGCCCGGCGCGCCCGCCGGCGCCGGGCTGCTGATGCCGAGCGCCATCGCGATCTCGCTGGTGACCCAGTTGCAGGCGTCAGGGCTCAGCGGCGTGCTCACCGAGAACGAGGACGCCGTGAGCCTGATTGCCGTGCTGGTGTCCATGCCCTGCGAGACGTGCTCGCGCAACGTGTCCGCCAGGCCGGCCTCTGCCGCCGCGATGAGGAGGCTCTTCTCCCGCGGAGCATCCGGCAGCAGGTCCTTGAGCAAGTTCGACATCGTTCTCGGACTGGAGAGCGCATCGACGCCGTGCTCGGGATCGGTCACGATCGCGTTCAGCGCCGCCCGCGCCTCGGCAGCGTGCTCCCATGGCAGATCAGCCATCAGGCTCCCTCCGCGCAGCCAGCGCCGGCCGCATTTGCGATTGCCGCGAACTCAGCGATGGCCCGTTGGGTTCTTGCGCCGTACCCGCGCCCCGCGCGTCCGTCGGCCACATGGTATCGGCGGCGGGCCCGCGGTGAGACCGCTGACCGCAAACAATGGCGAGGCTAGGAATGTCAGGTGCCGTGGCTGGCGGGGATCAGAGCCAGGATCAAGATGACAAATAGAACCGTCAGCGCCACCCCGATGTAGCCGAGTACGAGCCCAGCGGTCGCCATTCCCGCGCCCTGTTCACCGGTCTGCCTGATCTGCTTGCGCGCCATATGGCCAAGAATGATCGCCGGGATAGTGCCAAGCAGCCAGAAGCCCACGAACTGGGCGATTCCGCAAACCAACGCAGCGATCGCGAGGCCGTTCGTTCTGGTAGCCGGGTAACCGGGACCGCCTTGCCAGGCTGGCTGGTACCCAGCCTGGTAGCTGGCTGGCTGCCCATATCCGCCTGGCTGCTGATAGCCGCCCTGCTGGGGGTACCCGCCAGGCTGCTGATAGCCGCCCTGTTGCCCGTAGCCGCCTTGTTGGCCGTACCCGCCCTGCTGACCATAGCCGCCGGGCTGGCCGTACCCGCCCTGTTGACCGTACCCGCCGGGCTGGCCGCGGATCGTCGGCTGATCGAAGTAGCCTGGCTGGTCCGAAGGCTGATTTGGAGAACCCATAGCCCGCCCCTCACCGGCATAGCCCGGGACACCTCGCCCGGCGCGTACTAATGCCGACGGTGGCGAACCTATCAGCCAGTGACCTCCGCTCCTAGCCTCGTTTCGCCCGATCCCCGGCTCGGCGTCCGCGTCGCGCGGCTGACAGCCAAGGCACGGCGCGCCGGACCCTGTCGTCACCGGCGTCCGCGGCCCGGAAGCGGCACAATGACGGCATGGCACGAGGCACGAAGAGACCCCCGCAGCCGCCCGAAGATTTCGAAGAGAACATCGTCGACATCGACGTCACGGACGAGATGCGCGGCAGCTACCTCGAGTACGCGTACTCGGTGATCTACCAGCGGGCGCTTCCCGACGCGCGGGACGGGCTGAAGCCCGTCCAACGCCGCATCCTGTACCAGATGTCCGAGATGGGGTTGCGTCCTGATCGCGGGCACGTTAAATGCGCGCGCGTTGTCGGCGAGGTGATGGGGCGCCTGCACCCGCACGGCGACACGGCCATCTACGACGCGCTTGTCAGGCTCGCCCAGCCTTTCGCGATGCGGCTTCCGCTCATCGACCAGCACGGCAACTTCGGCTCGCTCGACGATGCGCCTGCAGCCATGCGGTACACGGAGGCGCGTCTCGCGGCGGCGGCGCTGGAGATGACGGCTTCCCTGGACGAGAACACGGTCGAGTTCATCCCGAACTACGACGGCACGGAGACGCAGCCCGAGGTGCTCCCAGCCGGCTTGCCCAACCTGCTCGTCAACGGCGCAGCCGGGATCGCGGTCGGGATGGCGACCAACATGGCGCCGCACAACCTTGGCGAGGTCATCGCCGCAGCACGACATCTGATCGCGAGTCCCGAGGCCACGCTCGACGAGCTGATGCGCTTCGTGCCGGGGCCAGATTTGCCGACAGGCGGCAAGATCGTCGGGCTGGACGGGGTCAGGGAGGCCTACGAGACGGGCCGCGGAATCTTCCGCACCAGGGCAGCGGCCAGGATCGAGCAAGTTACCCCGCGCCGCGGCGGCATCATCGTCACCGAGCTCCCGTACGGCGTCGGCCCGGAGAAGGTCATCACGAGGATCAAGGAGCTAGTACAGGCCAAGAAGCTGAACGGCATCTTTGACCTGAAGGACCTCACCGACGGGCAGCGTGGCCTGCGGCTGGTGATCGAGATCCGCAGCGGCTTCCATCCCGAAGCCGTGCTTGAGGAGCTTTACAGGCTCACGCCGATGGAAGACACCTTCGGCATCAACAATGTGGCACTGGTCGATGGCAAGCCGCGCGTGCTCGGCCTGCGCGAGCTGCTCCAGATCTACGTTGACCACCGGCTTGAGGTCGTCAGGCGGCGCACCGAGTTCAGGCGCGGCAAGCGAGCCGACCGACTCCACCTGGTGGACGGTCTGGTCATCGCGCTGCTCAACATCGACGAGGTGATCCAGGTGATCAGGACGAGCGATGACGCCGCAGCCGCCAAGGACCGGCTGATGGCCATCTTCGACCTGACCCCGGTCCAGGCGCAGTACATCCTCGACACCCCGCTGCGCCGCCTCACCAGGTACGACCGCCTCGAGCTCGAGCGCGAGCGCGAGACGCTCCAGACCGAGATCGCCGAGCTGACCGCGATACTCGAGTCCGACCAGCGGCTCCGCGAGCTGGTCTCGTCCGAGCTGGCGACCGTGGCCGAGAAATTCGGCACGCCGCGGCGGACAGTGCTCCTCGAGGGCACTGGCGTCCAGCGGACCGCCACGGCGGTCCCGCTTGAGGTCGCCGACGACCCGTGCACGGTGCTGCTTTCCTCGGCCGGCCTGCTCGCGCGGACGGCGGCACACACGCCAGGGCAGCGAGAACTCGGCGAGGAAGATGCTCAACGGGACGGTCGGGGTTCCGCGAGCTCCGGCCCTGGCCGCGGCAGCGGCCGGATGACCGAGCCGAGGTCGGCGCACGATGTGATCGTCTCCGCGGTGCAGTCGACGGCACGGGGCACGGTCGGCGTGCTGACCTCCGCTGGCAGGCTTATCAGGCTCGGCGTGCTTGACCTGCCAGCCCTGCCGCCGACGGCCCACGCTCCTGGGCTCTCCGGCGGGGCGCCGGTGAGCGAGTTTGTGTCAACCGGTTCTGACGAGACCGTCGTCGCCATCGTCGCGGCCGACGCTGCGGGTGCCGGGCTCGCGCTCGGCACAGCCAACGGGGTGGTCAAGAGGGTTACTCCCGACTACCCGCAGAACGCGTCAGAGTTCGAGGTGATCGCGCTCAAGGAGGGCGACAGGATAGTCGGAGCTGTCCAGCTCACCACCGAAGAACAAGATCTGGTCTTCATCACCACCGACGGCCAGCTCCTGCGGTTCGGCGCTGCAGCGGTCAGGCCGCAGGGCAGGGCTGCGGCCGGGATGGCAGGCGTCAGGCTCGCCGCGCGCGCGTCAGTGCTCTGGTTCGGCGCGGTCAGCCCGGGCGCGGCTCCCGGCGACACCGACAGCGTTGCGCCTGTGGTCGTCACGGCGTCGGGAAACTCCCGCACCCTGCCTGGTACCGGCTCTGTAGCTGTCAAGGTGACCCCGTACGCCGAGTTCCCGGCGAAGGGCCGCGCTACGGGCGGCGTCCGCTGCCACAGGTTCCTCAAGGGCGAGGACGTGCTGGTGCTCGCCTGGGCCGGGCCTGGTCCTGCCAGGGGCGCAACGGCAGCGGGCACGCCCGTCACGCTGCCGCCCCCCGTTGGCCGACGCGACGGGTCCGGCGACCGGGTCACGGAGCCGCTCGCGGCGGTCGGCGGGGCCGCGCCGCCGAGCTGAGCGGCCTTTCCTGATTCATCGAGCGCGCTCAGACGACTCGCCAGATTCGCCAGAGGGCAGCCGGGTCGGCCAGCGGATCGCCATGGACCAGCATGAAGTGCGCCGGGCCGCCGACCCTGATCAGGCCGGCGTCGGGATCGCCGAACACGCGGCCGCCCTGCCAGGTCGCAGCGCCGAGAGCTTGCCAAGGCTCAACGCCGGCCCTGACCAGCGCTTGAACTTCCCATGCCAGATGCCCGGCTCGGACCGAACCACCGCCGAAGTCGCTGCCCGCGGCGATCGCGACGCCGGCCCGATGCGCGACCCTGACGCTCTCTTCCGCCATCTCGAGCCGCTCCGCGATCGCAGCCCGGCCTTTCTCGTCGGCGAAGCGCTCGATCGTCGTGGTGGAGCCGAAAGTCAGCCACGAGTGCATTACTGACAGCGTGGACACCAGCGTGACGCCGTTAGCGTCAAGCTCGCGAGCGGTGTCGTCGTCGATGGCAAAGCCGTGCTCGAGCGTGTCGACAGCCGAGTCGGCCGCGAGCCTGCAGTTTGCCAGGCCCGAGCCGTGCGCGGCCACGGTGGCGCCCCTGGCGTGGACGGCGGCCACCACCGCGCGCACTTCGTCAGCCGACCACGGAGCCACCCCTTGGTCAGGGCCGTCCAGGTACAACTTGACCAGGTCCGCGCCGTCATCGAGCTGAGCGACCGCTGCGGCCAGCAGCCCATCGGCATCGCCGACCTCCACCGCGAGACCGGTGGGAAGCGAGCCGGCCTTGGTCAGCCACGTGCCCGCCGCCCTGATGTACGGGTATCCCGCTTGTCCGCGCCAGCGGTCCCTGAGTCCGAGCGCGAGCGCGCGCTCACGGCCGTCGCCGCCGTCGGCCCTGCGCGGCGAGCCGACGTCGCGCACCCAGCGAACACCCGCTGCCATGAGCGCGGCTGCGTTCCGCTCCGCCGCGTCGATCAACTCTGGCGTCGGATCCGCGCCGCGCGCGATCCATTGCGCGCCGCCCTGCAGAGTCAGGTGGCTGTGACAGTCGACAAGTCCAGGGACGATCGTCGCGCCGCTGGCGTCGACGACCGTAGCTCCAGCCGCGACCGCTTCTGCGTGATCGCCGTCAGATATCGAGGTGATGAAGCCGTCGCGGACGGCAATGGTCACAGGCCTGCGGAGCGTCGGCCCGGTGCCGTCGGCCAGCGCCGCGCCATGGTAGATGGTCTGCGCGCTCGCCACGGCTCAGGTGTCGATCCTGGCGGGGTCTAGCTCGGTCGCGCCGCCGACGATGAAGTCCCGGCGCGGCGCGACCTCACTCCCCATGAGCAGGTCAAAGATCCCGGCAGCGGCACCGGCGTCTTCGATCCTGATCCGGCGCAGCGTGCGGTGCCGCGGGTCCATGGTCGTCTCTGCGAGCTGCACGGCGTCCATCTCGCCAAGGCCCTTGTAGCGCTGCGGCGGATCCTCGTACTTCTGGCCTCTCCTGTCGAGCTCGATCATCCTGCGGTGCAGCTCGGCGTCGGTATAGGTATAGATGTACCGATCCTGTCCCTTGCGCGGGCTCGTGAGCTTGATCCTGTGCAGGGGCGGGACGGCCGCGAACACCCGCCCGGCCTCCAGCATCGGCCGCATGTACCTGTAGAACAGGGTCAGCAGCAGGGTCCTGATGTGCGCGCCGTCTACGTCGGCGTCGCTCATCAGGATCACGCGCTGGTACCTGGCCGCGTCGAGATCGAAGGCATTGCCAGAGCCCGCGCCCAGCACTTGGATGATCGCGGCGCACTCGGCGTTCTTGAGCATGTCTGACAGTGATGCCCGCTGGACGTTGAGAATCTTGCCTCTGATCGGCAGCAGCGCCTGGAACTCCGAGTCGCGCGCAAGCTTGGCCGTGCCGAGCGCGGAATCGCCCTCGACGATAAAGAGCTCGCTGCGGTCATCGGATGAACGGCAGTCAACGAGCTTGGCAGGCAGCGCCGAGGTGGCCAGGGCAGACTTTCTGCGCTGGTTCTCCCTGTGCTCCCTAGCCGCGATCCTGGTCTTGGCCGCGCTCAACACCTTGTCGAGCACATCTTTGGCCTGCTGCTTGGTGCCCCTGATCCGGCCCTCGAGGAACGAGCGGAGCTCGCCGGAGACCACCTGCGCGACGATCCGCGTCGCAGCCGGTGTCCCGAGCACCTCCTTCGTCTGCCCCTCAAACTGCGGCTCTGGCAGCCGCACCGCGATCACTGCGGTCAGGCCTTCGAGCACGTCTTCCTTGATGATCGGCTCGTCACCGTTTCGCAGCATCCTGGTCGCTCTAAGCTGCTCGTTCAGCGTTTTCACGAGCGCACGGTCGAAACCAGTGACGTGCGTGCCGCCCTTGGGCGTCGCGATCACGTTTACGAAAGAACGGGTGATCGTGTCATAGCCGCTATCCCACCGAAGCGCGACGTCGACCTCGAGCTCGCGCTCGACATCCGTCGGGGTCAGGTGGCCCTGATCGTCAAGTACCGGCACGGTCTCGGTGAATTGGCCCTTGCCCTTCAGCCTGATGACGTCGCTGACGGCAGGGTTGGCGCTCAGGTGCGCGCAGAATTCGCTGATGCCGCCGTCGAACGCGAACTCGACCCTCCTCGGCCCTTCACGCGCTTGGTCCGCCGCGGCATCGGCGCGTTCGTCGGTGACCGTGATGACGAGCCCGGGCACCAGGTAAGCCGTCTGCCTGGCGCGCTGAACGAGCGAGTCGAACGCGAAGTCGGCGCCTTGGACAAAGATCTGCTCATCAGGCCAGAACCTCGTCCGAGTGCCAGTCCTCGCCTTCGGGACCCGGCCAAGTTTTCGCAGGCCAGAGCCTGGCGTAAAGCGCCCGTCCTGGCCATCCCCGGCGAACACGCCTGGCACGCCACGGCGGAAGCTGGCAGCCCACTCGTAGCCCTCGCGGTCGACGTGCACGTCGAGCCGTCCGGATAGCGCGTTCACGACGGAGGCACCGACGCCGTGCAGGCCTCCAGATGCGGTGTACGACCCGCCGCCGAACTTGCCGCCGGCGTGCAGCCTGGTCATCACGAGCTCGACCCCGTTTAGCCCGGTCTTTGGCTCGACGTCGATGGGGATGCCTCGCCCGTTGTCGCTCACCTGCACGGAGTGATCGGCATACAGGATGACTTCGATCCTCGTGCAGGTCCCGTGCAGCGCCTCGTCCACGGAGTTGTCGATGATCTCCCACAGGCAGTGCAGCATGCCCCGGCCGTCAGTCGAGCCGATGTACATGCCGGGCCGCTTGCGCACCGCGTCAAGGCCCTCGAGAACCGTCAGATGGCGCGCCGAGTAACCGTCGGCCGCGGCGCTCAGTTGCGTCCGCCCACGGGGACGGCCCTCTCTGGGTGCCTGGGCCGTATCGCGCAGCGCAGCAGTCACGGCTCTTGTCCAGCAAACACGGCGCCCCTTACGCTTCTCCCGCCAAGCACGGCCGACGCGGGCGCAGCCGACGAAACGGCCGAGTCGCCCGCGCTGGGTTGCGGACGCCAGAACTACCCCGCGCCGAAGTAATTATCTGCATCGAAGGGTAGCCGCCAGGGCCGCCTGACTTGACGAGCCACGCCGTAGCCCAAACCCCTCCCTAGCCGCTGATCTGCGACAACTTGATCCGCGGAGCGCGATGTACAAAGATCAGACCCGTGATCCGTAATGTGTTCGCCCACGGCGTACGCCGCGCCGGCATGGGATGACACCAGACGGGCTAGGTGTTGTGATGCATAGAGA
>Ga0126378_10003961_pt1 | contig 11234 bp, 10 predicted proteins | sample PanSoiMetPlot_23_FD_92587 | JGI IMG/M metagenome (GOLD analysis project Ga0126378, IMG submission 92587) | Tropical forest soil microbial communities from Panama - MetaG Plot_23 | ecosystem: Environmental > Terrestrial > Soil > Tropical forest > Bulk soil | place: Panama | collected 2016-02-17
CGGATACGTGTTCCCAGCTTTAAAAGCCGGAGCGGTTTACGAGCATTAGTATCTGCTTGGGACATCGTTGGCCCGGCCGGTGATCGCGAAGCATCAGGTCGAAGTCGCTTTGCGTGAGGGCGCGACGGCTGTGGCTCATGGGTGTACGGGCAAGGGCAACGATCAGGTACGGTTTGAGCTGACGTATCAGGCGCTCGCACCGGAACTGAAGATCATCGCGCCGTGGCGGGAGTGGACGCTGAAGTCCCGAGAGGATTGTCTGGATTATGCCGAGAGCCATGGGATTCCTGTCGCTGCGTCGCGGCAGAAGATCCATAGCCGCGATCGCAATCTCTGGCACATCAGCCATGAAGGCGGCGAGTTGGAGGACGCCGGCAATGCGCCATTGCCGACGACTTGGCAGATCACGAAATCTCCGCAGGAAGCACCGGATCAAGAAGAGAAAGTCAGCCTTGGCTTCGTGAAGGGAGCCCCGGTTTCTGTGAACGGGATGGAGATGGATCCCGTGTCGTTGCTTGAGTTGTTGAATGAAATCGGAGCACGGAATGCGGTAGGCCGGGTTGATCTGGTGGAGAACCGTTTTGTCGGTATCAAGTCACGCGGTTGCTATGAGACACCGGGAGGAACACTTTTGATTGCGGCCCATCGCGAGCTTGAGGCGTTGTGCCTGGAGCGTGACGTTGCGCACTTCAAGCAGCACATCGGACTGAAATACGCGGAACTAGTCTACTTTGGCCTGTGGTTCACTCCGTTGCGCGAGGCTTTAGACGCTTTCGTTGAATCTACACAGAAGGCAATGACCGGAAGCGTTACTTTATCGCTCTACAAAGGAAACGTAGCGGTCGCGAGCCGGCAGTCAGAGCATTCGCTGTACCGGACTGACCTGTCTTCGTTCACGATGGGAGCTGAGTACGACCAGAAGGATGCGGAGGGGTTCATCCGTATTCTGGGGCTCCCTTCACGATCGCGTTCACGGGTGCGGTCACGCGTTGAGGTGGCGCAATGAAGATGTGGTCGGGGCGGTTCCGGCAGCCGCTCAATACGGAATTCGAGCGTTGGCAGCGGTCATTCGGCTTTGATCGACGGCTGCTGCAGTATGAACTCGCGGCGAGCGGCGCGCATGCGACGGCGCTGAAAAATGCCGGTCTACTATCGGCAGGTGAACTGATCAACATTCTGCAGGGGCTGGAGCAGATCGCAAAGGAATCTACGGCCTCGCTGGCATTTTTCGAGGACGATGAGGCAGAAGATGTCCATCACTTCGTCGAGAAGCGACTCGTCGCATTGATCGGAGAACCTGGATACAAGCTGCACAGTGGGCGCAGCCGGAACGAGCAGATTGCGACAGATCTGCGCCTTTATGTTCGCGCTGCGATCGACCGGGTACGCGAGGAACTGGCCGAATTATGTCGCGCGTTTGTAGATCGGGCAGATCAGGCGGGCGAGGCGGCGATGCCTGCTTATACGCACTTGCAGCACGCAGAGCCTGTGCTGGTGGGCCATTGGCTGCTGGCGTATGTGGAAATGTTTTTACGAGATGCGGACCGGTTGGCAGGCTGCGGCAAGCGCCTGAATGTTTGTCCATTGGGATCCGGGGCTGTGGTCGGGGCAACACTGCCACTCGACCGTGGGTCGATGGCTGACCAGCTTGGATTCGACGGGCCAACCGCGAACAGCGTTGATGCAACCAGCGATCGCGATTTTGCAATCGAGTTCGTGCAGGCACTGTCGCTGCTTGCATTACATCTGAGCCGGTGGGCCGAGGAAATGATTCTTTTCTCGTCACAGGAATACGGCTTTGTGGAACTACCAGAGGCCTATTCCACGGGGAGCAGCGCTATGCCGCAGAAAAAGAATCCGGACCTGCTGGAACTGGTGCGGGGCAAGAGCGGACGCGTTATCGGGAACGCCACAGCCCTGATGGTTACGGTCAAAGGCTTGCCGCTGGCTTACAACAAAGACCTCCAGGAGACGCAGGAATCCCTTTTCGATTCGGCGGACATCCTGTTGCAGATGCTGCCGCTGGTTACCGGTTGGATGAAGTCGGTGGAATTCCGTTTCGAGGTCATGCAGCAGGCTGCGCAATCCGGCTTCATGAACGCCTGGGCCGCTGCTACGTACTTGGTAAAGCGCGGTGTGCCATCACGGCTGGCGCATGAGCGGATCGGGAAAGCGGTGCAGCTGTGCCTGGAGCGAAATTGCGAACTCAAGGATTTGTCGCTCCAGGATTTGCAATCCCTGAGTCCGGAGTTTGGCGAGGACTTCAAAGAGTCACTTACACTCCCCGCGGTGCTGGCTGCTCATGATGTTGCGGGCGGGACGGCACCGGGACGGGTGCGGCAGGCAATGGGGGCCGCCAGAAAGAAAATCCAGTCTCTTCGCGAGGAGGTCCATGCGCACGCGTAAGGCCATTTTGCCCGATGCTGAACATATTCACGAACTGATCTGTGCCTACTCGGGCGACGGTACACTGTTGCCGCGCACGCTGCCGGAGATTTGCGAGAACGTGCGGGATTTTGTGGTTCTGGAAGACGACGGGCGCATCATCGGATGTGGCGCGCTTCATCTGTATGGCACGCATCTTGCCGAGATTCGCTCCATCACCGTGGCGCCGTGGGCGCAGGGGCGAGGCGGCGGGAGCAAGCTGGTGAAGGCGCTGATGGCCGAGGCGAAGCGGCATCGAGTCGATTGCATTTGTCTGTTCACGCGCAAGCCAGATTTTTTCGCGGGCCAGGGATTCTCCGTGGCGCAGCGCGAGGACTTGCCCGATAAGATCTACAAGGATTGCCACGCATGCCCGCGGTTCCACTGCTGTGATGAAGTCGCGATGGTGCGTGGCAATTTGCCGAAGTTCGCCATTCTTCCCGAACCGGCGAACTGGCTGGTGAAGCTGCAAGGATGGGTGCCGAGTGTAGCGGAACCAACGAGGGGCTAGGAGAAAGAAGAGTGTACCATTGGGGTGAACGATCCTAGCCTTGAGTTCATTCCGAATGAAGTGAAATCTGCCTACTCCTGCATTGGTGGTCGAGGCAGATGCTTCGACTCCGAACGAGCTCGCTTCGCGATCTCGTCCTCCTCTCAGCATGACCGGAGTGCTGCAGATTCTCACGAACCGTGGCCTTGGCAGTGCAGCACTCCCAAATATGCACTCCAGGGCCCAACTACTTCTCGATATTGATAGGCCATCACTCTTGAGAGTTGGTGCAGGTGCGTGAGGTCGTGAACAACCCATGTTGCCAGGAGTTGTGAGAGGGTCACGACGCCAAGAGCCGGATGGAGCCCGCGGCGACTGAGGTCTTCGGGCCGCAAATTCATTGCGTGAAGACTATCGAGGTTCTTGGATCGCAGTTGTGCAAATTCATCCAGTAACTGCGGCAACGATTTGCCCTGGCTTTCTCGCTCCTGAGCGAGACGATCAAAGGGGTCAAACGCACGACTCTCGCCCCGCTCCATAATGATCCGTGCACGGGGCATCCAATCCGAGCGTTCTCCATGAATCAAATGACCTACGATATCGAACGGACTCCAAGTCTTGGAGCCTTCGTTGCCGAGTGTCCAGGACTGCGGTAGCTCCCGCAAAAGGACATTTATTGAAGGAGGCGTGCGCGAGAGGAGAGCGATCGTTTCCTGCAAGTCGAATCTCATGGGGTCCTCTTACCACAGGTTTTGCAGGAATAGATTGTTCTGGGGTCGCGTGGGATGCAATCAAAGTGCCCAGCCTATTGGAGGAGTGGCGTGCTCCCGCGGCGTCCTGACGCAGAGATAACTTCTTTTGTTGGAGGAAGAAAGAAGCGTTGCGTGATTCTGATTCCGCATCTAGGAGACGGGACGCACACTTCAGCGTGAAGTGCGAGACTGACTCCGGTTCACGCCCACCGTTGCGATACTGCTTTCCAGCGTGTCAATGGTGGGTAACTCGCTGCGGCTGGCTCGACGAGTGGGTTACAAGTTTTACTGGACGAGCCCCTCCTCAAATCTCCCAACCCTAATGGTTTTTCACGGTAATACCGATCAATATTGCACCGGGTGTGTTGACGGCGGCTTTGGGTCGGCCATCCAACATTTGCGCTCCTCTGGCAAGGTGCGAAGGAGGCAAGATATGCAAAACATCAGCTTCATCAACAGCCAGAATCAGCCGGTGGCAATCACCGCATGCGATCATTGCCTGGGAATTGGGGACCACGAATCCTGGTGCGTGACCCGCGACCCCAAGGTGCAGTACGCCTACGCGATCGTGAATGATCCTTGTGCCCTGACGTACAGGGACTCACTGATCCTGCACTCGCTCGGAGTTACGTGGCGCGATCGAGTACCGTAGGTTCGTCGATGGCTGCACCAGGCTTCGCAGAAATATCTGCCGCTCTATGGCCGCGCCGGTTTCCAGATCAGGGCTTCGTCTCAATCAGCACGAGGCCTTGAGAAGGAACTTTGAGGGTTAGTGATCCGCTCCTCAGTTGATGAGTTTCCCCGGGCACAAGCTTTGCCGCTTCCCGTAGTTTCCCGATCTGCTGCTGCGTTGGATATCGCGGCGAGCCCATCGCTTCATAGGCTTTGTGGACGTCGCCATGATCCGGATCGAGGCGCGTTACTTCCACTCTGGACACTCGCGCATGCTCGAATTTAAATTCAAAGTTTTTCTCTGGCCCTCGTGTGCCTGGATCGGCCATGTTCCATGCCGCAATCGCGAACGCTCCATCTTTACGGCGAGTGACTAATACATCTTCTGAAGACGTTCCGAGACGCTGGTCGCCGAGGCGATGCAGGAGTAGAAATGCATTGAACGCCGGCTTTGCGATCCCTCCGGCCGCAATCAGTCCATATCCGCCATAGAAGGGCTGCTTGACGACGCCCTGTTCCTCGAAAACGTCTGAAAGGGTCCAGTACGACATTTCGTCGACCAGGCCGTCGCATTGGCGGATCGTATCCGCCATCCAAGGGCCCATGTAGGAAGCATCGGTAACGTCGGGTTCATTGGCGTAACTGGCGTTGAACTCGGACCAGATCAAAGGCAGATTCGGCATGGCGGACGACTTGATCTGCTCGTGCACCTTGCCAATTGCGCGACAGACCATACCATTACGAGGGATTGGTTCGTGGGTGCCGAACACGTCTTCGGCCTTGTCGTTGCCATAGACGTGCGATGACACGAAGTCCGCCGGGACCTTGTTATCGGCGCAATGCTTGATAAATGCGTCTGCCCATGCCGCCTGCGCTGTAGCAGGACCGCCGACCCGCAGTCGCTGGTTTACTGCTTTGAGAGCACGGGCCGTGTGATCATACAGCTCGAAATAGGTAGGCTGTTGCGGCTGACCCACCCAGAAATCGATGTTAGGTTCGTTCCAGACCTCGAAATACCACTGCGCGACTTCGTCGATACCGTAGCGTTCGATGAGATGCTTGGCAAACTGCGTGATCATCGCGTCCCATTTTGCGTAGTCCTTAGGAGGAGAAACGTTCTGCTTGTACCAGAACGCGTGCAGAGCATCTTTATTTGAGGCGAGTTTCTTTGGCATGAAGCTCAGCTCGACGAAGGGACGCACGCCGTCAGCCAGCAGCCCGTCATAAATCTGATCTACGTATGAAAAATTCAAAACCGGATTGCCTTGTGCATCTTCGTCGTACACGCCGACTTCATCATGGAAGATTGCGTGAAACCGGACGTACTGCATGCCCGTGACCTTCTTAACATCACGGAGATCCTGGCGGTAGCTTTCGCGCAAGGATAGAATGGCCCGCCCGGAGCCGAACATGTGCTCCCAGAAATGAGGAAGCGGCGTTCCACGAGCGGCGGCAGCAATGGAAACCGTCTCGGATGCAGGAGTCTGCGCACAGAGTGGCGCTGAGAATGAGATCGTAATTGCAACGCTGAGAACTATGGGGCAGAGATAAATTCGGCGTAGGTTCGACATGGCTATCGTCTGATTTGGATCAAAAAACATTGCATCTATGCGGATGCAGACGTCCCCGCGCCAGGAGGATGCTGGTTTGAATCATGCTTATTGCATGTGGGAGTCGCGGCTTGTTCTATAGTCTTTGCGGATGGCTCGATCAACACGTACCTGTTCTTCTTTGTGGAGTCGTAACGCGGACTGAAGGAATGTACGAAGCCACGCCGAGCTCGATCCATTCTCTGCAGTTGGTATCGGGCCAGCGCTTTTACAAGGGTCGGGAAGCCTTCGCGCGGCGAAAGCGTGTACTGCACCCGCAATATGGGACTGGCTACACCCCACCAGCAGTGAGTTTCGCGAACGAAGTATCCGAGCTGCCCATCGACGGTTTGCTCACCCAAAGACAATTCGAAGAATTCTTGTCGCCAAGTGGTCGGCTGGGGGGCTTTCGTTTTGTACAGCGTCTCCATCATCGATTACGCACCGATGGCGATTGTACCCCGAATTTGACCTGCCGACAGCGGGATTACTTCTTGGCGGGAAGAGCGCTCAACTTGGGGAGAACCTGAAATGCATCGGCAACATAGAGAACATCTGCCTTTCCGCGAGCCCATCCACAGTTCGGATCGAGATTGATGGCGCGCCGTTCGTTCGTGAAGCGCCAGCCCACAACATGCGGCTCTTCTCCATGGCAGCACGTAGAGGGCCACTTGGGATGTCGCGGCGGCGATCCGGTTTGCCCGAGCTGTTTAAGGTGAGCCATGAAGCCGAGTACGGCCTGATTTTCGCCGGTTTGCATCATGACCTTCGAAATCGCTTCGGCCGCACGATCCTTCGCCAGTCTCGACCCGGTGAGACAAGCTACCGGCTTCGCGTGCAGAGACAAGAACGGACTCTCTCCTCAGCAGGTCACACGCGGAGCAGCTTTCTTGGGATGTGTACCGTCTCTGCCGGGCCGCGGAGGGGCGGCCAGTTTTCATCTAGTGCTTCTGCTGCTCAGGCGTGCCGCGCTTATGAATCGGCGCCAAGGCTAGGCAAACGGCCAGACTCGTCGTCGCGGCGCCTCCGTCAACCCAAGCCAATTCGAAAGCCACCCGCGCGAGGGCCAGGTTTTTCGGGCCGGCAAAGAGTCCACCGTGTTCCGGATCCATGAAGACGCTGGTGATTCCCGCCTCGTCAAATGCCTGAAGCAGAGAAGCTTTTACGGCAGTCTATTCATGAGCATTGCGTCCACCATTGGTGACCAGACCCGCCACCGGACCGCGCGCGACCGCACGCGTTGCCGGCACCAGCATCAAATCAAACCGGTCGGCGAATCCCCATTGCACTTGACGCGCCGCATCGGGGGCAGAGTGCGCAAGGTTTCTCTTTGCACGGGGCTCACCGTCGCCATTTACGTCTTCTTGTTGGCAGAAAGGTCCGGCAGCGATTCTGACGTCGGGAGACGAGGGTCTGTGATTCGAATCACAGGCTCGTATGAGCTGAAGTTGTGTCCGTAAACCGCGGTGGGAGTGGAATTTGCCGCCCCGAACACGATACATTGACCCGCATGCATCGTGCCGGGGTTGTGTCTCTTTCCATTGTTACCGCATTCGTTCTCGTTTTCAGTCACATGCCGTACTCAGCGCGGGCCCATTCAAACCCTTCATCGTCGAAATCGCAGGACTGGGCGGTCTATGGCGGGTCGCCGGAATACCTGCACTACTCTTCCCTAGCGCAGATTACTCGCTCGAACGTGAAACAACTGCACGTCGCGTGGACTTACGACAGCGGCGAGCAAGGTGGGTTGCAAACCAGTCCGGTGGTCGTGGATGGGGTGCTCTATGGCATCACCCCGACACAGAAGATCTTTGCGGTCGATGCAGCTACTGGCAAAGAGCTATGGAGGTTTGAATCGGGGATCAAAGGAATGCAGCCCGATCGCGGACTCGCCTACTGGTCTGAAAAGGAGGACAGGCGGATCCTAGTCGGCGTGATGAATTTTCTTTACGCCCTGGACGCGAAGACGGGGAGGCCGATTCCATCATTTGGCACCGATGGTCGCGTAGATCTCCAAGAGAATCTTGGACGTGAGCCCCGCTTCCAGTCCATTGCGCTGACTAGCCCGGGCATTGTCTACAAAGATCTGATCATCGTGGGTGGCCGCAACCCCGAAACTCTACCCGCCCCGCCCGGCGACATCCGCGCATATGACGTCCGCACGGGGAAATTGCGCTGGTCGTTTCACACCATTCCGCACCCGGGCGAATTCGGATATGACACGTGGCCCAAAGATGCATGGAAGACCAGCGGCGCCGCGAACAACTGGGCCGGCATGTCGCTCGATGTTGAGCGCGGAATTGTCTACATCCCCACCGGATCTGCTGCTTTCGATTTCTTTGGCGGCGACCGGATCGGCGACGATCTGTTTGCAAATTGTTTGATTGCGCTGAATGCTGCGACCGGGCATCGCATCTGGCATTTTCAGGCCGTTCGGCATGATTTGTGGGATCGGGATTTCCCTTCTGCGCCAGTGCTCGTCAGGTTGAAGCGCAACGGCAAGCCTGTGGACGCCGTGGTTCAGACCAGCAAACAAGGGTTTCTGTTTATGTTCGATCGGGTCACGGGCAAGCCACTGGTCCCAATCGAATATCGAAAATACCCAACGAGTACTCTGCCCGGCGAAGTTGCCGCCAGCGAGCAAGGCCTACCTACGTGGCCTGCGGCATACGCACGCCAAACCCTCACCGAAGACATGTTGACCACGCGCACTCCGGAAGCGCACCAGTGGGCATTGGATCGTTTCCGAGCCTCGATTCACGAAGGGCAGTTCGTTCCCTTCCGTGTAGGGACAGAAACGATTGTTTTTCCTGGCTTTGATGGTGCGGCGGAATGGGGAGGACCCGCCGTCGATCCCGACACGAATATCATCTACATCAATTCGAACGAGATGGCGTGGACCGCCTCCCTGTTCGAAGACAAAGGCGAACGCGGCGCTAAAGCTATCTATCTGAGCCAGTGCGCGGTCTGCCACGGGGAGAACATGCATGGTGCGCCGCCAGATATCCCTTCGCTTGCATCGATCGGCGACCGAAGAAGTCCCGCAGACATCGCAGCGACGATTCGGGGAGGCAAAGGACGCATGCCAGGATTCCCGAATCTTTACGAGGATCAACTCAATGGATTAGTCGAATTCCTGCTTACCGGCGAGAATCGAGAACTGGTCAGCTCTGGTCCACCCCTACCCGGCATGAAATACCGAATCACAGGCTACCGCCGGTTCCTCGATCCCGATGGTTATCCAGCCATCGCCCCGCCGTGGGGAACACTCAACGCGATAGATATGAATACCGGCGAGTACAAATGGAAAATTAACTTTGGGGAATATCCCGAACTCGCAGCAAAGGGCATAAAAAACACAGGCTCGGAAAACTACGGTGGACCGATTGTGACAGCCGGCGGCTTGCTCTTCATCGGAGCCACCAATTACGACAGGAAATTTCGCGCCTTCGATAAGTCGAACGGGGAGCTTCTTTGGGAAACTACGCTGCCTTACGCGGGGAACGCCACTCCGATTACTTATTCCGTAAACGGGCGCCAGTACATCGTAATTGCGGCGGGTGGCGGAAAGGATCCTCGATCACCGTCGGGCGGTATATACGTCGCTTTCGCGTTGCCGGGCTCGTAGGACCTCGGGCGAGTCAGGTGCGAGCAGGGAGTCCATTCAACCGGCTAGATTCGCAGGAAAATCTTTCGTCGATACATCCAAAACAAAATCATCCAGAAAATCAGCATCACGCCAATTCCATAGGCCACGGGCAGAAGTGCGGGCGACGCAAGCGCTGATATCACTGCCCCGAAGTGCGTCCGCAATGCCGTGCGGACGAAGTCTTGCATTGTCCAACTCATGACATAGATGGCGATCGAATTCATTCCCACCACGATTAGTGGAAATGCCCAGCGGCGCCATCCTTTCCAGTCGATCAGCGCATAAAATCCGGCTAGCATCAGAATTACGAGGCCACCGCTGTAGAGGGTGTAGGAAGATGTCCAAATGCGCTTTACAATTGGACAAATTCCCGCCCACTGTAAGATTAGCCCGGCCAAGACCAATGCAATGCCTGCACTCGCCAGGCCCCGAAGTTTCTCTGCTTTCGATCTGTTGCTCCTGAGCCATTCTCCAGTGAGCAAACCGAGAGTCATCGTCGCAAGCGTAGGGATAAAACTCAGAGTCGACCAACCGCCCTCGTTATAGAGGAACGGTTCTTCGCGCGGAAACAGATTGAGGAACCAGACATCGAACGCCCAGGACAAGTTGGAATTCTTGTTGAAATGCGACAAGAACCCTGTGTAGTTGTGCTCCCAGTTCGGCGGCACCCCGACGCTTGCGTAATCGAAGTTCGGAGGGGGTGCAGGATAGAGCGCGAACGCACCCCCGAAAGCGATTAGGATCACGAGACCCGCGATGACTTGCGTTCGTACTCGCGTGAATGCCAGCAGAAACAAGAACACGTATCCCAATCCGATCTGGGTCAGCGTGTCTTCAAATGTGAAATAGGTTTGCTGATAACGAATGGACCGCAACAAGATTCCTAGCAGAATGAGCACAAGGCTCCGCCAAACCGCGTGACCGAGCAATTCCCAGAAACCCTGGCCTTTAGCTTTCCTGCTAGCAATCGAGAACGGCATTGCTGCGCCGACCAGAAAGGAAAACCCGGGCTGAATCAGGTCGTGCAGTGAGCAGCCCTGCCAGTCGACATGCTCCGTGTTATAGGCAATGAACGCCCAGACCGCGCTATGGGGAAACGACTGGGCTACCAGCGGCAAGCGCGTGGCTTCATTCAGCATCAGGAGCATGATCGTTCCACGGAATGCATCAAGGGAGACGAGGCGCTGGCTGATCTCGGATTTTTGCGCAGGCTCTTGGATGGGGAGAGTTTCCTGAGGACTCTCTAGTTGCACGCTCGGCATAAAAACTCCTTTGTGGAATGCCCCACTACCTCACCGATTCCGAAAAAGGAATCGTCTACTACCCTGCGAATTTATCCGTGTCTGCCCGTGTTTTCCAATGGTCACGCGTAAAATCGGGAAATTTCTGCGGTGCACCGTTTCCCGCCACTGACGCCTCGCTTAGCGGAGTGGGCGCACTCCACGCCGCCGCGTCGTAAACATCGATGTCAGGTGGAAGACCCCGTCTGATGCAATCCATCAGCCGGAAATTCATGATGTAGTCCATTCCTCCATGCCCGCCGGTTTTGCGGGCCATCTCACCATTGTTCTTCCACAGCGGGTGCTCGTACTTTCCCTTGAAGGCATCGACCTTCTGCCACTCCTCATCCTTCTGGCCATCGATGAAAATTCGAGCCG
>Ga0126378_10003962_pt1 | contig 11233 bp, 11 predicted proteins | sample PanSoiMetPlot_23_FD_92587 | JGI IMG/M metagenome (GOLD analysis project Ga0126378, IMG submission 92587) | Tropical forest soil microbial communities from Panama - MetaG Plot_23 | ecosystem: Environmental > Terrestrial > Soil > Tropical forest > Bulk soil | place: Panama | collected 2016-02-17
CTGGGGGCGGTATCGTCCAGCGCCGGTAAAGCTCTCCACCGTCGAATTCCACCTGACCAACGTTTTCCGCAAGCTCGCACTTACATCGCGGCGCTAGATCGCCGCAGTGCTACAGCCGGACGGGGGCGCGGCGGATCGCGTGATCGCGCATGATCGGCCGTTAGTTGCGTTATCTCCGCAGTGGGGTGCCGAGCCCTCCGGTGCAGGGGGCGCCATACTCGGGGCTGTAAATCGGCGACGCACGGAACTTGTTCACGAACTGCTGCAGCCTCGGGTCGCCCGGCGATGTGACCTTCAGCTGGAATCCCCAGGATGAGATGACGATCGGCGAGGACAGTCCGGGGTATGGGGTCAGGTCCATGTACCGGGATGGGGTGACACCTGCCGGCGCCACCTTGGTCTGCTTCTCCACGAACGCTTGCAGCTGGTTAACCTCGAGTCGCGGGAGTGACGGCTGGTAGGTGATCCATACCGCGCCATGCTCGATGTTGTGCACCGCCCGCTCGCTAGGCACCGGCTTATCATAGATGCCGCAGTTCATCCAGATCGCGTTATGTGGACCGCCGACGGGCGGGATGACCGAGTATCGCACCGGCCCGGTGACGTGGGCATGCGACAAAGCCTGACTGGCCGGACCGTTATGGCTGCTGGCCGGCCAGCCTGTAGTGACGTACTCGACGACGCCCGGGATCCCCGAATTGTTCGGCACCTGGTGGGCGGCTGCCTGCACGGTTGTCGCTCCGCCGCCGACGTCCGGCGGGATGACCTGGGCATTTCGGCCGCCGCTGCTGGTGTGGTTGCTGCTGCGGCCGACGGCGTACCAGACCACCGCGCCGATGATCAACGCGGCCACGACCCCGATAGCCCCTGCAGTGATCAGCTTGCGTCGTCTGTCGGCGCGCTTTTGCCGGGCGCGCAGGACCGTGACCCGTTCGCGGCGGGCGGCCTGGTCGCCCTTCTTCGGGTCTGGCACTGAACCTCCCGGCGTCTGCTCAAGTCCCAGAAAAGCTAGCTTAGGGTCGGCAGGATTGGACGGCGCCGACGGGGTCTAGCCAATTCGCCCCTAATCACCAAGTGGCCAGGCAATCTAGTAACAACCGGAGCCTGCCGCGCCGGGCCACCGGCTAGGAGAAACGGGTCAGCAGCCGGTCAGCACATTGCTGTCGAGAAGCGTCAAGCCGAGCGCGGCCCAGGCACCGCCGTAGTACCGGGGCTGGCGGTGCTGCCGGATGACGGCCACGCTAAGCAGGCGGCTGCTCGCCGCAGGGTCGTTGGCCGCATGAGCAGTGGCGGCAGAGGCCACGAGTGGCAGAACGCTCGGCACGGACGTGCGGACAGCGCCGTCGAGATGAAGCGCTAGGGCCTGAGAGCGACGCGGCGAGCGCAGCAGCCGCCACCAGCGGGCGGCCAGCGTCTGTGCCTGCGGAACGCATGAGGAAGCGAACCAGACGCCCGTTCGCTGGGCGTCGAGCCCGTACTGCGGAATGGCCTCGGAGCCGTCCGGGGCCGATGTCGGCCGCACCTGCCCGTTGACTCCAACCTCCGCCCAGTCCGGCGGCAGCAGGGCGCCGTTGCGAGTCAAGCGCGCGGTCACGGCCACAGCGCCGCGTGCCAACCGCAGCCATTCCTGGTTCCGGGTTAGGCTGGCCAAGCTGGTCAGCGCGGGCAGCGACCAGTAGCTGGGATCGAGGCTCGCAGGGCGACCAGTGGCCCACTGGCCCGCCGTTAGGACAGGGATCGCCCGGGGTCCGAAGCTCGTTACTTCATGGGTCAGCACCGCATCGGCCACGCGCGCGCCGTCGTCGTGTATTCGTGTCGCGGCGGGGCCGTCGTAGCGCAGAAGCGCCCACGCAATCAGCAGGTCGGCGTCGCTGGCCGAATTCGGGCTGAGTACGCGGCCTGCCGCATCGGCATGGAAGGCGAATAGCCCGTCACGCCTTTGCAGATGATCGCGCGTCCACTGCCAGATCTGGCCGAACAAGCGGTCCCGGCCGGACACCTCGGCCAGCAGAAGGCCGTAAGCTTGGCCCTCGCTCACCGTGTCACCGTTTTGGTCTGGCCGGTAGACGCGACCGTTGGGCCGCACGTAGGAATGCAAGAACCAGTCCACCGCCTGTTGATCTGGCCCGACGTACACGCCACTGTCAGCACCAAGACTCGCGCTCGCTGTCACAGTCCCGACCACAAGCGTGGCCAGCAACCCCAGCGTGGCCAGCAACACGAAGAAGGCCGCTGCGTGAGCCCACCCTGCGGTTCGCGATGCGGCCCGGTGGGGTCCGGCGCGCGCGTGCCCGGCACTTGACCGGCGAGAAACGTTTACCACCTGCTCACCGCGACCGCAGGCAGGTTTCGTTCCCCTCGGCCTCCCAACTACTTGGAAGTTGGCGGAGGAGGAGCTGTGGGTGGTCCGATCCATTCGCAGCGTCAGGGACTTGCCAGACGCATTGAGCGGTTGCGCGCCGCCCTGTCAGGGCCCACGGCGTACTCGATCGGGCCATTTGTTCCCTCCCCCGTACCACGGTCCGTCGGCGGCCTGTCCAGGCGCGCTTACTCAACTTCTATCGAGCCGACACCGCGTCGCCATCGAGGAAACCAACCATCTTGGCTGCGTGTCCGATCGGCCGCATGCCAGACAGCAGCCACTAAGGCAACAACCTGGTCGAGCGCATCTGCTGCCGCCTGAACTGCAGAGACAGAATCCTGGGTAACTGGCCGACGGCGGCCGCTCTGGTGGCTGGAACGCGGACTACACAGTGCGCTGGTCAGTAGCGAGATGGTCAATCACCGGGATGGCACGGCCCAGCGCAGTCGGCAAAGCTGCTATTACCTGGCGCAACCAGAGGGCTTCGCGGGCGAGGCTGCCTGCCTGTGCCGGGTGACGACCAGAGGAGTTGATCTTCGCAGCGCCTACGGCGGGGACTCGGAGGAGACACTGCCGTCACGGGACACGGGGAGAAGATCATGGCCCTGCCAGTCAGTGAGCAGCTAGTTCTTGACGCGATCGAGAAGCAGCTGAAAGCCGAAGATCCGCGGCTTAGTCTCGACTTCGCCGCATTTACCAGCGTCACGAGCCGAACCGGTATACCGATCACCGAGAGGCTGGACGCATCGGCCACGGCCGTGGTATGCGGCGGCGCCCGGACGGACATACCGGGCCGGAGGATCATTCTGCGCCTGGCGATCATGCTGCTCCTTACCGGGGCATTGCTGGCCCCTGGCACGATCGCCGCATTGTCAGCGGGTAACCAGAGCCGGTGCGCGCCCCTGACGAAGCCACGCAGCACGGTCGAGCACCCCCGGACCGTCAGGTCATCCGGGAAGGCGCTGCCTCCTGCGTCTGGAAATCGTCCAGGTAAAGCCGTCAGCCAGGTACCTGCGAACAGAGCTTGCCCGAGGTCGAGTTCGTAAGGACAGCTGAGGCGGCAATTAGACGATTGGGCACCTTTATGCGCTTCGGTCGCCTGTTGAAATTCGGCGCTGTCGGCGCCACCGGCGTCATTATCAACACCGCTATCCTGTACGTGCTGTCTCGCCGGCTGGGACTGCCGTTGGTGCTGTCCTCAGCGATTGCGGTAGAACTCGCAATAGTAAGCAACTTCTTCTGGAACAACCGATGGACCTTCGCCTGCCGAAGCTCCTCGCTGGCCCGGTTCGTAAAGTTCAATGTGGCATCGCTGGCAGGGCTTACCGTCAACGTCACCACAGTCTGGGGGTTGACCAGGACCGGCCTATATTTCCTGGCAGCAAATCTTATCGGAATTGCCGTCGGCGTGGTAGTGAACTATGCCTGCAGCGTTAAGTGGGTCTGGCGGCGCGTCACATGACCAGGGACATAGTCTACGGCGCGCTGGTGGTGTTTTCCATCTTGGTTACGATCCAGTCTGCGCACACCCTATATCTGACGCTGTATATCTGGGCGCGGCCGCAATCAGAAGATATCGCACCCGAGCAGTTCCGCCCACCGCGCATTTCATTTACCGTCATGGTCCCGGCCCGGCATGAAGAAGCCGTCATCCAGGCGACAATCGGCCGGGTCTGTAACGCGAACTACCCGCAACGGCTGATTCAGGTCCTCGTGGTGTGCTCAGCCGACGACAAGGGCACTATCGCAAAGGTCAAGGAAAAGATCAGTATGCTGCGCAAGACGGGCCTAGAGAACGTCTCGGTGGTGACATTCGAGGACGGACCAGTCAACAAGCCGCACGGGCTGAATGTCGGTCTGCTGCACGCAGTCAACGACGTTGTCACAATTTTCGATGCGGAAGACGATGTTCATCTGGATATCTTCAACGTCGTGAACACCGTCATGCAAAACGAGCAGGTGCGCGTCGTTCAGGCCGGAGTTCAGCTGATGAACTTTGACTCCACCTGGTATTCAGCGCTGAACGTCCTCGAGTACTTTTTCTGGTTCAAGAGCCGACTGCACTACCACGCTCGCACCGGCGCGATCCCACTGGGCGGCAACACGGTTTTCTTTGACCGCGAGCTAATAACGCGGATTGGCGGCTGGGATGAGCATAACCTGACCGAGGACGCCGATATCGGTTTGCGCCTATCGGCGGCGGGTGAGCGGATACGCGTGGTCTATGACGATCGCTATGTCACGAAAGAGGAAACTCCGCCGACTGTCAACGCGTTCATCCGGCAGCGCACTCGATGGAGTCAGGGCTTCATGCAGACCCTGAAGAAGGGCACCTGGAAAAACCTCCCGACCCGCAAGCAACGGTGGCTGGCCTTCTACACCCTCGCCTTCCCACGGGGCCAGGCTGTGCTCGGCATCTATGTTGTTATCTCGCTTTTGACGATGTTCTCACTCAAAACCCCAGAGCAGGTAGCACTCATAACCTTCCTGCCAGTACTGATGATTCTTGCTTTTTTCCTCATTTACGTGATCGGTCTCCAGGAGTTCACCAGAGCGCATGGCCTGCAGGCATCACCCGGGTCAGTGCTGCGGCTGGCGCTGGGGTGGCTGCCATACCAGCTGATGCTGTCCTATGCCGCCCTGCGGGCGGTAGCACGGGAGTCACGCGGCGCGACGGACTGGGAGAAGACCCAGCACGTCGGCGCGCATCGCGAGCACGACCCAGGCGCACTACTGGAGGCGTCCGATGAGACCGCCGCGTAGCGAAACTCGGCCAATGAGCGCCCCGCAGGTAGCGGTCGTCAGGCCGCACCCGGCCGCGCCGCCGACATTGGCCAGTGCCTCACCACAGGTGACCGGATTCAGATCGCTCGATCGGGCCGCTCAGATCGCGCTCGTTCTCGCTCTGGTTACTGGCCTTATCACTCACGCCTATCACCTCTTCCAGTACCCGCTCTACAGCACGGACGAAGGAATCTACGTCGAGCGCGCCTGGGCCGTGATCCGTGAAGACCGGCTGAGTCCACAGACGTATGTTTACGATCACGCGCCCGGCGGCTGGCTTCTTATCGCGCTCTGGGAGTTCTTGCTGCCGGGAAACTTCGAATCATTCGGCAATCCCGTGGCCGGCGGCCGCATCCTTGCCCTGCTCCTGCACCTGGCGAGCGTGTTCTTCCTCTTCCAGATAGCGCGAAAGTTCTCGGGCGGCGGGCTGATCGCACCAGTGGTGGCGACGTTCCTGTTTAACTTTTCGCCGCTTGCCATCTATTACCAGCGGATGATTCTGCTGGACAACATCATGGTGTTCTGGGTACTGCTGAGCATCTACCTGCTGATTCGCGGCCGCCACGGCCTTTTCACCGGCTTGTGGTCGGGCCTGGCATTCGGCGTCGGTGTAATTACCAAAGAAAACGCCATCTTCTTCGCACCGACTATCTTCTACTTGCTAATAAGAACCACACGCCAGGACTCTAATCGCCGGTTCGCGCTGACGTTCTGGCTGTTCGCGTCGGCCGTGCCGGTGGTCGGCTACATTCTGCTTGCGACGCTCAAGGGGGAATTGCTGCCCGCGCAGCTCTCCCTTAGTCTGACTCGCCCTCCGCAGGGCCACGTGTCGCTGCTGTACGAGCTGTGGTTCCAGGTTCACCGTAACGAAGGGAGTCTGTTCGCACCAGGCGGCTTCCTGCACGTGCTGTGGCTGCCAAAAGACCCCTACATCCTGGGGATCGGTACGGTGGCGATGGTGGCGTGCCTCGTCATCGGATGGCGCGAAAGGAAGCAGAACCCAGCCCTCCTGGTGGCCGGGACCCTAGCCTTTGAGATCGCCTTCTACCTCGGTCGCGGTAGCGTCATTCTCGACTTCTATGTGCTGCCGCTGATCCCGACATACGCGCTGTGCATCGGTCTGGTCGCCGATAGGGCAGCGAGGCGGCTGCCTGCATCAACGGCCCGGGTGGCCGTACCGATCGCATGTGCGCTCGCTGCGGCGCTGCTGATCGCGCCGAGTGGCGGCTACGTGCTGAAGCACGGCCAGCAACACCAGCTGCAGCTGGCCGACCAGTACTACCTGCCGCTGACCTACCTCCAGCTGGATCAGATCGCATGGATCCGCCAGCACATCCCGCGCACCGACAAGATCATTACTGATGACGATATCTGGGTGGCATTGCACGACAAGCAGCCGTACCCCTATGCCCAGTCGCACTGGAATGCTGTGTCAGATCCCCGGGTGCGGAGCATCTTCGGCGGCGGCAACTCGCAAGACATCAATTACATCGCCCTGTCGAACGGGATGAAGCACGCGATGATCCTCAACAATTCCAACGGTCAGGAAAACTGGATTCTAACTGCGCTGAACAGCGCAACTGAGGTATGGCACGCCAGTCGTGGAAGCGTCACTCTCGCGATTTACCAGGTTCACCCTTAAGGATCGGGGAGGAATAAGCAATGACCAGCCAAAATGATGCACCGCCGAGGAGGCCAAGCCCCGGTCCCCCGCGGCCAAACCGCAGCAGGCCCACCTGGAAATCGGTCGTGGTTGTGGCTGTCGCCCTGGTCATTGTCTGGCAGCTCTATCACGCCTTTACCAACCACAAGGCTGGCAATATAGCCCGTTCCAGCCAAGGCTCTAACAGCCCGGCCACACAGGGCCAATCGGCCGCCGTGCCAAGCACACGGCCAACGCCTCGTCCGACAGTTACGCTCGGCGGACGCCCGGTGGCTGGCTCGGCCGGGCCGATGATCGTGCTCAATCCGGGTCTAGTAGCTGCGGGCGGCCAGGTGGGCGTGAACGGCAGTGGGTTCCGGCCCGGCGGCGCGGTAACGATCTTGCTGCGAGCGTCACACCATAGCTACGGTTCCGTCGTAGCCCACGCCAAGACCTCGAAGGATGGCTCGGTTACCGCCAGCTTCACGATGCCCACGTCGGGAACAGGCTCTGGGGCGAGCGTGGTCGCCGAGCAAGCCGGCGGCCCGACCGCCTCGGCAAAGCTGGAAACCCCCGGCGGGGTCGGCACCATGTCCATCGTCGGGAAGGCGGCCGGGAAGCCCGGAGACAGCGTCAGCATTTCAGCCAGCGGGTTCGGTTCTGGCGAGAAAATCAACGTCTTCTGGGGTCGCACCATAGGCACGCCCGCTACCACGCTCACTGCCGATGGGTCGGGCACTGTGGGCCGTGCCAGCGTTCCGGTCGGCGTAGCACCTGTCGGCACTACCACTCTGGTGCTCGTCGGCACGAAGACCCATACCACCGCGACCGCCGCCTACCAGATGCTCGGCTTGTACCCGACCACCGCGTCTCACCCATATGCGGTCAAGTCGGGCAAGTCGATCACGTTCAGCGGTAACCAGTTCGCGCCCAACGAGCAGGTACTGATCTACCTCAATGCGACAAGCGGCACGCCCGCGCTAACTGCCACTGCGAATTCCACTGGCGGCTTCTCCACCAGCTTCATAGTGCCATTCGGGCTCAAGGGGAGTCAGAGCCTGACCGCGGTCGGTGCGGACAGCCGTGCGGCGGTTAGCTCGGGATTCGATGTGTTGCCATACAACCCCGTCGCGCAAGCCAGTACCTATGGGGCCATGCCCGGCACTGCGCTGTCGTTCTACGCCAACGGGTTCGCCGCCAACGAGGTGGTTCTGGTCTACGCAGGTGGCGGGCACGACCAGCGCGGCCAACTCGTCAGCGCGTTCCGGGTGAACGCGATGGGCAGCGCCTCCGCCGCCGGGCATTACATCGTCCCAAGCGGCGTCGGGCCCGGTCTGTACTTCAACCTTGTCGGGCAGCAAAGCGGCGGTTCGACGACGGCGAAGGTGAGCGTGACCGCACCGGCCCAACCTGTGAATGTGCCTTCACAGCCACCGTACGTGCTGCCGCCCGACCTTGGCGGCAAGCCTCCGCCACAACCCAGCCACTCGCCGTCTACCAAATCTGGTCAGCCTGCCCCTAGCGGGTAGTGCTACCGGTATGCCGGCCGGCTTAAGCCGTCATCGAGTAAGGCAAACCGGAGCAGGCATCCGAACACACGAGAAAGACGATGATCATGAAAGAGATCTTCGGCCGCAATACCGAGGGAATTCTGGCTCTGCTCGGCAATCTGCATGAACTATCAGCGGAGCAGATCGACCAGGTGGCGCGCACGTGGAAGCAAGCGAACGACCTTGACCGGGCCGCGGCGTGGGCGCGGCTACTACGCGCCAGCGCGGACAACGAGCGTTATGCGGTCTTGGTGGCTGCACATACCGCGCGTAACGCGGCCATGGAAGTCGCCGGCGGGCTGCGCCGGACTGACTGGTCGTTCTGGGCCGCGGCCTCGGACGCAGCTGCTGCCATGACCGCCGATGACCTGGCCGACAGCGACTACGAGACGCTCACAGGCCCGATTGCTGCCGTCGTGCCGCCGCTGGCGCGACCAGGCCACCCCGAGCGCAGCTACAAAGTGCCAGCCCAGGCACGGCGCTCCTCTACGCAACGACAATCTCAGCGCGCCGAAGCCAAGAGCTCGACTAGGCAACGTAAGGCTCAGCACGCCCATCGCGCATGACGGCTAGGCACCGGCATCGCACGGTGTGACGAGCGTCCTTGACGGTAGCCACGATCGATCGTTGTGCCGTATTTGAGCGGCACCGAGGATACGGCGGCGTGTCATGAAAACTCAGTTTCACCAATTCTTCGAAGCTTTCCCTGAGGCGATGTTGGTGGTGGATCCGTCGGGCACGATCAGCGAGGCCAACCCCCGTGCCGAAGCGCTGTTTGGCTACCGCCACGGTCAACTGCGCGGATGGCCCGCCGAGGCTCTGTTCCCAGGCCAGTCGTTCGCGCACAAGTCGCCGGGTAATGGGCAAGGGGGCCAGACAGCACGACACTTGGAACTAGTCGGCACAAGAAGCGATCAGAGCCAGTTCCCGGCACAAATCGACGTCATCCCAATTCAAGCGGCCCATAAGACGGTAACAGTCATGAGCGTCACGGACATGACACGTCAACAGCGCGCTGAGTTCGTGCTTGGGCTAGGTCTGGACGCACTCGGGTCAGCCGAGCTGGAGCGAGAGGATTTTCTGGGTCACCTGATCCGCGCGCAAGAAGAAGAGCGCAGTCGCATAGCCGCAGGAATTCACGACGATACGATCCAGATGCTCACGGCCGCCAATTTGGCGCTGCAGCAACTTCGGCTCCGGCTGCGCGACCCCGAGCACGTACGGATCCTTGATCGGCTCGCGACCACGCTCAGCCTGTCGATGGCACGGCTACGACAACTGATCTTCGACCTGCGGCCGACCGGCATCGGGAACGGAAGCATTACCGCTGCCCTGCGCGCTTACCTCGAAGAGATGCGGTCAGAGAGCGGGATCACGTACCAGTACGAGGACAGCCGCACTGCCCGCGCTCCGGACAGCACTAACATGCTCATCTACCGGATCGTGCGGGAGGCGCTGCTGAACGTGCGGAAGCATGCCCGAGCACGTACTGTACGGGTCCAACTGCGGGACGTCAGCGACGGCTACCTCGTCGGGATCGTCGATGACGGCGTGGGTTACAGCCCGGCTGAGGTCGAGGATCGTCCAGGGCATCTCGGCCTCGTACTCATGCGGGAAAGAGCGTATGCCGCTGGCGGATGGTGCCGCATCGAGAGCATGCCAGGCGGCGGAACGACGGTGGAGTTCTGGGTGCCGCTGCAGGCGCCCCCTCACCAGCCGGAACTCGGGCGTGACCGAGCCGCGTAACAGTGAGAACCGGATCAAAGTCCTCCTAGTCGAGGACCACCCGGTAGTGGCGGAAGGGCTCTCGTCGCTGCTACAGGACTATGACGACCTGATGCTGGTCGGCGTTGCGGGCTCCGTTGCTGAGGCAACCGCCATCGTCGACCGAATCTGCCCAGACGTCGCCGTGATTGACTATCACCTGCCCGACGGTACTGGAACGGATGTCGCCGACATCGTCCGCGCGCGCTGCAGTTCGGCCGCGATCGTTTTCCTCAGCGCCGACGACAGCGACGAACGGCTGATTGAGGCGATCGAGGCAGGGGCCACCAGCTACGTGCTCAAATCGGCGAGTGGCGAGGAGATTGTCGGGTCGATCCGGGCTGCTGCGGCAGGACAAACTGCAATCCCGGCAGGCACGATCGCCAGCGCTCTGGCGGCGCGTCGCGAAAGTGCCCGCCAGCGTGCCGAGCGGGACCGCCTGTTGGGCAGCTTGACACCCCGCGAGCGTCAGATTCTGGTGCTCATGATCAGCGGTGCCGACAACCTGGCCATGGCCGACGCTCTGCACATCAGTTACGCGACCGTGCGAACGCACGTCCGGTCGATTCTTACCAAGCTGGGCGCGCATTCTCAGCTCGATGCGGTAGCCAAGGCGACGCAAATGGGCTTCGAGGATTGATGTCGCGCGCCGCGCGCATCGCGCTGGGCTAGCGGGCGCAGCGGCGCCGCCTGGGAGGACCTCTTCCAACGGGGCGGCCAAGGCGAGTATCCGGACGCAATCCGCGCGTAGCTCGTGAACCGGGCTATTCAGCAGCTTGGTCTGCCGCCGATTGGGCCTTGCTCCCTGGCTCGACTGAGCCAATGCGTCGGAGAGGGCTCAGAATTCACGCGCCGGCCCGGGGCAATTTTGGGCATACTGCACAAGCTGGGAAACGGCTGGTGTGGTGTGCTATGCCGTTATAGTCGAGGTGGCCGGGTTTCGCCGCGGCGTGTTCTTGGCCTGGTGACCGGGCGGGTTCTACTGCAGGTGTGGTAGGCGCGGGTCGCCGTTTTGGCGTGGGTTAATTCCGGTCATTGGTACGACGATTGCGGGGGGTTGTTTTTTTTAGGCTCGGGGGGTCATTGTCCAGACCCCCTGGAGTTCGACTTGAGATTTCCCCCCGCACGCCC
>Ga0126378_10003963_pt1 | contig 11232 bp, 6 predicted proteins | sample PanSoiMetPlot_23_FD_92587 | JGI IMG/M metagenome (GOLD analysis project Ga0126378, IMG submission 92587) | Tropical forest soil microbial communities from Panama - MetaG Plot_23 | ecosystem: Environmental > Terrestrial > Soil > Tropical forest > Bulk soil | place: Panama | collected 2016-02-17
ACGCTCACGTTCGACGGCCCAGGACAGGGTCTGACGGCGCGGGAGGTGCCGCTCGGATCCCGCTTTGACGCCTGGGTTTCGGCCGCCGTGACACTGCTGATAGGGGTCGAAGGTATCGACGCCGGGCGCATCGGGGTCGTGGGCCGCAGCCTCGGCGGCTCCTATGCGTTGCAGACGGCCGCGTGCGAACCACGCATTCGGGCGTGCGTCGCGTGGAGCCCGCTGGTGCGCGGTGCGTCTTACGACGCGCTGCCGGAGGGAGTTCGCCGGAGCTTCCAGTACGCCTGCGGCAGGTCAGCGAACGAGACGCGAGAGCTGCTAACCGGGCTCATCGAGGCGGCCGCCGACGTCAAGCGGCTCAGCTGTCCGACGTTCATCCTGCAGGGCAACCTCGACCAGCTCGTTCCGGTCGAGGACAGGGCGGCCCTCGAGAACTCGAGCCCGCCCTTCGTCGAGACCTTCATGCACGAGACCGGTGCGCACGGCTGTCACAACGTCGCTTCGGTAGTCCGGCCGCTGATGGCCGACTGGCTCAGCGCACGCCTCGGCGCGGGCCGCCCCGTTCCCATATCTGCTGGAGGTGCGCGGTGACGGTGCCGGTTGCCGAGCGGACGGCCGCTAGCAGATCGAGGCCGGTCGTCGACGACCTGCACGCAAGCGTCGGGCCGCCGATCAGGTACGCCTCCGGCCGGGGCTGCTTCACGGCCGACGTAGAGGTTCCTGGTGCAGCCACGATGATGGTAGTGCGGGCCGACGCGGCCCACGGAATCGTCCGCTCCGTGAACCTGGACGACGTGCGGAATGCTCCAGGGGTGCTCGGGGCATTCTCGGCGGCCGATATCAAAGCTGACCTCGGGATCGTCCCCGTGATATCGCCGCGCATATCCCCGAGCGCCGCTGTCGTGCCCTACCTGCAGCCGGTGCTTGCTTCCGAGCGCGTGAGGTACGTGGGCGAGCCAGTTGCCATCGTTGTCGCGACCAGTCGCTACACAGCCGAGGACGCCGCCGCACTGGCCGTCGTCGACGTGGAGCCCCTCGACGCAGTTGTCGACTCGCCGAGTGCCGCTGACGCCAAGGCAATCTTCCCGGGCGGCAATGAAATTGCTCAGCCCGAACTGGGATTCGGTGACGTCGACGCGATCTTCGCGAGTGCTGACATCGTCGAGTCGGCGACCATTCGCGTTGGCCGTCACTCTGGCGTCCCGATGGAGACCAGGGGGCTGATTGCCTGCCCCGAGCCGGGCGGTTCCGTCACGGTGTACGGAGCTACGAAGGTCGTGCACTCCAACCAGCTTGCGCTCGCGCGGATGCTGGGCATCCCCGCGAGGGATATCAGGATGCGTGAGGTCGATGTCGGTGGCGGCTTCGGCATCCGCGGCGAGCTTTACCCCGAAGACTTTCTCGTCCTGTGGGCGGCACGGGCGCTCGCATGCCCGGTTGCCTGGCACGAGGATCGTCGCGAGCACCTGCTGGCCGCCAATCACTCCCGCGACCAGGTGCATTTCGTGTCCGTGGCTGCCTCGGCCGAGGGAGAGCTACTGGGCATCCGCTCCGAGTTCTTTATCGACTCCGGTGCCTATGTACGCACGGTCGGACTTCGCGTAGCTGACCTGACGCTGGGTGAGATACCTGGCCCGTACCGGTTCCGCGCTTACTACGGGAAAGCGCATTGCGTCGTGACGAACCGCACGCCGACCGGAACGTACCGGTCGCCAGGGCGATTCGAGGCGTCGTTCGTCCGCGAGCGCATGGTCGACAGGATTGCTGCTCGGGTCGGGATAAGCCCGGTTGAGCTGAGGCACCGCAACCTCGTCCGGCCTGCCGATATGCCATACAGGCCGGGTATTGAGTCGGCCGGCAAGGAGCAGGTTTTCGCAGAAGGCGATTTCCCGAAGTTGTTCGCCGCCGTTGTGTCGCGCACGGCTGAGGCCGCTACTGCAGAGCAGGCCCAGCTCGCCGAGGCCGAGCACCTGCGGGTCGGACACGGAGTCGCCTGCTTCGTCGAGAAGTCAGGCAGCGGTCCGTACGAGGATGCGAAAGTTGAGGTCAGCGGCGACGGCTCTGTCCAGGTGTGGTCGGGCGCGAGCTTCCTGGGCCAGGGACTGCACGCCGCCCTTGCCCATGTGGTGGCCGATGTGCTCGACGTGCCGGCCGAAGCCGTCCGGGTTATGCGGATCGACACCGACCGGATTTCCGCCGGGGTCGGGACGTACGCGAGCCGCTCGATGGTGATGGCAGGCAACGCCGTGCACGTCGCGTGCGAACTGCTCCTGGACAAGGCACGGAACGCGGCTGCGGAGCACTTCGGCATTGACCCCGCCGACGTTGACTTCGCTGCTGGTCAGTTCGTCACACGGAGCGAGCCAACCGTCGTGATTACCCTGGGCGAGCTGGCCAGCGTGCTGACTGACGGGCAGGAAGACGCCGAAGCAGCCAGTGAGGGCCTGTCGGGATCGTTCCGCTACGAGCGGGAGACCGTTACCTACGGCTTCGGCTGCCAGGGTGCAGTGGTAGCGACCGATGTCCGCACGGGCGCCGTCATGGTCCGCCGTCTCGTTGTCGGTTACGATGCGGGTCGCGTCATCGAACCCGACGTCGTGGTCGGACAGCTCGAAGGGGCCGCGGTGCAAGCGCTCGGCGGAGCGCTCTTGGAGCGATTCAGCTACGACGAGCTCGGCAACCCATTGGCAACTACCTTCATGGACTACCTGCTGCCGACGGCACATGATGCTCCGGCGTTCGACATCGTGCTGCACGCGAGTACGCCGCACGATAACCCGCTCGGCGTGCGCGGCGTAGGGGAAGCCGGGATCCCCGCGGTCGCGGCGGCAGTCGCGGCAGCGATTGAGAACTCGGTCGGAAGTCCGCCCGTTCTCGAGGAGACCCCGATGACTCCTGCACGCGTCTTCGGCCTCGTGTCGGGCGTTGCCGAAGCGCAGCCCGGCGCGGCGGCCGTGCCCGAGGCCATGCCCGAGGCAATGCCCGTGGAAGCTCAAGACGCAGCGGCAGCGCCCGGCTGCGCCGACTCGAGATCGTCCGACGCCGGGAGCTCATAACGGGCGAGGCTGGGCATGCGCCACTGGAGGCCAGCCGCCGCCAGTAGGCAGCCGAGCCCGCCGATGACGATCGCGAGCGGTGCGCCTGTCGCCGACGCAAGGAGACCGCCCTCGACGTTTCCCAGCCGCGGGCCGCTCACCACCACGGCCGCCTGGATCGAGAACAGTCTGCCCCGAAGCTGATCGGGCACTTCAAGCTGCACAATGGTGGTCCGGAAGAGCACGGAGACCGCATCGGCCCAGCCCGCAAGGGCGACGGTCACGACGCCGAGCCAGAGCCACGGCGATACGCCGAAGCAGAATATGGCCACCCCCCAGCCGACCAGCGCATACAAGACAGCCCGCCCGGGCTTGCGAACCCTCGGCGCCCAGCCGCTGAGCAGCGATCCCAGTGCGGCTCCGATTGCCGGGGCCGCGGTGAGCAGCCCGAAGGCCCGCGGCCCGCCGTGGAATCGGACGAGCGCCATGTACGGGAAAAGCGAGACGGGTTCGCCGAGCACGGTCGCCAGCCAGTCCGACCAAAAAGTGCCCTGAATGATCTGCTTCCCGCGGAGGAAGCGGAAGCCCTCCGCGATAGAACCGAGGCTGAACCTCCGGCCGCCGCCCGTCGGTCGCAGCGCGGGTAGCCGGACTACGGCCTGCAACGCGAGCGCCGTACTAGCCACGTCGATCCAGTAGACGAGGGCAATATTGCCGTGCGTTGCTGCGATCAGCACACCCGCGATACCTGGACCGATCATGCTCGAGAGCTGCCATAGGAGCTGCTGCAGAGCGTTGGCTGCTACGAGCGATTCCCGGTCGACGATCTGCGGGACGATCGCGGCCCGCGCTGGCGAGTCGACGCCGTTGAGTCCCTGGATCACCGCGGCGCAGACGTAGACAACCCACAGGGCCGGATGAGACGCCGACGCGTTGACCGCGAGGCCTGCCGTCGTGACGCCGATCAGCAGCGCCGAGACCACGAGCACCGTGCGCCGATCCTTCACGGCGTCGGTGATCGCGCCGCTCACGAGCGGGACGAAGAAAGCCGGGCCGAGTTGCGCCAGGCTCACGAGGCCGACGTCGAGGTTAGAGTGCGTCAGGACGTAGGTCTGATAGATAACGGCCGTCGCTGTGAGCTCAGCTCCGAGCTGCCTGAACACGTAGCCAGTCCAGAGGCGCCTGAACGCCTGGAAGCGGCGCAGCGGTCCAGTATCAACAAGCAGTCTGGCCACGTGGACTTCTTGAGCCGGCGGTGCGAGCGGTCTGCGCGCCGGTGCTTCTCAAGTCAGCGGCGCCCTCGCTCATGGCGCTCACCGTAGCTCAATCGATCCGCGAAAAAACCCGCTGGTTTTTGTCTCCATTTACCGTTGCGAGGAGCCGCCGCCAGCAGGAAGCTCCTCACGTGGCCGAGCGCATAATGCCCCAGAACTTCGCAGCTCCGATAGGTCCCTGGACCCCCGCCGTCAAGGTCGCGGCGGGCCAGATGTTGTTCATCGCCGGCTGCATCTCCGTGGATGCAGACGGCAATGTGGTCGCGCCCGGCGACGTCGCCGCGCAGACCCACCAGGTCATGAAGAATTTCGAAGCGGTTGTCACAGCGGCCGGCATGACCATGGGGGATGTCGTGAAGATCACGAACTACCTCGTCGACGTGCGGGACTATCCCGAGGTGGCCAAGGTCAGACAGCAGTACCTCAAGGAGCCATACCCGGCGAGCAGTATGGTCCAGGTCGCTGGGCTCCTCTATCCCGGCCTGCTGGTCGAGATAGAAGGCATCGCGGTTGCGAGCTGAGGAGGCCGCGCCTGACCGTACGGCCAACCTGGCGGGCCGGGTAGCAGTCGTCACCGGCGCAAGCCGGGGGATCGGCCGCGCCATTGCCATGCGCCTCGCCCGGGACGGAGCGAGTGTCGCCGTACTTGCCCGCGGAAGCCAGGCTGCGGACGTCGCGGCGGCGATCTCGCGGGACGGAGCCACTGCGATTGCCGTCGGGTGTGACGTAACGCAGGACGACTCTGTCGAGGCCGCATTCCTGAATGTGCGCTCCAGACTTGGCGCTGTCAGCATTCTCGTGAACTGTGCGGGCAGGCACGTCGTGGGCCGCCTCGAGGACTTTAGGCCAGCCGATTACCGCGAGCTGTTCGAGACGAACGTGCTGGGCGCCGTCCGCGCGACACTGGCAGCACTGCCCGACATGAAGACCCTCGGGAGCGGGCGGATCATCAACATCGCTTCTACCGCCGGTCGGGCTGGTTCGCTGCACCAGTGCCCGTACAACACCACGAAGCACGCGCTCTTAGGTTTCACTCGCTCGGCGGCGCTCGAGTTGGCGTCGTCAGGAATCACAGTCAACGCGGTCTGCCCAGGCTGGGTCGAGACAGACATGATCCGCGACCTCATTGACGGGCAGGCTCGCCTCCGCAACCTTGGCGCTGAAGAGACTGAGGCCCAGTTGCTGGCGCGGGTGCCGATTGGACGGCTCGTCCAGCCAGCGGAGGTCGCGGAATTGTGCGCTTATCTGGTCACGCCGCTCGCCGCCAGCGTCACCGGCCAGGCCTACACCATCGACGGCGGGCTGCTGACCGCCTGACGCATCCGAACACAGGCCGGGAAAGACCCGTCTTAGCTGCATCGACGGTACGTTCTTCGCGAAGTAGGATAGATAGATGCAACCGGTGCCGGAATGGCTGTCAGAGGACATGGCCGTCGCAGTCGCCGGGGCGCTCGACGCGCAAGATCTTGCTGAGCGGCTTTCGACGGCGCTTTCTTGCCCGGAAACGCGCGTTCCGGTCCGCATCTGGTCTGTTGAAGTCGGCGGGCGTCCGCTCGTGCTCAGCCAGAGCGCGACTCGCGGACGTGCTCCGAGTGGCGGCCTTGCAACAGTCCTTGCCGCCGCTATGTCGCACGGCGGTCCACTTCAGGCTGGCTCTGCGCTGCTCGGCGCTCTCATGAAGGACGGCACGGCCTTCGGCGTTCTTGAGACCGGGACTTCAGCCAAGCTCGCGCCGGAGAGCTTCCCGGTCCTGCTCGCTGCCGTTGCCGCGCGCCTTGTAGCGATGCAGGAGACGGGCACCGAGGGAAGCCTCGGCGCCGTTACGACACTGCCGCGTAGCGCATCAGACACGCAGGCCGTCATCGAAGCGTTCGCGAGCGAAGCTAAGCGCCTGATCGACCACGACCGGCTGAGCGTCTACATGCTCACGCCGGACGGCCTCTCCCTCGAACGCTTCGCGGTCGCAACATCACCCGTCCTGTCCGGCGAGAGCGACGTCATCGGGATCGGGGACATCGGACTTGCCTACGTCCTGAATCAGAACCGGCCCCTGGTCTCCGATGACCTGGCCACCGATCCACGACTTGTGGGGCCCGAGGACGCCATCATCGCCGCCGCCGGCTTCCACGGCCTAGTCAGCGTCCCGCTGCGAATCGCCAGTACGCCTATTGGCCTGCTGAACTTCGTGAGTCGCCAGGTTGGGTATTACTCCGATGAGGACGCCGCGATCGCACAGCAAATCGCCGACCAGATCGTGATCTTCCTCCGGAACCTCCGGCTTGAGCAGCGAGTCCGGCTTAGCATTGGTCGTGAGGCTGCCCGTCAGGAGCGCAATCGCATAGCTCATGAGCTGCACGACACGATCGCGCAGTCACTGGCGGCCATGATCCCCGAGTTCGACATCCTTTCGCAGCGGCTGGCGATGCTCGACGCGGATGCGCTGCACGAGGTGAGCGAAATGCGCGCGCGGATACGGCAGATGCTGCACGATCTGCGGCGTTCGCTGCTGCGAGCACGGCCATCGGAACTCGAGAACAGCTCGCTCAGCGACGCCATGACGCGCGTGCTGGACAGTGTCGAGGTCGACTACGGGATCAGGGCCAGCCTCGAGCTCGTCGGGGCAGTCGACAGCCTCCCGGCGGAGGTTGAGATGACGGTCTTCCGCATCTTCCAGGAGGCGGTAGCCAACGCCCGCAAGCACGCGGACCCCTCGGAGCTGAGCGTGCGCTTGCGGGTGGGCGAGGGCCTTGTGCTGTCGATCGATGACGACGGTGCCGGGTTCGTAGCGAGTGGTCGCACTGAGGGCTTTGGGCTTCGAGGTATGCGCGAGCGCGCAGAGGAGATCGGCGGCCGGCTGATCGTGAGCTCTACGGCATTGCGCGGCACGTCGGTCAACATGACGGTGCCATCACTCGGGAATGCTCAGCAGGCCCGCAGGGGACCGAAACGGGGCGAGCGGATGAGCAGCCACCGCGCGTTGCGCCTCGTCGTTGTCGACGACCACCCGGTCTTCCGCGAGGCGGTCTCGCGCATGCTCGAGGCGGAGAGTGACATCCGTGTCGTCGCGCTGGCTGCGACCGGTGCGGATGCCCAGCGAACCGTCGAACGTGTGCGGCCCGATCTCGTACTGCTGGACGTCGAGCTGCCCGACGGATCAGGCATCGACGTGGCACGACGGCTGAGCTGCGCTGACCGGCCGCCGAGGATCCTGATGCTGTCCGCGTTCGCGGACGCTGGGCAGGTCGTGGCGGCGATGCAAGCCGGTGCCCATGGCTACCTCGCCAAGACGGTCTCCCAGGAGCACCTGGTCGATTCGATCCGTGCCGTTGCCCGGGGTGCGACGATCTTCGACTCCTCGGCTGGAGCAGCCCTATGGTCGGCGCCGCAGGAGCAGCCGACGCGTCGCGAACTGGAGGTGCTCAGCCGGATCGCCGCGGGGAAGACGAACGCCGAGATCGCAGATGAGCTCTATCTGGCGAAGAAGACCGTTGAGCGCGTTGTGGCTACAGCCACCATTAAGCTCAACGCGGCTAACCGGACTCACGCCGTGGCCAAGGCGATCGCGTTGCGCTTGATCGAGGCTCGCCCCGACTGATCGCGCCGGGCAGTCCGTCTCACCCGAGCAGGGTCGGCCGTGTCCAGGGCATCCCGAGCACGTGATGGTCGAGGAAAGCAAGGACGGTCTGGTGATAGACGACCACGTCGCTCGGCTTGAGCGAGAGCGAGTGGTCCTCGTCCGGGAGCGCCAGGAACTTGGCCGGGACGTCATTGCGCTTCAGGTCCACCCAGAGCTGGAGGGCCTGCGAGAACGGGACGTCAAAGTCCTTCAGGCCGTAGATGATGAGCATAGGCGTGGTGATGGAGGCGAGATCGTGCTTGGGGGAATTCCGCGCCCATGCCCCCGGGTTCTGGTACGGGTCGCCGAACTCTTCTTCCCACATGGTTGGCTTGGGAACGACGCCCTGCATAAGCTCCCAGCTCCACGTTCCCGCGCTGTCGACGATTGCCTTGAAGCGATCGGACCGGCCTGCGAGCCAGTTGGCCATATGGCCGCCAAAGGAATGCCCCATCGCACAGAGCCTGTCGCCGTCGATGTCCGGCCGTTTCACCGCCTCATCGACGGCAGCCAAGAGGTCGTCGGGGATGTGCGCACCCCAGTCCGACCAGCCACGCTGCATGAGCGCCTGCCCGTAACCATTGGAACGTCCGGGGTTGACCATCAGGACTGCGTAGCCGCGCTCCACCAGGAAATACGGGCATCGCAACCAGAAATCGTGAGCGTTCCAGCCTCGCGTCCCTCCGTGCATCCACAACATCAGGGGAACGGGGTTGTCGGCGCTGGCACCGCCCGGCATGACGAGGTGTGAATGGATCTCGAAATCGTCTTTGGTCCGGCAGGTCATCTCGGATGCAGTGCCGTTCAGTTCCACGTCTTCGGCGAAGCCGGGAAGCCTCTGCATACGGTGGCCGCTGTCCGAGACATCGATGCGTACCAGCCTGGGCACGTCGCCATAGGAGTGCCGGACACCGTAGACGTAGTGGCCGTCTGGGGATGCGCAGGCGGCCCGGAATGCTCCGGTGGCGATGCGTTCGATGTTGCGCTTCGCGATGTCGACGCGGTAGATCGGCGAGTGCCCGTGGTCGTCGGCGACGAAGTACACGGAGTTACTGTCCGGCGCGAAGAACGGAGTCTCGGGCCAGAGCCGGAACTCACCCGTCAGGTCGAAGCCCTCACCCGATGTGAGGTCGACGATCCACAGGCTCATCCGTTCCGCCCGTTCCGGGACGCCGACGTTGAGCTTCTCGGCGACAGCCCACCGGCCGTCAGGCGAGATGACCGGCAGCGTGAACTGGCCGTCGGCGGCGATTACCCGCTGGCCTGAAGCGTCGATCAGCCTGAGCGTCTCCTCGCGGAAAGCGTGGGGTGCAATCGCCCGCCACACGGTCACGACGACTGAGCCGTCGGGCGAGATCGCCTGGCCAGTTGCGACGAGCGCGCTGCCCGCGTCGGGAGTCAGGTCCGTGACGACGTCGGGCGTGCTCAGGTTGAAGGTCAGCAGCCGCGGCAGCCGCGGGCCGAGCAGCTTGCCCCCGTAGCGCGTCTCCAGTTCCTCGAACAGGATGGAATTCGCTAGTTCGTCAGCCCGCTTGGTCCCGATCGCGACGTCCTCGGCCAGGTCCACGGCCCCAGGGAACATCCACGCGCTGATCACGACGGTGCCGGTGGTGGAGCCGACCGACAGGGCGCCGATACCGCCGGGGACCGTGAGTACGGAGCGCACCTTGTCCTCGTGCGCGCGGAGCACGCAGACGTCCATAGCTTCCGGCTCTCGCTCTGATCTGCCTTCGATGCTGCGTGCGAGGAAGACCAGTGAGCCGTCGGCGAGATAGGCCGGACTCGCGGGCTCGATGCCAGCGAGATCGACCTGCCGGGGAGGTGCCGACCCGTCGGCCGGCACCTCCCACAGGCCATTGGTGAACCGTGCGCCATCGAGCGTTTCGACCACGAGCGCGAGCCTCGTCGCGTCCGGCGAGACGACTAGGTCGCGGATCTTCGGAAACGTAGGAAGAGTTTCGGGAGTGATCTTCATAACCATCGCTCCAGGCTCGTTCTTGTCGCTCGGTTCCGAAGCTCGCGCCCTCGGTCAGTTTCTAGGGGGAGAGCCAGGCCGCGGTCCAGTCGGTCGCGAACGAGCCGCCGCCGGAAAGCGCGACCTGCCAGTTCTGGACGCGCTTGGAGACCCCGACATAGGCAGTCCGCCAGCCGACCGGCCAGGCCGGCAGGTCGCTGTTGACGATCTTGAATGCCTGGGCGTAGGCCTGCTGGCGCGCGGCCGTGGTTGGCGCCTCGACGGCCTGCTGGAAGAGGGCGTCGACGGTCTTGTTGCAGTAGAAACTCGGGTTGGTGTACAGCACGTTCATGTCGGGCTGGCACGCCCACGAGAGCGTGATGCCACCTTGTGCCGGGTCATTGGCCGAGGTGTAGCCGATGAATGACATATCGAAGTTGCGCTTGACGTAGGTCCGTTGCGCCCAGGTGTTCAGATCCTCGTCGATCAGCTGGACGTTGATGTTGAGCTGCGCGAACTCGGCTTTCACGATGGCGGCGGTCTGGGCGGCGCCTTGCGTGACCCCGCTGGAATAGAGCAGCGTCAGTGTCCGGCCGAACCGTTGTCCGTTCTTGACCGGGTAGCCGGCCTGGTTGAGCAGCTGCGCTGCCTTCTGCGGGTCGTAAGGATACTGGGTCATCAGGTTCTCGCTCGGGTCATAGAGCTGCGCATAGGTCGACGGTATCGGCCCGATTGACGGCGTCCCGAAACCTGACAGGGCGTCCTGCAGGATCACGTTGCGGTTGATCGCCATATACAGTGCCCGGCGCACGGTCACGTTCTTGAACGGCGTCCTGGAGGTATTGGTGAAAATGATGTTGAACGACGGCGTGTCCTGTACCAGGACCGCCCGGCAGCAGGCCGAGTTCATCAGCTGCTTGATCGCGGTGGTTGGCAGTTCGCTGTCGGGAACGTAGTCGATACTCCCGTTGAGCAGCGCGTCCACTGTCGTTGCTGGACTTGGGATCTCGTCGACCACGACCTGACTAATCCACGGGATGGGATTGCTCGGGGTGGCTCCAAAGTAGTGCGGATTGCGCACGAGGATGACCTTCTGGCCGCGTATCCACTTCTTGAAGATGAACGGGCCGGTGCCGATGGGGTTGTCATTGGCCTGGTTGTCGGTCAGGACGTTCTTGTTGCCGTAGATGTGCGCCGGTTCCATCATGAGGTTCGTATCGACCATGGCCGTCAGGAACGGGTCATACTTATTCTTCAGCTTGACAACCGCGGTGTAGGGGCCGTTCGCTGACACGCTCGCGATGTCCGAGGTTATTCTCGTGACCCCGCGGGGCGAGATCGGCAGGAACTTCT
>Ga0126378_10003964_pt1 | contig 11232 bp, 11 predicted proteins | sample PanSoiMetPlot_23_FD_92587 | JGI IMG/M metagenome (GOLD analysis project Ga0126378, IMG submission 92587) | Tropical forest soil microbial communities from Panama - MetaG Plot_23 | ecosystem: Environmental > Terrestrial > Soil > Tropical forest > Bulk soil | place: Panama | collected 2016-02-17
CGGAGGAATCAGGATTTCGCGGCCAGCCAGCTCGGAGGAGAGGTCGGTCACTTCAAACGCGACGTGCGCCACTCGCCGGACAAGATCGGGAACCGCCGCATCCGCTTCGAAGCGGATCCATTCGACGCCGAATTCGCTTTTCTGATGACTGACGATAAAAACTTTCAGGTGTTTCAAGTGCGTCTCCCCAGGCTTCGATTCGTTAGTGGGAATCCCGATGTGGTGATACCGGCGCATGGTTTTCTCTCCATGAGAACTGCGCAAAATTCTACTCTATTCGTTACCGCGTTTGAATCGCGGCGGACCCAGGTTTAGAAACCAAACCTGGGGCACCCGCACGAGTTCGGCGAAGAGAGGAGAGATCCTTCGCTGCGCTCAGGATGACACGCCGAAAAGAGGACAGAAGACCCAGGTTTAGAAACCAAACCTGGGGCACCCGCTGAAGCCCGGCCTCTACAAAAGCGAAGAGGGATTCCTCGACTACGCATGCCGACGCGTTCGCAAGAGACGAACGCGGAAGAAAGAAGTCGGCCTGCTTCGCTCGGAATGACAATGGTGGTGCGGCGGCAGACAAAGAGGGGACGGTAAAGCGCGCCCCTACACGGAGGAGAGAAAAGCGGTCGGCCTCGGAGGGCGCTAGGAGTAGTGGGCAGTTTGGATTTTTGACCTATTGTGTCACGAAACAAAAAATCCAAACTGACCCACCACCCACCTATGGTAACGCAGGGCGGAGGTGGCCGGCGGCGAGGCGCTTGAGGGCGCGAGAGCGCTGGGTAAGTTCGGGGGCGCTCAGGCGGTCCTGACGGTAGAGCCAGCGAAGGAAGTCCGGGGCGGAACGCTCGCCCTTCCAGCAGTTGCACTCATGACAGCAGGAGACGAGGTTGCGGTAGGAGTTGAACTCGCGCTGCGCCTGCGGGACGACATGATCGAGGCAGCGCCTCCCGCCATTGATCCGGCGCGAACAGTAAAAACAGGTGCCGCCTTCGCGAGCGTGGATGGCTTCACGCAGGGCGGGAGTTTTCAGGAAATCGACCTCTTCGAGATGGGCGCGGCGAGGGAGGCGGGCAGCGGCACGGACGTCCATCTTGTTCGGACGGGCGCCACGAATCTCGTTGGGCAAGCGTACATGGACAACGTGGCCCGCTTTGCTGCGTTCCAGCAACTTCAATACGCCTTTACTTACGAGGCGGCGCAGGGGCCTGCGCACGGAGTCGTGACTAAGGCCAAGATGGCGGCCCAGCCAGGCCAGTGAAAAACGAAGACTGGACTTCCCTTCCAGGCGGGTATGACGGAAAAGGTGGCAATAGACGGCGCGCTCCTTCGGGGAGAGATGCAGACGAGGGGCCAAGAGGTCCTCGAATTGTTTGCAGACGAGTTCGGCATTGGGCTTTTTGGTTTTCATGACGAGATCCTTAGGAAGTTGAAGGTTGAAAGTTAAGAGTCGAAGGTTGAAAGTCGAGAACAGAGATCAGAGATCGGAGATCCGAACGGGACACAGAGATGGAGCACGCAGTGACCACCAAGAAGAGCGAGAGAACCCTTGGCGCAAACACTAGAGGAACTCAGGGACAGAGCGCCGGAGGCGCATCACCCTTTAGCCCAGCCCGTCAGGGCTGGGTAAAAGGCAGGAGTATGGCGAGCACCGTAGGTGCGGCACACAGCTAGAGTTGACCAGAGAAATACGGAGAAACGAAAAACGCCGGCTGGAAGCCAGCGGTACGAAATGGCGACGTAAAGTCGCCGCTACAAGGGAAAGACGCAGAGAAAGCGGCGTCAAGCCGCCGCACTCGAAAAGGGCGCAGCATGCTGCGCCCCTACAAAAGAAAAAGCCCCGACAAGGTCGGGGCGCATTTTTCTACATTGATTACTATATCACAAAATAAAATTTTGTCAAGGAAAAATCTCACTTTTTTCAAACAATTTTCTTAGTCTTTTGTTTTCAGCAAGATGGAGGCAAAGAATTTGAACGTTCCTTGACCGGTCTTTTGCCGTTCAAGGCGGCCAAAATCAGGAAATTTGTTAAGTTCTTTTTAAGAACCAACGTATCTTCCAAGAATTCAACGAAATACCGCGAAACAAAAATTCCGTACTACTCGGGTACTGCCTCCGCTGCTTGCGCGTGCCTGACCACAACCGAATTGGACTTCTGGGACTCCCCGAGTCCAATTGTAGGCCGCTCCTCGGTTGCCTGCGAGCCGCCTATCATTTGTAGGCCTGGCGTAAATATTCGGCCGTTTGGCGGTCGAGATCTCCATACGAGGTCTGTAGCGCTTGGCCGATAGCGCTCTGAGCCGAGGGCTCCGTAGTGAGCTTCTCCAGCAGTCTTTGAAGCCCATAAGAACCCGACTGGGTCATGATCGACTCGACCGCTGCCAGCGACCAGGCGTAGGCGAACACGGCCACGGGGCTGGGCATCGCGGTCCACGATCCGCCGAGATGGGAGAGCGGTATGAACTTTCCGCTGTCGTATGCGGCGAGCAGCGGCGCTGCGCTTCCGTTACTTCTCCGCCCTTCCTCCCATTGGGCCAGCCCTTCATGGAGCCAGGTTGGGCAGCGCCCCAGGGTTATCTGCTGCACAAAGCTGTGTGTCAATTCGTGTTTGAGCACCCGCGAGAAGTCCTGCGTGACCGTCTCCAGGCCTTGCACCGGCACGCGGATGCGCCCATCGTTGGCGGCTCCGGCCCAGTTGGGAGCGCGAGTGATGTCACGGTAGGCTTGTTCGGTATAGAGCACTACTCCAATCGCCTCCGTCGGTGTGAAGTGCAAATCCGTTTGGATGGTTTGGAAATGTTGTTCCAACGTGCGCAGCACCTCGGCAGCCAGGAATGGCGACGCGCTGCCCTGGTAACGCAGGTTGAAGTGCTGGCTCTCGCGCTCGCGCGCGCTGCTCTCGGCGGCTTGGTCGCGTTCCGCCTTTTCCAAGAGCGCGGCGACATACGCATTCGGTTGAAAGCTCTGCGCTGCCTTCCATTGCTGAACGGCCTCGTCGATGCGGTTCAGTCCATAAAGCGCCCACCCCGAGAGTTGCGCTACTGGCACCGATTTGGGCGCCAGCTCTCTGGCGCGCTCCAGAAGCCCGAGCGCCGTTGAATACTCGCTCCGCACAAGATGGACATAGCTCAGGTTCAGGAGCAGCGCGAACTGGATCTGCGGTTGTTTCGCCGCGAATGGCAAGGCCGCCTGGAATTCCGTGATGGCCAGGTCTGTGTCACCGCTGGACAGCTCGAAGTGGGCTGCGGCGATGTGGGCTAGCGCCGCTCGTGCCGTGCCCAGCGGGGAGCCGCCCTTGGCCGCCTCTTCAAATTCCATTATTCTCTCGTGGTGCAGAACGCCCTCGTGAGCTACCGCCGCGGCCACTCGCTCGTACTCGGTCGTGGACTCCGCTGGCGGACGAGTGGGCGGCAAATGGATCGCTGAGCGCACCGGGGACTTTCCCGCGGTGGAAGACGGGCTCGCAGGTGCTTGCGACGCCTCTTTCGGCGTGAGCAGCCCTCCGGAACCATGGTCCGCACGCTCCAGCCCCTGGCAGAGCACGTAGCCAAGTCGCACGGCTTGCCCCGGCAGCGTGACCCAGCACCAGGTTATTCCCGCGCTTGTGAACTCCATGTTCACAACCAGCGCCGTCCCTTTAGCCAGCGACTGCACCACCGCACTCGCGGTTTGCATCTCGGCGTAAACGTTTAGCCCATCGCCTTTGACGATCGCGTTTCCGCCCGCACTCTGCTGTGCGTATGTAACCGCGCACCATGCCGTGAGCAGACAGATAAGGATCAAGAACCGCGCCAGCAGGTTTGTTAAGGGCATTGTGCCTGCCGCGATTCTAGCAGGCTTCGTTCTGGAAACGCGGGTGGCACATCCACATTGGAATAATCTCAGCTGATAGGTTGACCGCAAACCGATCCGCTAATCGAACTGGAAGTCACAGTCCCGCTGCTGTCGTTCACGGAGATGTTGGCGGTTACATTCAATGTGCAGCTTCCTGACGGGAATTGTCCTGCCTGAACAGGCGAGAAACTGACGCCTCCGCCTATCGTTAGGTTCACCGTCGTCGTAACGCCGTTGTTGTTTCCCTGCACGGATACCGTCACATCGGGATTGCCGTTAATGATCAGGGTGCCGTCCGAGCACTTGCTAGGCGTCTCCGTAATTGTCCCACTGGCAGAGGTGCCGCTTGCACTGAAGGTTCCCGACACCATAATCGAACCACCGTCCGGGCAATTGAAGGTACCGGAAACGGTACACGTTGACCCACTACAGGTGACGGTCTCCGGCTTTGTTACCGCGTTGGCCTGGCTGTTGTCTCTCTGGAGCGCAACGAGCATTTTGTCTCTGGTGGTGATATCTAGCGGGAATGCTGCGTTGCCCACCGCGCTTGCCAGAGCCTTGCTTACATCATTAGAAACCGTGGTCCCGACTTGCTTGGCCTGAGCCTGCGTCAAATTGTTGGAGGTGCTGTAACCGCCTCCGCCGCAACCCGCGAAAGCGCCCAAACTTATTAAGGCGACTGCAATTAACCATGCTTTCATGGATTCCTCCCTAGTGTCGGTCCTTTGAAATTCTTTCGTTGCACCCAATTCAGGGGCACGGGATGAGAGTGAAGGAAGGCTGGGGTGAAACATGACTCTAACACCGTTTTTCGCAAGTGTCAGCGCCTGGTTAGTCGGCCAATCGGAAGGCTCGTCCCAGCATCCACATAAGTGGTATGCGCGTTCTTTCTTGGAAACGCCGGTCGAAGAGGTAAGCTCAATTAGACGTGAAGATCGCAGAGCATCTGCGGCGGACCGAGAGCGCGCTGAAGAATTGGCTGATCGTGCAGTGTGTGGATTCGCTGACGGTCGGCGCACTGTGGTACATCGGGTTGCGCGCCTTGGGCGTGCCGCTGGCGCCGCTCTGGGCCACGCTTGCGGCGATGTTGCAGTTCGTCCCGCACTTGGGGCCGGCTCTGGGTATGGTGGCGCCGACGATTGCGGCGGCGATCCATTGGACCGACTGGCTGCATCCCCTGTGCGTGCTGATGCTCTACGCCGGAATCGTGGTGGTGGACGGCCTGGCGCTGCAGCCGTTCCTCATGAAGCGGACGGCCAAAGTGCCAATCTGGGCTTCGATTTTGGCGCCGATTGCGCTGGCGTACGTGATTCCATTTTGGGGCGTGTTTCTGGCGCCGCCGCTACTGGCCGTGGTTTACGCGTACAAGCGTCACCTGCAGCAAGGGAGCAGAAAAGCTTCTAGGTGCGGCACCTAACCCAAAAATTGGAATTCCCGCCGCTGACTTTTTCCGCCAGTTTGAATTTTGTGATTCGTGACACAATAGGGTCAAAATTCAAACTGCCCCACTACTGACTTTTCGGTAGTGTCTCAGTTTGAAATATCCGCCTTGCGTGGAAAGCGGATCGTGTCCAACCTCACGTCCGTGCAACGCCGGCTTAAGCTATTCGATGAACCTGGGGTGGAGGTTTTGTTACATGGCGAAGCTCGTCTTCGGTTTGCAGCAGTCCCTGGATGGCTATGTCGACCACTTGAAAATGGGGCCACCTGGTCCCGCGCTCTCTCGTCACTTCATGGAGCAACTGCGCGACCAATCCTGCTTTGTGCTCGGTCGCGGCATGTACGAGATAATGCGTTATTGGGACGAAGACCGCGCTGATTGGGACGCGGAGGACCGTGACTTCGCGGCGGCGTGGCGAGGGCAACCGAAGTGGGTCGTGTCGCGTTCGCTGAAGTCAGTCGGCCCCAACGCCACACTCGTCGAGGATGACATAGAGGCGGCGATACGCGGGCTGAAGGCGCAGCTCGTTGGGGACATTGCAGTTGCCGGACCAAACTTGGCTGGAAGCCTAACCGACCTTGGCCTTATTGATGAGTATCGACTCTACTTCCGCCCCTTGGTGCTTGGTTGCGGTACGCCATTCTTCGCCGGCCCCCGGCCGCCTCTCCGCCTCGTGGCTTGCGATCGCATTGGCGAGGACGCTTTTAGGTTGACGTACGTTCCCGCTTAATCGCGCAACTCGCCCGACGGACTGCGCCGACACGTCAGGTCCGATCTGGGTCGGAACCCGAATTTCAAACTGGGACACCACCGACTTTTCGGTAGTGACTCATTTTGGTCTCGCATAAGTCGTCAAACTGCGTCACTACCGACTTTTCACCTCGTTTGACAAAGCTGTAGGCCTCGTTTAACGTTAGAAGTTTGAAAAACACGCTAAGGAGCGATAGTTAGATGGCTCAAGGACAGCCCACCAAAGTCAAGAAGAGGAAGAAGTCAGTTTTGAAGCGCGCGGCGCAAGCTCGCCAACGCGCCGATGTAAACCGCGCCAACCGCACGCGCGTTCGCACGATGATGCGCCGCCTCCGCACAGCGCTCACCGCCGGCGACCCCAATGCTGCGGGCAATTTGCTTCATCCCACAATGTCCGCCATCGATCAGGCCATTACCAAGGGCGTGCTCCACGAAAACACTGGCAACCGCTACAAGTCGCGCTTGACGCTGGCGTACAACGCCATCAAGGCCAAGGCCGCGAAATAGCTTGCCCGGTGGCGTCAAAAAAGTTTAACGACAAGGCGGCCGAGTAGGCCGCCTTCGTTTTTTGTGACAGGTTTCTATGTACGACCTTCGACAGAGGGGGCCCATGAATTACTATGCGCTGATTTATGAAACCGTGGATGACTATGTGGCACGCCGCGCAGAATTTCGCGAACAGCATTTGCGCATGGCTCGTGCGGTCCGCGAACGCGGGGAACTGCTTCTAGCGGGAGCGTTCGAAGATCCCGTCGACCGCGCGCTACTCATTTTTCGCGCCGACGACAAAAGTAAAGTTGAAGAGTTCGCCCACAATGATCCTTACGTCGTAAACGGCCTCGTAAAAAAATGGGAAGTGCGGGCCTGGAAAGTGGTTGTTGGTCAGGACCAGCACGCTCCCGCGAGCGCACCATCTGGAGCAATCCTGCGCCAATGGTCCGCCCGCACGACCGAAGCGCTCCTGCCCAAATATCTGGAGCACTTTTCCAAGAACGTTCTGCGCGAACTTCGTGGCGTCAACGGCTTCCTCGGCGTCACAGTCTCCGTCCGTCACAGTGACAACGCCGCCGAAATCTTCGTCGACACCACCTGGCGCTCGCTCGACTCCATTCGGGCTTTCGCTGGCGCTGATCTCCAGGCCGCGGTCGTAACTCCTGAAGCAGCCGCTTTGCTCACGGACTACGACCGCAGCGTCCGTCACCACCAAATCGCGATTGCTGCTCGCGTATAACGCGTGAATTCCCGGGAACTTAGCGCGTGACAACCCGGCCACGCGCTTTTCATCGTTCAGCAATCTTCCATTAACGCACGGAGTCCACTGTCGCTTCCGGCGAGAGAGTCTTGTTTCAATCGTTTGAAATGAGAGGAGAACGTATGTTTTTGACGCAAGCCGTGTTAAAGACTCTGCAAGTTCTTCGTAATGGGTTCATCGCGTTGACCGTATTCCAATTCAGCCTTGGCGGTCCGCTCGTTAGTCCTGCGCGGGCGCAAGAAGGGGGGCAGGCCAAGACTCCGATCAAGCATGTAATCGTTCTTATCGGAGAGAATCGCACCTTCGACCACCTCTTCGCGACCTATGTGCCGAAGAGCGGGGCCTCAGTGAAGAACCTGCTTTCGGAAGGCATCGTCAACGCTGATGGCACTCCCGGCAAACATTTCTCGAAGGCTGCGCAGTTCCAAGCAGTCGCGCCGTTCCGTACCGAATATTTCATCAGCTTGAGCGCAGAGGAGAAGGCTCCCTACGGGACGCTTCCGTCCCCGACGCTGAATTTTTCACCTAGTCCCGACGCCTCGATCATCGGCTTTGCCACGGAGCCGCCTCCTTTTCCGGCAGGCACTCCGACCGCTTTCCTCGCCGCAATCGAGCCATCTTTGGAAACTGCCGATCTTGGCCTGCTAACCACCGGCGCTTCCGGCCAGAACAATACGTTTGTGCTCACACCCGTTCCCGACTTCGATACGCGCGTCGCAAATTACAACCATCTTCCAAATGGACCTTTTCCGTTGAAGGGCGACAGCCTTCCTTACGATTCCTATACGGGTGATACGACGCACCGGCTGTTCGAGATGTGGCAACAATCCGACTGCAGCATCAAGAACGCCACGTGGCACAACCCTTCGGGCTGCCTTAACGATCTCTATCCCTTCGTCATCACGAACTACACGAACCAGATCGATCCGTTCGACACGCCTCCGGCGATTGACGACAACGGTGGCGGGAATTCCATGGCTTTTTACAATATGCAGGCGGGCGACGTTCCAGTTCTGAGGAGCCTCGCTGATCAATACTCGATGAGCGATAACTTCCATCAGTCGTTCATGGGCGGCACTGGCGCGAACCACGTCATGCTGGGTAGCGGTGACGCCATTTTCTGGACCGATACGAGCGGCAACCCGAGCACGCCGCCGGCACGCATCGCAAATCCCAATCCTCTCCCAGGCACCGATGACGTTTATACCGTTGACCTTTTCTTCGATGGAAACTTCGCCGCTTGCGGCGATGCGACCCAGCCGGGCGCCAAAGCCATCGTCGACTACCTGGCGACGCTTCCCTACCATCCGAGTTCGAAGTGCGAGCCTGGCCACTTCTACATGATCAACAACGACAACCCGGGCTTCCTGCCTGACGGAACTGTCGATGCCAAGCACATTGCTTCTGGATCAGCCATTCCGCCGAGCAATCTTCGCACCATAGGCGAAGCGCTCAACGAAAAGGGAATTTCCTGGGCTTATTATGGCGGTGCGTACAGCGCGGCAGTGGCTTTACAGCATGATCCGACGAGCACCAATCCAGCCGTACAAATCGGAGCAGCTTATTGCAACATTTGCAATTTCGAATCTTACACGAACGCCATCATGGGCGACTCGGCCCAACGCGCCGCGCACATCAAGGACGCGACCGACTTCTTTGCCGCCGTTGACGCAGGGAATTTGCCCGCGGTTTCGTTCCTGAAACCGGACGGTCTCCTAGACGGCCACCCGGCATCTTCCAAGGAGGATCTGTTTGAAGGCATGGTCAAGAAAGTCATGGACCATCTCACCGCGAACAAGGAACTCTTTGCGTCTACGGTTTTGTTCATCACCATGGACGAAGGCGGCGGCTACTACGACTCCGGCTACATCCAGCCGCTAGACTTCTTCGGCGATGGCCCGCGCATTCCGCTGCTTGCTATTTCACCATTCACGCGCGGCGGCCACATCAGCCACGCCTATACCGACCACGTGTCGATCCTGAAGTTCATCGAGCGCAATTGGGGTTTGAAGGCATTGACGAATCGGAGCCGGGACAATTTCCCGAACCCGGTCGTTGAGAGCGACAATCCCTATGTGCCGCTGAACAGCCCGGCGCTAGGCGACCTGTTTGATCTGTTCAATTTTGACCAGGGCAACCAAGACGGCAACAGCCAGTAAGCTTTATTTCCAGTAATAAGCTAAGAAGGGCGGCTGCAAAGCCGCCCTTCGTTCTTCTGAGGATTGCCTTAGAGCGCCGCTATCTGCGTGCTGCCAAAGCCTCTCCGCTTGTTAGTTCCGTTACCAGGAACTCCATGACGGCGCGGGCGTCTTCACGACCGCCCTTCAGGCGGTCGTCGGCGCGTCGCAGAGCTCCCAATCCGGCAAGCAGGCGCGGCTTCGAGATTTTCCTGGCGCTTTGCAACGCCAGCTCGGCCTGTTCAGGGCGCATTCCTAACGCGCGCGCGGCCTGCCGGCCATTCGACACCCCTTTCACCTCGCTGGCTTCGATCAGCTTGCGATACATCCACGTGATCGCACCAAGCATCTGCAGCGGCTCTTCTCCGGCGCGCAGCAAGCGGTCCAAAAATTCCAGCGCCTTTTTTGACTGCCGCGACGCCAGCAGGTCTGCCAATTCCCAAACCGTCGTTGTCTTTTCCGAAACGACGAGTGCGCTTATGTCTTCGCGGCGAATTAGTTTTCGGTCCGCCGCGTACATCGCGAGCTTCTCGATTTCTGTGTTTAGCCGCATCAAATCCGCAGCCACAAACTCGGCTAAATCTTCCGCAGCGCCAGGCTCGAATTGGACGCGGAGCTCTTTTGCCATCGTTCGCGCCAGCGCCACGGCCGCGGCTTGTCGCTCGCTTTCTCTGTCACCAAGGCCGCACTCGACGACCAGCGCCTTGTCGGCCAGCAACTTCCCCATCTTCATGCGCTGATCCAGCGCCGTCGCTTCGATCACCAAGACGGTAAACGGAGCGGGATTGTCCAGATATGCCTCGAGTTGCTCTACAGTAGCTTCTCGGTTTTTCTCTCCGAGACTATCGATGGCTTCGGCATCTTCGAGGAAGACGACCTGCTGCGGCGAAAGCATGGCCATCGTCTGCGCTTGCTCAAGTGCTGTTTGCGTTTCTCCGCGATCAGCCGAATAGCGCGACACTGCCCATGCCCGCGCCGCTTCCGCCACGTATTTCTCGATTAAAACAGTTCGGCAACTGTCCCGTAGGTAAGCCTCTTCTCCTAACAGCAGAATCGCAGGAATAGGCTTCCCCTTTTCCAGCCGCGCCAACAATTCGTTCGCCGAAACTCGCGCCATCAATAGTTCTCCGTCACGGCAGCCACCAGCCGCTTCGCAAAATCCTGTGCCAAACGGTCCAGCGCGGGATCCTGCTCCTGAAAAAATCCGGCCAGCGTGGCCGGGGTCGCGGTGCCGGAACTCGTTGTAAGGACAGTCGGAATCTCGTACTCATTTCGAAACAGAAAGTTGTCGGTGTGATAGAGAACCTTGCCAGTCTCTCTCTCCTCAAAGGTGATTTCGCATTTCACGGTCACGAGCATGGTCGTCGCGCGCGCGGTCTTCGTGTCAAATTGCAGGGGCACGGCTTCGAGGCTCAGGACCTTTGCGCGCAACACGGCATCGCTATTCATCGGATCAGGCACTACGCGGTACGGCGTCTTCGCTAAAAACTCGTGCACCGTAGCGGCGGTCAATTTCTGCTCAATGCGGTAGACCGAAGTCTTATTTTCCAGCGCCGGCACGGCAATCGTATGAATACTCTTCGGTAGCGCGTCGCTCCGCCCAGCAACGTGGTACCCGCATCCAACACATGTCATCAGCGCGAACAAGAGTATATTTACCGGGAAGAAGCGGCGAGTGGCCCCAACCAAGTCGGGGTAAAGGAGTGGCCCCTCGAAGCTCGGGGTAAACAAGTGGCGTGGAAGAGAAGATGTCACAGCAGTTTCTCCGCCAGCTTCACCGCATTCGC